>OHCK01000323.1_pt1 | contig 23747 bp, 17 predicted proteins | sample 1577611 | NCBI WGS metagenome assembly OHCK01 (sample SAMEA3879586, study PRJEB24766) | human gut metagenome | biome: human-associated habitat; feature: feces | place: USA | collected 1985/1987 | reverse complement strand
TCCCGCTGCTGCTATTGTTGCCGGGAGTGGCCGACGGCGTTTCCGGAGCCGTGGGCACGTTGAAATTCAGGGCTCTGGTGAATGTCTTGGGATCCTTGCCAAAAACCATGTAGCGGTGAACCCGCCAGCGGTCCGTGTCCTTGGTTACTTTCTTGGGAATCACCGTGAAGGCCGCCTGGAATCCGGCTTCCTCCGCCTTGGTGATCATGTCCGGCAGGACGAATCCGCCCGGGTAGCAGTAGGCTTCCACGGCGGAACCGGGGAATTTTTCCTGAAGGATTTTCCGGGAATTGCTTATTTCCGCCGTAGCCAGGTCCAGAACCGCCTGGGTTCCCTTCCGCTGGGCGGCGCGCCATGATCTGGGGTACAGGTGGCTGACGGAGTGGCTGCCCAGCGTGGCGCCGTTATCCAGCATTTCCTGGATTTGGTCATGGCTCATGGCGGAGCCGCGGCCCGTGATGAATTTGGTATAGGGGAAAACGGTGAACGGGAATCCCGTTTCCTTCAGGATGGGGTAGGCATCCGTGTAAACGCTCTTCCAGCCGTCGTCAATGGTGATCATCACGCATTTGGCGGGGAGCTGCCTGCTTCCCAGTTTCCATTCCAGGAATTCCTTCATGGAAATGACGGGCACGCCGCTGGCCTTCAGGGCCTGCATCTGGGCGCGGAACACGTCCGTATTCATGCGCATTTCCGTGGCGGGAAGGGTACGGCTGAAATCATGATAGCCCAGGATGGCAACGCGGGTTTCATGCTGGGGAACCGGAACGGGGGAAAAGGCCGTGGGAGGAATGACCGGGACCGGGCCTGCGGGCTGCACCGGGGCATGCAGGTTCGTTTCCCCGGGAATAGGCTCCGCATTCGGGATGGGCTCCGCCTGGGGGATGGAGGAAACCGTTTCTCCGGGAATGGGTTCCGCCATGGGAATGTTTTCATTCCTGCGGTTGGCTTCAATCAGTTCCCTGACGGGGACAACGCCGGCGGCAGGGTTCCCCTTGATAGTGCCGCCGATGACCGGTCCGGGCGCGAGGGGAAGGGGAGTGGCGGGCGGCAGGTCGGGCGGAAGCTCCGCGCACGCGACACCGGCTGCAATCAAGAAAATGGAAAGGAGGCCTGGGGCGGAGCGCATACCTGCAACTACTATTTTTAAGTTTCCTGTTCAACCTTAAACTCAGGCAGGCATGACAGCCTTTTCCCTGCCGTGCGCGCTCCTTTTCAGGTCCGTGCGGGCTTTTCCCGCCTGAACGCGTTCCCGTTAAAAAGCATACAGACTCATTTTCAGCTCGCGGAAGAAAGGGGAGGTGTTTAGTCTGTCCGCAGACATGAGCTGTATTTGTCATTTCTTCAAAGTTCTGGCCTGCCGGTGAAGCTTCAGCTCGCGCGGCGGAACCTGCCTATCCCGCTACGGAAGTGGGGGGGGAATCACAGTACAGCCATTTTCCCATTCCCCTGAACCAGTACAAGCCCGCGCCGCCGGATGCCAGCCTGTCCCAGGTGCTCACGGAGCGCAACAAGCAGTCCGGCGGGTTCAACCTGGCCGTGACGCTCGTGTTCCTGGGGGCTATTATCCATACGTTCCTGGCCGGGCGGTTTGAACGCTATTCCCACAAGCTGGCCCTGCGCTACAAGGAAAAGCTCAAGGAAACCAACTTCCGCGTGATGCACCCGGAGGAGCGTCTTCCGGTCTCCTTCGCGTCCGCCATCTTCCATTTCCTGGGGGAAGTGGAAGCCGTGTTCGGCATCTGGATCATCCCCTTCATGTTCGTGTGCTGGAAGTATTATTCCTTTGAGGACTTCTCGGCCTACTTGAATTACGACTGCTCCTTCACGGAGCCCATGTTCGTGATGATTATCATGATCATCGCCTCTTCCCGCCCCATCTTCAAGCTGGCGGAATCCGTAGTCAACTACGGCGCCAAACTTGGAAAATCTTCGCCCGGGGCCTGGTGGATTTCCGTGATGACCCTTGCCCCCCTGCTCGGCTCCCTGATTACGGAACCTGCCGCCATGACGATCGGCGCCCTGATCCTGAGCAAGAAGTTTTACGACCTCAAGCCGAAGAAGACCCTGATGTATGCAACGCTGGGGCTGCTTTTTGTGAATATTTCCATCGGGGGCACCCTGACGCATTTTGCCGCCCCCCCCGTGGTGATGGTGGCGGAAAAGTGGGACTGGGGTCTTGCGCACATGATCCAGCACTTCGGCTGGAAGGCCGTTTCAGCCATCATCATTTCCAACCTGGCCTACTTTTTCCTCTTCCGCAAGGAATTCGCCCGCCTGGCCGCCCAGCAACGCGAGTTCAACGAGTTTGACGACGCCGTTCCCCAGTCCTGGGAAGACCGCAATGACAAGATACCGGCGTGGGTGACGCTGGCGCACGTCTGCTTTCTGACCTGGACGGTTCTCTTCGCCCATGAGCCGGTCATGTTCATCGGCAGCTTCCTCTTCTTCATTGGCTTTACGGTGGCTACCCCGCAGTACCAGAACCAGATGTCCCTGCGCGTTCCCATGATGGTGGGCTTCTTCCTGGCGGGCCTGGTCATTCTGGGCGGCGTCCAGGCCTGGTGGCTGGAACCGGTGCTGACGCGGCTGGGGGACTACGCCATGATCGGGGCCACGCTGCTGACAGCGTTCAACGACAATGCCGCCGTCACCTTCCTGGCGTCCACGGTTCCCAACCTGCCGGAAGCCGTCAAGTATTCCGTGGTGGCCGGCGCCGTGACGGGCGGCGGCCTGACGGTAATCGCCAACCCGGCGGGGCAGGCCATTCTGGGCAAGTACTTCAAGGGCATCAATCCCCTGTGGCTGTTTGCCTGGGCGGCTTTTCCCACCGCCATCGTGTTCATCTTCTTCACCTGCTTCGGCCATTAAGGGCCGGAACCGGAGCTTACTCTTATGTTTACCGGACTCGTTGAAACAACAGGAACCGTGGAAGGGTTTACGCCCATCAACGGCGGAGCCAGACTGACGCTGATTATTCCATTCGGCCATGAACTTTCCCTGGGGGATTCCGTCGCCGTCAACGGTTGCTGCCTGACGGTGGACGCCCTGGACGGTGAGCGCGTCTCCTTTGACCTGCTTTCCCAGACCCTCCGCGTCACCAGCCTGGGAAACCTCCAGCCGGGGGGGCTGGTGAACCTGGAACGCGCCATGTCCGCCATGGACCGCTTCGGCGGCCACTTCGTGATGGGGCATGTGGACAATACCGGAACTATTACGGCCCTGGAGCCCGTGGGGCAGGACCACCGCCTGGAAGTGCGCATTCCGGATGAACTGGCCCGCTACTGCATTGACAAGGGCTCCATCACCATTGACGGCATTTCCCTGACGATTGCGAATTTGAACGGCTCCCTGCTTGAATTCTGGATCACGCCCCATACCTTCGGACGCACGAACCTGCAACGCGCCGTTCCCGGCCAGCCGGTGAACCTGGAAGTGGACATGCTGGCCAAGTATGTGGAAAAACTGTTCGCCTCCCGGGGAAATACAAGAATATCGTTCTAGAATAAATTAATTTACGGAATTATATAGAATAATCTTGTAACGTCGTTTTTCTTTTCTGCCGATGGTATTTGAATGACAGCTACAGAAGAATGTTGGTCGGAGCAAGATTAAAGTAAATAATTCTGTTAATTTATTTCTGAGATTAACTTCTCTACTCCCCTGATAAGATCCATAACTTCATCAGGAGTAGGTTCTCTTTCTTTAGAATGAGCGCTCATATTTCTAATATCTCCGAGCCTTTGTATTAATCTCCAAGTTGGGAGATCAATGATTTCTAATTTTTTTAATTCTTCATTAAAATCAGATATTGTTGGATTTTGTTTCCGGAATATAATGTTATGAAATTTACACACTTTTAATAAATGAGTTTCGAGAGTTACTCCTGCTAGTACTCCAGCTGCCCTTATGTACTTTTTATTAAGTAAATTTTGTGCAGCTTGCAACTCATTTTCAAAGAGTTCATATTGTAACAATTCTTCAATATTTTCTAATTTAGAATCTATAAGTTTTAAACAAGCTTCTAATATTGAAATTTGTATAGACATTTTTGAAGAAAATATACTAATACGATCTACAATTTCCTCTGATCCTTTTTTAACGACTAATCCTAAAAAATAATCACTTATTGTATATGTTAAAGAATCGATACTTTTTCTTTTTTCTGTTTTATATAAATCGTAAAATTCCTGATGTCTATCAGGTAATATCTGCCGTACGATATTGTAGGATTTTGTAAACCAATCTTGATAGGAGGAAAGCAGCGAGAGATTTTTGTTTTTGTATTCTTGATAGCTCGGTTTATTTTTTATTATATTTTCTGTTTCTTTAGGAATCTTTTTATATTTAATGGCTTCGTCTATAAGAATCATGTTGCCGTATTCATATAGATATTCTAATTCACGTTTTATATGTTCTTTGCTTTTTGACATAAATTATATTAAAATGATTAAGTTGATTAAAGGGAACCTTTAGCCGTGACCCATTTGCCGCGTTTGATGACCCGATCAAAGGAAAGGCCGTGATGTTCCGCTGCCGCCTTCGTTTCTTCCCACTGGGAGGCCAGAATCCCGGAAATGACCAGCACGGCATCCTTCTTCATCGCCGCGATGATATGGGGAAAAGCCTTTTGCAGAATGGTGGAAAACAGGTTGGCGACGACCAGGTTGCCCTTCTGCCGGGCTGCGGGCGTCCATTCAAAGACGTCCCCTACAAATAAATCCAGCTGTTCCGCCGTGACGGCATTGCGTTCCATGTTGTGACGGGCCACTTCAACCGCCATGGGGTCAAAGTCGAAGGCCGTGGCGTGTTCCGCCCCCAGCTTCAGCGCCGCAATCGCCAGTACGGCGGTTCCGCAGCCGATGTCCGTCATGGTCCAGGCTGTTTCTTTGCGTGATTGGGCGAAGTCGGCAATGAAGCGCAGGCAGGTGGACGTGGTGGCATGGTCTCCGGTGCCGAAGGCCATTTCCGCCGGAACGCTCAGGATCCGGCGTCCGGGGAATTGTTGTTGCAGGGCGGCAGAACGGCTTTTGCGTTCCACCTTCAACTCTTGAATTAGTTCTTCCCGGTTATTGACTTCCACTTGCAAAGCGGCTATCTTTTCTTTCCAGGAACGTTCCAGCCGTTTGTATTCCGCTTTTTGAAATTGGCTTTCGCGTATCAGGCGGGCTTCTTCTTCGGTAGTGAGTCCGGCTTCCTTTCTACGCAATTCTCTTTTCTCTTTCGCTTCTTTTAATTGTTGTTTGGCTATGTCCAGTGCTTCCCGGGCTTGTTGGTGGGTCCGGGTGAGCTCGGACAACAAAGAAGTGTATTCCTTGTCCTCTTCCAATTGCTTGATGCGCCGGTTGATGGCGGAGATATTTTCCTCTTCGACTTTAAAGAAACCTTGCGGTTGCAACAAGTCATATACGGGCGGAACGAAGTAGGAGTGTTGGTTCTTCCCCGCCAATATGCCCGAAAACGCGGCCAGGTAACCAACCTCCCCATTTCCGGTCTGCACCACCAGCACTCCGAACATCTTCCCCCGACTTAGTTCTTCTTTCCATTCATGTTGCCGGTTGAGATAGTGTTGCACCTCTTCCGCCGCCATCACGCATAATGGATGGGGAGTATAGCAGAAAGGATAAGTAAACCTTTCCGGAAGTGGGATATTTGCTATGGAAGTCTTGAAACGGTGCAACATAATGGCGCAAAGATACTCATTTCTTATAATAAGCGTATCATGGTGCCGTGCTTTCTGATTATATATTATCCGACGGAGAAAAGTTCTTCACTCTCATTATGGTAGGGTAGGGTGAAGGTGAACCGGCTTCCCTTTCCGGCCTCGGAGCTAACGGAGATTTTTCCACCCAGTTTTTCTGCTATGACCATGCTTATGGAAAGCCCCAGGCCGGTGCCCTGAACAAATTCGTCTTGCTTGTAGAAACGTTCGAATATCATCCGTTGTTCTTCTTTCGGAATGCCTTTTCCGGTATCTTCCACATAGATGGAGATTTCATAGTTCGAGAAGTCTATCTCATATCCCAGTTTTATGAATCCCGACTTGGTGAATTTGGCAGCATTGTTCAGGAAATTGGTAATGATCTGACTAAGCCGGTTCACGTCCGTATGGATGAAGAAGGTGGCATCGGGCACTTCTTTTATGAACTCAATCTCCTTGGGTATCAATAAGGAATGAGTCATGTACATATTGTCAATCCAGCTATTCAGGTTGCAAGTTGAAAAAGAGAAAGCCATTTTGCCGGATTCGATACGGGATAATTCCAATATGTCGTTTATGAGTTTTAGAAGAAGTTCGCAATTGCTATTGATGGTATTGATAAAGTCCGCTTTCTCGTCATCGGACAAGTCATCTTCACTGACCAACAGGTTGGAGAAGCCTACGATTGCATTGAGCGGTGTGCGTATCTCATGGCTCATATTGGCGAGGAATGATTGCTTGAGCTCTGCTTCTATCGCCAGGTCTTTGGCCTTCATCAACTCTTCTTCTTTATCTTTGAAGTGTTGCACATTAGTCACCAACCCTATGATGGAGGCGGTTTCCGCCATGGCTTTCGTGGGGTTGACATAGCGAAGTTCGTACCAGATGTACCCTTTGCCATTGAAGTTGCACCGGCATTGAGTATGTGCTTTTGAATCTTCCTGGCTCTTTACCCGGAAGAAGGTGGTCAGCACATCCGTTCGGTCTTCCGGGTGTATGGCCTCGGTCATCTCTTGTAGAGTGAACGTGCGGAAAGGCATGTCCAGATGCTCAAAGAATTCTTTATCGCATGAGAAGGTGTTGGTGGATTCCACATATTTCCAGGCATAGATATCGCTCTTTTCAAGTGATAATGATAGCAATTCCTTTTCCCTGATTAATTCCCTTTGGGTGGCACGTTTCCGTTTTGACTCCCTGAAATAGAGGAACAACGGATATAGGATGAAAAAACAAATGGCAAAGGCGCCCAGGGTAAAAATACCGATAAGTAGAGTTTTGTGATGCTCGATGCGGAAAGGTATTTTGATTATGGTGTAGTCCTCCTGCGAAGTCTCTTCTGCATTGATTTCTGTATTCAGAATCTTATTAAGGTTCTTGTAAACGGGTAACAACTGTTCGTAAGAGTGTGTGAGGATGTGGTGGTATTGGGTATATTGCACTTTTTGCGCATGCATCTTTGTGAATAGAGCAAGGAGAATTAAAATGACAGATACCCTTTTGAATATCCGATATCGTTTTTTCATAGAGTCATTTTTTTGAGCTATATTATTTGTCATAAAAGCACGCGCCTATATCCGTTACCAGTGGAGATTCTAAAGAAAATCTCATTCGCAAAGTTACACGATTATTTTGAATTCCCACACAAATGGATAAAAATGTGAGGATTAACTTCGTTTGTATCGTAACGCTGAATTTATGATGTCTTAAAAAAAGACTATATGAATGTAAATCTTATTTTTCCCTTTTATAGACTCATTTTTGATGTTTCGGATTTGTCAGGTAATAGCATTGATGGTCATATACATGTCCGTCATAAGTCACTTCGGCCTGATGAAGCGTACCCTCATGCACAAAGCCCTGGCGTTTCAATACTTGTTGAGAGCGCTCGTTATGGGGGTAACAGTTAGCGGTGATAAGACTTAGTTTTAGCGTGCCGAAACCGTAGTTTAGTACCGCTTTTACCGCCTCCGTCATATAGCCTTTTCCCCATTGAGCCTCGTCGAGCCAATATCCCAGCATACGTACTTGCGGGTTTTCGCGTCTGGGGTCGGCGATGATGCCGATGGAGCCAATCAATTGCCCGTTGTCTTTCAGGGTAATGGCCCATACCCCTTTCTGGGATAAGAATACGGAACGAAGTACTTCCCGTGATTCCTCCAGGCTTGCGTGAGGTTGCCAACCCGCATTGTTTCCTATGTTGGGGTTTCGGCAACAGGCAAAGAGGGCCTCTGCATCGCTCTCCACGAAGGGGCGTAGTAGCAACCGTTCCGTTTCAATTGGGGCGTCGGGTTCTTCCGAAGTTTCTTCTTTCCGATAGACACATTCTACGCGGTTTCCGTCAGGATCAAGTATGACGCTTTCGAAATAACCATCGCCTGAAGTGCGCGGTTCTCCGGCTATGGTATAACCGTCTGCCCGGAGTTGTTCAGTAGTCTTGAGTACATCTTCTTTGCTTTGAAAGGCAAGGGCGAAGTGGGTGAGACCTAACCTGTTTTCTTCTATCAGAGTGTTTTGCACGTCCGTTCGGCTCATTAATTCTAATGACGGACCTTCATCAAAGTAGATGAAGTATGATTCGAAACCCTTCTTGGGATTGATGTATTTTTCGTTGCTTTTTCCGCTAAAATACCGGATATAGAAGTTCCTTAATTCCTCCAGGCGGAAGGTCCAGATGGCGATGTGATGTACTCTCATGATTCCTTTTTCATGCAAATATAGTGATAATTCCCTGTAAAATCGTACCTTTGTGCCGTAATAAAAAGAAATGATGACATTTAAACAGATGAATATTTCGGAGCCGGTGTGCCGTGCGCTCCTCGAAAAAAACTATTCTACCCCTACACTTATCCAAGAACAAGCTATACCCGAAGCCCTGACCGGCCGTGATTTGTTGGGACTGGCGCAAACCGGAACCGGCAAAACCGCCGCTTTCGCCGTACCCATCATCGAGCAATTGCTTGCCGCCCCTATGCCCCAACGCAAAGGTGCTCCGCGTAGCATCCGTGCGCTTATCCTGACCCCAACCCGGGAGTTGGCGATTCAGATTGATGAATCGTTGGCGGACTATACACGCTATACGACCTTGCGCCACACGGTTATCTTCGGCGGAGTGAAACAAAAGTCGCAAACCGATGAACTTCGTGCCGGGACGGACATCCTGACGGCTACTCCCGGACGCCTGCTCGACCTGATGTCGCAAGGCTTTATCCGCCTCGACGATGTTCGCCACTTCGTTCTTGATGAGGCCGACCGTATGCTCGACATGGGATTTATCCATGACGTCAAACGCCTCTTGCCCAAGCTCCCGCCCAAGAAGCAAACCCTTTTCTTCTCGGCCACCATGCCCGATAGTATCGACCGTCTTGCCAAGAGTTTGTTGCACAATCCGGCGCGTGTGGAAGTAACTCCGGCATCCAGTGTTGTGGAGATTATCAGCCAGTCCGTCTACCGGGTAGAGAAACCTCAGAAGAAAGAATTATTGGCTCAATTGTTGCTCGGAGAGGCAGGCCATCAGGTGCTGGTTTTCTCCCGTACCAAGCATGGGGCGGATAACATTGCCCGCTACCTGTCTCGTCGTGGCATTGCTTGCGAAAGCATACATGGAGACAAGTCACAAAATGCCCGCCAACGTGCGTTGAGCAACTTTAAGGAAGGGCGCTCCAATGTGATTATTGCTACGGATATTGCTGCCCGGGGCATCGATATAAAAGGTCTGGACCTGGTTCTCAATTTTGATTTACCTGATGTTCCGGAGACCTACGTGCACCGTATCGGACGTACTGGACGTGCGGGTTGCGAAGGACGTGCCATTGCTTTTTGCTCAAGCGAAGAAGCCCCCATGCTACGTGAGATAGAGAAACTTACGGGTATAAAGCTGGTGCAACAAAAGCACAATTTGCCTTCTTTGGGAGAGCCTGCCGCTTCTCCTACTACTTCTTCTACCCAAAACATTGCATCGAAATCGCAAGGCCGCACTCAGGGAGGAAGACCTCAGAACAATAGAAGGCGGGAGGACAGAAAGAGACCGGTCGAACCAACCGGAAGCACTCAAAAGGCGGTGGTATCTGCCGAAAAGCCCAAGCGGAATAATAACCGTCCCGAAAGACCTCGACCTGTCCAGCAATCCGGGCAAAAGAAGTCGGGTTCCGGGAAGCCGGAGCCGTCACCCAAAAGTCCGGCAAAGTTGCGTTCGCGCTACGAAAACTATGATTGAAAGTTGTAGATGCTTTTGAAGTACTTGTAAAATTAAATAGGCTTCCCTTTATCATGCTTTGTGTGAAAAGGAAAAGATTTAATATTTAAAAACTTGGTAAAAAGTGCTCTATTGTCTTTAAAAGTTTGTATATTAGCGGCTTGAATGCTTGGATGAAAAAACGAGAATTCGTTCCGAGTAGTCTAAACTTAAGGAACTAAAGATTATATGACCAAAAGCAAGGAAAGTTTAAGTGTATTTCTACTTCAGTTTTTAGAACGGTTGAATGGCCATGAATCTATTGAAAGGAAAATCACGAAGTCGTTGATAGACATTTGTAATTACTATGGATTCAAGAAAGGGTTTGTTTATCAAACGGATGGCTTCCGCTATTTCTTTTTGAAGGAAACCATCGGAAATGAAGGTGGCACCCTGAGGTCTCGTTTTGAAATGGGAGAGATGACTACACAACATTCTGGTCGTATAGAGGCTAAAAAGAGACCTTTCTATGCCAGTAAGGGTGAGAATATTTCTTTGTCTGATATTGATATTCTGGATTTTTATGGAGTGGATTCTTTGCTAATCAGGCAATTCGAAGATTCCGAAGGCAAGATTATCGGATTTATCGGGTTTGCGGATAGGGAAGAAACCTCGATACCTTTCGCGGAGGACGAGCTCCAGATGATTCATCTGATATTAGGCTCGCTCTCCAAGGAAATAGCGGTCAGGGAATATAAGGAAAGAGAAGTGCGGGCAAGCAACACGCTGGGTAGCATTATGAACAATATGGGAGTGGACATTTATGTGAACTCTTTCGATTCTCATGACATGCTATATGCCAATGCGTCTATGGCCGCCCCGTATGGCGGCATCAGGCATTTCGAAGGGAAGAAATGCTGGCAAGCGCTCTACACCGATAAAACGGGCGAGTGTGAGTTCTGCCCTAAAAGGCACTTGATTGATGAAAACGGCCAGCCCACCAGGGTTTACTCCTGGGACTATCAACGCCCGTTCGACAAATGCTGGTTTCGCGTGTTCAGTGCCGCATTCCCTTGGATAGACGGACAGATGGCGCACGTCATCACCAGTGTCGACATCGACCATCAGAAAAAGATAGAAGAAGAATTAAGGATAGCCAAGGAGAAGGCGGAGAATCTGGACCGCCTGAAGTCGGCTTTCCTGGCCAATATGAGTCATGAAATCCGTACTCCGTTGAATGCGATTGTCGGTTTTGCAAGTATGCTCGTTGAGGAAGATGATAAGAAAGAACGTCAGGGGTATATTGAAATCATGCAGGAGAACACAGAGTTGCTCTTGCAATTGATATCCGATATTCTGGATTTGTCGAAGATAGAGGCGGGGACGCTCGACTTCAATATGGGGTATCTGAACATCAAAGACTTTTGTGAAGACATACTTCGCGGTTATGAAATCAAGGAAGATAAGCCCGTGCCCGTATTGCTGGCTTCTAATTTGCCCGATTATCGTATTTATACAGATAAGAAGCGTTTGATGCAGGTTGTCACCAACTTTATCAATAACGCCCTTAAGTTTACGAGCGAAGGGCAAATCACTCTTGAGTATCACTTTAAGGAGGATACCAATGAGATAGAATTCTCCGTAACAGATACGGGTATCGGTATTGCTCCGGATGCGGTGGGGCAGGTGTTCGACCGCTTTGTGAAACTTAATACTTTTTCCAAAGGCACCGGTCTGGGATTGTCCATCTGCCGGAGTATTATCGAGCATCTTGGCGGCACTATCGGGCTTGAGTCTGAGGTAGGCGTCGGTAGCCGTTTCTGGTTTACGCATCCTTGTGCCGAGTCGGCATAATCAAAGCTATTATTCATGAACTAAAAAATTAGTAGACCAATGAAGAACAAAACATGGAGATATTGGGTTGTTGCATCAATTGTATTGTTGCTGGTAGGTTGTGGCGGCGGTGCAAAGAAACAAACTAATGAGGAAGTAAGTATGGATAGTACAACTATGGCATGTGACGGTTTGAAAACCTTACAACTGGATGGAGTGAAGGTCACCTGGATACAGGATAATGCAAAAGAGCGTCTTATGGAGAGGACGCTTTTCGCCGATGCCAGTGATGAGCTGATAGATAGCTTGAAGTTGGCGGATGGGATACCTTCGTCCATGAGCACTTTTCTGGTAGAAACGGATGGTGTCCGGATTTTGTTTGATACGGGAATGGGAGCGCCGGATAGCCGTTTATTGTCGGGGTTGGCCTCTTTGGGAGTAACCCCTGCTGATATCAAGTATCTGTATCTCACCCACTTCCACGGTGACCACATCGGAGGAATGATGAAGGGAGATAGCATTGTCTTCCCTAATGCCGAGGTGTATGCATCGAAAGTGGAGTATGATGCCTGGCTCAAAATGTCTTCCGAGAGGAATGCGCAAGTGGTGAAGACCATGAACGCTTATAAGGACCGTTTGCACCTGTTTGAATTTGGTGAAACCTTACCGGGGAATGTGGTTACCATGAATGCGGAAGGGCACACTCCCGGCCATACGGTGTACCAGGCGGGCAAGCTATTGGTGATAGCCGATTTGATTCACGGAGCTGCTCTTCAATTGGAACATCCCGAAATCTGTGCCTCCTACGATATGGATAAGGATGCGGCGGTAAAGTCACGTAAACACTTCCTCCGGTATGCCAAGGAAAATGGATTGACAATGGCGGGAATGCATTTGCCGCCTCCGGGATTTAAATAGTACTTTCCGGATGGGACGTGATAGGGGGTGTTTCTTCACTCCCTTTTGACTTTTCCTCCGTTTTCGGGCGCTTGGCAGGGGAGGGCTTCTTCCCGTATTTGCGTTCTTTTTCCCAAGCGGCTTTTCTTGCTTCGTATGCTTCGTATTGCTTTTCTAAATAGTTGTCGGCCATGATTTTATTGTTTTAATTAGAGATTGTTCATCGTTGGGTGGGCAATGAAAACTCTTGCCAGTCATATTCCTCTCCGTTTTCGTCGGCTACGGCAATGCGGAAGATGACTTCTCCCGTCTTTATCCGTTCTCCGGCGCTGATGCTGGCGGTGTATTTCACGCCTTCGCGGGGAGCGATTTGTTCTATCATGACGGATGGCGAGATATAGACGTGCTTCATACCCGTGACTTCCGCCACTACCGGCACCACGTTGAAGGCGGTCCTGTTTCCCTCGTTCATAATTTCGAAGACGACTTTGCAATTCTCACCCGCATTGATTACGTGGTCGCGGCTATCGTCGATGAAACGTATATTGCGTATCTTCAGGTTGTTGATGGCGGAGGGGCGCGCTTCCGGTCGGGGATTATAGGTGGGCTGGGTTCTCTCTACCCGGTAGCTGTATTCTTCCGTTTGTTTGGGGGCGGTGGCGGCATTGGCAATGGCGGCTCCGGCAATGGTTCCCACAATAGTGCCGATGGCAGAACCACGGTAACCTCCTCTCCATCCTCGGTTGTTCTCGCCTATCAGCCCGCCGATGGCGCCTCCTACATTGCCTCCGATGGCGGCTCCCGCCAATACGGCGCCCGGGTCACCCGCCGCCATGCGGTTGGTGCTACATCCGCTACACAATATGGCTAATGCCAATATCCCTATAAAATGCATGCTAATCAGTTTCTTCATATCAAAATCCTATTTAGTATGTATATGTGCATTAGAACTCTGTAAAGGTATGGATAAAATTTTGTTTGCTGAAATGCGGCTTCTGTTTTTATTGTTCACTTTGGCTGGAAAAGGTGGTTTTATTGAACAAAAGTTCTTTAGAATATTGTGGGATTGAAGGATATAGTCTATTTTTACGGGAAATAAAATGTAAGGACTATGAGTACTTTTCGTTCCATAGAAGAATTAGTGAAGAGTCTTGAACGCGAAAAAGAACTACTGAAAGAAATGTTTGCCAAGCGGAAGTCGCTTTCGTTTCGCTATGATTATGCGCTTGAGATGACAGAGTATAAAGAAGAGCGTATCCGTTATCTGATCGACTACGGTGTAATACGTGACACGGGTGACTTTCTTGAAATGGAAGATCTCTATCTGAAATTCTTTGAAGACGTGTTGGAAGTGAATGAAGAAATCAACGTGTCTTTTGTACAGGACTATCTTACCCGCCTCAATGAAAATATAGATTATTACCTGAAAGAAAGTAATGAAAAGCGCAAGTATAATTATCAACGCGAAGTGAAACGCTGCCTGAAAAACATTGCCCTTACCACTGTCCGCAATGTAATGGATCTGAAAAGGAACATGGATAATACTTACAAGAACGAACCCAACTACCAAATAAAAAAAGCGAAGTTGATGAGATTAAGTGAAAAACTTAAGAACATTTCTTTGCTGATAACTAAAAGTGAGGAGCTGATTGATAACCAGCAACCAGTCTTTTTCCGCGTAGCCATGGATGTGCAAATGCGGAATGTGGTGAGCGACGTCAAGCTGCAATTAAACGATTCTTATCATAACTTGCTCGAAATTCACCGGCAGATTGTTCATTATCTGAACCTGATAGACTATCAGAATCGTATCTTTGAAAAGATAAGGAAACTGAAGTATCTGAAAGACCAGTTCCTGTTGGAAGAGAACACGACTATCCGGCAAGTTGTTTCGCAACGTCATCCGTTATGGATGGAACCTCAGACGAACTACCGCATAAAGTTGTCGATAGATTATTTGCGAACTTCGGATGAGGCTTTCCAAGCTGTCAGGAAGTTGGCAGCACAGCAAAAGAACAGGAAGCATGGTCCGAAAAATCTGGCTGAAGCTATCCCTGAAGGGTATTTGGATAATCAGTCGCAACAAATTGACGCTATAAACTTGCGGGAAGTGTACAACGCTTTTACGGCCTCCGGGATGCATCTGTTTGGTTTCGTGATGAACTATCGCTTTCGCAAGGAAGTATCCCGTGGAGATAAACTGATTTATTTTTGCCAGTTGGCTTCCCAATATGCTGATGAACTCAATTTTACGGAAAGCTATGAGTGCTCGGGCAATGTGGAATATCCTTTGATTTACGCCAAATAAAACTTTTTGAATATGAAATATACCGAAGAGATTTTCAATATACTTAGTAAAGGAGGGTTTATTTCCTCGAACAGTATTTCCACTCAGGTGAAGCGTTATTATGATGCTATTGAAGAAGATTTACCCGATTATTATGAATATTATCAGGGAATCGGACTTTATCTGGAAGGGGGAGACGGTTACTATCATTTTACGCGCAAAGAGGCGAAAGTGGATTTGGAGCGTAAATTGGAGGCTGCCTTGAAATGGATTGATTATATGAGTTTCTTGAAAACCTATCATTCGGCTTTCGGTCCCGGATTCCTGTTTCGTGCGGCTGATATTGAAATTCAGATCGGTTGTGATATAGAGTTGAAGGAGAAAGCTTCCAAACTGTTCTCCGACAAAAAGAAGCATGAGGAAGTAGTGGCTAAACTGATTAATGAACTGGAAAAGATGGGATTTATAGAAAAGGAAAATGAAGTGGACGGGACATACAAAGTGCTGACTGCTTTCCATTATATGGAAGAATTGATTGACTGTATCACTATATCGGAGGAGGTGCAAGATGAGATACCTGAATAAGATTATTTTTCTGAACAGTGCCCATATTCCTTATGCAGAGGTGAAACTGGATGGTAATGTACATTTCATTGGTACGCAGGGAGTGGGGAAGAGTACATTGCTCCGCGCTTTGTTGTTTTTCTACAATGCCGATAAACTTAAGCTCGGCATCCCCAAGGAGAAGAAGAGTTTTGATGCATTCTACTTCCCATACTCCAATTCTTACATCATCTATGAGGTGATGCGTGAGAATGGAGCCTACTGTGTGGTGGTTGCCAAATCGCAGGGGAGAGTAGCTTTCCGTTTTGTAGATGCTTCGTTTGAGAGGGACTGGTTCATCAATGAACATAATGAAGTGTATTCGGAGTGGGGGCGTATCCGCGAACGTATCGGTGGAAAACGCCAGATTACCTCGCAAATCACCGTCTACGAGATGTATCGTGACATTATCTTCGGTAACAACCGTAAGCAGGACATGACTCCTTACCGGAAATTCGCCATCGTGGAAAGCGCCAAGTACCAGAATATTCCGCGTACCATACAGAACGTCTTCCTCAACTCTAAGTTGGATGCTGACTTTATAAAAGATACCATTATCCGTTCCATGACCGATGAAGAGGTTTTTGTTGACTTGAGTTTTTATCGAAGCCAGATAAAAGAGTTTGAGCAGGAGTATAATGACGTGATGCTTTGGTTTTCCAAAAACAAGAATGGCGAGATTCCCGTGCGGAAGATAGCGGATAAGGTGATAAATTCGTATCGTGACTTGATTTATTCCCACAAACAGATAGATGAGGAGCGTGCCGAGTTGAACTATGCAGAGAAACGGGCGTTGCAGGAAATCCCTCATATCAGAGAGAAGATAAATAAAACGGAGGTTGAGCGTGAGCGGTCTATCCGGCTGATTGATGAATTGAGAGAGAAATATAATAAGGAAAGAGATACTCTTGTTAGTGGCAAAGGTGGCATTGAGACGTTGTTGAAGCAGGTGCATGAAAAACGACTCCATTATGAACAAATCAACATAGAGGAAATCATAAAGCGGGTGGCACAGGAGGGATTACAAAACGGAGAATTGGCACGCATCTCGATCATGAAGGAAGAACTGACACGGGCCTATCAGGATGTGCTGTCCAAATACAGTTCGTTGTTTAAGAATCTGGATGCCGATTTGAGTTTGTTCGAAAATAATAAGCAGGCTCAGATTCTCGAAAAAAGATCATCTGTTGCCGAACGTCAGGAGAAAGCTATGGCACAGTCTCGCGCTGAAGAGGATAAAGTGCGGGCGGCGTCTGAGGAAAAGCTGCAAACGGTGGAGCAACGATTGGCACAACTGCGTGGCGAGGAGATGCAGATGAAATTGAAGCAGCAGAAAATGCTTCATGAAGAACACTATAAGAAAGAAATTTCAGATTGTGAAGCTGGCATTGATGAATTGCGCAGAAGGGACAAGGAACTGGATTTGCAGATACGTCGGCAGCAAATGGACATCGGTCAACGGAGGAATGAATGTGAGCTAAAACGCAAAGAGTTGGAGATGGCGGCTCAGAGAAGCATGGATGCAGTGCGTAGGGAAAAGGCGGATGTTGAAGAACAGTTGCAGGCATTGGATGCATTGATAGAGAAGCGGGAAGGTTCTTTTTGCGATTGGCTGGAACAGCACAATCCCGGTTGGCGAGAAACGATAGGCAAGGTGGCGGATGAAGAGTCGGTGCTGTACAATCATGAATTGAATCCCCGTTTGACGGATGATGCCGGGACTTTATTTGGTGTCTCATTGAACTTGTCGGCCATTGATCGAAGCATCCGTACTCCCGAAGAGATGAAACAAGAGCGGGCAGCGAAGCAGATCGTTTATCAAGAACATTGCAACCGACTGACACGATTGGCCGAGGAATTGAATGAAAATATAAGTCTTCTGGAGAAGAAGTACTCCAAACAAATCAGGGAAATGGCCGAGCAACAACATCTGATGGAAGCTGAGCGAGGGCAAATTCCTTATAAGCTAAAGAATCTGCAAGCGGACCATGCCACTTGGAAAACGAAAGAAGAAGAGTGGAAAAGAGTACGGATGGAAAAATTTCAGGCTGGTCTGAATGAGATTGCCCATCGGTTCTATCTGGCGGATGAAGAGAAAAAGAAATATCTGTCTGAGCGTGAGAAACAGTTGAAGGTTTGCCAGAAGAACTATAAAGATGCCAAGACAGAGCTTCAGCTTGAACTGGACCGTTATGTTGACGAAGTTCGGCAGGAGATTGTTCGTCATAAGCAATTGATTGAAGAGCAGAAGAGAGAACTCCGGCAGGCACAGGATGCTGAACTGAATGGCAAGGGAGCTGATGTGGCAACCATTCGTAAATATGATGAGAGGTTGGCAGAGATCAGGGAAGAATTGAGGTATATTAGCGAGCATCGCAATCAGGTGGCTTATTATGAAAAGGATAAGCAAGAACTCTTTGATAAAGAACCTGCCATGCGTAGCCGGAAGAAAGAATATGAGACTAAACTTTCGGCTTTGGACGAGCGGTTTGCACTGCGACGGGAGAAACAACAAAACGGGCTGAAAGAAATAAATACTGTTTTGGAAAAGCTGAAGCTGGAATTGCAGATATTAGAAAGCGGATTAGCGGAAGCAGATGCCTTTTTGAATGATGAAACTTTTTGTCCGGCCGGAGCGATGGAAGTGGGAGAGAAGCCTACCAGGAAAAACTGTGATACTCTTGTGAAGGAACTTAAGTCGCTCATAGTCTCTTTTATCAGAAAGACGGAAGATTTCAAGAAAGCCGTGATGCAATTCAAAGGTTATTTTTCTGCGAAGAATACATTTCATTTCCGTACTGAACTGATTGGTGAACAGGATTACTATGACTTTGCTTCGAACTTATGCGAGTTTGTAGATAATGATAAAATTTCAGATTATCAGAAGCATATCAGTGGACGATACATTGATATTATCCGGCGTATATCGAAAGAGGTGGGAGACTTGACCCGAAATGAGAGTGAGATTCGTAAAACTATTGGGGATATCAACGATGATTTTATAGAGCGGAACTTTGCTGGGGTGATAAAGGAAATATCTCTCCGTCCCTTGCCAAGCAGTGACAAGCTGATGCAGTTGTTACTGGAGATAAAGAAATTCAGTGATGAGAACCAACATAATATGGGAGAAGCGGATTTATTTTCGCAGGCTTCCCGTGAAGATGTCAATGCGACGGCAGTACGTTATCTGTTGTCGTTTATGAAACATTTATTGGACGATCCGGGCAGAAAACAATTGGCTTTGTCAGATACTTTCAAATTGGAGTTTCGGGTCAAGGAAAATGATAATGATACGGGATGGGTGGAAAAGATTGCCAATGTGGGTTCTGATGGAACGGATATTCTGGTGAAGGCTATGGTAAATATTATGCTTATCAACGTGTTCAAAGAAAAGGCGTCCCGTAAGTTCGGTGACTTCAAGATACATTGCATGATGGATGAGATAGGTAAATTGCATCCCAACAACGTGAAGGGAATTTTGGACTTTGCCAATTGCCGGAATATCCTGTTGGTGAACAGTTCGCCTACTACATATAATGTGGAGGATTATAAATATACTTATTTATTGAATAAAGATGGGCATTCTAATACGCAGGTGGTGCCTTTGTTAAAATATAGTAAGGCATGAGAAATGGGAAAGAATATGTTATGACCGTGGCTGCGGCGCGTAAGGTTGCGCGGATGTTGAACGGTGAATCGGTGGGGTATTCCTCGTTTCCCGTATCATTGGCAGAAGAACTATTGGAAGAAGGTGTTTTGGTGCAAAGTTCTTATGGGGGGCGTGGCAGTTATCGGATATGTGATGTGGAAGGATGTCGCACTTTTCTGGCCCAACGTTATTCCATAAACGGGAGTTTGGAGGAGTGGATTGAGATGATGTCTCGTAGGGAAGCGGTGTCGCGTGCGGAGCAGGTGGCAATGGCAGGCAATTCTAAAGTTCGGAAAACTCGTGGGTTTAAAGGGTTTCTCGTGAATAGCTATAGTCCGATAGAGGCAACTTTGCGTGAGGAGCCGTTAGTGATTGAGCCTGTGCAGGGTACTTCTATTTTTATAGAGGATTATGAGCACTTTCGAATTCCCGATGATGTGGTTGTGGTAGGAATGGAAAATGGAGAGAATTTTCAGCGGATTCGTGGGCAGCAATATTTATTTGATGACTTGAAAGTTCTTTTTGTGTCCCGTTACCCTCAATCAACAGACTTGCGCACTTGGTTGCAGATGATTCCTAATCGTTATATCCATTTTGGTGACTTTGACCTGGCGGGGATTGAAATCTTTCAGAGAGAGTTTTACGCTTTTTTGAGAGAACGTTCTGAGTTTTTTATCCCGGCAGATGTAGAGGAACGGCTGAAGAATGGTAATCGTAAGCTTTATGATGTGCAGTATGCCCGGTATAAATTTATGGATATTATGGATGAGCGATTGGTACCTCTTGTTGAGATGATCCATAGATATGGGAAGGGGTATGAGCAAGAGGGGTATATAATTGGGTAACGAGAGATGGCTGATTTTGATAACAAGAATAAGTAGAATCTATATTTTATGATAACAATATCTAATTTTGAAAAGTATGTTCTTCCTAAGATTTTGATGCGTGGTGAAGACTATTATGAATCTGATGCTGTGTTGGAGATAGAAGAGGAATCTCCGGGTGAATGGATTGCAACGGTTTGCGGTACGGAGAATTATGAGGTAACTGTATCGATGGAAGGGAATGAGATTATTGCTTGGGAGTGTGATTGTCCTTACGATGGAAACATTTGTAAACATGTGGTAGCTACGCTTCTGGCAATTCGTGACAGTCGAGGCAAAGCCGGTCGTTTCTTGTCAGCTAAGGAAGCAAATACACAGTTGGGGTTGTTGGGAAAGAGTATGCCTCAAATAGTGAAGGATAAAGAAGTAGAACAAATCTTTTTGTTTGCGGAATCGGACAAGTTATCTGATTTTATTCTGAAATATGCTGCTTCACATTCTGATTTAAAGTCAGCTTTGGTTGAGGCTTTTTTGCCGAAAAGACCGGCGAAAAAGGTGGACTATCGAAATGAAATAGAGAGTTGCTTTAATTCTTCATATAGAAAGTACTCTAAGAAAGGACGATATTATGAACCTGAGCTAGACTGGAATGAGGTATCTGATAAAGTAGATGGATATTGGGCTAAAGCCACTCTGTTGTTTCAACGGGAGGCTTTGGAAGAAGCGGCGACAATTGCTCTTCAAGTACTTCGCTCTATAGGGGGGAATTATATTGACGAAGACTTTTTATATAATGATGGTGATATTGATTTTGGTATCACTTGTGGAGATGCCGGAGATTTATTACTCAAAGTAGTTCAGCATTCGGGTGCATCACAGGCGTTGAAAGAGAATGTATTGAACGAAATTATCCAAATATCCAAACTGGCAACATATCGTGAATATGAAATCTTCGATATGGATGAATTGGTGCAACAGATTATGCTTTCAGTGCAATCTAAAGAGGAGGCTTTGTTGAGTGTGGATCAGTTTATAAAGGAGAGAACAGAACGTTGGGACCTCTATAAGTTAGTGCTTCGGAAAATAGAAATATTGGAAGAATTGGGTAAGACAACTGAGGTTGAAGCTACTATATCTGAATTTCTTTATTTACCTGAAATAAGACGACAGGAAGTTGAAAAGCTACTGGATGAGAAATGTTATGAGAAGGCTATCAATATGCTGAATGAAGGAATAGTGATAGCTGGAAGAGAAGAAGAACTTGGCACATTAAGAGAATGGCAGGAACAATTACTTTCCATTTATGAAGAAGTGCATGATGTTACCAAGGTCATTGAAATGTGCCGATTATTGTTTATTCATACGAATGGAAGTTTGGAATATTACCATAAGCTTAAGTCGTTGATATCTTCCACGGATTGGAAGGAGTATTTGGATACGTTGATGCGGGGAACGACTTTCTACGATTACTGGGGGAGTGGAAATAATAAAGCAGATATTTATATAGAAGAAAAAGAGTATGATAAATTATTTAGCTTTTTGTCTGCTGTGAAATACAGGCGTTTAGACGCTTTAGTGCAGTATGCTTCCTATCTGAATGCCACCCATTCTTCTCAAATACTTTCTTTGTTTACGGATGATCTTCGCGTTTATGCGGAGAAAAATCTGGGACGGAGTCATTATGAGTACATAGCTCGGGTGCTACGGGGTATGCGGAAATTGAATGGCGGAAAGGATGTTGTGAAACAATTGGTGGAAGAATTCAGGGTTTTGTATAAACGTCGTTCGGCGATGATGCAGGAGTTGGGAGAATTCTAGATTTAAGTTGTTGTAATTTTACGTTTGTCGGGGGTGCTGGTACACCCCCTTGGCGCTGCTCGACCCGACCGATGAGTTTGAAAGAAGAGTAGAGCATGATACTATTTATTTTACGCCTCCTCGTTTTTACGGAATCGGATAACTTATCCCATTGAAAAACAGATTGTTTTATCTTATTTCTCAAATCTTCATTTGGTATTACTCATTTGATTGCACTCGTTGGTTAAAGATACTTTCCGTTTCAATAGTTCAGTCCAAATTGCCATAAAGGAATTATGTTCATATATCCCATCTCGATGTCATCTTTTACGACAAAGCCGTATGTTTTCAGCAAAAATACGAATTTGAATTGTAAACAGCGCACAAAATACTTTATTTTGCACTATCAATAGTGTAAAATTTGCTTGTCTTTGCACAATTGACAGTGCAATCTGCTATAGGTGCTTGCTCGCAGAAACAAGTAAAGTGAGTTTTAATAGATTGGCATATATGCACTGTGTACTAGCAAAGAAATATTTCTGAGATTGACGCGTAATGTGATGTATGAATTTAACTATGAGAGCATTGAAAGAGAGATTATAATAAGTAAACTAACTTCTATTAATTTCATATGAATATATTATAACCTTATCCCATTTTTAGCTATTTCTACAGAAAGAAATTAATTCCATCAATGGGGTGTTCCTTTGGATTATATATAGCTTTGAAGAGGCATTTTGTTAATTGTAAATAGTATAGGGCTTTATGATGAAAAAAGGTGTTTTCGGAACTTTTCTTGCACAGTATGAAGTAGCTGTCCGGAAATTCCCAACAACTACTTCCTGAATAAGCTTGCTTTTATTATCTGCTTTCTAGGTCTTTAGTCTCTTTTGTATTTTACTTTAATCCTTTTAACATTTTATCTATGCACTTCTTTTTTTGTTCCATGTTTGGATGAACATATAAATTCAATGTCGTACTGATATTTGAGTGTCCTAAAATAACACTAACTGTCTTATAATCACAATTACTTTCAATGCAACGAGTTGCAAAACTGTGCCTAAGACCATGAAATTTTAGTTTTGGTATATTTAGTTCTTTCATTAGCTTTATGTAATAATTGCGATAGGTTCTAGGTTCGGTAGGCTTTTCTTCATTGGTAAGAATATAGTAGTTGTCATTAACTATCTTTTTTAGTGGCTTTATGGTTTTGATGAGTTCTTTGGTCATTGGAATTTCTCGAATTGAGTTTTTAGTTTTTGGGGTATTAATAATAAGCTCTGTGTGTTTATTATTATCTTCAATAATATAGATGCGTTCAATGGTTTTTCTTATAGATATAATTCCTGTCTCTGTATTTATATCATTCCATGTTAGGGCACAAACTTCTCCAATTCTTAATCCGGTACTCAAGCAAATGTAAATACCCAAATTTTTGAAGGTAAAATGTTCTTGTATGAATTTCATTATTCGCTTTTGGTCAGCAATACTTAGTACATCCAAATGTTGTGTTTCTCTCTCTGTCGGAAATTTTATATCCCATTCCTTGTATTCCAAGAAGCCATGTTTTACTCCGAATTTTAATATCATTTTCAGCACAATCAAAATATCTTTGATTGACTTATGGCTTAATCCCGCATTAAGCTTTTGGAGAGTAAAATCCTGAACTTTACTTTCTTCTAGTTCATACACTTCTCCAAAAGTAGGATAAATGTGATTTTCTAGAATAAGCGTATACGCCGAAAAAGTTGATAGCTTTACATACTGCTTTTTGTCTGCTTTCCAAAGGATGGAAACTTCTTTAATAGTTTTCTTTTGAATCATATTTTTTCTTTTTAAGTTATATAAACGCGGTAAAGCTATAATAATTAGAGATATAAATACTATAATGTTCCCCATTTGAGATTTCCGGAATTTAGTGGGGAGTGGAAAATCTATCCTCTTACAGATTTTATGAGTTTCAAAAATGGAATGAATCCTGATGC
>OHCK01000308.1_pt1 | contig 24349 bp, 27 predicted proteins | sample 1577611 | NCBI WGS metagenome assembly OHCK01 (sample SAMEA3879586, study PRJEB24766) | human gut metagenome | biome: human-associated habitat; feature: feces | place: USA | collected 1985/1987 | reverse complement strand
GGCAGGATGTTTCCACCTCCATCAACACGCAGATGGACGCGCTCATTCCACCGAGCAAGATTTCCGGGCTTACGCAGGGAATGTTTGTCGGTTCGGTGTCCGACAATTTCAACGAGCGCATCGAGCAGAAAATTTTTCACTGCGAGATTGTGGTGGATGCCGAGAAGGTCAAGCGGGAGGAAAGTGCCTACAAGAAAATTCCGGTCATTACCGATTTCACGGACGAGGATGGCAACGACCGCATGAAGGAAACGGTGCAGGCAAATTACCGGCGCATCAAGGAGGAGGTGAAGCAGATTGTTCAGGATGAACTGGAGCGCATCGCAAACGATGATAACCTGAAGCATTTGTTGCAGCAGAAGTAGCCAAATGAAAAAATCCGTAACTCAACAGCTATGTGGGTTACGGATTTTTCTTTATCAGTTTTCTGTTTTCAATTCATATATAAGGTGGGGCATTTCTTTTTCGTTGTATATTATTGTATGGTTGCCGCACAAGGTCATTCCCAGCCTTTCAGCCACACGGATGGATGCCACGTTTTCCGGTCGGATGCTGCAACAGACGGTTTTCAGTTCCAACTCTCCAAAGGCGTATTCCAGACACGCGCGGGCGGCTTCCGTACCGTAACCGTGATGCCAGTATGCGTTATCGAGTATATATCCAAGCTCGACAGTCTCGTTCCCGTTTAGGGTACTATTCATCAGACCGGCTTGTCCTATCAATGCGCCGCTTTCTTTCAGTATGACGGCAAAATATCCGAACCCGTCCTTGCGGTATCGGGTGAGTTGTCTGTTTATCCATTTGCGCACGTCCTTTTTGGCAAAGCCGTGTTCCCAAGCGTACATGACTTCCGGCTTTCCCATTATGGAAAGGAGCGCGTCCATATCCTTCCGGGTTATCCTGCGGATAAGCAGCCGTTCCGTTTCCATGACGACCAGCGATGCGGAATAGGTCTTTATCTCAAAACCGTCCTCTTCCCATTCCTTCACAAGCCTGTTGATAGTTTCTTCCACCAGACTGTCATAAGTGGCGTCGGGAATAACCTTTATGGAAAAGGTGTCACAGGTTTCTTTAAGGACCCATTCGTTGATGTCTTCCAGTTCCTTGCCTTCGGGAATGTAATCCTTGTGTATCATGAACTCGTTGATATTGTCCGCCAGCAGTTCTTCCAACTGATAACGGATGTCATCATCCAGTTTGGCGAATGGTATGGTTCCCTCTTCATAGATGCCTTCTATTAAAGCATCATCCTCTTCCATATCCTCGTCCGGTGTATGATTGCCCCGTTTCATGTCCAGCATATCCTGCGCGAACCGCCCGGATTCCTTGTCCTTGTACTTCTTGGCATATTTTTCAAGCAGTTCCCAGTCCTGACGGGTCATCGGGTATTTGAAAGCGGCTCGTTCCACCTCTTTGCAGCGTACCATATCCGCCTTCACCTCTTCGGGCAACGACTGGCATTCCTTGCAGATATGCCGTGCGTGTCCTTTGCCGCTGAACTTCTCGTTGGCTTTGTACTCACCGCAGATCCGGCAGTAATGTCCCTGTTGTTTCCTCTTTTTCGCCATATACCCGTTACTGTTTCAGTAGTTCCTTCCCCTTGTCGGTCAGATGGTATTTCTGTTTCGGATGACTCGGTTGTTCGGGATACAACGGAATGATATAGCCTTCATTCAAAGCCGGATGCAGATAGTTTGTCCTGAATGTCGGGCGATGGTTCAAACCTAACTCCTCCATTATTTCTTTCACTGACAGTTCCTTGTTTTCCAATATTTTTATCAAGGCAAACACTTGGTCGGTGCTTGGTCGGTGCTTGGTCGGTGCTTGGTCGGTGCTTGGTCGGTGGATAGGCTCATATCTGAATATAAGCCTCACACTGTCAGCATCCATTATGTATTCCGGTTCCGGTAAATCGGCTTTTCTGCATTCAGAAAGCATCAATCCGATGCCTCGTCCCCAACTTTCCAAAACCTTCCTTTTATACAGTACATTTGCTATCAATGGATTCTGCGGTTTGGATTCGTGTTCGGATTTCATTTTCTCCACATCCCAGTTGGGTGGGAATGAGCCGGGGTTCTCTATCTCAACACGGTCATCGTAGATGGCTATGCTTACTGAACCTCCGGCATCCCTGTACGACCTATGGGCAAGGCTATTCAATACTCCTTCCCTGATAGCTTTGTAAGGGATGGTCAGGTGTTCCTCCCGTTCCAGCGTATCGGTTGTGCCGGATAAGGAAAGATGCTTGAATATGAATGCCATTGCTGCACTGAGCTGTTGAAAGAAATTGCCGTGTATGCGTTGGTTGTCCATGAATACCGCCTTATCTGTACCTCTGAAACGGGCAAGCCTTAAAAGACACTGGGGATATTCCATATTTTCATGTTTTCCGAACAATACAGCCGCCGCATGGTTCAATATACCATCCCGCATAAGTCCGAATTTTTCCATGATGACAGGAATGTCATTTCCCGTATCTTCCGGCATACGACCACATTCAATACCCAACCTGACGGTTCTCAAGACCTCGTTACCATCTATATCCTGCAAAGTCAGGTCATTGTTCCCGAATTGTTCCCATCGGTATCTCGCGCCGTCGCGTTGTAGCAGCAACTCGTTATATGTTGTCTGCGGCATTGTGGTGGTGACACTCTCAACACGCATATAAGGGCGTCCCTTGTAGCAGAACGGACGATTGAGCCTTGCATCTTCCACATGGAAGGCTATAACCTTTTTTTCGCTGTCCTGCAAGGGAACATAAGATATATGCACCGCAGTTATCGGCTCCAACCGGTTGATGGCTTCCGCAATATCCCGCTTTGTCTTGTCGCTCACTTCCTGCCCGATGATCTTTCCCTTGTCGGTCACGCCGAACAATACCGTGCCGCCTTCTCCGTTAAGGAAAGCGCACAGCGTTTCCATGCCGCGCTCCAACTGCCCGGTGGTTTCCTTGAACTCCACCTGCCCGTTTTCCTTTTCGGCTATCAGTTGTTTTACTATATCGAGGTTGTCTATGTTCATATTCAAGTCGTAACAATTATGCAAAAGTACATAAAAATCCGTGAGATTTCTACACCGACAGGATAAAGAATATGTTTTTTCTTTAGAGGAAAGATAGCGTTTTTCGCTGAAATTCGGGGTCATAGCGGGCATAAACGATGTTCTCCATATAGAATTTGCCTAAATGAGAGAACAGTGCAGTGCCATTCTCCCATCTATGTTCCAATCTTATTTTCTCATCCGTTCCAGTTCCTCGTCATGGCGTATCTTCTCGTTCAGCTTGGTCAGCATCTTGTCGAGGAAATAGGTTCTACTGCTGTTCTTGCGCAGCTTGATGGCAGAATAATATCGGTAGCATTCTTTGGTTTTCATTCCGAAAAGCTCATACAATGCGGCAGACAGTTCTTTCAGCGGAATCTCTCCGTTGTTGATACACCCCATTTCAAAAAGACCGTAAATGAGTTCCACCAAATCAAGGGTGCTTCCCGTCCATTGAAGGGCAGGTGCTGGAGCGGTGGTTGTCTTTTGGGGCATATCGGTTAGATTGGATAGTGGTGGCACTTGGGGCATGGCAAGAAACTTCTGCATCTTCCTCACAAAAGAGAGTGCCTTGCTGACGTAGGCGGCAGTCTCTTTCCTTTCTTCCGAGAGGTTGCGCACGGGATGGTGCTGCAACTCAATCTCTATGTAAGCCAATGCGATGATGGTGCGGTTTGGGTCCAGATTGCCGCTACATAGTTCGATTACTTGGGTGGCGAAAGCCGTGTATGCCGTTTCCATATTGCAGTCGCCGGCTTCGTTTATCAGGCGGAAGAACTCTGTTTCCGCTAATAAAAAGTAGTTCATGTTCCTGTCAATTTTGAAGTTTTACACTCTGTTTTCGGTATGCGCACATGAATATGATTGGCAAAAAATGCGGCAGAAAACATAAAATCCAACACTCAATTTCATAAGGTACTGGATTTCAGAGGTATAAAACTTGATATTTTTTATCAGCAATAAAATTGGAAGAACATAATTTGTATTTAATAAACACATTTATGTGTTTTCCGGAAATAAAAAGTGTGTTCCGGGCATACATTTTAACTCTCTTGTCTATTCATCAAGGGTATATATGCTGCGAAATACACCGTTAGGATAGCTTTTCAGCGAAGCGAGTGTCCAGTGTTTTTCGTAGTGTGCAGATTGGAAAAAATGCCGCCCTGTCCCCGCTATGAAAGGAACGGTGTATAGTATGATTTCATCCACCGCCTGCATACGCAACAGCCCGTTGATATAGTCTGCCGTATCCGGAGTGGCTTCCGCGAGATAGCGGGTGTTAGTTCCGTCTTTCCGCCATTCGTGCAGCATGGAAATGGAATAGTCCGGTGTGACACGGTAAAGGGCGTTTTTTCTGATTTCGTCAAGACCGCAACGGTCAAGACGCAAATCCTGATGCGCTTTGCCATATAACTCGGAAGAAAGACATCCGTCTATTGTAAGGACGGCAAGAATTTGAACTTTTCCCATAATCGTATCCTTTCGTTAGGCAAGGTGTAAAAAAGTAGCGTGCAATCCACACTACTTCTAATGGAGGCTCTGGTAATGCCTTTACGGAGAGTACGTGAATGCACGCTATGCGTAGGCATAGCATAAGCATCACGCAATCGTCTCCGTAGTGTCAATTTACCAGATTTCCATTAGGACGCCTTGCGGTCTTATTCTATATGTCGGCGGCGAAAAGCTCCTGCCAATCGCCGTTATTTCTCAAATGTTCTGCAAATATAGCGAAATTCAGCGAATTACGGGCTATGGTTGCCGAAATTTATATTTAAGTCCATACTCTTCAAGTTTGCTGTATAGTGCCGACCTGCTTATTCCCAACAGTTCGGCGGCGGCACTCCGGTTGCCGTTTGTCTGTTTTAACGCACGCAATATCCGCTCCTTATCCTCCGCGTCATTGCGCAGGGCGAAGCTGACGGGTGAGGTCGGTTTCGTAACGGCAAGCTCCAGATGCTCTTTCGTGACAATTCCTTCCTGAGCCTGCAATACCGCTCCCATGATTTTCTGCCGAAGTTCCCGCACGTTGCCCGGCCATGCGTGGGTCAGCAACGCTTTTCGGGCTTCGGAACTGAAACCGCTCACATTACATTCCAGTTCCTTGTTGGCTAACTCACGGAAGAACTCCGCCAGCGGCATGATGTCCTCCTGACAGTCGCGCAACGGCGGCACGGTTATCTCGAAATCACGCAAGCGGTAGAGTAAATCCTGCCGGAAACGCTTTTCACTCACTGCCGCCTCCAGATCCTCGTTGGTGGCAGCGATGATGCGGACATTGAAACTCCTGTCCGATTTGTCACCGACCGGGCGATAACGCCTTTCCTGTATGGCACGGAGCAACATCTGTTGTGTTTCCAGTGCGAGATTACCCACCTCGTCAAGAAACAGCGTACCGCCTTCCGCCTCATGGAAATATCCTTTCTTGGTACTGTCCGCACCTGTGAACGCGCCTTTGACGTGTCCGAAGAATGCCGATGGCGCAAGTTCTCTGGAGAGTGAACCGCAGTCCACCGCCACAAAGGGCTTGCCTGTCCGTTTGCTTTTTTCGTGCAGGTGGTGTGCGATATGCTCCTTGCCCGTGCCGTTCTCTCCGAATATCATCACGCTCATATCGGTAGTGGCTACCAGCTTTATCCGGTGCATGATTTTCTGGAAGGCGGAACCTTCACGGGCGAACACGGGCATACGGCTGTGCCTCGCCTGACGCTCTTTCTGTATGATGCGTATCTGAGGAACGAGTTTGTCCTCCACAAGTTGTTTGGGTATGTAATCCAAAGAGCCGAGTTTCATACTTTCCACGGCGGTATGTACCTCGGCGTAGTCGGTCATGATGATGAACGGCTGCATCTTTCCCTCCTTGCGCATCCAGCGCAGCAGGTCTATCCCGTTGCCATCGGGCAGACGCAGATCTGAAACAACTATATCATCATCCGTTGCCTGTTGCAGATGTTTCTTCGCTGTCGAGAGGTGATAAGCCTTCACGGTGCTGTAACCTTCCTGTGCCAGCAGGTTGCAGACATACTCGCAATACACGATGTTGTCTTCCACCACAATTATTTTTGTCTTATCCATTTTCGTATTTTCTCCTTTCCTCTTTTGCCTGTCGGATTATTTCCGCACCCATATTCAATACTGCGGTAACAGCATGGCTTAACTCACTTTCTTCCGGCATTGCCTTTCCATGAAGCACTCCATAAAGTATCCTCAGCGGTTGGTCGGCACGGAGTATCTCCCATGAACTGCGCAGATGATGTGTCAGGGCATCAAGTTCTTGCAGGTCGTTTTGCGTTGCCGCATCCAGTATAGCCTGCATTTCCTTCTCGGTTTCCGTTATCAACTTCTCCAGCATGACAGCTTCATTGCCGTAGGACAGCAAGGCAGAAAAGTCCGGCTTATCATCGGATGTTATTTTTATGGCGCACTTGTCGGAAACTTCCATCAGCTCCGATATGGAGAATGGCTTGAACAGACATCCGGCAAAGCCTTTTGCCAAAAGTTCTTCCGCATCGCAACTGCCCGAAGCGGTTGCCACGACCACGGGGATTGTCTGTGAATTGCCCACGTTGGAAGATCGCAACAGTTCCAGCAACTCGAAGCCGTTTATACCGGGCATATTCAGATCCGTCAGCAACAAGTTGTATTCTTTCCGGCGTATCATTTCCATCAGTTCCGCCGCATCCGTGCAGGTATCGCAGTGTATCCCTTCTTGGGCATACATCTCTTTCAGCATCAGGAGCAGTACCTCATCATTGTCGATGGCGACAACATTGATGTTTCTGTCTTTTCGGTGAATATACGTCTGTATTACTTGCTCCGGCGCATCATCAGCTTTCTGCATCGGTATTTCCACCATGAAACGGCTTCCTTTCCCTTTCGCACTGTCCAAACGGATTTTACCGCTAAGCATCGTCACTATATTCTTCACGATGGCAAGTCCAAGCCCGAAGCCGTCCTTTGCGGCGGCATTTGAGAGGCGTTCAAATGCGCCAAATACACGTTGCTGTTCATCTTCGGTCATGCCCGTACCTGTATCCTCAACGACAAGGGTCAAAATTCCGTTATTGTAGTCTGTTGTAAGTGATACACCTCCTTCCTCCGTAAACTTGATGGCGTTTGACAGCAGGTTATTTCCGATTTGGATTATTCGCTCCTTGTCTGTCAATACAACGGCATCACTTACGTTCTTCACTGTCAGCGATAGCCCTTTGTTCATGGCTATTGGCATGAACTCCGTTTCAAGGGTATGCACGATTGTGGAAATACGGCAGGGTGACAGTTTGGGCTGTTCCTTTCCGTTGTCCAAGCGGAAGAAGTCCAGCAGGGTGTTGAGCATATCCCGCATACGGTCGGAGGATTGTTGTATGCTTTGAAGGAAATGCGCATTGTTACCATTGCTGCACTCTTTTTGCAGCAGCTCGGCATAGCCGGTTATTGCCGTCAGCGGTGTACGCAGTTCATGGGTGATGGTATGCACCGCCTTCTTTCTTGAAGCTATCAGGGCTTTGTTTTGCCGCACTGACTGGTGGAGGTCATCTATCAGTTTCTCCATCTTCTTTTTATTCTGAGCCTTTTGTTTGAGGTCGTGCAGAATAATCAGATAAGAAACGGCAAGAAATATGATAGCGGCGATAATCAGCCATGTGGTTATAAGGAGTGAACGGTCGTATGAAATCCTGAGCTGCCGCTCCCTGACACCGATCACACGTTCTGTCTGTTTGTCCATTGTGCTTATCAGTGTGCGAAGTTTCATGTTGAGATTTTTATTATAGATACGCAGGCTGTCTGCATGAAGTTTTATGCTCTTCATGCGTTCCCGTTGTATGGAATGGAGCTGGGTATTCAGCGATTGCAGTGTAGTGGATGCGGCAGGATGGATCTGTACCTTTTCCTTCGCTCCGAAAAAACCGGCTATACCTTTCTTTTTGCGGTTAACGGTACGGGGACGGGATGCGGAGAGCAGGCGGTTGAGCATTGCGCTTTCGGATTCTTCCTGCTTCCGAAACAGTTGCATGAATTGGCACAAATGCGCTTCTTTGTCTGCCAACAGATGCCGGAGTGTGTCTATCTGTTCCTTGTTTGCAAATTCATTGTATTTATCCGACATTTCATTCAACATGGAATCGACATGCAGACGAAGCGAACGATAATCGGCTATATTCTTCTCATCCCATCCGACTGCGGTTTCCCCGTGTGTGCTAAGTATTGTGATATGCCTGTGGACAGCACTCACATCATGCTGCAAATTTTTGATTCCCAGCATTTCATTCTTGATTTCATGCACACGGTTGCGTTCATGAAACAAAATAGCGACCATACTTCCGATGACCGCTGCCGATATAAAATATCCGACAAGTATCTTATGTTGTATTGACATGCCTTTCTCGTTGTTAATGGTTATTGCACCACGCCACAAGCGAAACGGGAAAGTTGCCTTCTCTTTTGTTGGCGTGTAACGTGTTACTCAATGCAAAGTTACGAAAGGTCATGCGTTTTCAAGTTCAGCTTTCTGTTGTATTACTTCATGTTTCTGTCAGGGTCTTGTTTTTTCTTATTTCAGAAGGCGCGGAACCAAAATTCCTGCGGCAGTATTCCGAGAATGTGGAATCATTCCTGAACCCGTTACGGTCGCTTATCTTCGATACGGGCAGGTCGGAGTGAAGCAACGAGTTCAGAATCCGCTCTTTCTTACGTTCACGCAGCCATTGGGATACTGTCGTTCCGAATGTTTTTTTGAAGCGTTCACGGAATGCGGTATTTGACATGTTACACCGCCTTGCAAGTTCTTCTCCGGTCATTTGCGCTGTTGCTCTTGCCAGCACCATTTCCTTGAAACCGGACGCTTTGAAATCCGGCAGGTATCGTTCCGCCTCACGAAAATCATTTTCGGTCAGGAAACTGCCGCCTTTCCATTCAGAACCGAGAAATCGGGCAAACTCTTTTAGGAAAAAACCCATCATTATGTTATAAAAACCGTTCAAGTGGGGGTATTCCTCGTTCCTGTTTACCACCGAATGTATCCGGGCGCACATCAGCATTCCCTTGCTGTCGCTTGTCCGGTAACAAAGCATCAAGGTATCCACCACATACCCTAACACACGGTTGTCAGGGCAATAACAAGCAAGGATAAATATGGCAGCCAGTGCAGGGTCAGCAGGAGAGGTGTTTGCATTATAACCGACCAGTTTACACACCAACCACCGCATGGCGGGAATGTTTTTGGATAACCGTTCAAGTTCCATCCATGTTCCGAACCGACAAATATCCGTATGACGCAATGCCTGTGCCGTTTCACCCATCCATGTATGCCATTCCGTTTTTATGGCATCATATTCAAGCCTGTCATATAGTGTATTCTTCATTTTTCATCTTCTGTTAATCAAATATTCTATTATCCACCCTTATATTATACCGTGGGAAACCGGCTACTGCGTGGCGGGTCGGACACATTCGTTTCACTATTCTTATCCATTCTATCTTCTTTCAGAAGCTCTAACAATGACCTTATATCCCGGTGGGGTTTCTGGCTTTTTCCAGTCGGTTGCAGATTTGTTATCACAGGATAACCCCATAGGCCGTCGCGGACAGTAACGATGCAGGTGTCGCCCGGTTGCAGACAGTCATATTCCTTTTGACTGCCGTCGTACTTGTACCATTCGCCGTTATCGGTGAAATGCAGGTTTATATAATTGTGCGCAGCCTGCCTGTATCGGTTTTCCTCTCTCATTCCACCGACAACCGCCATGCGCTCATAAGGCTCTGAGGATGGGATCAGATAGTTTAATCCAAGCCATACTGTTATGGAAAGAAAAAACAACACAGTTCCCGCAAGCCAACCGAGAATGGCGTTGAAAATGAGCGATGACCAGTCCTTGACACCTGACAGCCACGACCTGATGGGAAGCAGAAGAACCGGCAGTATCATAAAAAGCAAAAAAGTGTTTTCGTTAATCTCTCCGCGTACAATGGTGCTTCCGATTAAAGTATTGGCCGGAAAGTAAACCGCACAATATGCCAAAGCGCAAAGTATGTATATCGCATACTCTTTCACCCGTTCCCGCCATTTTAGCCGTTTTGCGTCTTTACTGCGGCGTGAACCTTTCTTCCTTTTGTCAAGCTCTGCCTTTGCCATAGTCGGTTTTACACTGCAAAAATAATGTTTTTCTTGTTCATAGTTGGCTGATTGTATGGTGTTTTTAAGCATAGGGGTGGATATCTGGGCGAAAATGGCTATTTTTGCATAGTGAATCATATCCGTTGGCTGTGGCAAGGAAAATTTTGCAAATATCATTGGCTGCGACCTTATTGGCTTTCATGGTTATGGGTTGCGGCAACAGGGGTTTCAATCCTCCGTCTGACGAGGATATGATCCGGAACTTCCATGCCCACGAAGATGCGTTTCACGAGATAGCCGGGATTCTATCGGATTGTCCGTATGGCAGCACCTACCCTCCGTTCTATCCGGTTGAGAGAGCGGAGGATTCATTGTGTCTGGCAAATCTCGGCTCTGAAAAATGCGTCTGGCTTGACCGGCTGCTTGCTGTCGTCGGAGGCAAGAGGGTGTATTTCCGAAGCCGACACTCCTTGTGGCAGATTGAACATCACGATTTCCATTCAATCCCTCCTGTCGATGAATTGCCCGATACCGTTCCCCAAAGCATATCCGTCATTTACTATCAGGCAGGTTGGTCTGTCGGGCCGAGTCTGGATAAGGTTTATTTATATAATCCGGCGAATACTCCGAACGACACATCAGTTTATGACCTGAACGAGATTTATGAGATAATCCGGGATGACCCGAATATGCCGGGAGGTGTGGCATCAAAGCGAATCAAGGGTGACTGGTATATCGAATTATCGTATGACAAATAATTAGACATGGCAATGAACATTACCGACATATACGAGACTATTAACAGCAAGACTGAATCATTTTTCGAGTGGGTGCAGGCTCATCCGAAAATCGGTCTGCTCTTTGCTGCCGGGCTGCTTGCCTTGTGGTTCGTAGGCATATTGCTCCGCGTGGGTGTGGATGCGACCGCACGGGGGATGAAGCCCCCGATCTTGACAGTCGCTCCGAGCATACCCACGGCCATCGTGAGCACTGTGTGCCCGACCTCGGCGAGCTTCGCGCTGTCGGCGTCATCCGTCTGCTCCGCAGTAGGGGGAGGTGGGATGAACGACGATATGGCGGCGGCGATGAAGTCCTGCGGGCGAAGGAGGACACCAACGTAGGGGTGCGGCATCGGCACAACAGGTGACGGAGGTATCGTCACGAGGTGGATGTCAACCCCGATCACCGGGTCGAGCTGCTTCGAGATAGGAAGGCATGCCATGCCCTTCATACCCATCGCGCCCAGAAGCGGAAGCATGGCCGCCTCGGTCAGCCCCTCGGCAAGACCGCCGAGGGCGGCGGCCGCCTTGACGCCCGTGTCGAGGGCGTTGACGGACACAGACACGCCGGCCTCGGAGTTGGACTTCGCCCCCTCCGCAACCCCCTTGACCTGCGCGCCTACGCTGGTCTTAAGGTTAGCACTTACGCTGTCAAAATATCCTACGTCCGCCATTGTTAGTTGATTTTCCTATGAGTATTTAATATCTAAGTATTCATAACGATCTTCATTAAACCTATGAAGAAGATTTTTTAGCGGATTCCCACAATTTATAATACTGATTTTTTTTAAGCATTTGCATTCTAATAACGCTTCAATATTTGTTATTCTTTTTGAATTCCAAATAGTAAGCTCTTTTAAGTGGGATAATGAATTAAAAATCGAACAATCAATTTCTGCTTTTATACTATTAAAAAGCACTGCTTCCAAACTTCTTATTCGTGATATGCCATTTGTTTGGAAGTCACGGCCTGTATCAACGATAATAAGATTTTTAAGTTGATCAGGAATTACATCAAACAATGAGTTGTTTCCGATATGTTCCACTTCTAAAAATGATAAGTGATTAAATGGCTTAATATAATCAAGAATTTTACCGTTCTTATCTAATTTACAGTTTAAATATCTCAAATTGGGGAAATTATGAGGATGTATGCCAAATAAGTTGCTTATTCGACTTGCGGTGTGACAAAAAGAAAATATAATTGACGTAATGTTAGGTAATATGACATCTGTAGGCCAATTTATATTATTATCTTTTTGTTTGAAGTCCTCTGTTATATCAATCTTGAGAACATTGACACTATTCGGAATGTCTCCACTTTTTAATTTTTCAATTAAAAAAAAGGGGATTGAGAGAGCATTTAAGTACTCAAACTTAGATATGTAATCTGCCATGTTGTAAAAAGACAGCAGACTATTTCTATTCCCACATATACATAGAGTGGAGATTTGTTCTGGATTTTCTTCAAATTCTTCAATTACGGTATCGTCTCCTAATATAAGTAATTTATTTATCGTTGTATTAGGAAAGTAATTCAATCTTAATTTAGGTATATCCAGAGTATTACTTATTACCATAAGCATTTCGTTTTTTTGATGTTTTTACATTGTGTTTTCTTACTAATTCATCGGTATACTCAATTTTATTTATAGCTTGAATTCTGCGATTCTCAACATTAAGCATCACAAAACTGCTATTCTTTTGTTTAGCATATTCAATCTGCTCATATTTTTTTAGAATGTTATTTCGATCACTTTTAGATGTTGCAGAACCTAAGTCCACTTCGATATATTCAACAGTGGTTCCTTCCATCCCCAGTAACCTTTGAGCATTCTTGTGTTGTTTATCTGAAATTCTCTGATTCATGCCTTGTTTCCCTATGCCGGAACTACCTACATAAGATAAATTTGCGTCTTTATTTGTAATTATATAGATTCCTGGAGTATTTGGTAAGCCAGAGGGGGCAGGAATCAATCCAAATAAATCAACCCAAATATTTGTATCTGTTACATATCCATATAAAGTTGGATTATTACCACCAAGCCCAATCGGGTCTTGGGATATGTACGCTCCGGTCTTTGGGTCGTAGTAGCGGAAGCGGTTGTAGTACAGCCCCGTCTCCGTGTCCTCGTACTGCCCCTGATAGCGGAACGGAACGAGCTTCCGGTCGCCACGGCATTCCATCACCCCGCCGTACACGTCCAGCAGCATCTCCCAAACAAGCTCTCCCCGGCTGTCGTAGGCCTGCGTGGGCGTGCCGAGGTAGTCATGGACTATCGTGTAGCGTCCATCCTCCGTGACCGCACAATCTTTCGCCCCCATGCTGATAAAAGCAAGGGAGTACATCACGATTGTCAATATAAATTTTATCATATACACGGATGTTGAGATTTATCTTGCAAAATTAATGCTTTTATTGCACATATTTGGCTGATTGCATGGTGTTTTTAATCATTTGTGGGCGAAAATGATTACCTTTGTATCGTGAATCACGGTTTACAATTATGGCGATGAACATTACCGACATATACGAGGCTATTAACAGCAAGGCAGAATCATTTTTCGAGTGGGCGCAGGCTCACCCGAAAATCGGTCTGCTGATTGCCGCCGCGCTGCTTGCCCTATGGTTCGTAGGCATATTGCTCCGTTGGAAATGGGCGTGTCATTGGCAGTTCGGTGGCAAGCTATGGCTGTTCGATGATTGCAAGCCCGAAACGCGCCGCCGGGTTCAGATGGTGCTGGTCGGAGTGGCGTTAATCGCCTGTCTGACGATGTTCTTTGTATGGAGGTAGAGGTATGGAAAGGAGTACCCGCAAATACCGGATTTGCTTCATCGACTGTATGTGGTATGCGGCCGAGAAATGGAGCGCAAGGGAGCATAACAATCTCAACGGTGGTATGCTGCTTTTCCTCGTCTGGACTTTTGCCATACTCCTGCCTCTCGGTGTACCTACGGCATTTCACTTTCTCAATCAGATAGCCGCGCTTGCGATAGTGCTGATTCTATGCCTTGTTCCCGGATTGTTCTGCGAATTCCGCTATACAGCCAGACGGCGCGAAGCTCTGCAAGAGCGTTACCATGATATGAAACATCCCGGTCGGATACTCTGCCGGATAGTTCTTGCTGCCATAGCCCTTGCAGTGGCGAATGTTGTGTTGATGTTCCACCTCGGATTTGTACACTGGAGCCGATGAAGAAGCACGAGGACATACAGCGGTTTTATTTCTTCGACTACCTGTTTTGGATTGGAAAGAATTTCCAATATATCGTTGGACGCATGGACGGAGACTGCGTATTGCTGTTGTATCTCATGTCCGTTATATTCTTGCCGTTGGAGTCATTGGGATTCTGCTTGTTTCCCAAAAACAATCAAACTGTTTTGTTTGGGGGCATAGTAGGCCTTTTTGTCTGCATATCGATAATGCGCATCATTTATCGCAAGCGGAAAAAGGCAGTTATGAAGCACTACTCCAGTCGCTGTTTCAATCCACTTGTGGGATGGATTATCGCGCTGTTGCCTTTCGCCATAATTGGCGTAATATTCCTTAGCCTGTCCTTGATAAAGTAGTAGCCGATTATGCCGTCTAACAACTTCAAGATGTTTCATATATTCATTTGGAAACAAATATACAAATTCCACCCCACCAGCAGCACCGTCAATACAAAATGCCCCAGCAGGATTTTTCCGCTATGCCTGAAACGATAACTGGCGGATGCGGCAATACCGATGATACACCAACCAATATCCATCCCACAACCTAAAGCATAGTTCTCAGAAGATTCATAAACCCAGTCTAATCCTTCGCTGCCTATCGGGTAAAGTTCGGGATGCTTCGCAAACTGTATGCAATCACCGACAGCCATACATAGCAACAGCAGACAGCATAGCCCCCACAATATCCTTAGCACCAATCGTAATCTCATTTCATTCCGATGGTTTTATTTCGTTTCTCGGAATCAGGCTTTCACCGACACCACTCTTGAATACGATGTACGAACCGAGCCAATAGTCATTGCTTGCTTTGGGTGATGTAAGCACTGTATATCCTTGACTTTCCAGACACCGAAGATAACCAGCCATCGGCTCATTGTTGCAGTCTATGCCAATGGCGCACCCGTACTTGATGCAGTCTATGGGATAATCACGATGAGGATTTGGAGTGTGGAAATAAAGGGCGTCCTCCTCGCTGTTGTCGGTATGCACCACCGCAAACATCTGAACAGGGCGTCCCACTTCCTTCAGCCTGTTTTCCATGATAGAAAAGTTCCTGAACAGCACGTCCAAATGTTCCTTATGCTCTCGCCAAGATATGTTGCCATATTCAGACCAATCAAAATGTTCGTGCGCGAGATTGAACCAAGCCTCTTCATCAGACAAGGCTTCAATCCAATCTTCACTGACATCCTGTCTGCGAAGTTTTCGATAATACCGTTTAAGACCTCTGCGCTTTTTCATACCGTTTTCATTTGACACGTTCAAAACTCCTGATCCGCTTTCCACTTGTGGGTCGTTACCAATACCACCTTGTCCTCGCATAGTTCATACCAGCAGGTCAGGTAATCGCTTGCCGCCCCCACGCTGTCCCTGCCGACAACCCATGTGCATTCGACAAACTTCCGGCTACCGTCTTTGATTTCCTCGAAAGTGGCATGGTTCAGCAGTTCGACACGGAACTCTCCACCCATATCTTTCTCCCTCACTTGCATGATATAAACCGGTAGCAAGTTGCGGGTTGTGCGTTCGCCTTGGTTGATCTGATGCTGTAAGGTTTCAAGGGGTACATCCTGACGGGTCCCTATTGCAAAATGCAGTGCAAGATAATCCCTCCGCTCTTGCGGGACTTCCGTCCGCATGTCCTTTACAGGCTCCGCCTTGTTCCCGTCCATCCGCATCAGCGCGCTTGGCAACAGGAACATTTCGGCAATAAGCAGAAAAACGAGAGAGAACAGGACGATATAACATCTGTAAGGGCTGAACCTGCGTCCGACATAGTGCCGCATGACCGCTTTCCTGCGTGAAAGTGGGTATATCCAGCCTCGCCAGAAACAAAGGAGAGTTACGACAACTGCAACTATCATGGCGACTGTAAAGCACTCGAACGCCGGAGAGCCGTAAAGGAAATGCCCGGCTGTAAAGAATACCGGAGCATAGATGAATGTCATGACGCAAAGCATCAGCATGGACTCCCCGTCGGGTCGTCTCGGCTCGCCCTTGTAATGCCGCTGCGCCATTTCTCCCAACCAGAACAGGTAGTCGAAGAAATAATAATGCCGCTTTCGTTCTTGCTCTTTATATTCCCGTTTCTTCATTCTATATTGAGTGGATAATGTTCTGTGGCTAATCGACTTTTGAGAGGAAATTGAGCCACTTGTTACCCGCATATTTATTCTTTATTTTAGTTTTAAACGTATATCACTAATCTCTGTTTTTCCTCCAAAACATACTAACTCTTCTATATTAGGATTATCTAAAAGTGCATATACAGATTCTTTAGTTAAACCTTTAACACTATACATTTTTACCTTTCTTAAATTTCCAACATTGATAAGAGCCATAATATCAATCAACCTATTTAATGTATCAATATGCACCTCTGATAATTTATTCAAGTTGGATAGATCCGGAAGTTTAGTAATATTAGACAACCAAATTAATTCGAGCTTTTCAAGTCCGATAAGAGTACTGACGAATGAAATATCATCCAATTTGGATATTCTAAAAAGTTTCAGTTGGCGCAAACTTCTAAAATCATTCAAAACAGTCAAGTCTATTTTTGAACTATCACACCACAGGATCGACAAGTCTTTAATAGACATCTGTTTTAAGAAAGACAAATCCTTATTCTTGATAGCTCTTAATTCTAACTTTTTCAACTGACTTAAACCTACAATAGCTTCAAGATTCTTATCTAATTTTCCGAGAAAAAGGGATTGCAGATTTTTGAAGTGCAAAAGCCACTGACAGTCAAACACGGGCTTGCCACTCTTTAAATCAGCATTTATATACAAATGCTCCAATAGACATGGCAATGTCTTGACAAAAGTAAAATCCCTTAAATCATAAATTTCCAATTTCAAGGATTTAATGTTAGATAAACTTGAAAGAATGGATAAATCAGTATTCTTATACTCGAAGCAATCTATAACGAGATTCTGTACATCGGGAAGATGACGAAGGAAATCCAGATTCCAACCATTGAAATCATTCCCATATCCAAAGGTTTTATCAGCCCCTCCATATACACGAAAAGAAATATCAGGGCGTGATATAAATATGCGATTCAACTTTTCGAGAATTTCGTTAGGAATATAATCACATATTTGAATTCCCTTTATAAGTTTTTCCTCAATTATTTGCTGAATAATGGGTTCCGTCACATCTTCAACCATATAACCGTCTTCGGAACGTCTTGGAAGCCTTCCGAAACTACGAGGAGTAAATATTTCAATTCTTGTTCTAAACATTCTTATATTATTATGTGAGTAATGTTTGGTAGCGTTCCGCTTATTCAGTCGGTCTGCTGTTTGTTATCAATGCCTTACCGATTATAAAGTTGATTTAGCATATTGAAATAATCATTTCCAAACCCTTCAACATAATCATCCATTACGCCGTATATGTTGTTTTTATTATCAACAAGCAAGACCATATACCCATGTTCGTATTCCCCAAAAGGACAAATATCCGAAACATGGAGTAGTTCACAAAATTGGTCGTAGAATAAGTAATGCGGATTATCGTTTAATGTTTTCTTTAGATTAAAATGCACATCTACTTTTGGAAACTGAAATTCCTGATTGTAGAAATCAATAAGGAAATCTATCAACTTTGGAGTCGGTTGGTAGTTTGCTTTAGAATAAATTGCCATAAGTTCATTCGGACTTATGATTACCCGATTTTCCCTCTGGCAATTTGTTTTAAGATATTGCTTCAGTTCCATATTACTTTTATTTTGCACCTTGATAATGTCCGGCGGATAATCAACCATTAGGGGAGATTAATCCACTTGTTATTTGATGTTTGCTATTTTTTTAATCAATGAATTTATAGAGAGGTGAAGGGGGCTAATATACGAACCATCTGTATAAAAAACAGATAATTCAAAATCCTTGGGCAATGCGAATAATACACTCCCATCTCCTTCGCCAATCGCAAGAGCATTATTTAATACCTCTCGTTCTTTAGATGAAATTTCGGATAACTCATTTAAAGTATTAGAGAATCCTTGTAATTGCCGTATTTGTGCATAACAATGACCATCAATATTGACATTCGTGAACAGTTCTTTAATCGAATATAGCTTATATTGTTCATGATTGATAGAAACTGTTATACCCATATTCTGAATACACTGCTCATATTTTTGAGGAAGTAAACCATATTGAATATTAAATTCGGGATTCTCTGTCCGTTTGAGCAACCCCACATCAGTATATAAATCTGTAAAACGATTTAATGCGGTAGTTCCATTACAATAAGGACATTTTATATATATAGACCCCGAACCAGCTTTAAGAACTCTGTCCAATCTTTCGAATGAATCCTCTGGCAGCTCAAAATAACCATGACAATTTTCACATTCTATAATCTGCATAATTCGTTGATGTTTCTATCCTATTTTTCTATCAAATAATGTTTGGCGGATAATCGACCTTTAGGGGAGATTCATCCGCTTGTTATAAACCTATTTAAAATATGTCAGCATATTTTCTGTTTCATTATATGACAATATTTTCAGCAAATGATTGAAGTTATCACAAACAAATTCCGCCGATTCTTCAAATTCAGGTTCAATTCCATAATAGATTTTACCATAATTTTCCGGTGATAAATCTATGCATAAATATTGGTATTCTCCTTTTACTGACATAAGAATAGGAATATGGTTATCCCAAAATAGCCGGATCATATCACAAGATTCTCTATCATCTGCCAATGCTTCAAGTCCCATCAGTTCAAACTCATTCCAACGAAATCCGCTATCAGTTTCTCCATTAAAGTCTTCTATGGAGTTAAACCATACATTATCACTTTCATTGGTGATGATTTGAAATCGCTGTAAAAATTCCTGATAATCGGCAGGAAGATTTGAATACCGATTAAGGAAATCGGGACTTAGTTCTTTTCTTTCCAATCGTTCCGTAACGATGAATCCTATATTTTTTAGTGCTTCAATCATATTCTCATTTTACAGGTTTATAATGTTCTGACGGATAATCGACCTTTAAGGGAGATTAATCTGCTTGTTAGCAATCAGTTTTTATTTTTTACCTCATTCAACCATTTAGTAATCAATTTTTCAGAAGGTGTCTTTGTTGTCCTATCAGTGTATGAAAAGAATTTCGTTACAAAAGGCATGAAAAATTTTTCTCCATCTGGTGTTAAATCGCTCCGACAATATTCAAGTTTTATAATTCTACCTCTTGTGTCTACTGGACGATTTTTCAAGAACCCATTATTCCAACATATAGACAACAACACAACGAACTCGTCATATAGCCGCTCAATATGCTCCATATACAGCCTATTTACTGTAAAAATATACGAGAAATCGCACATTAAATCCTGCCATGAATATAATTCATTATAAGTTTCGTTGAATAACTTGGAAAGCAAACCTCCGTCATCTGTATTTTCTATCAATATGAAATCCTTTTCTCCCTGCAGATTTTTATATGGGCGGCATATTGGAGCGTTTGGTAACAACTCTTTTGCTTTATCAGTGAGCAAAAGATAACAGCGATTCTGATACAAAACACCTATTTTCTTTCCATTCAGATGAATAATAAATTCATCAAAAATAGGTTCGAGCATTAAATGTTTTAGTTTATTTAACGCCCTTGTTTGTTTCTCTATATAATAGGCATATTTTTTAGTTGTCATATACTTTTGCGTTATTGGTTGCTAATGTCCGGCGGCTAACCGACCTTTCGGGGAGGTTAAGCCGCTTGTTATGGTAGTTTATTCATATTGTTCACACTCTTTTTCAATATCGGACTTCACATCTTGTGTTTTACAAATGATGCCTTTCCCTTTGGGAGTCGGAAAGATAGCTAACATTACATTGTCCTTTTCCAACTTGGGGAGTAATTTTTCGATGAAGTCATCAAGAGGAATTGCGGTTGGTTGATAATTGTCCCACCTACATAGTTCCGCAAACTCTATTTCACACCATATAGGAAATAAAACCTGTTCCTCATTTCCCATCAAAGCCCATCCTTCTGCATCCTTTAAGCCCCAGAGTTCTTCAAAGTCTGCAACTTTACGGATGAAGTAATCATATCTTTCCGATGCCGTGAGATTAACTATATTATTAATTTTATTATTTTTCATATTTTCATTCTTTTACTTCTACCATAATGTTTGGCAGCGTTCCGCTTATTCAGTCGGTTTGCTGTTTGTTAGCAGTTTATTTTCTAAATATCCTTTAACTTGTTATTCATTTCTTTCCTATACAGAATTGAACTAAAAGGATAAATATTATTAAGTTCCGGTTTTTCTCCATATAGTTCAATTATCCCGTCTATTGATTCTAATTTTTGTAAAATGGGCATTGAAATATTTATGATATTTTCAATTAACCGTGAACGCAACTGTTCATCAATAGTCGATTCTAAATCTAATATCATTTGTGTGGAATACCCTTCAATTTCCATTATTGGGAAGCGCATTCTAATATCACATTGATATTCTTTAGGAAACAATAAATCATCTCCTTTACGTAATAAAGCCGCTAAGTTTATATAAAACATCTTTCCATACAAAGAGTGTTGGAGATTGAATACGACTATACATTCGGCAGTAGTCTTATACCACGAATTTCCTTTTCTACGAAAGCTATTCGCTTTCATTAATGGATGAACTATTGATTTGAATTGCTCTTTATCCATAATATTTAATTCTAAACTGCTAATGTCCGGCGGATAATCGACCTTTATGGGAGATTGATTCGTATGTTATTCGCATTTTTAGTCTCCTACGAGGAATAAAGTTGTTTCTTTGGAGATTACAGGCTTAAATTTCTCGTATAATTCTTTTGATTGGTTATATTCTTTATCATAACAAAATTGCCGTTCCTTATTTTCCATCATAATTTGAATATTATCGCAGATGAAATTTATATGGTCAATATAAAGCATTGTATCGCCATACGGATCAATATATGGTAATACTCCTTGTGACAAATTATTTATTACCTGTAATTCTTGTTCAGTAATACAGAACAATGGATGCTCCAATTTATGTCTATCAGTTATGAAATATACCTGTATCATATTTTATCATTTATGCGAATAACGTTATGCTAACAGCGGATTTGGCTGTTATTTTCTTTAAGTATCATAGTCCGTCTTCCTCCAAAATGTCGTCCAGCGGACTTTTGATGTTGCTCTTGAATGTGTCGGCTATATGGACGTACATCTCGGTGGTCTTGATGTTATTATGCCCCATAAGTTCCTTCACAATCTTCAGGTCGGTTCCTTGCTCAATAAGGTGCGTGGCAAAGGAGTGGCGCAACAGGTGGGGATAGATCCGCTTTGTTATGCCTGCCTCCTGTGCCGCAGCTTTCAACCGCTTTGATACGATGCTCTCGGTGAACTGCTCACCCGGTGAACGCTCAAAGAGCCACACCACAGGTCGATACAGCTCACGGTAATCGGTGAGTTTCTTTATCAGGGGTTTGGACAGCAGAGTAAAACGGTCTTTGCGCCCTTTCCCCTGCCGCACACGGATAAGGGAGCGCGACACGTTGATGTCATCGGGTTTTAGCGAAAGAAGTTCACTGATGCGCAGTCCTGCCGAATACAACACGGAAAACATACACCAGAACCGCAGGTCAGTAATGACTGCCGACAGAATAGACTTGACCTCATCCTTGCTCAACACATCGGGGAGGGTCTTCTCGCGCTTGGCACGGCTGACGGTGTAGCACCGCCGGGGCTGCCCCAGCACTTTCTCGTAATAAAACTTGATGGCGTTGATGCGCTGGTTCTGTTGGCATGACGATATGCCTTTCTCGTTGATGAGATAGACAAGATAGGCGTTGATTTCATCGGGAGTAACCCTGTCGATTCTCTTTCCCTCGAAGTAAGCCTGAAAATCCTTGAAGTAGGTGGTATATACCCTTACGGTATGGTCGCTGTAACGCACCTGTTTCAACTTCTCCAGATAGCCGGGAGGCAGGGACGGTGCAGCGGGTGCGGAAGGACGCGGCTTCTCCTGTCGTGACTTGATGCCCGAGTAGTCGATGAATGCTTCTCCGACATGGCGGTCGAAGAACTCCGACAACACAAATTTCTCTGTCGGCAGATGGATAGTATCGCCAACCGGTACTGCATCTGGTTCACGCAATAACCTTTGACGCAGAAAGCCATCGCCACCGTAACTGACTGCGATGGATTCCCGCCCTTGAAACTCGGCAAAGACGAGCTGGATGAATCGTTTGGGCCTATTTGTGTCCATGACATTTCAGATTTAAGAAGAGCATACTCTCTCAAAATGCAAAATTACGAAAAAGTCGGCATATTATGTGTATTGTTGAAAATATTTTAGCACTTAATAGCCAATTATTTACCAACTATTGGAGATGCTTGTTCGTTACAGACAGGATGCCAATAAAAAAAGACGGACAGGATTTGTCTAATATCCCATCCGTCTGTCTACCGTTTCATCCGTTGTACATTACAGTTTGAAGCCGTTTCCTACTGAATTTCTTTCTATGGGAATCGGTCTTGCTATCCGCAACGATGTATCTTCGTGATATTGCTGCCTGATGCCGTTCCGCAAATCGTCCGCCTCCGGCTTGACCTGCTGCCCATCATTCTCCTTTTCGGCGACTTCGGGCGTTGGCGGTGCAAGCTCCAGCTGTATCTTGCGGTCGAGGGCAGCAAGTTCGGACTTCAATTGTTTCAGTTCGTCCTCCTTCTTCCACACCTTGCCCGCTATCTCCTGCAACTGCGGTATCTCACGCTCCAGCACCTCGTTCTTCGCCTTGTACTGGTCGATGATGGAGGGGATGCGCTCCAGTGCATTGAGGAAGTTGCGGGCGGCAGCCACCGGATCTGCCATCGCAAGATGCCCGTTGTTGTAGGTGTACTTGTAGTTTCCCTCAATCACGAAGCGGTTGTCGGTGAACTCCAATCCCTCTTTAAGTGTCCTTTCGCTGACCACCTTTATCGGGAAACCGTAAAGCTCTCCGACCTGCGTGTAAAGTCCGCCTGTCGTGGCGTTCTTTGCTATCTCCTGCAAACGCTTTCCGAGAACCTTCTCATCGGTGGAATCCACACCATCCACCCGCAGGTGGTTGAGGCGGTTGCCCTCCTTGTCGGTCTGCACCACCGATAGGAAGCGGTTCCAGTCCTCGGTCATAGCATCAATGAAAGCAGTGTTGTTGCGCAGCTCTCCCGTCTTCGATTCCAGCTTGAACTCCGAATCACGTTTGCCCTTGTTGAACGACTTTCGTTCCCCCTCGAGCGAAGCGATACGCTTCTCCAATTTCGCTTTGTCCAACAGGTCGGTGTTGCCGGAGAGTAACGCCATGTACTCCGAGAAGTTCATGCCCGATTTCTCATCCATCGCCCCATCGTCGATGGTACGCGCACCCATCGCGCCGCTTTTGAGCTGGCTGATGAAGGTCTGCTTGCAGTGCAGGAGGTTGAACTTGTAGCTGTCCAGCGACTTCTCCACCGCATAGATGATTACATCCACATTGTTCCCGGCGAAGTGCTTGGCGATTTCGTTTCCGGCTCTAACTCCGCGTCCGTCACGCTGTTGCAGGTCGGACGGTCGCCACGGCGTGTCCAAATGATGGATTGCCACACACCGTTTCTGAGCGTTCACACCCGTGCCGAGCATACTCGTGGAGCCGAACAATACACGCACCGTCCCGGCGTTCATGGCGTCTATCACCGCCTTCCGCGCCTTGTCGGTCTTGCACTCCTGAATGAAGCGCACCTCGCTTGGCGGTATACCGTAGTCCTCCGTCAGTTTGCGCTTGATTTCCGAATAGACGTTCCACCCGTCGCCCGGCTGGTATGTCCCCAAATCAGAGAAAACGAACTGCGTGCCTTTCTGGGCGTCGTATTTTTGATAATACTCCGCGATCATCTTGGCACAGTGACTCGCTTTGTTGTCGGGATGATCTTCGTAATTCGGGTCTATCATGCGCATGTCGAGTGCCATTTTCCGGGCATAGTCCGTGGCGATGAGCATCTTCGCCTTTTCTTCCGTTTCCGAAAGCGGCAGCCTGCCCAACAAGGTGGCATCGCCCGTCTTGGCGAACTGCATCAGTTTCTGTATGAAGTCCTCCTGTTCCGGCGTGGGCGGTATATGGTGCAGTATCTCGTTCTTGGCAGGACGGTCAACGCCCACATCCTCCGCCGTGCGGTAGTCCGTGATTTCATTATAGAAGGCGGCAA
>OHCK01000275.1_pt1 | contig 27072 bp, 22 predicted proteins | sample 1577611 | NCBI WGS metagenome assembly OHCK01 (sample SAMEA3879586, study PRJEB24766) | human gut metagenome | biome: human-associated habitat; feature: feces | place: USA | collected 1985/1987 | reverse complement strand
ACGATGTTGGCCCATAACATGCGTCCTGCGCGGAATTTGGCGATTTCGAGGAAGTAGTTGGAGCTGATACCAAAGTTGAATTTGATTCTTTTTGCAGCCGATGTAGCCGGAACTCCCGCCTCTATCAGTTTGTTCAGATATTCATTACCCCATGCCAATGCGTATCCTAACTCTTGTGAAATATAAGACCCTGCATTGTTTAACTCTACTGCGTTAACGCAGATGCAACGATACTTGGGCAATGGAGCCAGAACGTCTACCAATTCCTTGGCAGTAGCAGCGAAATTGCTCAGGTCTTTGCCTTTTGCCATCATCTTGCCCATCGGGTCATAGTTGACAGAACCTTGCAGTTGAGTCAAGTCATAACCTTGCTTTTGGAAATATTCCACCAATAATTTAGCCAGTTCCACGGTATGTCCCTGACAGGTAGAGAAGTTCAGCTCTACGCATTCGGCACAAATACCGTTCAGCAATGTTTCAATGTATTCGGCATTCAAGTCTTTTGCATTGACCTTGAAACCAAGGGAGTCTATACCTTTATTCAGAATGTCGAGTGCTTTTGCATTTGCTTCTTTCGGGCATTCCACTTGGATATCTTGACGCACCAGCCAGGTGTTGTCATCCTTTTTTATACCTCTCACATAAGGGAACTGTCCGGGCAGCCCTTCTGTTGTTTTTAAACCTTCCAAGTCTTCCTGACGGTAGAAAGGTTTCACTTTAAAGCCTTCATTGGTTTTCCAAACCAGTTTCTTTTCAAAGTCAGCACCTTTCAGGTCTGCTGTAATCTTTTCCATCCACGCTTCCGTAGAAACGCCGGGAAAATCTGAAAAGAGTTTCTCTTTACTATCTGCCATAGTTTATTTGGTATTAATATTTAAGTTAGTAATATCTTGTATCTTGTTCAAGTGTTCGGGCAAATATAGTAATTCCTTTTAAATAGATTCCCTTTTTTACTTATTTTCGCAGCAAGCAACTGCTGATTTCTGTCATTTTGTTAAGGAAAGAAGTAGATAACTGCGGGGTTTGCTATGTGGATATTGCAAAATAAATCATGTAGGTGAAATAATTATGCTCGGATTATTGGGCTGAGTGGAATGAATTTGCTAATTTTGCGGCAATTTTTAAAACACATTAAATATTATGGATTGGTTACAAAATCTATTTACTGATGAAAACTCGATTGCACACATAGTGCTGCTATATTCTTTTGTGATAGCAGTGGGTGTGTTACTCGGAAAGATTAAGATTTTCGGGGTGTCACTGGGTGTAACCTTCGTCTTGTTTACCGGTATTGTCTGTGGGCATTTCGGTTTTACGGGAAACACGCAGATTTTGACATTCTTGCAAGATTTCGGACTTATTTTGTTCGTCTTTTGCATTGGTCTTCAGGTGGGACCGTCTTTTTTCTCTTCTTTCAAGAAGGGTGGTGTTGCCATGAACCTGATAGCGATTGGCATTGTTTGTCTGAACGTTGCAGTTGCCCTCGGATTGTATTATGGGTTGAACGGACGTATCGAATTGCCCATGATGGTGGGTATTCTTTGCGGTGCGGTTACGAATACGCCCGGACTTGGTGCTGCCAACGAAGCTTTGTCGCAACTGAGCTATAACGGCCCGCAGATAGCCATGGGGTATGCTTGTGCTTATCCGCTTGGTGTGTTGGGTATTATCGGTTCTATCATTGCCATTCGTTACATTTGCCGTGTTAATCTGAAAAAAGAAGAAGAAGCTATTGCCCGGGAAGAGGCGGCTAACCCTCATCTTACTCCCAGAATGATGCATCTTGAAGTGCATAATGAGGCGTTGGAAGGGAAGACATTACTCCAGGTAAAAGACTTTATGGGACGTGATTTTGTATGTTCCCGCATTCTTCAGAACGGACATGTGAGTATTCCGAACCGTGATACTGTTTTTCATATCGGTGACCAGTTGTTTGTGGTTTGTGCCGAAGATGATGCCGAAGCTATCATCGCTTTCATTGGTCCGAAGATTGAAGTAGACTGGGAGAAGCAGGATACTCCGATGGTATCGCGCCGTATCTTGATTACGCAGCCCAAAATGAACGGTAAGCAACTGGGTGAGTTTCATTTCAGCAGTATGTATGGAGTAAATGTGACCCGTGTGAATCGTTCGGGTATGGATATCTTTGCTTCACGAAACCTGACTCTTCAGGTAGGTGACCGTGTCATGGTGGTAGGTGCACAGGATGCAGTAGAGCGTGTTGCCGGTTTGATGGGTAACTCGTTGAAACGCCTTGACCATCCTAATATCGTAACTATATTCGTAGGTATCTTCCTTGGAATCCTGTTCGGCAGTCTGCCCATTGCATTCCCCGGCATTCCTACTCCGGTGAAATTAGGTCTTGCCGGTGGTCCGTTGATTGTATCTATTTTGATCGGACGTTTCGGTTATAAGATGAAGCTGGTCACTTACACCACGATGAGTGCCAACCTGATGTTGCGTGAAATCGGTATCGCCCTGTTCCTTGCCAGTGTGGGCATCAAGGCGGGAGCCAATTTTGTGAGCACGGTGGTAGACGGTGACGGATTATTATATGTAGGTTGCGGATTCTTGATAACGGTTATACCTTTATTGATAATGGGTGCCGTAGCCCGTTTCCATTATAAGATGAACTATTTTATGCTGATGGGTCTTATTGCAGGTAGTAACACCGACCCCCCTGCATTGGCTTACTCCAATCAGACAGCGGGAAACAATGCGCCGGCAGTAGGATATTCTACCGTTTATCCGGTGTCCATGTTCCTTCGCATCCTGACAGCCCAATTGCTGATATTGATATTGGCTTCATAACTTTTAGTGAGTGAAAATATAGTCAGGCACGGATTACGCGGAAAACACGGTTCTTTCTTTTTACGGACAGACTGTGGGCTCCGTGTCATCCGTGCCTGATTTGCTTTATTATAATAACAAAGAAAAAGAATAAATATGATTTCAGTAGATGGATTGACCGTCGAGTTTGGCGGAACCACCTTGTTTAGTGACATTTCTTTCCAGATAAACGAGAAAGACCGTATTGCCCTGATGGGAAAAAACGGTGCAGGCAAGTCTACCTTGTTGAAGATTTTGGCGGGTGTCCGTCAGCCTTCCCGCGGAAAAGTGACTGCCCCCAAGGATTGTGTAGTCGCTTATCTTCCACAGCATTTGATGACGGAGGACGGTCGTACGGTTTTTGAGGAGGCTTCTCAGGCTTTTGCCCATCTTCATGCCATGGAAGCGGAGATTGAGGCCATTAACAATGAGTTGGCTACGCGTACCGATTACGAGAGCGATTCTTATATGGAACTTATCGAGAAAGTTTCTACCATGAGCGAGAAGTTTTATGCCATCGATCTTACCCATTTTGAGGAAGATGTGGAAAAAGCGTTGCTCGGGCTGGGATTCACGCGCGAAGATTTCAACCGGCAGACCAGTGATTTCAGCGGCGGATGGCGTATGCGCATCGAGTTGGCGAAACTGCTCCTGCAGAATCCTGACGTCCTTCTTCTTGACGAGCCGACCAATCATCTTGATATCGAGTCCATACAATGGTTGGAAGATTTTCTGATAACAAGTGCAAAGGCTGTCATTGTCATCAGCCACGACCGTAAGTTTGTGGATAACATCACTACGCGCACCATCGAAGTAACCATGGGACGTATCTATGACTATAAAGTGAACTATTCGCAATATCTTGTCCTTCGTAAAGAACGCCGCGAGCAACAGATGAAACAATACGAAGAGCAGCAGAAAATGATTCAGGAGACAAAAGACTTTATCGAACGCTTCAAAGGAACTTATAGCAAGACATTGCAAGTGCAAAGCCGTGTCAAGATGCTCGAAAAGCTGGAGCTGGTGGAAGTGGATGAGGAAGATACTTCGGCGCTTCGCCTTAAGTTTCCCCCATCACCCCGAAGTGGCAATTATCCGGTTATTATGGACGGGGTAGGCAAGACGTATGGCGACCACGTAGTGTTCAGCAATGCGTCTCTCACTATCGAGCGCGGTGATAAAGTGGCTTTTGTGGGAAAGAACGGTGAGGGTAAGTCTACGCTGGTGAAATGTATCATGAAGGAGATAGAGCACGAAGGAACACTCACACTGGGACATAATGTTCAGATCGGCTACTTTGCACAGAATCAGGCTTCGCTGCTGGATGAAAACCTGACGGTCTTTCAAACCATCGATGATGTGGCTAAAGGTGAAATCCGTAATAAGATTCGTGACTTGCTGGGGGCTTTCATGTTTGGCAGTCCCGAGGCTTCGATGAAGAAGGTTAAGGTACTTTCGGGAGGTGAACGCACCCGTCTGGCGATGATAAAGTTACTTCTTGAACCGGTCAATCTGCTGATTCTCGATGAGCCTACCAATCACCTCGACATGAAGACAAAAGATATCTTGAAACAGGCTTTGCTTGACTTTGACGGTACGCTTATCGTGGTATCCCATGACCGTGATTTCCTTGACGGGCTGGTGAGCAAGGTGTATGAATTCGGCAACAAAAAAGTGAAAGAGCATCTTTGCGGCATCTATGAATTCCTGGAAACGAAGAAGATGGAAAGCTTGCAAGAGCTTGAAAAGAAATAATGTAAAAGTCACATTGTATCGCCTCCTGCTGCTTAACCGCGGCCAAAGGGAAGATTAAGTCGTTTCCTGCTGTCGGTCAAGGGCTTTTAAACGGAAGATTACTACAGTCTCCGGCAGCGGACTGTACAGTCCACCGTAGTAGACCGTACAGTCTACGGTAATAGACTGTACAGTCCATTGCCGAAGACTATAATACTTCGACTGATAAAAGGGGGTAATCTAACGGATGAGAATGCTTGTTACGGCTGATGAAAGGACATACTTCATTAGCCGTTTCTTTATTCTTGTATGCAAGTCCTCGGTTAGGATAGAACTGTTCCGGTGTTGGTCAAGCTGAAGTTAAAATAATCGGAAGCGGTGACAGCAGATTCACGATACATTGATTACCTGCTGCCACCGCTTCCGGTCTATTGGTGTATTATCTGTTCTTATACATACTTTCGTAATACTTCTGATAATCACCGCTGGTTACATTTTCCACCCAAGCTTGATTCTCCAGATACCATTGTATTGTTTTCACGATGCCCACTTCAAATTTTGTTTCAGGATACCAGCCCAGTTCCTTTGTAATCTTTTCGGGATCGATGGCATAACGCTGGTCATGTCCCAAACGGTCTTTGACGAACGTAATCAGTGACTCGTTAATCCAGTCAATGCTGATTTCGCCGTTCTCTTTCCGTTCCTTCTTCTTTAATACCTTGCGATATTCGGGATTTTCGGTCATCATCTGATGGATGGTGGCAATGGTAAGCTTGACTATTTCTATATTTTGCTTTTCATTATGTCCGCCTACATTGTAAACTTCTCCGTTGCGTCCCCGGCGTACCACTAAATCGATGGCTTTGCAATGGTCTTCCACATACAGCCAGTCGCGCACATTGCTTCCGTCGCCGTAGACAGGAAGCTTCTTGCCTTCCAGAATGTTCTTGATGATAAGCGGAATCAGTTTCTCGGGAAAATGATAAGGACCGTAGTTGTTGGAACAACGGGTGATGGTGACAGGCATCTTGTATGTATCACGATATGCCATTACAATCATGTCGGCACTTGTCTTTGAGGCGCTGTAAGGGCTGTGAGGGCAAAGCGGTGTCTCTTCTGTAAAGAAACCTTCGGCTCCCAGACTGCCATATACTTCATCGGTAGACACCTGATGATAGCGCACGTCTTTGCGCCAAGTGGGATATCCGTGTTCGTCCTTACCGGTGACCCATGCACGGCGGGCAGCATCCAGCAGGTTTTGTGTGCCGAGGATGTTGGTCTGTAAAAACAGTTGCGGATTCTCAATGCTGCGGTCTACGTGGCTCTCGGCAGCAAAGTTCACCACATAATCAAACTTATATTCAGCAAAGAGCTGGTCTGCAAGTGCTTGGTCACAGATATCTCCTTTTACAAAGAAGCAGCGTTCATTATCAATGTCAGATGCGATGGTTCCCAGATTTCCGGCGTAGGTCAGGGCGTCAAGGACAACGACCTTGATATCGTCATGCTTGGCCAAAATGTACTTTAAATAGTTGGCGCCGATAAATCCGGCAGCTCCTGTAACGAGATAAGTCTTCATATTTTTAGTTATTACTGTTTTTGTGGCGCAAAGTTCGGAAAGATTTTCTTACTATCCAACTTATTCTGCCAATTCTATTACTTCTAAATCTTTAAATTCTCCTTGGTCTATTACAAAACGCACCAGTGTGCGAACGGTGTGGAAACCTGATTTGCCTGCTGCTCCCGGATTGATGTGCAGCAGGCCGAGAGTCTTGTCATATTTCACTTTCAGGATGTGAGAATGCCCGCTGATGAATAATTTGGGCGGCTTTACAAACAGGCTGCCGCGGATGGACGGGTCGTAATTGCCCGGATAACCGCCGATGTGCTTCATCAGTACTTCTGCACCGTCGACGGTAAAACGGTTTATCTGTGGATAAAGTTTACGGATTTCCTGTCCGTCGATATTTCCGTATACGGCACGAAAGGGTCGGAAGGCAGCTAACCGTTCGGCAACTTCCACCGAGCCGATGTCGCCTGCATGCCAAATCTCGTCACATTCCTCAAAGTATTTTAAATATTTATCGTCCCAATATGAATGAGTATCCGATAATAATCCAATTCTAGTCATTGTTTGTTTGTTTATTTCCAACAAAGGTACTATATTTGACACAAATCTTAGCATATTATGGAGAGCAAATATCATTATTTTAAACGTGATATCAGTTGGTTGTCATTTAATCATCGGGTATTACTGGAGGCCGATGATGACTCCCTTCCGCTATATGAGCGAATAAATTTTGTTTCAATATATTCTTCCAATCTCGAAGAGTTCTATAAGATACGTGTGGCAGAACATAAAGCGATTGCTTCGGGCGGTCACAGTGATGATATTACTCAGGAAGAGGCAAAACATCTTATTCATCAGATAACCGAGGTGGTGAATGAGCAGATGGAAGACCGTATTCGCATTTATGAACGCAAGCTGATTCCTGCTTTGCGTGAACAGCAGCATGTGGTGTTTTACCAAAGCAAGCAGGAGGTGGAGCCCGTGCATACGGAGTTCATCAGGAACTTCTTCAAAGAGGAGATTTTTCCTTATTTGCAGCCCGTGCCTGTATGTAAGAATCGCATCAAGACTTTTTTGCGTGACAACCGTCTTTATCTTTCGGTGCGTGTCATCCGTCGTGACACCGGTGAGAAGGAATATTATATCATCAAACTGCCATATAGCAAAGTGCCCCGTTTCATCGAGCTTCCCCGGGTGGGTGAGTATTTCTATCTGATGTATATGGAGGATATCATCAAGGCAAATATTGACCGTATGTTTCCCGGCTATGAGTTGGATTGCAGCTATTGTTGCAAGATATCGCGTGATGCCGATATTTTTGTCGATGATGCCGAAAGTTCTGAAAAGATGGTAGAGCAACTGAAAAAGAAGGTGAAGAAGCGCAAGATAGGGGCGGTATGTCGTTTTGTGTATGACCGCAAGATGCCTGTGGACTATCTGGAATTCCTTGTGGATGCCTTTGACATCAATCGTGATGAGCTGGTTCCGGGTGACAAGCATCTCAACCTTGAAGACTTGTCGCATTTGCCCAATCCTAATCGTGGTAATGAAGCACCGGTCAAGCCGGTACCTATGAAACTGAATTATCTGGATGAAAAAGAATCCATCTTCCGATATGTCAATAAGCGTGATTTGCTGTTGCACTTCCCCTATCATTCGTTTGACCATTTTATCCATTTCCTTTACGAAGCGGTGCACGACCCTTCTTGCAAAGAGATTATGATTACCCAGTATCGGGTGGCAGAAAACTCGGAGGTTATCAATACGCTGATAGCTGCTGCACAAAACGGTAAGCAGGTGACTGTCTTTGTGGAGCTGAAGGCACGTTTTGATGAAGAAAATAATTTGGCGACGGCCGAACTGATGGAGAAAGCGGGAATACACATTATATATAGTATTCCGGGACTGAAAGTGCATGCGAAGGTGGCATTGGTGCTTCGCCGCAACAAGGAAGGAAAGCAAGTGCGCAGCTATGCTTATATCAGTACGGGGAATTTTAATGAGAAAACGGCAACGGTATATGCCGATTCGGGTTTGTTTACTTCGAATGAAGTAATTGTCAATGACTTGCATATGCTTTTCCGTGTGTTGCGTAAGGAGGTGGCTGAACCGAAATTCAAACGTCTGCTGGTGGCACGGTTCAATCTGTTGCCGGAGTTGCGCAGGCGGATTGGTTATGAAATAAATATGGCGAAAGCCGGAAAAGAGGCACATATCATTTTGAAAATGAATGCACTGCAAGACCCGGCTATGATTGATGAACTCTATAAGGCGAGTGAAGCGGGGGTGAAGATTGATTTGATAGTCCGTGGTATCTGCTGTTTGATACCCGGCCAGGCATACAGCAAGAATATCCGTATCACCCGTATAGTGGACAGCTTCTTGGAGCATGCCCGTATCTGGTACTTCCTGAACGGTGGGAAACCGCTTCTTTTCATGGGGTCGCCGGACTGGATGAGGCGTAATCTGTATCGGCGGATAGAGGCGGTGACTCCTGTCATGGACGAAGAGTTGAAACAGGAGATGATTGATATGCTTCATATCCAGTTGAGGGATAACCAAAAGGCAGGATGGGTGGATGAGAACTTAAAGAATGTGCTGAAAAAGAATCCGAATGAAGAACCGGTACGCGCTCAATATGCATTTTATGAGTATCTGAAAGAGAAGAATGACCGTAATCGGCTGTAGTCCGGTGAGTTCTTCATTTGCGGTGGATGGTATGAATCTCCAATATTTTGCTGTTTTCGGGCGAGGTTTGCTCGCCCGAAAACAGTTTGCTTTGTGCATTACTTCCAAGGCTGTGACCGTTGGTTTGGTCTGGACATATTTTCCAAGGTCTTTTTGAGTGTTATTTTTGGATTCCCAGTTTCAGCTTGACAAACTCTTTGATAAACTGCACAGTTCCGTCTATTCCTAATACCGATGAGTCAATGCACAGGTGGTAGGTTTCTGCAGCTCCCCATGTTTTATAGCTGTAATAATTATAATAGGAAGAGCGTTTCTTATCGGCTTTCTCCATTAACTCTTCGGCAGCCTCCGAAGGTATGTTGTGGATTCTCATCAGCCGCTCTATTCGCGCCTCTTTTGAAGCAGATACAAATACATTGACACATCGCGGATGGTCGCGAAGGATATAATCGGCGCATCTTCCCACAAAAAGGCAGGACTGTCTTTCGGCCAACTCGCGTATCACATCACTCTGAATTTTGAACAGTGAATCATTGCTCAGACAGCTTCCATAGGGGATGGCACCGTCACTGATAAAAGGAAAACGAGTACCAAACAGACCGCCGATGATGCTTTGTGAAGCGCGCTCATCGGCTTTCTCGAAGAACTCCTTACACAATCCGCTCTCATCGGAAGCAAGTTTTATCAATTCTTTATCATAGAAGGCGATACCGAATTCTTTTGCCAGCTTCTCGCCTATTTCTTTACCACCACTGCCTAGCTGACGTCCTAGGTTTATGACATAATTCTCGTTCATAGTCGTAATAAATTAGTGAGTATATCGGCAAATATAATTATTTAATTTGAAACTTGCTTCTGTGCATGAGACTTAAAAATCTGAAATTGCCGATAAAGCATGACGGCTGCCACGATGCTGGCTGCCAAGTCGGAAATCGGCATGCTCATCCATATTCCTTTTGAACCCCAGAACATGGGTAAAATAATGATGCAAGGTAACAGGAAAAGCAATTGGCGGGTAAGGGACAGGAAGATAGCCTTGGATGCCATTCCGATACTTTGGAAAAAGTTGGAAGTAACCATCTGAAAACCGATAATGGGGAAAAACATGACTACGATACGCAGTCCGGTGGCCGAACGCTCAATCAATCCTTCGTGGGTGGTAAAGGCGGATACAGCCAGTTCGGGCATCAGTTCGCCTACAAGGAATCCGCTGGTGGTGACAAGGGTGGCTCCGTAGATGGTCAGTTTTAATACTTGGTTAACCCGATGGTATTGACGGGCACCGAAATTGTATCCGGCAATGGGTTGCATGCCTTGATTGAGACCCATCACAATCATGACAAACAAGAATACGATACGGTTTACAATACCGAAAGCGCCAATGGCAAGGTCACCATCATATTCTTTTAATCCTTTGTTGATAAAGATGACAATGAAGCAGGCTGCCAAATTCATCAGGAAAGGAGACATACCGATGGCAATGGTGTTTTTTACGATGCTGCCGCGCAATTTGTAAATGCCGTGGCGCAGATGGAGCAATTCGTTTTTGTTGGTGAAGGTTTTGAACTGCCATGTCAATGAAATGATTTGTGCCAGGATAGTGGCAATCGCCGCACCTTCAATACCCCATTTGAATATATAAATGAAGATAGGGTCGAGCAGTGTATTGATGATAACGGTGGTGATGGTGGCTATCATTGCCTTTTGCGGATGTCCGGATGCCCGAAGCAAAGCGTTCAATCCGAGGTACATGTGTGTCACCACATTACCTAAAAGGATGATGTACATGTAGTCGCGGGCGTATGAAATAGTGTCTGCACTGGCTCCGAAGAAATAGAGAATAGGGTCGAGGAAGAGGAGTGTGAGGATGGTGAAGCCGATGCCGATAATGAGATTCAGGGTGATGACATTGCCCAGAATATGTTGGGCGGTATCATAGTCTTTTTGTCCCAATCGGACAGACACAAGTGTGGAAGCACCTACGCCTACCAGCGAACCGAAGGCGGCTGCCAGATTCATAAGAGGGAAAGTAATTGCCAATCCTGAAATAGCCAAGGGACCCACTCCGTGTCCGATAAAGATACTGTCTACCATGTTGTAAAGTGATGAGGCGGTCATTGCGATAATTGCGGGGATTGCGTATTGCATCAATAATTTTCCAATCCGTTCTGTGCCTAGTTCTGTTGCTGTTCCTGCTTTAGCCATATTCTTTCTTTTTACCTGTTTAATTCTGAAATTCGTTGCAAAGGTACGCAAAAATTGAGCTTGAGGGAAAAGATTATGTATCTTTGCGATGAAAAAAAATAATAAGTAAGAGTTGCTAAGATGAATTTTAAGAGTAGAATTATAATAGGTTGCCTGCTTGGGGCATGCACATTGCAAGTATCGGCGGAAAAGACTTATAAGTATCGTATCAATCTTCGTGATAAGGCAGAAACTGCTTACTCTGTCGGCAGTCCGCAAGCTTATCTTTCCGAGCGCGCCTTGGAACGCCGGGAACGGCAGGGGTTGAAGGTGGATGAAACAGACTTGCCGGTGTGCCGTACTTATATTGACGCCATTATCGGTAAGGGTGCCTCTGTGGTGACAAAAAGTAAATGGAACAATACAGTGGTGGTAGAAGTGGTCGACACCACCTTGATAGAACAAATAGCGAGGCTGCCTTTTGTCACGAAAACAAAGAAGGTATGGACTTCTCCCGACAGTATTCCGGCTCGTAACCCGGAGCGCAGGAAAGAGGTGACGAACAAGTTCTCGAAAACAGATAATTATTACGGTCAGGCTTACCGGCAGATTGCGGTTCACCGGGGAGACAGCCTCCATGCCGCAGGGTTCAAGGGGGAAGGAATGCAGATTGCAGTCATCGATGCAGGTTTTTATAATGCCGACGAGATGAAGTTTTTCAAGAAAATGCATCTTTTGGGTATTCGTGACTTTGTAAATCCACAGTCGGATATTTATGCCGAGAACTATCACGGCATGAAAGTGTTATCGTGTTTGGCTGCCAACCAACCGGACGTATTGGTAGGGACCGCACCCGAAGCCTCATATTGGTTGCTTCGCAGTGAAGACGATGATACGGAGCAGCCGGTGGAGGAAGATTACTGGGCAGCGGCTTTGGAATTTGCCGATAGCGTGGGAGTCGATGTGGTGAATACTTCGTTGGGTTATTATGAGTTTGACGATAAAACGTGTAATTATCGTTATCGTGACTTGGACGGGCATTATTCCCTGATGTCACATTCGGCTTCGATGGCTGCCGATAAAGGACTGATAGTGGTGTGCAGTGCCGGCAATTCCGGTCGCGGTACTTGGAAGAAGCTGACTCCTCCGGGAGATGCGGAGAATGTCATTACTGTGGGTGCCATGGATAAAAATCTGGTGAATGCAGATTTCTCGTCTGTCGGTAATACGGCAGACGGTCGCGTAAAACCTGATGTAATGGCAGTGGGGGTAAGTTCTGCGGTAGCCGGAAATGACGGGACAGTGTCGCGTGCCAATGGAACTTCGTTTGCATCGCCCACATTTTGCGGACTGGTGGCTTGTTTCTGGCAGGCATGTCCGTGGCTCACGGCGAAAGAGGTGATAGAAGCGGTACGTCGTTCGGCAGACCGGGCAGATGCTCCCGATAATATTTATGGCTATGGTGTTTCAAATATTTGGAAAGCTTATCAAACGGAATTAAAGAAAAGAAAATAATGGATGCACATCCTCTGTCTTTATATGAACTGAATGCGCTGGTAAAGCGCAGTATTACCTCTTGTATGCCCGATACTTATTGGCTGCAGGCGGAACTGAGCGATGTGCGCAGCAACTACTCCGGTCATTGTTACCTTGAATTTGTGCAAAAAGAACCGAGAGGAAATAATCTGATAGCCAAGGCACGGGGAACGATTTGGAATAATGTGTATCGCCTGCTGAAACCTTATTTTGAGGAAGAGACCGGACAGGCATTTGTGGCGGGTATCAAGGTATTGGTGGAAGTATCGGTGGAGTTTCACGAACTTTATGGTTATTCGCTGACCGTACTCAATATCGACCCCACCTATACATTGGGAGACATGGCGCGTCGCCGGCGTGAAATATTGAAACAGTTGGACGAAGAAGGCGTCCTTACCCTGAATAAAGAGTTGGAACTCCCTTTGCTCACTCAGCGGATTGCTGTCATTTCATCGGCCACGGCAGCAGGTTACGGAGATTTCTGTAATCAGCTGGAACATAATCCGTATGGCTTTGTATTCTATCCGCGTCTTTTTCCGGCCGTCATGCAGGGTGACAGGGTGGAGGAGACAATCATTGCGGCTCTCGATACCATCAATGCGCGGCGTGATGATTGGGATGTGGTGGTCATTATCCGGGGAGGCGGTGCCACTTCCGATCTTTCGGGCTTTGATACATACGACCTGGCGGCAAATTGCGCGCAGTTTCCGTTGCCTGTCATTACCGGCATCGGTCATGAACGCGACGATACTGTTCTTGACAGTGTATCACATACACGTGTAAAAACTCCGACAGCTGCTGCCGAGTTTCTCATCAACCATCTGCGCAGCACGGCTGAAACGCTGGAAGATTATGCTTCGTCCATTCTTTATGCGGTCACTACCCGGATGGAGAGGGAAAAGACAAGACTCACCCGCCTGGTGGAACGTATACCGATGCAAACCCGGATGCGCTTACGCGAAGAACGTTATCGGCAGGAACGTGTAATCAGGCAGATGGAAGTCAATTTGCAATCCCGGTTGATGAGAGAAAGTCATCGGTTAGAATTGGTTGAGAAGCAATTGGGCAGTCTGTTGCAGAAGAAACTGACGGAAGAGAATCATCGTCTCCGGTTCCTGGAGCAACAGATAAAGGCAGCCTCGCCCGAACATCTGCTGAAACGCGGTTACAGCATTACCCTTAAAGAAGGCAAAGCAGTCACGGATGCTTCCTGCCTGAAGGAGGGCGACAAACTCGTCACCCGTTTTGCAAAAGGAGAAGTAGAAAGTATAGTAATCACCGATAAATAACATTCAAAGTATATGGCAGCAAAGAAACAGACATACGAACAGGCCATGAAGCGCCTTGAAGAGATAGTAACCCGCATCGATAGCAATGAACTGGATATCGACAGTCTGGGCGAAAGCCTTAAGGAGGCGCAGGAACTCATTAAGTTCTGTCGTGAGAAGCTTTATAAGGCTGACGGAGAAATCAAGAAAATATTGGAAGAGGAAGATAAATGATAAACAATTCTTTTTATTTGGTTGGAATTTGCAAATATAAACCTTAATTTTGCTCGCAATCGTAAATAATAACATTAAAAGCATACACAATGAAAGAGATTGATTGGGCGAATCTGTCCTTCGGTTATATGAAGACAGATTATAATGTACGTTGTTACTATCGCGACGGTGCATGGGGAGAATTGGAACTTTGTTCGGAAGAAACATTGAACATTCACATGGCAGCCACTTGTCTGCATTATGGACAGGAAGCTTTTGAAGGATTGAAAGCGTATCGCGGTAAGGACGGTAAAATCCGTATTTTCCGTCCGGAAGCCAATGCACAGCGTTTGCAGAGTACATGTAACGGTATACTGATGCCTGAATTGCCGACAGAGACTTTTCTTGCAGCAGTGAAGAAGGTGGTGAAAGCCAATGAGCGTTTCATTCCGCCATACGAAAGCGGCGCTTCTCTTTATATCCGCCCGTTGCTTATCGGTACAGGTGCACAGGTAGGTGTACATCCTGCCAACGAATATATGTTTGTGGTATTCGTAACTCCCGTCGGTCCTTATTTTAAGGGAGGTTTCTCTACTAATCCGTACGTTATCATCCGTGAGTTTGACCGTGCGGCTCCTTATGGAACCGGTCGTTACAAGGTAGGTGGAAACTACGCCGCCAGTCTGCGTGCCAATAAGAAAGCACATGACTTGGGCTACTCTTGCGAGTTCTATTTGGATGCCAAAGAAAAGAAATACATCGATGAGTGCGGTGCCGCCAACTTCTTTGGTATCAAAAACAATACGTATATCACTCCGAAATCATCTTCCATCCTGCCTTCCATTACTAACAAGAGCTTGATGCAACTGGCAGAGGATATGGGTATAAAAGTGGAATGCCGTCCTGTTCCCGAAGAAGAACTGGAAACTTTCGAAGAAGCGGGTGCTTGCGGAACAGCAGCCGTTATCAGCCCCATTCAGCGAATTGATGATTTGGAAAACAACAAATCGTATGTTATCTCGAAAGATGGTAAACCGGGACCGATTTGTACTAAGCTGTACACAAAGTTGCGTGCCATTCAGTATGGTGATGAACCTGATACTCACAACTGGGTTACTATTCTCGATTAATAGATAAAGAATAATAAGGTTTGCAAGCGAATTGCAAGCCTTATTTTTTTCTCTTTCTTAGATATTCCCTACCTTTGCCCGACAAAACAATAATCATAAGAATTTGCATGGGAAAAGGAAAACTGGAGAAATTTGCAGATATGCGTGACTACCCGCACGTGTTTGAATATCCCTATTCGGTGGTCGATAATGTTCCGTTTGAGATGAAAGGGAACTGGAATCGTGACTTTTTTAAGAATGATAACCCGATTGTGCTTGAACTGGGATGCGGACGCGGGGAATATACCGTGGGATTGGGACGTATGTATTCTGATAAGAACTTTATCGGAGTAGACATAAAAGGAGCCCGTATGTGGACAGGCGCCACAGATGCGCTGAAAGCAGGCATGAAGAATGTGGCATTTCTGCGTACCAATATTGAAATTATCGAACGCTTCTTTGCTCCCGGCGAGGTAAGTGAAATCTGGCTCACCTTCTCTGACCCTCAGATGAAGAAGGCTACCAAACGGCTCACTTCTACTTATTTTATGAACCGTTATCGCAAGTTCTTGAAACCGGACGGATTAATTCATTTGAAGACAGACAGCAATTTTATGTTCACTTACACTCGCTATATGGTGGAGGAGAATCGTCTTCCCGTCGAGTTCCTGACCGAAGATTTGTATCATTCGGGACTTGTGGACGATATCTTGGGCATTCGCACTTATTATGAACAACAATGGCTAGACCGTGGTTTGAATATCAAATATATGAAGTTCCGTTTGCCGCAGGAAGGAGAGTTGCGCGAACCCGATGTGGAAATAGAGCTGGACGAGTATCGCAGTTACAACCGCAGCAAGCGAAGCGGTTTGCAAACAAGTAAATAATAAATATGTAAATTATGACCTTATATCCGAAATTGATTTTAGACGCTCTGGCAACGGTGCGTTATCCCGGAACGGGAAAGAATTTGGTTGAAGCGGAGATGGTTGCCGACAATCTCCGTATTGACGGAATGTCTGTCAGTTTCTCTCTGATATTTGAGAAGCCCACCGACCCGTTTATGAAATCTATGTTGAAGGCTGCCGAAACAGCTATTCATACTTATGTATCTCCTGATGTTCAGGTAACTATCTCTACGGAGAGCCGTCAGGCGGCACGCCCCGAACCGGGAAAGATGCTTCCTTTGGTAAAGAATGTTATTGCTGTTTCCTCAGGCAAAGGAGGGGTAGGTAAATCTACCGTAGCTGCCAATCTTGCAGTAGCATTGGCTAAGTTGGGTTATAAAGTAGGTTTGCTGGATGCCGATATATTCGGTCCTTCCATGCCTAAAATGTTTCAGGTGGAAGATGCACGCCCATACGCCGAGCAGATTGACGGACGCGATTTGATTATTCCGATTGAGAAGTATGGCATCAAACTTCTTTCCATAGGTTTTTTTGTAGATCCCGACCAAGCGACTTTGTGGCGCGGCGGTATGGCAAGTAATGCCTTGAAGCAATTGATAGGTGATGCTAATTGGGGTGAATTGGATTATTTCATTCTTGATACTCCTCCGGGCACCAGCGATATTCATCTTACTTTGGTACAGACACTTGCCATTACGGGAGCTGTGATTGTCAGCACACCGCAGCAAGTAGCACTGGCTGATGCGCGTAAGGGTATTAATATGTATACCAATGATAAGGTGAATGTGCCTATTCTCGGATTGATAGAGAATATGTCATGGTTTACTCCTGCCGAACTGCCCGAAAACAAATATTATCTGTTTGGCAGAGAAGGTGCGAAACAGTTGGCAGAAGATATGAATGTTCCTTTGCTGGGGCAGATTCCTATCGTACAGAGTATTTGTGAGAATGGTGATAAGGGTACTCCTGCTGCTTTGGACGAAACGACTATCACGGGACGTGCTTTCTTGGAATTGGCGGAAAATGTAGTGAAACAGACTGAGAAGCGTAATGCCGAGCAAGCACCGACACATATTGTAGAGTTGAAAAAGTAAATTCGGCCTATCATTTTGTCATCCTGAACGAAGTGAAGGATTTGGTTACATCCACTTTGTGCTTCCGGATTCTCCATTTCATTCAGAATGACAGAGTAAAATGATAATATTATCTATGGGAATGCTTTTCCTGATAGTAAAAGGAATATCCTTATTGTAACTTGAAAATAATCGGAACAGTATATCCTACGCGTACAACTTTACCTCTTTGTTTTCCGGGTTTCCATTTGGGCATGGAATTGACCACTCGTAATGCTTCATCGTTGAGCAATGGGTTACCACCTTTTATAATTTGGGGATTACTGATTGAACCGTCTTTTTCTACAACAAACTTAACAGATACCTTTCCTTCCACTTTCTGAGCTTTTGCCTTTTCCGGATATTCGGTATTAGCCATGAGGAATTTTAAACAAGCTCCCATACCACCGGGAAATTCAGGCATTTCTTCTACAATCTGAAATAGTTGGTTTTCATCGAAATCGGAGTCGGATTGAGCTTGCGTTGCATTGCTTTTGGTATTACCCTTAGCTGTACTCATTGCTTTCTGATAACCTTTGCCGTCTAATGAAAATATAACAGGGACAGTGTAGGATACTCTTACTTCCTTACCTCTTTGTTTACCCGGTTTCCACTTGGGCATGGAGTTAACCACTCTCAATGCTTCTTCATTGAATACCGGATTGTCAGTTCTTACGACTTTGGCATCCGTAATGCTTCCGTCTTTTTCGATAACGAACTTAACCGATACTTTGCCTGATATTTTATCTCTCTTGGCTTGTTCGGGATACTTGGTGTTATCCATAAGGAACTTTAGACATCCTTGCATTCCGCCATCAACGAATTCAGGCATTACCTCAACAATGGTAAATATCTGATCGTTGTCTTGGTAAACTGCTGGTGTGTCTACAGCTCCGGGTTTGGGTGTTTGGATGGCTGCTACCGTTTCGACCACCTCATTGGTGATACGTTCGGTAGTCCGTGCCACTGTTTCAATGTTGCTGACCAAGAGTAGAGCAGCGGTCAGCGGTGCAAACAGGGCATACTTGATACGACCTGCTGTGCGGGTTCTTCTTTTGTTCATCATAATAATGCGTTTTTTTAAATGTAATAAGTTGAAGTTATTATATAAACCGGTTTGTTTGTGTTGGTTGGCAAGTCCCAGCAAATGATACTGGTACTGTTGCCTGTTGGTTCCCGACTCCATGACCGTGTGGTCGGCAAGGTATTCCAAATTCAGCCTGATTTCACCTTTCAACAGCCACATGAAAGGATTCATCCAACAGATGATATTCACTACCTCACTGGCAATGACATCAATGGAATGAAGCTGACGTGTATGAGTCAGTTCATGTGTCAGGATTTCCTGTCTCTCATTTTCTTTCAGCTCCGGAAGATAGATAAAAACCCAATGCCAGAATGAGAAAGGATTGTTCGGATAAGGAAGGTTTTTTATCCGAATTCCATTTACTGTTTCTTCCTTACTTATCAAAGAGAGCCGGAAGATGCTGAGCAATTGGATGATGAACCGGGCGGAGAGCAGCGCTACTCCGATAAAATATACCCATGTAAACAAGGTCATTAGCGTGGGAGTAGGAGCAGTAACCGCGGTGGTTGCTATTTCATTATTTGTGTTTGTGTTACCGGTGATTAAAAGTGTATAATAGTCTGTCAGTTCATATATGGCAGGCTGTTCTTTTATCCATGTCTGTATGTTGAGCAATGGGTAAAGGAAAGAAAGCGTAAGAAAGCTGAGCAGAGCAATCCGACGCCACTTAAAGAATGTGTCGCTGCCGCAAAACAGTTTGTAGAAAGCATAGAACAAGGCAATGCCTACATTCACTTTCAGCATGTAGATAAGTTCGGGAGTCATAGTATTGACTTGTTGATGAGGTTATTTTTCTTTTCCTTTTTCTATCAGGTTGATAATGTCTTTCAAGTCATCTGCCGAAATCTTTTGTTCTTTGGCAAAGAAAGACACCATCTCCTTGTAAGAGTTGGCAAAGTAGTTCTGTACTACTCCTCCCATGAATGTACGCTTGTATTCGCTTTGTTTTATCAATGGAGTATATTGGTAGGTGTTTCCAAAGCGTTGAGCAGCCACATAACCTTTACGCTTCAGGTTGTTGACAATGGAAGCGACTGTGGTGTATGGCGGTTTGGGATCAGGAAATTTTGAAACAATTTCTTTAACAAAGCAATCTCCTATGCTCCAAATGTAGAGCATCACTTCTTCTTCTTGTATTGTTAGTTTTTCCATAAGTATATGAATTAATTACGATGTTTTCGCAAACTTACGAAATTATCGTAATTAATCAATGCAAGGAGGGTTAATTAATGCAAAGAGGGTGCATTAAATTAGTGATTGTCTATTTCCGTACCGGTGAAACAGTCCGGCGGGATGCCTGGACAGCTCTACTTATGGTTTGTTGTGCTGAGGATTAGCTCATTTGTTGCATATCGCACAGTTTTTTGTAGTATCCGTCCATGGCTAATAAGTCTTCGTGCTTGCCGCGTTCCACAATGCGTCCTTCGTGTAAAACGCAGATTTCATCTGCATTGCGGATGGTGGACAACCGGTGTGCAATGGCAATGGTTGTTCTGTTTTTCATTAATTTCTCCAAAGCGTCCTGCACCATTCGTTCGCTTTCGGTGTCAAGGGCCGAAGTAGCTTCATCCAAAATGAGGATAGGCGGATTTTTCAGGATTGCCCGGGCAATGCTGATACGTTGCCGCTGACCGCCCGAAAGCTTACCGCCACGATCGCCAATCATGGTGTCGTAACCGTTTTCGCTTGCCATGATGAAATCGTGTGCATTGGCTATCTTGGCAGCTTCAATCACTTGTTCCATGGTGGCATTCTCCACACCGAAGGAGATATTGTTGTAGAAAGTGTCATTAAACAGAATAGCTTCCTGATTTACATTTCCCATAATGCTGCGCAAGTCGTGCAGTGTAGTATCCTTTACATTGATACCGTCTATCAGGACTGCACCCTGTTGTACATCGTAATAACGGGGAATAAGGTCTACCATGGTTGATTTTCCTGAGCCCGACTGTCCGACGAGTGCTACCGTTTTCCCTTTTTCTATGGTGAGGTTGATGTCTTGCAGCACCCATTGGTTTTCGTATTTGAAGCAGACATCGCGGAATTCTATTTTCTCCTTCAGCGGACCGACGGGAACAGGGTTCGGACTTATCTTCATCTTATTTTCCGCCATCAGGATTTTGTCTACACGTTCCATGCTGGCAAGCCCTTTGGGAATATTGTAGCCTGCCTTTGAGAAATCCTTCAGCGGGTTGATAACACTGTAGAGGATGGTCAGGTAGAAGATAAAAGAAGGCGCGGTGATGGTGCTGTTATTGTGTAATATCAGCGTACCTCCGAACCACAATACGATAACAATGAGTATCGTTCCCAGAAACTCACTCATCGGGTGTGCCATTTGCTGGCGGATGTTGACGCGGTTGATGGTGTTGCGGTATAGGTTGTTGGATTCGGTGAAGCGGGTGTTCATTTTCTTTTCTGCGTTGAAAGCCTTGATGATGCGCAGACCACCGAGTGTTTCTTCAAGTTGTGACATTAAGTCACTCCATTGTCCTTGGGCGATGAGCGAGCCGCGTTTCAGCTTCTTTCCTACTGTTCCCATTACCCAGCCCATGATGGGCACGATGGCAATGGTAAATAAGGTGAGTTGCCAGCTGATAAGAGATAATAAGAATAGGATTCTTGAGCAACATGTCCAATGAGGACATGATGGAGTTTTCTATCTCGTTCACATCGCCGCTCATGCGGGCAATGATGTCGCCTTTCCTTTCTTCCGAAAAGAAGCCGAGAGGAAGGCTGAGCAGCTTCTTATAGAGCTGAACCCGGATATCGCGGACAATGCCGGTACGAATGGGAATCATGGTAGCGGAAGAGAGGAAATAACATCCTGTCTTCAGGAAGGTCATGCACGCCATGAACAGTCCCAACAGCAACAGGGTGGTGCTGGGACCGTATTGATTGATGAGATCGGTGATATAATATTGGAAGTTGTTGATGACGATGTCCTTGAGCGAAGCATCCGAGCCCCACGGCATAAAAGTATAAGTGGCTTTCTCCATCTGGAACAGGATGCTCAGTATGGGCACGATGAGTGAGAAGGAGAAGATGTTTAAAACGGCTGATAATATATTGAATAGAGTACTTAAAGCTAGGTACTTCTTATAGGGAGGTACGAACCGACGGAGTATCTGTATAAATTCTTTCATGTTTAATCTGTTGATTGATGGGCGCAAAGGTAGTAAAAAGCCATGAATAAAACGGAGGAAAGTGATAAAAGATGGGAGGGAGGGGGAAAAATCTGTCTGAAGGCATACCAAAAATCCGGAGTAACTGTTATCCTATTTACTATAAGAGGGTGTTCAAAACTAAAACGGCCTATCGAATCGTCAACTGTAGGGGCAGGGTTTGCCTGCCCGAACCAACGGTCACAACTTTGGGAGTAATATGCAAAGCGAACTGTTTTCGGGCGAGCGAACCTCGCCTCTACCGGCAAAATAACAGTATTATCAATGCTTTGCCCCCTGAAAAGTTACAGATTGTAGCTGATAAATATAAGAATTGATATAGGGTGTCAGGTTTCAGATTAAAACTTCTTTTCTCTGAAGTTGACTTTGACACCCTCATTATTGGGAGAATTTTTCAATTATTGTTGTTTATGTAATATGTAGTGTTCTGCCAACTCACCGGTTATTTCTTGCTTGTCCCGATCAAGGGCAGTCAGCGTATTCTCGCCTACTTTATAGTAATTCTTTTCTGTTCCATTCTGCAGAGTTATCAGGTTACCTTCGATGGTATAGTTTCCCTTATCGGTGAAGGTGGCATCTTTTCTGTCGATGTATTCTGAGACAAGAGTAAATGTCTTATCCTTGTTCAGCGTAAGGGTGATGTTGATACCCGGGCAATCTGCAGCAGGGAATGTTCCGGTGTAAGTCCCATCGTAGTCCAATGCGTTTTCTGCATTATGCATATCGGCGACTTCGGTGTCGGCAGCAATAGTAGTATTGTCTGTACTCTTTTTGTTACTGTTGCATGCAGCAATCAATAGGCAGGCGCAGGCCAGCATGAAAATTTTCTTCATAAGTCTTTCTTTTTAGGTTTATAAAACAAATTCAGACCTCTTTGGGTTTATGTCTGTTTTTTATCTCTTTCAGTCTTGCATATACATGTGTACGGCTGAGGGTTATCTGTCGGCGATAGACAATGCAAGTAGTGAGGAAATAAATGCCCGCTTGTAGCCATAGGGTGTGATACTCTGTGGCAACATCGGGCAGTGTAGCCCCCATATTATTGATTCGTACAAAGCCGTTGATGCCGAAAGTGGAGGGAAATATCCATGAAACAACTTTCCAAAACTCAGGAATGGCGGAACCGGGCCATGAAATGCCTGAAATGAATAGCAACGGCACGGAAGTGAATACATATATCATCATGCAGGCTTCGCGGTGGTGGATAAAGATAGAGCAAGTCATCGCAAAGAAAATGCATGCCAATATATAAGGTAGTACAAAAGCGAAAAGTGTGCCTGCCTGTGCTATCTGCACCAGACTGAACATCTTGGGTACCAGACAAAGCATATAGACCGACATGATGACGTAAATCATGAAATAGGTAAGTGACTTGCCCAATACAATGCGGAGTGTGCCGTGATAATGGCGGCTTAAAGGAACTAAGTCGCGGAAACGGTTGGTTTCACGGGCTGTTTCGGCAGATAAACCGATACCCAGCAGCAGGGTTTGCTGAATGATGAGCATCAATACGGCAGGAATCAGAAAGCCGGCAAATCCGTTTTGCGGGTTGAAGATAGAGATGTCTTCATACTCGATGGGTGAGGAGCTGACTTCGTCCTGACGCTCGGTGGTGTTGCCGGAGCGTTCTATCTTTATCTGCTTGTTCATGGTCAGCGATGCATTGGTATTGGCAGTCAGCATGGCTTTGTAGTATAACATTCCGCTCATGTCGCAGTAAAGTGTGACGCGGGTCTGGATGCCTTTGGCAATATCTCGGCTGAAGCTTTCGGGAATATAAATGATGCCATATGCTTTTCCCTCCTTCAGCAATGCCTTGGCCTCTTCCATATCCGCACAATGAGAAACAATGTAGAGGTCGGGACCGGCATCCACCAATCGCAGATATTCCCGGCTGAGCGTGGAACGGTTATTGTCTACTACCACTGCTGGTACTTCGCGGACGGTTTCGTTCGTATATATAAAGGTATAAAGTAGTGGATATCCCAATGGAACCAAGATAAAGAAAATCAATACACCTTGGTCTTTTACCACAGCCTTCAGCTCTTGCCACCAGATATAGAACAGGTCTGCAATGCCTTCCGAAACTATCTCTTTGAATCTCTTCTCTTTCATAACCGGTTAGTTTTTTAAGGGATATATACATAGTGCAATAGCACGGTGCGAAGCCTTTTCAGTATGAAGAAAGGCAATAGCATGAAAAGCATCAATGCTACTACCGAATGCCATGCATAAATCAAGGGATAACCGTTGAGTGCCAGGTTGACGTAGATGAGGAAGTAATGCCGTAACGGAAACAGACAGGCTAATCCCTGCAACACAGGATTCATGGCCATGACGGGAAAGCTCATTCCTGAAATGGAGAAGGAAATGACTCCCCATAGCGAAGCTGTGCTTAAAGCCAGCCGCATGGTGGTGAACAGTCCGAACAAGAAAATGCCAAAGGCTTGTGATGCCAATACCAGCAACAGTCCTGCCAAGAGCATGGGGAGGATACCGCTGTTGCACGGATAATGCAGGAATCCATACAGGTATACATTATAAAAGGTGGCCATGATAAAGAATATGAGGGTCTGTGGCAACAGTTTGCCGGATAGAGCCAAAGTGACGGAATTATCGGCCATTTGCATCCATTCTTTCTGGGTATTGCCTTTTATTTCACTTCCGATGGTATAGATGGTGGTCATGAATATCAGTAACATCAAGATACCCGGTATAATGGTATTGCTCAGGTAAACGGAATAGTTCAACCATGGGTTGTTCAGTATGTGAGAATCAATGACAATAGGTTGCAGGAAAGCCACGGCTTGGTCGTCGGTAGCACCCTTGGCACGCAAAGTGGCGCGACCGATGGCACCGCTTGCCAGTTCGGACATGGTGCGTTGGTCTTTATAAAGCAGTGACCCGGCTACCAGATAAGAATAATTGGTATAAAAAGAAACCTTGGGCTGACGACTGGCAAGTGCCTTTGCCGTTGTACCTTCGGGAATAAAGTAAAAAGCATAAATCTTTCCTTCCTGCATGGCTTTGCGCGCATCGGCAAAGCCGGCATAATGTGCCACAATTTTGGTTTGCTGAAAGGCATCCAGGTTACGGATAATGTTGCGGGTGGTTGCTGTATTGTCCAAGTCGACAACCCCTGCCGGCATATCCGTGGGAAGTCCGTTCCACATCAGCGTAGTAAAGAAGATGTAGCAGAACAAAGGAGCTATGACCATGCAAAACAGGTATAGCGGCCTTGTGGCGATGCGGAACACTTCGCGCTTGGCTATCTGGAAGATGATATGCGTTGTTCTCATTTATTTCTCTATAATGGCGCTCATTCCGGGGCGTAAGCCTTCTACTTTCTCCACAGGAACGGCTTTCACTTCAAATGTCTTCAAGTCAAACTGTCCGGTTGTTTTCGTTGCCTTCCAAGCGGCGTATGTGCCAAGGTCTTTCATGTAAGTCACTTTGAATTTCACTTCTTTATCGAATGCCGGAATAAAGGCGTTGATTTCTTCTCCCACAGTGAAGTCTTTCAAGAAATCTTCGCGCACATTGAAAGTCACCCACATATCATCCAGTCGGGCGATATTCATAATCGGAGCACCGGTTCCGACCAGCTCGCCCACTTTGGGGAATATTTCGGTCACTTCACCGTCGGCAGCAGCTGTGAGGATGGTCTCATCCATGTAGGAAGATACCTCGGCAACTGCTCCTTTGGCACGTTCCACTTGTGCGGCGGCAGCTGCTTTGTCTTCCTGCCGGGCGCCATTCTTAGCCATTTCGTACTGTGAACGGGCAGCTTTTTCGGTGGCTGCCATTGCGTCAAATTGTGCTTTGGCTTCATCGCGCTTTTGTGCGGACATCACGCCTTGCTCAAAGAGTCGGTTCACACGGTTGTATGACTTCTCGGCAATTTCTACTCCGGCTTTGGCTTTCTGCCACATTTCGAAAGCAGCTTGCAACTGTTCCCGGCGAGTCCCTCGCTGTGCCTTCTCGCTGATTGCCCGGGCTGCTTGTTCGGCAGCTTGTGCCTGCGACAGCTTTGCCATCACATCGGGAGCTTCGAGGATAACCAGGGTATCGCCGGCTTTTACCTTATCTCCTTCTTTTACACGGAGTTCAAGAATGCGTGCCGGGACTTTTCCGGACACACGGTATTCGTCTGCTTCAGCTTGTCCCTGAATAATTTCGGGACCTTTGCCCAATGTGAAGAAACCTATCAGAGACACGACTGCAATGACTGCCGTCAGTGAAATGAATGCCAGCAAAATGTTGCTGCGTTGTGTTCTTTCTGCCATATCTTGTTCTTATTTTAATGTTCCCATTGATTTGCGTAGATATACTTGAGTCAGTTTCACGTCTATCTGTGCATCTATTTTGTCCGATTGAGCCGACAACCATGCTGTTTGTGCTTCCAGTACGTTGCTGGTGGGGATAACTCCTTCACTGAATCCCAGCTTGGCATAACGGAGGTTTTCTTCCGCTTTTTCCATGTTCTTGGTAGCCATTGCCAGTTTCTTTCCGGCTTCATTTACTTTGAAGGTGGCCTGATTGACTTGCAGCTCCACTTTTTCTTTTACGTCCGACAACTGATAGCGGGCAATATTGGCTTCGGCTTTGGCGGCTTTTACCTTATACATTCCTTCGCCCCAATTCCAAATGGGTATTTTCACCATTGCACCTACGGCCCACATACCGCGGAATTTGTTCTCAAATCCGTTGACCAATGAAGGATTAGTCACCATATAATTGGCTGTCAGGGCTACAGTGGGCAAGAACTCGGCACGGGTGACATTGACTTTCTGTGCATATATTTTGGCAGCCAGGTCGAGGCTTCGCAGTTCTTCGCGATTGGCAAGGGCAGTGGCAACATTGTCGGAGGCCTGTGCTTCATCGGCAATCAGGAGGTTCTCTACCTCTTCGTCCGCCAATCGGATGTCCTCATTCAAGGGAATGCCGCAAAGCTGGCACAATACCATTTTAGAAAGGCTCAGTCCGTCTTCCACTTGCGTCAGTTTCATTTCGGCTTCATTTACTTTCACCTTTACGCTGAGACCATCGGCTTTGGTAGCCACTCCTTCGGCTATCATTTTGTCTATATCGCTGTCCAATTGCTGTACCAGTCGGAGATAACTTTCCGCCAGCTTTTTCTTGTTTACCAATGAGATGACCTGCCAATAGGCTTGGTCGGTACCGAGAATGATGTCCTGCATGCCGGTGGCATGTTGTGATTGGGCCAGTTGTTCGGCATATCGGGTTATCTTGTTGTAGGCTGCAATTTTGCCTCCCATAAAGATGGGTTGGGTGAGAGTGACGGCACCTGCATACATATTGCGGGTGTCGGTGTGCAACGCATCGACCAGCCCTTGCCCTATGCCATTCAGTTTGTTTCCTATGCCGGGGATGAGCGGAGCCAGCGGCTGGAGCAGGGCGCCCAGTTCGGGGCTGGAAGCGGCCAGTTGTTGGAAAGTTTCTTGGATAGACCCTTGTGCGGCGGTTCCTATGTTGCCGATAGCTCCTTTCTGGTCATTGCTTAATAAGGAGATTTCTTTTTGGGTGCGCATATACGTTCCCATAGCGGCAATCTTGGGCAGGTAGTTCGTAAAAGCAGCTTTCTTTTCATAATGCGCCACATTTATTTTCTCGGCGGATATGCGTAGC
>OHCK01000199.1_pt1 | contig 35960 bp, 43 predicted proteins | sample 1577611 | NCBI WGS metagenome assembly OHCK01 (sample SAMEA3879586, study PRJEB24766) | human gut metagenome | biome: human-associated habitat; feature: feces | place: USA | collected 1985/1987 | reverse complement strand
AAATCCATGCAAGATAGCATTCAATGGAAATGTGATACTACACCTTAATTCATCTTCTGACTTATTTTGCTGTTTCTTATATAGTTCGATTGATATTTCTGAGAAAAAATAGATAAAATCTCTTGTCGAATAATTCTTAATAAAACTCACGAAATCTTTCAACCAGCATCCACCTTTCCTTTGCTCATAAGCTATTGAATCTTTCCCCAAACTCTCTCATTAAGATATATTTTTTCTTCTTCCATACAGATGACATTCCACTTTAACAAGTTTCCAATATTTTTCTCTAATCTCTCCATGACAAATTCTTCTAATTGATCATCGTCCTTCATTTTATTAATTTCTGCTTTCACTTGTTCAACAGTAAATCCTATCTCATAAGCATTTCGTCTATGAAGCACCGATACTATTACTGCACAATTAAAATCTAATTCCTTTTTTGTAATAGCTCCTACGCAAAAAATAGATATGATTACTAATTGTACATATTGAAAAAAGGTTTCCGGTTTATTCAAAGATGCCACAAAATCTGCAAGTGCAATTAATACGCTTCTTAAATCCAACCTAATATTTCCCATTTTGTATGAAGATGACTCTTTTCCAAGAAAAATCATCTCTCTCTTTGAATCATCTGGAATAATTTCTAAGTAATTATCCATTATCAATTCTCCAAATTTAGGATTTAAACCTTGCTCTATTGAAAAGTTCTCTAAACATTCTCTTATTTCACAATCCAATTGTCTGGCTTCCGTTCTGTTCATCTCTTCTCTGCCTCCGTTCTCTTTCTTCTGTTCGAATAATCTTAGCCAATTTCCCTCTCTCTTTTTTCAGAATTAACTGTGTACGATATTCGTCATATGCATCCAAAAATCCACTGTACAAATGATTTCCATCCACTGTGTCAAAATCATACTTATCATCATTGGCAATAGCAAACAAATGACTTATCCTATCTTTGGGAAGAGGATGTGTATCCGTTGTTATCCTTTTATTATACAGCACCCTGTCTGTGTAATAAAACAAATCAAAAAACTGCATGTACATAACTGGTGCAAGATAAGTATAGTCTTCTATAATTCTTTTCTGCTCTTCCAACTTACTTTGGTCAATAATAATCTTTAAAACGATATCATATGCTACTGCATCTGCTTCAAATTCTTCCTTCCGTCTGTTTGAGAATTTTCTTCCTATACTAGCAAAATATGAATGTGCAACTTCATGTGCCAAACTAAATATGACCACTGTCCAATAACATGATGATGCCAGATTCATAATCTGTGCATCCCCCTGCATAATCTGTAACAATGCTTCATTTGATTTCTCATTCGGAATATCACCCAATATACTCACATCATTCATTATAAATAAAAGATACAAAAAACAATTTCCATATATCTCTAGGTCATCAAATTCTTTCGACCATTTTAAAACCACTAAGAAAAAGGACATCACGGATGATTCAAATAATTCATCAATATGTACAAACTGTTCTCTTCCCTCATCGAAGAAAATATAGCTGTTCACAGAGTGCTGATAGCGGTTGCTTAGTTCTATTCCCTTACCATGATAACCATATTCCTTTTCAAAATAATCTTTTACAATCTGAAACATCTGATTAAGGTTATACTTCTGACTATTCTCTCGCAATTGCTCTTCTGTTAATCCGAATTCCTGATAATATCTCATCATCCTCTCAATTCCTTTTTCTTCATCCTTAACAGACTCGCCCCCAAAGCGTAGAATTTCATAATCATCTGGCGGTAAAAAGTATTTTGCTCTAATATCTTCTGACATATGCCTTACCCTCCGTTATAAATATCGGCCTCTTTCAAGTATATATTTATCATAGCACAGCCCTTTTATTTCGCCAATTATCTAGCATAATTTATTCATTCTGAAAACGGTATGCATCCTCAAAAGTTACAGCACCATTAATTCTTTTCACTTCATCCGTACACTTTGCTTGTAGCTTCTTTAATGCCTCTTCATCCACTCCATGACTATACGCAATCACATGAGACAGCTTAGAGGTTTCCACCGCCAGCTTATACATCACACGAGCCATTCGGTTCTCGCTATCCTTCACTGTGGAATGCATCACTGAGGAGATAGTGGAAAGCATATAGTTTTCGATTTTCTCTGATGTCAGATAGCCGATATAAAATTTCAATGCCTGATTCAAAAATTCATTCCTTGATTTCACATCTGCCTGCTCCAATAATCCGTCTATCTGCTCCAGCAAGTCTTCCTCAATATAAAATCCCTTCCTTACTTTTCCTTCGCCTGCCACTCTCTTCCTCCTTCTCTACTACTCCTCGCAGATGTCTACGATATGGTCACATAATTTCTGCGGTATCACACTTCTTTCTCTGGCTCCTTTTAATCCCTGCGTCCCAGTCTTGCTTCCTCTTGGAGCTGCCACGTGACACGAATCTCCGTTATGACACATCGGCAAGAACTTCGGATCGGGATGATTCGTCCAAATGTCAGTCGGCTTCATCCGGTTGTCACCGTACTGACAATATGTCACGGTGTATCTTGACAGACCTTTCATCCATTCCATCTTCCGCATACCACCTCTGGGATTTTCAATAAAATAATACTTTGGCTGTAACTCTTCAATAAGTTTCAGCACATGCTGATCTACCATGTCACAAAATTTTGCATATGCACTGACCGGTTCAAGACTTCCTGTCTCTGGATTCTTTTTTCTGTGATGGCTGATCGCTGCAATACTAAAAGTAGCGCAGTCGGGACTCGCCCAGATGACATCCGGCTTTCCAAAAAGCCTTAAGATATCTTCTGCGGTTACCTTACTGATGTCTTCATACAAATCAATGTTCTCAAAGTCCTTAGACCACTCCACACTGAATACTTCATGCCCTCTACTTTCAAAGGCTTTCCCGATACTCCGTGTTCCTGCAAATAATTCTAAAACTTTCATAGTCCCATACCGGTAGTGGTGCGCACCTTACCCCACGGGACTACTCATTTCCTTTCCATTTTTCTTCTGCCTGCAAGCATTATTGCGAAAGGCATAAACTTAAGTTCCCTCAATGCCTTTCAATCCTTAAAAACAATAAAAACAGGCATAACTTCTTCCAAATCTTCAAAAAAGTTATGCCATACCACAAATCCCCCAACGGCTCTGCCGGTGGGTGTTTCACGGGTTAGGCCGCCCAAAAGCGGCATAACCCCTTTAACCTGCACTATTTTCGACCCTGTTTTACAGCCCCCATTTCATCCCCATTTTCGGAGTCTTATATGCCTCCGCACTCCGGGTTTTCTGTTAATTTCTCCAAATCGGCTCACACAGGGCAGAATACTGCCTAGTCGGTCACTTTATCCAGTTTTGCAGAATAACGGCACACGTTGCCACACGCAGGCTCACACGGCGGTGTCTGTGCCGTTTCCTTTCCATTGTCCTGTCACTTTCTTAAAAAGCGAGGATGGTCATATGTGGCTCCAGTTCCGGTATCCTGCCCTGTAAACTGCTCAATCTCTCCAAATCGTCTGGTATATTCCTCGATCTGCTGCTCTGTCAGGGAAATGAAATCACCGTCCGGGGTATCCCCACAGATAAAAAATGGACCGCAGATGATGTCATCACCATTCCTGCGGTTCGGCTGCATTCCATTTATTTTTCCTTCAGCGTTGATTATTGCCACACATCCATCTCCAAAACCAACGCACTCAATGTCTCCCTCCACCTCTGCCTGACTTGCCTTAAAGTCATTCGCAATCTCCTTCACACAGGGAGGTTTCCCTGGCTCTACTTTCAGAATCTTTATCTCGTCCATGCTTCCTCCGTTCCCTATTCATTCTCCGCAGCACTGCCGGATGCCGCACTGTTTTTGCCCTGCTGGCGGTTTGCCTTTTTGATTGCAGGCGGCACATCCCCTCTGCTTTCAATGTACTCACGGACTGCCTGCGGCACATATTTCTCATACATTTTTCCAAGGACTTCCTTCAGCTCCGCATCAAAATCCGCATCCTTTTTTCCCATGTACTGTTTCACAGCATTTAACTTTTCCTCATCATATTTGATCGTAACGACTGCCTGTTTCATCTCTTTACCTCCAAATTTAAACTCTCAGTTGAAATCATTTTCAGAAAAACACACCCTTAAGAAAGCACCATTCCTGTCTGCTCTTCCTGTCCGCTTTCCTTTATCATGGACAGCGTCTGTGTTTCCTTCACTGCCTGCTCCTGTTCCAAAATGCCGCTTACCGATGGCACAAAGGCAAAGTATCTGGCGTAAGATGCCCCTTCGCTCTCCACCAGCACACCTTCCTCCATGCCCTCTCCGGTTACTAAAAGGCAGTGCCGCACCCCATCTTTTTCATACATGAAATCCACATTTTCCCTGATAAAATCATGCTTGTGCATCAGATGATTGGTGAAAGATTCATACTCCCCAGCCGGAAGCGTGATGACCTTTTCCACACAGAACTCTTTCGTCTCTATCTTCGGCTCTTTTCTGGAAAATACTGCTCTCATAGCTCCTCCTTCCTATAAACTCTCAGTTGAAATCATTTTCAGAAAAACACACTATTGATACAGCACCATTCCTGCCTGCTCTTCCTGCACGCTCGCCGGTATGACAGACATCCTGTGCGTATCCCTGTCATATCGGTAAATCTCATCGGACAGATAGTCTGCCTCCGGGAACGCCCTGTTTGCTCCATATACCCCATTCCTCAGCCGTTCCATGTCAAGACCTTCCCGCTCCACCATGAGATACACATCGTGGATGGATGCCGGAAGGACGATCAGATTTCCATCCAGTTTTTCTGCTGATTTCTGCAGCGTTGCCTCGTCCATCATGTACACCGCCCCATGGTCCACGTTGTTGGTAAGGACGTAGAAGTCGGCATCCGTCCTCCAGATTCTCTCCGGTTTTTTCTCCATCGAAAGGATATTCTGGTCATAATGATGCCCGTAGGCATCCTCAAAATCCATAAGGACCGGCGGACGTTTTGCAAACATGTTTGCCCATGCATCCTGAAAAAGCACCCCTTCTTCTATCCCCCAATGCTCCATCTGCTCTCTGGTGACAAGTCCGCAGTCCCTCTGAAACTTTTCGTCATACCCGCTGAGACGGCATACCAGCATGAGGTTTTCCTTCTGCTGATGCGCCAGTCCGCTCCATTCTTCCCTGCCTGCCGCATTGCACACTTCCAGAAACAGACGGTCTTTTATTTTCTCTTCATATCCGTTCACTTATCCGCCTCACATTCCCATGCTCATCGTATTTTCTGCTGTCTCTTCCACAGTTTCCGGCACCGGCTCTCCCGGCTGCTCTTCCTGATGCTGTGTCTCCCTGCTCCGTCTGCCGGATGCCCTCTGCTGTCTTGTGCCTCCCGTTCTCTGGGATTCCTGCTCCTGATTTGCTGTCTGCTGTGGGGTTTCCATCCTGCTCTCCACAAATTTTCTGACCTGTGCGGGAACATTTTTCTCATAAGATTTATCGAGATGGCTCTTCAACAGCTCCTCCACGGTTTTTCCTCCCTGCTCTGCCAGAAAGAAACTTAATGCCTCCAGTTTCTCCCCGGCAAATGTGATTTTTATTTCTTTTTCTGCCATATCGCTCCTCCTTCATTTCCATTTTTCTGGCGGAAAACAGATGCCTGCGGCATCAGAAAAATTACTGCGGCCTGCCATACAGTACCTGCTTATCGTTATCAAACAGGGGACGGTACACCACCTTCCCTTTGGAATAGGATGCATCCACGACCATGCCGTCTCCGGCATAGATTCCCACATGCGTGATGTTCATGTATCTTCCGTTTGGTTTGTGGCTCCAGAACACAAGGTCCCCCGGCTGCAGTGACTCTCTTGCAACCGTCAGGTTATGCTCCACCATATATCTTCCCTGCTCTGCCGCCGTTCCCGGCAGGGAGATTCCTATCTGCCTGTAACACCACAGCGTCAGGTAACTGCAGTCCACATAGTTCCCGGTTCCGCGGAGTGCCTGCGAGTACGGATGCCCCAGTCTCGATAATGCAAGCTGTACGACATCACTTCCATTCCCGTTGGCTGGCAGATCATACACAGGGATATCCCCTGCCCCGTTCCAGCCGCTCCAGTCGGAAAATTCATCCCCCTCTGTCGGGGCCGCCGTGTCATACTTTGCCACATACCAGACATTGACTGCATTGGACTGTTGTTCATAAGTTGCGGTGACTCCATAGTCGGATGCAAGTTTTTGGAAGATTTTTGTCTTATCCCCAATGGCAACTGCCACGGTATACTTCTCCAGTGTGACTGTCCCGTCCTCCCGCTCTGCGTTTTGTGTTCGCTCCTCATAATCCACAAAACAGTCTGCAAATTTTTTATAATCATCCGTCTCAAGCCGTACCCGGTCTGCGCCGAAATACAGAGAATAAAAAACGGATTTAACCAGATACCTGTCGCACAGTTCCCCTTCTGTCATGCCATCGATGTCATCTAATACGGCATCCAGCTCCGCAAAACTTTCCTGCATCTGGCGGACATAAGCCTGATAATCTGCAGGCATCCCGCCCGGCGCTTCCCCTCCATCAAATGCCAGATGCACTGCCGCCCGGTTATGTTCTGTTCCACCGGAAGCAATGCTGATGTAGCACATGACGGCAAGGATGACCGGAAGGCACAGGGCTACCAGTACGGAGGCAATCCCTGTCCACACTTTTTTATTGGTTCCGGCTGCTATGGCTGCCCTTGCGATCAGAGTGGCAGTTGCTGGCTCCATGGTGCTTCCTCCATTCTCTCTGCTTCCATCTCCTGTTTCATGCGCTCCCTGCTCTTTTCCACACCTGCCATCAGAACATCCTCATCAAATCCCGCCTCCTGATATCCGGTGCGGATGGTCGCAAGGTAATGTTCCGAAGGGACTCCCATGGCATGCCCCTCCGTCATGGTATATGCCATCATTTTCTCTCGTTTTCCATCCATCTCTACTTCCAGCATTTCTTTTCCATACAGTCTCGGATATCCCTCATAACGGTCCAGGTTAAACTCATCTCTCGGACTGATCTCCCAGATCAACACCGGCACACTTTCTCCTTTTTTCGGCTCCACCGTAGCTACCGCCCCGTTCCTGTTTCCACGGAACAACAGCTCATAGTCCTTGATTTCCCCGGTTCCTACCACCTTTGCATCGGGGCAGCGCAGTGCCATCTGCGCCCGGTTTAAGTTCGAGCCGTATGCAATATATCTTCTTCCTGTCATGTTCATATTCTTTTTTCCTTTCTCTGCGTTTTGTTTTTACATGGTCATGTTCATTCCCTGTGCATCCTCCGGCACCTCTTCTTCCATGCTGTCTGCCTGCTGTGCATGTCCGGTTTCCATTTCTTTCTTTTCTTTCATCGCCCGCAGTCTTTCCTTCTGCCGCACAGCCTGTTCCGGGTCCTTCCATGCAATGCCGCCCTCCAGATTTTCCAGAAGGAACTTCCGCGCCGTCTTAAATTCATCCCCGATCATTCCCAGCCTTAACAGCCAGGTACGGAATGTATATTTTTCGTTGGTGCTGGCAGTCTTGATCCGGCTGGCACATTTCTGGTTCAATGCCTGCGCAGAAATGGCAAGGCAGAGCTGGATATATGCCTTTATTTTTCCTGCATGGGTGGTGGAGTTAAACAGCCGGAACTCAATCGTTCCCTTCTGGAACACGCTGTGCAGATTCAGACAGTGGTAACGGCTTTCATGGTAATGCCTGTGCCTTCCATCACCCCCCTTGTACCAGATCCTGCTCACTTCCTCCAGACTCTTTGGTTTCTTCCGGTTCAGTTCCTGCAAAAAGTCCTCTTCCACCTTCTGGCAGTAGCGGTGCTCCCTCTCTACATCTACCTGAAGTGCCTTATAGATCAAATCTTCCTTGCTGTACATGATGTTGGTGATGTTCCGCAGTGTCCTTGCATCATGGGGTGCCGCATTGATATGCACATGGATGCCTGTATTCTTTCCTGCCACTGCACCTGCATGCCGGAGCTGCCGGATGAGTTCCTGTATGACAGGGATATCCGCATATTCACAGATAGGGGAAACAAATTCTACCTTGTACTCACTCCCCGCATAACCGCCGCCCTTTTTCTGCGCCTCAATGCTGGAGTCATACATGACTTTCCATCTGCGGCCTGCCGCATCCCTGACACTGTACACTTCATAGCTTCCGCCGTCATAGCTGGCCACAGAGGAAAAATAGGCTGCCATGACCTCCGCAGCACGCTGTCTGGTAATGCCTGTCATCTCGATCTCAATGCCGAATTTCTGCTCCCTCATATCCATAGTCTGGCATCCCTCCTTCCTTTTTCCCTGCCTTATCGTCCTCCGGCACTTCCGAACAGTTTCTCCTTGTACTCCGGTGCATGTACCATGAGGTTGTAACGTTCATTGCCGCATTTATAGAGGCACACGCCTCTCTGCGGATAACGGATCAGGTTGTATTCGCTCTGCTCAAGCTGCAGGGTATCGATATAAAATCTGGAATCGATGTTTCCCGCATTGAACAGAAATACATGGGTTGGGATGGAAAACAGCGGTTTTGTGTACTCCCGGATTCCATCAATATTGAAGTCCTCCAGATTCTGGCTGGCAAGGATGACGGCACTGTCCTTTTTACGCACACGTTTCATAAAGTTGCGGATATATTCCACGGCGGTCAGGTTGGTAAGGAACAGATAAAACTCATCGATGCAGGCTGCCGTATGCCCATTGGTCAGAAGTTCATTTGACATGTAGGAAAGCACATTAAACAGCATGGCATCCTTCACATTTTTGCTCGCCTGAAGCAGTCCCTTGACACCGAACGTCAGGAAGCTGCTGTCCGTGATGTTTGTATGTCCGTTAAAAAATTTGGACTCCGCTCCCTTGCACATGGAGTGAAGTCCAAGACAGATTTCCTGCAGAAGCTCTGCGGTATACAGTTGTTTCTTCTTCGCATCGTAATGCTTATATTCCTCCTCCATCAGATCGTAAAGGTCAGACAGGATCGGGTAATCCTTTGGCGTAAGCCTGCCAAAGTCCGTATCGTCCCCTATGTTCCACTTCTCATAAAGTTTCGCTAACATGATCTCTATCGTATCAAGCTGGCTGTCCGTAAAATTCTTATAGCTTCGGAAAAAGTCTTTTAAGAAAGAGATATGCTGGCTTAATTTTGAGGAACAGCGGAACGCATAGGGTGCCTCCGTATCCTCCGGGCTGCCGTTTTCATCCCATGTTTTGGGTTCTAACACATTGATGATATACTCCCCGCTCATCAGATCCACAAAACAGCCTCCCAGATTTCCGGTCAGGTCAACATATTCATGCTCCGGGTCCAGGCAGATAACTTTCATCCCGGACTCCCGCAGGATGGTCTGTATCAGTTTTAACAGGTAGGATTTTCCCTGCCCGGAGTTTCCAAGGATGAGGATATTGGCATTGGTCTTGTCATCCGCTCTCTGGTTGAAATCTACAATGACATTGCTTCCAAATTTATCCCTCCCGATATAAAATCCGTTCTTATCGGTCTTGCCGGAGTAGTTGAACGGGAACAGGTTCGCCACACTCGAAGCCGGAAGCGCACGTTCAAACTGTTCCAGAAAGACATTCCTGCCAGCCGGATGCACACATAAGAACCCCTGCTTCTGGCGCAGCAGCAGCTTATCCACGTTCAGTTTGGAACGGATGAGTTCTGTCAACACTTCGGTCTGCAACAGCTTTAACTTATCCATGTCCGCTGCGGATAACTCCAGATACACAGCCGTATGAAGTAACGGCTCCCTGTTGCGGTGCATGGTCGCAATGATGTTGGTCACATCCTGCAGGTTGCTCGCTGCCGTGACTGTCTCCTGTAAATTTTCTGTATTCCCCTGTTTCATACGGTTCTTGTTTGTCGCATTGCTGATGATTTTTTTCTCCTCTGCCGGTGTGACCTGTCTGGTATAGATACGCAGTGTCACGCCGTCCTTTTCCCCAAGGTGGCGCAGGATCGCCTGCTCATCCGTTGCGGTCGGATATTCCCTGAGTGCCCAGACACTGCGGAACGTATTCCCGCAGATATAATGATCCGTGTAAAACTGGATGACGGACGGTGCGATCATGTCAAGGAAACTCTTAAGCCTCTCTTCCCCCGGTGTCTGTGTCTGTGTTTTTTTCTTTCTGTTGTTATTCATTTAAAATGATCCACCTCTCCCCATCAAATTCTTCAAATTTTTCCGTTGTGACATTCTGTTCAAAGTAAACAGCCAGTATCCTCTTCATGTCCTCCTCATCCGCTCTTTTGGATGTAAATCCCTGTTCCACCAGCATTTTTTCGATACGGTTTAAGTAAGAGAACACTTCATTCTCCTTCTGGTTTCTCAGCCGGATAATCAGTAAAAACTCCCTCGCCGTTGCCATCTGCACCTGCATCCGGTCAAGGTGTCCTGCATCCAGTTCCAGCAGTTTCCGCACAGTCGGGTTGGTTTCTTCCTCCGCGCGGTTCTTTAAATATCTTTTATTGTCCTCAAAGTTTTCACGGGAATTTAAACACATCATCTCAATTTCCGTGATGCCTTTTAAGACCGTCATGAGCCCATAGATTCTTGCGGAAAGGCTCTCCTCCGACAACACGGACAGGTTGCTCGGCTGGATCAGAAAATAGACCAGCTCATCCTTCCGGTAGGTGCGGATGCTGTAATCCGACAGTTCTTTTGTCCCCATCAGCTCCCTTGTGGACTGTTCATTCTTCCGTTTCATTTGCGGTGTACCTCCATTCATAATGCTGCTGTTCCACCAAAAAATACGCACATGCATAGCGGATAAATTTTAAGATGGTGGTATCCTCCACCTGTATCGTTAAAAATGCGTATACGCCTGCTATCACCATCGGGAACCACAGTTTTGCATAGGCAAATGCAAACACGGATACCAGTACGATGATTCCTGTCACTGCAAGGTCTTTTAACTCCCACAGCCACATGCTCGCTTTCGATTTCAGATTATCCGGGTATATGTACATCCCGTTCTCCCTCCTGTCTTTCTAAAAAATAAGCAATGCCGCAGAGGATATATTCCACACACGGCACTGCCACGCTGTTTCCCAATGCCCGGTACCGGACACTGTCACTTGCTCCCGGAATGTCCGTCCAGTGGTCCGGGAACCCCATAAGTCTTTCACACTCAAGCGGTATGAGTTTTCTCACACGTTTTTTTCTCTGCAGGTCATCCGTGTATGCCACACAGTGCCTGTCCTCTGTTGTCAGCGTATAACTGACTCCCTGCTGATAGCCGCAGCCGTTTCCCCCGTTTTTATCCTGACGGTTGATGACATTTCCGGCGATGCAGTAGGGTTCTCCATGAACAGCAAGCGGCGTATTGTTGCCTCCCGTCCCCAGTGCAGAAGTAATGGTCTGCGCCACCTTCACCGGTCCGCTGTAGCGGGTGTCCGGCCCGTGATTGTCAAACAGGATCGGCTGGTTATTGCCTGCCATCCCTGCCGCTGCTGTAATGGTCGGACAGTATCCGATCCCGATTTCTGCATTTGCCTGACTGCTCGCCATGATAATGGGCGGTGTGCTTGAACTGTGTGCCAGAAGTGTACCGATAAGGTTCCGGTACACATCCATCCGCTGTCCTCCCTGATCCATCAGACACACGATGTCGGCTCCTGTGCCTGAAGTAAGAGTGCCGCCTCCAAGATTGGCGGCAGCTTTTTGCCTCTGTTCCCTGCTCTCCTGATAATGCCTCCACACGCTTTCGGACTCAAATAATATCTCTCCGGCACTGTGGCCTCCAAAATCTGCGACAAGGAAGATTCTTCGGCGTCTCTGGGGGACTCCCCAAAATTGAGCGTCCAGTACCCTCCAAGCAACAGAGAATTCCTGTCCCAGAATAATCCCGGCAGGAGTCCATGCCCCATCCGGCGGTCCAGGTAAAGATACGGACTCCTCCGATATACCACAGACTTCTTCGAGGACTCTCTTAAAATCTGCTCCTTTTGGTTCTCCGCTTGAGAAGGCTCCCGGCACATTTTCCCAGACCATATACCGAGGTCGAACAGGGACATCTGCTCTCCTTCCACTGCTGTTTTTCCTCCTTTCCTCCTGCCTGCGCATTTCTTTTATGATGCGTACCTGCTCTAAAAAGAGACCGGAACGCATCCCCGCAAGTCCTGCACGTCTCCCGGCAATGGATAAGTCCTGACATGGCGAACCCCCGGCTATCACATCCACAACCGGGAGGTTTTCCCCATGCAGTTTTGTAATGTCTCCCATGTGTTTCATCTCCGGGAACCGGTACATGGTAACTGCCATGGGAAACTTTTCTATCTCACTCGCCCACACAGGCCGTATGCCATTTCTTTTTGCTGCCAATGGAAATCCCCCGATCCCATCGAACAGACTCCCCAGCTTTTTCTCCATGTTTCCACCGCCTTATGCTGCCACTGCTTTGACAACCGTTTTTGAAATGTTGATGGCTGTCTGCGCTGCATAAACTCCGCTCATCAGGTTTGCCTTTGTGCTGGTGTCCAGTCCGAACTGTCCGGCAATCCTCGGCACCTCCGTGGAGGAAAGCATGACACCCAGACCAAGCAGAGGGTGGTCCTTGAAGATCATGAGTCCTGCCGTGAGCATGGTGGACTGCAGGAAAGCGGTGAGACAGATTCCAATGACCTGCTTGCACCACTGGGTAAAACCGTCAATATATCCTCTTGGAACAGAAAACATATAAAGGCTTCCAACTGCGATCTGTATGAGCAGGATGCCTCCTCTTTTCAGGTTTCCGAAAAACACTTTTATCACGGCATACCCCATCATCACGGCACAGAATATCTGCAGGATCGGATTCCCCACTCCCGGCATGGCGGCTGACATAAGCACCTGCTGTGCAGTCATCCCGATGCTTTCCGCATCTGTAATGCCGGATAATGCCGATCCGAAGGAACTCTGCAGCGACACACTTAAGGAGTATAAGTTGACCGGAAGAATGGAAAACAGGCTGACCGCCATAAATCCCTTGTAGAGTAGGCGGATGAAAATTTCATCCGCCCCTCATCAAACCGTGCATGAGGTTCTCCCTCACACGGCTTTCCGACATTCTTCTTTCTACAGCATTACGTCATGCTCTAGCCATTTTCTTTAATCCTTTTTCGTAAATGCTATTTCTAACAAATCCCACTCTTGACATATGTTTACGCCTTTGGTGTTTCTTGTTATACCATCTTGTAAAGGTGCAGATAATATACCAGTCTAATTCCTGCATCCATGTCTCATTTGTTTTGGTGGAATAATAATTCTTCCAACCTATGATTTTCGGATTTAGATTCTTTATTAAATCCTCTTCCTTTGCAACTAACAGACTTCGACCGTTTACATTCTTTTTGATTTCTGCTTTCATCTTCTTCATGGCTTTCCTGTTCGGGTACTGATAAGTTTCTTTATACAATTGTCCTTTGCTTGTTTCCGTTGTCATTCTTCTGTGGTGCATTCCAAGAAAGTCAAATCCCTCTTTTCCGTCCCACATGCTGACAATCTTTGTTTTTACTGGGTGTAGCTTTAAATCCAGTTTTGCCATGATGTACTGCAATAAGTTCAGTGCGTGATTTGCATTTTTCTTATTCTTGCAGATGATTACTGTATCATCTGCATACCTTACAAGAATACCGTGAGTAAGTCCATACTTTTCCCACAGTCTGTCCAGTGTATTTAAGTAGATGTTTGCCAATAGCGGTGATATAACTGAACCTTGGCTTGTTCCCAGTTCGGAAATTGTCAGTACATTTCCGTATAATACTCCTGATACTAACCATTGTCTTATCAGCTTCAATATCCTACGGTCTGATATTCTCTGCTCTACCAGTTTCATCAGTTTATCTTGGTTTACGTTATCAAAGAACTTCTCAATATCTGCGTCTACTACATAATAGCCCTTGTTGTTACACGCTTTCCTTACCACTTCCAGTGCTTGCCTGGCACTTCTTTTCGGTCGGAATCCATAGGAACAATCTCTAAAGTCAGCTTCGAATACTGGCTCTATTGCTATCTTGGTAGCCATCTGCACAATTCTGTCCTTGACTGTTGGTATTCCAAGAGGTCTTTCACTTCCGTCTGGTTTTGGTATCATAACTCGCTTTACTGGGGATGGTTTATACTTTCCATCCATCAGTTCCGATTTGATTTCTGACAGGTATTTTTCAATTCCCATCTCTTCAATATCTTCGATTCCGATACCATCTACACCACTGGAACCTTTGTTAGCTTTTACCCGTTTCCATGCTTCAAAAAGTACATCATCACGATATACCTTATCGTAAAGTGCATGAAATCTTCGGCTATCACATTTCTTGGCTGTCAGATATAGTTTGTTTTGAAGTTGTCGAACTTTTTCTTTGGAGTTATTAGTCTGCATGACATTCTCTCACTCTTACCCTCTCTACAAACATGAATGAAGCAAGGAACCTTCCCATAGACTGCGTTTTCTTGCACAGTCATTATTGGTACTATGTTCCTCTCCGACTCCCTCCCATCAGAAATACGATTTCGCCAAGCTTATACGCTTTCTTTTTACCTTTCGGTGATGGGTAGGGTCTCTCCAGTTCCGAACCACACTTTTCATACATACCGTTTCCTATATACCGAGGGATTCCTCCGTGCTGCTTTCCAGTTTCTTCACACGTTCCATGGCTTTCACCCATACGCCCAAGGTTCAGCTTCCCTTTGCTCTCTTTTCAGAGACCTTTCTAACGATACGGCAGAATTCACTTTATGTTACGGTCTGCATAATTGCTCGCCCCTCTTACCGAGGTTACTTTATCCACTCGCTTAGTACCCTGCATTACTGCAACGCACCGAGTTTAGCTACACGGCTCACTGGCGATTACCGTGACCGGACTTACACCGGCTAGTGTGGTCCAGCTTCGCTGGACACACGACATAGTTTAAGGCAGTATCCTTGATACTGCCCCTTCCTCCCTGATACTCTATGGCACATTCAAAAGCTCCGACCACCAGCCCTACCACAAACAATGCCCAGCCAAGCCAGCTAAAAAAAGTGGTAATTGCATTCACCCACGGCAGGTCAAACAATTCCACTCCCATATTGTTCATCATTGCAAAAAAATCATTGAGAAATCCAACGATCTTCCCATACAGCCAGTCGATGATCTGGTCTAGTACGGTTTCCGCAACAAAATCAAATATAAACATCTGACACCTTCTTTCTCACCATCCCCTATATGCCAAGGATTTTCCAGATATAGGTCGGCGCCGTCAGCGTGAATACCAGACACGCAAACAGGATTGCGGGTGCCGCCCATTCAAACTGCCCGTGTTTTCGGTAATCGAAGTATGCCGTACCCAGCTTTGCAAAGAAGAATACGGCAAGTATCAGGTCGATTGCCGGGAACACCACCTTATTGACTACTGTCTTGATCTGTGCGGAGGCATCCTGCCATGTACCCTCGATTGCTCCTGCCACGTCCCCTTTTCCTGACGCATATACTGTAGTTCCAAACATCATCGTAAGTGCAAGCACCATCACTGCCATCATCATCCATTTCTTTTTCTTCATCTGATCTTCCTTTCCTTTTTTCTGTTTTTTACTGCATTTTCATTTCACTGGTCTGTTCCGGTTCTTCCAAAAGGTCTGTCATCTCATAAATGACAGGATTCTCCCAGAACTTTAAATCTCCACGGTATCCGAGTTTTAAGTGGCTGAACTCTTCCGCAAGCTCCCTTACGGACTCCGGTGCATTGGGTGGAAGTTCCTGATTCCAGATCACCCATTCCCCGCTCTGGTAGCACGGGGTAAGTTCTAAAACTACATAATCCTCCGGTACAAATGCCGGGTAACGCTGCAGCCTGCCCCTCGCATCATAATAAGCTGCTCCCTCCTGCATCACCGTGAGTGACATAAGCCGCAGCGTATCTGCAAGGGATTTTGTGAACCATGTTTCCCTGTCACAAAATTTCCGTATCCTTCCATCCCTTAAGATGGATTCCAGATTTTCTTTTCTGGTGTAATGGTAGAGCAGTCCTTCCGGCTTTTGGATTCTCTCATATCCCATTTCCTACCTCACATTCTGTGGTGCGATATGCCAGTCATCCCACAGGCTTCCAGATATCTGCACAGCGTCTGACAGGTTCACGGAAAGCATTCCATCCGGTGTCCAGCAGTCGAGCAGGTACGTGTATACCCGATACTCCCCGTCCGGCATCCAGACCGGTGTGAAATGTGTCCTCCGGTAATAAGTGGAATACTCATTATTCTTAAATTCAAAGACCGCACTGTATCCATTTCTGGTTCTCTCTAAAAGCCGCCAGTAGGTTTCGTAATAAAATTCCGGGAAGTAACTGACTGCTGTCTGCGGTGCTGTTGTTGCAGATGTCTGGCTGCTCGATGCCCTTGCACTCAGGGAAACATTCACGCCATACCCGCTTTTTGTAACCATGCCGTCCGCAGTCGGTGCCTTCTCGTCCGTGACCAGATGCATATCCGCAGTCAGGGATGCCGAATAATGTTTCTCTTCAAATTCCCACCAGCCTTCATCCACATACTCGCCATCATCCTCCCAGTGTCCATGGCTCTGTGTGCATCCTGCCTCACAGCTTGCCGAATGGTCCTCTGACTCCCAGTTCCAGTCACTGTGCCATACCCATTTTTCCTTCCACTTGGCTTTCCAGACACTCCATGCTGCCTGTGTCTTTTCTGGATTTACAGGCATCACTGCATTTTCTTTCCGGTAGCTGTCATTTCTGTCATCTGCAACAGGATTTGGCGGTGGATTGTCATCCAGATCCACAATGTTCGCCGTGATGGTTCCCCGGCTTACGGATGCACTGCCTCCGCTGGCGGCCACGCTAATCGTGATATGCTGTTCTGTGGACGGGGTATGCCATTTTACCCACACAAGCTGCTGTCCATCCTCCGGGTAATACACATTTTCAACCTTGTAGCTTCTTCCCAAAATAGAAAATGTCACGGTGACGGAGTTGTCTGGATCGCTCTGTCCTCCACTGACCGTGACCGCCGTTATCACATCCGTATCCACACGGTATTCATAGTCCGCTTCGATGACTTCCGGTGTAATCACCTCATTAAACCGCACGATGCCAAGTCCTAATGTGCGGATGATATCCTCATCATTTGCTTTCTCTGTCTTAGAACCGCTCCATGCCGGATACCCTAAATCCGATGTTTCTAGGAACATGGCAAGCGGCAGGTTTTTATGGGAAAGAGACGGCATTTTCTTTCGTAACATGCCACCCCTTAACTGGTTGTATTTTGCCGCTTCCGTGGCGGTAAACGCAGTCCGGACTCCCTCAAAAGTTACATATGCGATTGGCTCTAATAACAGTTTGTACTCTCCGTTTGTCAGCGTCTGGAAATCCATGCCGACATATCCTGCAATGGCTCTGATCACTTGCTCGTCCGTAAAGTACTGTTTGATGGCTGTAAGGTTTGCCCCGCCTCTTGAGGTGCTGATGATCTGTGGCAGGGACTGTGCAGGATTGATGTATTCATACGCACTGGTTTTTACCATCAAAGCCGCTCCGTTTTTATACGCTGTCTTAGATACTTTTCCAAACTGCACCACGATGTTATTGGGCTGCTTGTTTGTGAGGTCTATAGATTTGGATGCAACACTTCCGTCACTGGCTCTGACTACCGTCACACGCACACCCTCATCGTGGCTGCTCCAAAAATTAGTTCCCGTTCCTGCTCCCATACCTCCACCGCCATTGTCGATGTTCCCTTCCCCGGCTGCATAAACCGATACCGGCATTGCCATGGCAAGCATAATTGTAAGAAGCAATACTACTTGTTTTAATAACTTCATCTCTTTTTCCTCACAAAAAAAGCAGACCGTTTTTACGAATCTGCTTTTCACTAACACATTATTCTTTTCTCTGTTTTTTGGCTTCTGCTACAAATGTTCTAATCGTATTAACCAAATCATCCCATTGCTCTGGTTCCTTCATATGAATGTTCCCCATACGCTCGTTATTGGAATCCCTTTGTTCCATTTGTAACCATTTTCCCTCCTGTATCAGACAAACAACTTTTTCATCTTTTACAGGTTCATCTTTTTTTAGGAACATCCATGTAACACAGTCTGTCAAAATAATAAAATCACAATATTCAAACTCTGCTTCTATCTGTTTTTTGTTTTTTCCCAATTCTAACCCTTGATAATTTTCCAAATTGGGTTTTTTCAGCTCAATCGAAACATATGGTTTTGTAGTATTCGTATAGCTATATTGTTCCGGAACGATAATAAAATCCTGCAAGCTATGTGAATCCGCATAATTTTTACGCTTATGAAGTGGATTTTTGGTATCATCCTTGTATCCTTTGTTATCCCAAACTGCTACCAATTGTTCACTTTCTGTAAGGATCGATTGTATAAAATCTCGGATTACAAAACCAAAATAAATCTCTCTTCTTTCAATTTTATATAATCTTTCTACCTCTTCCACATAATCTGCATATGATATACGTTGTTTGTACATAATCCAAGAGCCTCCTTGTCCGCTTGTTATCATTTTATATCAAACAACATTTCTTGTCACCAACTTAGTCCATGATTCCGATCTTATTGCCATTTTCATACATATCATCTGCGTAGGTTCCTTCTCCTCCACCGCCTTCGTATGGAACCCAGCCAAATCCTTCCACGTACATCATTCCGTCTTTTATATCACCTGTCTTTGGCGTCTGGTTCTCTGCCGGAGCCGGTTCCTCCTGTTTTTTCTCCTCGTAGGACGGCGGTGTATCCGGCTGGTCCGTGGCGGTTCCCTCAGACAGTGCAGGCGGCTCACTCGGCTTTTCCGCTTCCGTTTTCTCCGGGGTTTCCTGAATTTCCTGCTCCCTGTCATTTACGGAAGTTCCTGTCTCCGTCTCGATCACAAGCAGCTCTTCCGTCTCTGCTTCTGTGCTTTCTGCCGGAGCCTGTTCCGGTGTTTCTGTCTCCACAAAAAGTTCTGTCTCCTCCGATTCTCTCTCCACGACCTGTGCCTCCCTGTCCGGCTCATGGTAGAGCACCCTGCTGATTCCAAACACAAGCACCGCACATACTGCTAGAAGTCCTGCGACTGCCAACCACTTTTTTGTCTTATCTTTCATGGCATTCCCTCCTTATGCTTTTTTGATTGATTTTCGTAGTTCACACGCTACCATAGAACGTCTGGAAAGTCTATGGAAATGTAATAAGTCTTACGATATCTGTAACATGTTACTAAAATTTCTCCCGGTAGGCTGCTCTCACCTTCAGTCTGACCGACATATTCGACAAGATTTTTCCTGCGAAACGCACAGGCACTTCCATCGTGACCTCTGCATCCGCATAATAAGTGCCTCCCGGCGATGCCAGAGTCGTGTTGTGGATGTCCACGGAAAGATTTTTGAGCCTGTACTCCAGTTCACCACTGTTGTTATAGCGGACATAACTGTTCCCATCCTCTTCCAGACCAAGCAGAAAACACATCCTGCCATAGATATCCCCATGGTCCACGGATGCCGCAAATCCCGTATCGTCCGGCTCATATCCTGCGGCATATCCTTCCCTGACACCATGGTAAACTTCATTGTAGTTGTCATTTACCACGGAAACCACGGCAGATTCCATGGCATCCTTAATCCCGGCTGCCGTGATGACAAGGCGCATGTATTCGGAAACTCCAAGGATGATAAGGAGCATGGCTATCGCTGCCGCCACAGCAGCCGGTGTCATGCTTCCCTCCTGCCCTGTCAGAAGTCTTTTGAAACTCTGATAGCATTTTCTCATTTCCAATACACCTCACTCTTTCCCGATGCCCTCGCCCTTATGGTTACCGGGAACGACCTTAATTTCCCAAAAAGTCCGAGGTCTTTCTGCAACGTCAGTGTTACCGTCACCTCTTCATTCAACTGGATTTTTCCGGTTCTTGACCAGCTTACGGCTGGATGTATCCCTGTTTTTTCCTCCAAGGTTCTCTGCCTTGCGGTTGTCTCACTTCCAACCCTGCCGCTGATCTCTGCCTCCCGCACCAGCTCGTCTGCAAAGTTGTCAAGCTGTATCTTCGTGATAAAAACCGGGAATATCCTGACGCCAAGGGCAATGACAAACATCACGCAGAATACAACGACTGCCGCATCGATATATCCCTCCCCCTTTTTGTCCCTCATGATTTTATAGATCCGCTTCATTTTTTCTCCTTCCTGCGCTTTTATCAGAACAGTGTTCCCATGGACTTTATGATCTCATAGCCGATGATGGCAAAATAGGTTGCAAGGAAACATAAGAGCATGGCAAAAGAAAAGACACGGATTTTCGGCGGGATTTTTGCCGCCTTTGCCTTTAACCTCTGCAGTTCTGCCTGCTTGAAGTCGTGTGTGAGCATCTGGAAATACACTGCACCGTCATCTCCTCTTAACACACCGATCAGTCCGCGGACCACATCGGAGAGCTGCGGGGAATTGAGCCTTGCCTCGAAACGGGTGAGTGCTGCCTCATAGCTGCTGGAGCGCATGTCGGCACACACAATGTCCAGTTCCTTCTGGAACATCTCCCCGGCATTTTCCTTATAATGCTCCAGCATGGAAAGTACATCCCTGCTGTTTTTCAGTTCCTGTGTGATGGTGGAAACAAAACGGTACAGCTCCCCCTCGATCTGCTCCCTTTTTTCCCTTACCAGCTCTTCTGCTTTTCTTGTCTCCTTATAGTAGACCATGACTCCTAAAAGCACGAGCAGGATGGCAAGCAGCGGAAATATATGCAGTGCCGGAAGGATCAGGAGAAAAATGCTCCCTGCCTTCAGATAGGCATACGCCATATAGGTTTCCGGTGTCATCTTAAGTCCTGCCGCATTAAGGACATTCTGCATCCTGCTTTTTTTGTAGGCATTCATTCCGATGTATTTTCCTAAGTATGCCGCTCCGTCCATGTAGAACGCATCCAGTGTTTTCTGCAGTTTCTTTTCTTTCTTCCCTGACTGCATCATCGCCCTGCCGGTCCGCAGTGTCGGCAGCTTTAAGATGCCCGACAGCAGAAGGAACAGTCCGCATGCCGTCAGGATGAATACAATTATCAGTACGATTTTCAATTTCTTCCTCCCCCTTATGTCCGGTACTCAATCGGCTTTGTCAGTTTTATGACGCATGCCGTGGAAACAAAAATAATTGCGCCGGTAACTGCCAGCATAATCTGTCCGGGGATGGTATGCATGAGCGTATCGTACCAGGACTGGTTCAGGAAATATAACAGCGGGATATTCCCTACTGCCAACACCACCATTGTGATAAATTCCTTTCTGGGTTCAAATACCAGATACTCCAGCTCTGCATTCACGATGCGCATGTCCGACAGTTTCGCCACGATCGGTGTCAGCGTTGTCTTTAGTGACCGGTCATACAGGCAGGACTTTAAGGCATCCACCCATTCCATGAACACATCATTTTCAATCTTTCCCTTAAGCTCCTCCAAGGCTGCCTCAAGGTCTGGATCAATGAGCCGGATTCTCGACACAAAATCTGCAAACACGGTCTTGACCGGCGGATTTAAATATTCGAGGTTTTCCTCCACCGAAGTAAGGATGTCCTCACTTCGCAGGTATGCCGTTGTAATAATGGACAGTGCGGTTTCCAGTTCCGATGACACATCCTTTTTGAAATGGGATGCGGTCAGCCTGATATACCAGAACGGCAGGAACAGAAATCCGCACGCCAGCACCGGAATTAAAAAAACATTTCCAATCATGACGGCAATGGCTGCTCCTGCGGCAAACAGCAGGAGGGATGCCGTGCATAAAAGCGGGAACAACTCCTCCCTGTCCGTTGTTTTCAAAATTGCCTGTACTTCCTCGATCTCCCTGCGGAAATAGGATTTTTTCCTGCGCTTGGTTTCCTCCAGTATCTCCTCCCGGATTCCCTTCGGTGCATCCAAAAGCCTGTGGAAAATGTTCCCCGTAAAGTCATTTAACCGGATTTGGAACAGCAGGAATGCTCCTGTAATGATCCCGATGCAGGCAATGACCTGTAATGTCAGCATGCTTTCTCCCCTCCTTTTTCAATTCTTTTCAGCACATCTTTTGGCATGCCGTTTTCCAAAAATCTCTTTTTGAGGCTCTCGGAAATTCCGCACACCTTCTTATGCGTGCCGTTAATGATAAAGCGGTCCCCTTCCATGCGGTTTTCAGTGATCTCATAGCGGTACAGCGGGTTAAACTTCCGCTTTCCGTCTGCCGTGATCTCACACTCCATGATTTCCATGAGTTTTCTCTTGCGGTTCTCAAGCTGCTTGGTGAACACCACGATAGGGAATGCCTCCGTTACAAGGTCCATCAACACCTCGTCATCCATGTCATATTTTCTCTTGCACAGTGTCCTCATTCGGCTGTAAGTGGATTCACAACTGTTACTGTGGATCGTGGTAAGCACCGTATGTCCGGTTCTTGCCGATTCCTGTGCCGTGTACGCCTCCGAACTACGCATCTCCCCGACACAGATGATCTCCGGGTTGAAACGCAGTGCCATATCAAGGAGCATGTCCTGATCAATGTTCTGTTTTTCATTTTCGCTGTATCTGGTCAGCGTATGGATGACACTGTTGGTCACTTTTCCATCCTTTTCCCTTACAAGTGCCAGCTCACGGCTGCCGTTTTCGATGGTAAAGATACGCTTTCCATCCGGTATGGTGGTAAGCAGCCAGCCTGCAAGCGTGGTCTTTCCCGAACTGGTTGCTCCTGCAACACAGATGCTGATTCCATAACGCAGGCACTCTGCCAGAAAATCCAGCATTTCCCCTGTTGCGGTGCCGCCATCCACAAAGTTTTCCTTTTTCAAGCTCTGCGGATTGACAATACGGATGGACGCTGCAATCCCCACATCTTCATCCACAAGCGGCGTCTTTAACACGGCGATTCGGATATTCTTGCTCAGATGCCCTAACACCGCAGGGGAGGCATTGTCCAACACCATGCCCGACACATGGAGCATGCGCCTTATGACATTGACCGCATGTTCCGGGGATTCAAAGTGTTCCTCCAGCTTTTCGCACCTGCCGTCATTGTACTGTATCTCGATATCCCGCCAGGAATTGATATCGATTTCCTCTATCCCGGTTCCAAAAATGTACTTGGTGAGAAAGGAAAACTCTGCCATTTCCGTGTAAAGATCATCAATCAACTGTTCCTGTGTTTTTCCCTTTACCGTGATGCGGTAGTCGCAGATATACTTTGTAATGTACCTTTTGACCTGCTGTTTTACTTCCTCGCTCCCGCCTTCCACCATAAGCGTGGAATATTTGCTGGAGATATACTCCTGCACCTCTTTTAAGACATCCGAAAATGCCCTTCCCTTTTCCTCCGGGGAAAAGAACAGATTCTGGTTATTTTTCATACCCCGAATACCTCCCTGCTGATTTTCTCTATCTCCCTGCGGAATGCCCGGCTCTCCTTCAGGCCGAGTTCCCCAAGCAGTTCCCCTTCTAAAAACTGTGCTTCCACCTCACTGCTGTGCGGAATCTGGAACGACACACTGCCAAGGATTTGTTCCATGTGGCTGCTTGCCTCCTGCTGTCTGATATTGGACACGGCCTTTAACTGCTTGTCGGCATCCCATTTATGGTCTGATAGCAGTGGAAGCTGGGAGGATAAGTAACTGATGGATTTTAAGTCACACCCTGCCAGCCTTAACACCGTATCTGCCTCCATCAATGCGACCGCCGACAGGATATCCGATGCGATATTGCTGGTGCAGTCCACGATGACATATGGTGCGATCTGTGCTGCAAGCTGGAGCAGTTCTGCCGCCTGCTCTTTTTCATAGGGCGGATAAGTGAACACATTCTCCCCCTTTAACATCCCGACCATGGAAAGATAATCATTCTTCCGGTAGAACATGCAGTTCTTCTTGATGAGGTTTTCCGTCACATGGGATGCGGCAAGAATGCTCCCCAACGACCTTTCCTGTTCAATGTCTGACGGTGCGCATAAGTAAGGCAGCGGCGGAGTGATCATATCCGCAAGGATTAAGATGACATTTCTCTTTTTCTTTGCCAGATGCTCTGCCAGTTTCACAGACACCACCGTCTTGCCGGAGGAAGGGCTGCCCCACACGGCAAGCACGCCTCCCTCTTCCGGTATCTCTTCTTCCCTTTCCTGCTCCAGATTTCTCTGGAACAAAGAATTTTTCATGAAATTCAAACACTATTCCTCCATATCCGTATCATTTTTCTCGTCTGCCGGGTTTTCTTCTGCCGTCACTGCATCCGCTTCCCCTCCTGTCCTCGGCACCTCATTTTTTACAATAGATACCTCTTCTTCCTCGGCGGTTTCTTCCAGAAGCTCCTCCAGCACCAGATCCTGTGCCTCAATGAACTGTGCAGCTTTCTGGCTGTCTCCCCTGTATACCAGTGACAAGTGGATTTCTCCCTCTGCTTCCAGCCTTGCCAGCAGTCTGCTCTGCTCCGGTCTGACTAACACCGTGACGGTGGACGGAAGCTCCTTCTCCTCTTCCTGCTCCTGTGTATTGGCATCATAGCCGGACTTTGCCGTCACTGCGATGACTTCCACATATTTTAATTCTGCCGGGATCACGGTCTCCCCGCTGCCCAGGTAATCCGGTGCGATGACCGACACAATATCCCCGCTCTTTAATTTGCCGGAAAGTCCCTCCGCAAAAGAACTGATGGTGATGGAGATTGCCTGTTTCTCTCCGTTTAAGTTGTACAGGTATTTATTTTCTGCAGCCGGCTCGTCCGCTACTTTTTCTGCTACGATATAATCCCCTGCATAAACATCCGCGGTCAGATATTTTCCTTCCGCCTCCGTGATGCTCCTTAACACATTTTCGGGCAGGTTGTAGCCTCCCACCTCGACTTCCTGCAGCATTCCTTTTTTGATCTCTTCGCCTGCCTTAACGTCCTTTACAAAACGCACGATTGTGGTCTTTTTGGACAGTCCGGCATTGACAAGCGGTGTCACTGCAAAACAGATGAGCAGGGACACTGCAATGCAGAGTACCCCAAGAACAGTACGGTTTTTTAACAGTTTCATGATTCTCTTCTCCTCCTATCTCGATGTCTCCGTATATTTTTTCTTTCTTGCTGCCACGACAGTTCCTGCAAGCAGTGCCACAATCCCTGCCAGTAATAATTTCTTTTTCAATTCTTTAACCTCCTATCCAGATACCAATCAGCATTCCTGCAAAAAGAAACGGAACAAGCGGGTATGCCGGTTCCTTCTCCTCTTTTTGTTTCTTTCTGTTCTTTTTTCTGCCCATGTTCCCTGCCGCATGCCACAGCACCAGCAGGCACAATGCAAGAAACAGTCCCATAAGCGCATGACCCGCTCCAAGAACCAGACCGCATGCACCCATGAGTTTCACATCCCCTCCGCCGATTCCTCCTATGGTAATCCCTGCGAGGAGCAGCGGAAGCCCTGCAAGAACTCCCAAAAGATTTGGCTGTCCCGGTGGCAGCATGCTGGTAAGTGCCACCAGAACGACCAGCCAGTCCGGGATGGTCCTTGTCCTCATATCCATGACCGCCGCCAAAAACAGAGCAGAAAAAAAGAAAGCCAGCCTGATCATGCTACATTCCCATGTTCATGCCACTTTCTTCCTGTTCCAGCTCCTCAGCCTCGTCCAGATTCGTCTGCTGGTGCATAAAAGTTTCATACGCTTTCTGTACTGTCTGGTCAAATCTTTCCTTGATTCCCCTGTCAGCAAAGAACACCGCGTCTTTGTACTGTTCATTTGCTCCTGCCTTTGTTTTCGGCATGGCAACCGTCAGCCCATAGTCATCTTCCTTGATTCTGACATTTCGAATCGTCATGAAATCCCCGATCTTTACATCGGCAAGGGCAAGGACACCCTTTTCCGGCTGTGTTTTTGTGATGGCAGCCTCCATCTGCATGTCTGCCCCTGCATTTGCCTGCACTGCGGCATTTTCCTGTACGGTTTCCTGCTGTGTCTGTGTGTTTGCTCTTCTAGGCATCTGTTTTCCTCCATATCATTGTATTATTTTTCTGTTTCCCTGTCTTGGACCGGTGTTCCTTATCCTGCATAGTTGAACATGTCCTGAATCCTCTGGGTAAGGGTAGGCATCACCACATCCCCGAAGAGTGCATAAAGACCTGCCAAGAGCAGTGCGCCGAGAACGACTGCGATCAGGATTTTGACCGCCGTATCCACATAGTTCTCGCCCTTGGTATCCTTCATTAACATTCCTGCTCTCACTGCAACTGCCTTTACATTCTGTGCTGCTTTTTTCATCATATTTCTCATATTTTTTCCTCCAATTTTTTCTCATGATCTGCCGGACCGTTTCTGTGCGGTCTGCTCTATGTTCTCTGGTTTTATCCTGTTACATTCCTGCCATCTCCATCGGCTGTCCTTCCGGTGCCTGCATCCCATGATGCTTTGCTACCGTGTCCTGCCCCTGCGAAATTGCCTGCTCATAAGCTCCGATGACTGCTTCATGGAGCTGTTTTCTGCATTCCTGCGTAATAGGGAAACAGATGTCCTTATACTCATTCCCAGTCTTATAGCTTGGCATGGAAACAAACAGTCCATTGCTTCCCTCAATGATCTTGACACCCCGGATTGCAAATGCCCCGTTGATGTTTACGGATGCCGTTCCCTTGATGCTTTCCCCCGGCCGGATGGACTGGATGCGCACATCAAACTGGAGCAGGGAGTTTTCTTTGTTCCCTGCTCCGGATGGTGCCAGCTGTTCTGTGGTTTCTGCCCGGCTCTGGGCAGTTTTTGCCTTTGGCATAATGCTCCTCCTTGTTAAAATCTGATTTCCTCATACCCGGATGGCTCGACATAGAAAAAGCGGCTGGCTTCCCCATCCGCAAACTCGACCACATCCGAAATGGACAATGCATGTCCCTGAAACCCTTCCGGTACTCTCCGTCCGTATTTCTCCCAGACTTCCTCCAGACTATAGTTTTCTATCTCCCCCTCATAGACTCTGACATATTCCTCCCTGCGCGGCCTGTCATACCCTCTCTTTTTTCTCTCTGCCAGACTGATAAACCGCATCATGATCGGACTGTCCTGTCCCAGTTGATAGATTCTAAGCCTCCTCCCTTCCCCGATACTGACCTCTGCCGTCTCTTTGACACCACCTCCCTCCGACAGCCGGTCATACACGCCCTCCCGGAATACGGGTTCCACCAAAAACTGTTCCTTCACAAACGAAACCAGCTCCTCTTTCTGGAACATGCAGTCGATGACTGCTTTCCCATCTCCCAGATAGCCAGCCGGATTCCCATAATAAAATACAATCCCGTTCTGAACATAAATCCTTTTCATACGCTTTCCCCACCCATGCTGCGCAGGTAAGGGATCAACTGCCTGTCTAAGAATGCCTTGTCTCCGCAGAATACAAACATCTTGGAGAGTCCAATCAAAAACGGCTCGCCCTCCATGGTGTGCAGGGTGATGATGCTTCCCTCATCGCAGTGCCGGATAAATTCTGCAATGGAGCAGAGATTCCCGTCCACCAGCGTCTGGCTGACCTGATCGTCCCTGATTTCAAATGCCTTGTACTTATTCCTTAACAATCCGTACCTCCCTCCTGCTGTGCGAATTTCAGAATCCTTGCCGCAAGCGCCACCTGTTTTGCCGGACTCATATGTTTTACCGCCGCATTTACATACGCTTCCACTGCCTGCGGGTCCTGACTCCCCATCTCCACAATATCTACTTTGGATACCATGATTTTTCCACTGCTCACGGACAGCTTTACGATATCCCCGCTCTCAAGCTCTGCCATCTGGCGGAATTCTTTCGGGATCAGGATGCGTCCTTTTTCGTCTAACAGCTTATACACCGGTTTTTTCATCCGTTCCCTCCTCTGTGGTCCGCAAGATGATGTTTACCTTATCCTCCGTGATGCCAAGCTCCCTGCAGATGGCAATCAGTTCCTCCGGCACTTCCGTCCCCTGCACAAGTTCTGACGGCAGGATGATAATGCGTCCTTCCTGACACACAATGTCAAGGTCTGCGTCCATCGGGATTCCGGCATCCCTTAATAATTCTTCCGGTATCTGGAACGCAATGTTTTCCTCCTTTGCCAGTTCCTCTGCCACATCCTGGCCTGCCCTTGCAAGCAGGAACTCCTTTGCCGTGTTCTTAAGTTCCCCGTCCTCTGCCATATACACAAGTTTCACGGTGTCACCGGTACAGATACCAGCCTGCTCTAACACCACTGCGGGAATCTCAATACACCCGTTTTCCGTCATCTTTCCTTCCATTTCTACTAACTGAAGCATGTTTTCCTCCTTCTTTCCTTTTTTATGTGTCCTGTAGCTCTTCCTCTGTCTCCTTTCCCTTCCACCGGACCGTTTTCTGTTCCCCGTACAGTTCAAACAGATTCATCTGCATCGGCATGCTTTTTTTCCTTTCCTCCATGTCATAGTTGGCGATCAGCACTTCCGGGAACTCACTTCCGTTGTCATACCTCTGTGCAAGGTTATTGATTCTTGTCACCGCTTCAATCTGAAAGTCCTGATACAGCTCACGGATATAGGCACAGTCGTTATAGGAAACCATGAACTTTCCCTGTATGCCTTTTAAGGTATCCCTGAGCCTCACATGATCTTCCTTACGGAACACCACCTCATAGTGTCCCTCGGTTTCAAAATACGGCGGATCGCAATAAAAAAAGGCATTCGGTCTGTCATATTGACGGATGAGTGCCTCAAAATCCTTATTCTCGATTACGGTATCCTTCAGCCTGCGGTTTGCCTCCCAGATGATGGTAAAGGTTTTGCGTATGTCAAAAGGCTGGCATCCATAAGAGGTGCATCCGCTCCCATAGCTGTAGCGGATAATCTTATAGAATGCCGCCGCCCTTTTCACATCACCTACTGCGGCACGCTCCATGAGGATGTCACGGATTTCTGCCGCCTCCGGTTCTTTTAAGAAGTGCGTTGCAATCTCCAATTCTTCTGCAAGATGTTCACTCTTAAATTCTTCCATGGCCAGAAATTTCCGCAGCGTTGTAAATTCATCTCTGGAGTTGAGCGGCAGGAAGGACAGTTCCCGAAGCAGTGCCATTGGTCTTTCCTTGACACAATAAAAGAGGTTTGCAAGATTTGAATTAAAATCATTGTAAACCTCCATGCATTTATCCGGCGGTTTCCCGAATAAAACCCAGCCGCCACCGCCAAATACTTCTATGTAGCGGTCATAGTTTTTCGGCATGCGCAGATAGATCAGATCGCGCAGTGCCTTCTTGCCGCCAACCCAGCTTATGATGCTGTTCAAAATTTTTTCCTCCTATTTTGGTTCATTCATATGGAAAGCCTCCCCTTCCACCAGCAGTTCGTCGACCATCCTGCGGATGTCTGCCACTTCTTCCGGCATCTGTGTAAAATCCACATGGTGGTCCCTTTCCACAAGCGGCGTGTACCAGTAGTCGTATGGGATATAATACTCTGCCAGTGCCTGTTTCTGTTTTTCACTCAAAGAGCTGCTCCCCTGCTCCAGCAAGCCGCCCGGCGTCATGAAAATCGTTCCGAAGTGTTCCCCGGAAGACTCCAGATCAAGCGTGACAAGTGCCAGCGTGCGTATGCCGGAATCCCTTCCGCAGACCACTGCTGGCATCATCACCATCCCATACTCTTCATCCACATATCCTTCCCCGTACACGGTTTCAAATGCCTGATGCATGGCAAGCAGCTTTTGGGCAGCATAGGCGGTATCCCCTCCATTGCATGACACATTCAGCCGATAGAAATCTGTTTCTTTTAATATCTCATTTACTTTCCCTAAAAACTCCCTGCATTTCTTTTCGGACAGGGTTTCCTTCTGCGGTACGACAGTAAAGTCATCCTCTTCCACATTCAGGGCCAGCGTGCTTCCATTTTCCCATTCCACATGAATTTGTCCGATATCATCCACACCAATTACTTTTCCCTCCATGCCGGACGGCATCTGGTGTTCCCCTTCCATCTGCCCCAGCCTGACCACGGTACCCGCAGGATATCTTTCCTTCAGCCGTTCTATCTGTTCCCTTCTTAACATTCCTCACCTTCCTCGATTTCTTTTACCAGTTTTCGGATTCGTATTCCATCCTTTATTCCCTGTATATAAAGCTGTTCCTGTTTTATCTGGCTGATGTCTAACATGCATCCAAAAAGTTCTGTCACCATCCTATACGCTTGTGGGTTTGACAGCTCCAGTTCTTTTCTTAAGTCTGCCAGGAACTTTTTTTCCTTCTTTGAAAGTTCCCTTGCCTCTTCCTGATCCATGATCTGCTGGCGGTATGATTCGATAAGCTCCCCAAAAAACTGCACCATGACTGTATCATCCAATTTCATCTGTTTGCCTCCTTGGTTTCTTTGGGACACACAATACTACATACACCAGCACATATCCAGCAGAATATTATTTTTTTACAGGGTCTGCGTCATGCCATGGTTCCAGATTCTGTCCAGTTCTTCCTCTGTCATGACGCCCCAGTGTCTTTCCTGTGTCCAGAAACTGACATACAGTTCTCCCTCCTGCGTATAGATTGGTCTTTGTTCAAAGCCTTCTCCCCAGCCGTCACTCATCTGTCCGTCCCAGTAATTTTTCAGTTCATAGATTTCATTTTGTGTCAGAGGCTGGCAGATACTGCATTCCAGAACTCCGAACAGTTCTCCCCGGATGTTCTGCACTTTGGGGAATGCACTGATCACTTTTGCAGCCACCTGTCTGTTCCCGTCAAAATAATGCATGAGTCCCCTCGGCTCTTCTTCCACATGCCTTTCTTTGAGGATGGCTTTCTGGATTTGTTCCTCATAATCTGCCAGTTCACTCCGGTACAGCGTTTCCTGCTCCTCTCCATCCTGATACATCATCCCTATAAGCGAATTGTAAAGGCAGAACGTTTCACAGGGTATCCCGTTTTTTTCAAGCAGATCGGCAAACTCTCCCTGATATTCCTGATACTCATGGATTGCTCTCTGCGTGCCAACAAAGCCCTCTGGAATAAATCCGCTGTCTGCCATCGCTGCCTGTCTTTTATCACGGGCAATCCCGGCATAATCAATATACGGCAGGAGAAGTTCATCGACTTCAAACATCCCCGCTTCTTTAACCAGAAATTCCCCATACTCTTTATCCGTATGTATCTGCGGATGTATTTCAAATTCATCCAGATGCTTTGCAATGTAAGTGATGTCGGTAAATTCACTTGTCCCCACGAATCCGGCCGCCATTGCAAGCCGGTTCATTTTTGCTTCATCATAACGGCTGACGGTCTGGCACATCTCATTAAAAAGAGTCAGTTTCTGGACATCACCCTGCAGAGACATACACATATCTTCCGGGGAAGGAAGGATGCTCTCCGGCAGCCGGATATTTTCTATCCCGTTCACAATGCCTTCAGCAAATGCTGCGATGTTTAATCTTTTCTTTACCTTATCCAAGGCACTGATGTCCGTTGGCAGATAAAGGTACTCCTCATCCCCTGCCTCATTTCCAAGAGATAAAACTGCCACGGTTTCATCCGGTCTGTCGATGTATTCTGGAAAGGTTTTTCCGTTATAGACCTCCTCCATGTGGAATCCCTGATCTACCAGTATCCCATGTGGCAGGAACTTACATTTTCCTTCTGAAAAAATCTTCTGTGCATATGCGTTAAAATCTATCCTGCTCTTTTCTTCTTCTGAGATTGCAATGTGCCGGTCCAGATAAAGTCTCAGCCCGACACGGTTTCCGTCCGTCAAGTCTGTGAGCAGTGACAGTCCCTGCAGGCTGTAAGTCAGGTTGATCAGTTGTTTCATCTCCCGGATGCCTGTCTCACTGCTGTAGACACCCACCACTCTTTTTTCATATTCCGTCATTCCATCCAGCCTTCTGGCAAAGAAATTAAGTTCGTCCATGTTGACGGTCTGCCCTTTCAAAAATCCAAAATAGGGCGGTTCATCCCGTACCTCACTGATACAACATACCGGCATAACATTTTCTATCCCGATACGTTTCATGTAATACTGCATGTCCATGTCCGTTACCGGCAGAGTCATATCTACCGTCTGTTCCCTATTTTTTGCTCTAATCTTCATTCCACACCTCCTGTTCTACGATGTCCACTCCATACCTTTCCATCACGAACGCATTGACGATGAGCCTTAGGATTTCATCCGGTATCAGTTCCCTGTCGGTCAGCTCCGACAGCCGGATATGCTTTGTCCCCAGATACACATCCCTTGCCGCATGGAACAGGATATATTGTTCCAGCGTAACGCTGCCAAGCCGGATGCGGTCAAAATAAATCCCCGTATCCAGCACCTGCTTGGAAACTTTCTCCCACAGGTTTTCATCTGCAGACAGAAGAAATACTGCGGCGGCATAATTCGGAAGTCCGCACAGGTTCTTTTTCCGTCTGCCAAGCAGCAGGGAAGAAAAATCCGTTCTGTGCCTGCTGTCATAAAAAATCAGTTCCTTGTCTGCATTTCCAAATACCTCCTGTATTCTTTTCTTTAAGTGTTCCATCTGCATCCGGCTGATGACACAGTCCACAATCTCCGAATAATTTCCCCTGCTTTTCCACTCTTCCATGTCAAACATCCACCCATGCCCTCTGGGACGGTATCCCGGCGGCTGGCGCATCTGCCGTTCTAATAACTGCAGTCTTGGACTGTTGCAAAAAAATCCCGACATCCGATCTGTCTCCTTCCTTTTTCCATAAAAAAAAGACAGCACCCATTCCATTTCTAAAATAAGTACTGCCTTACATGTTCATCTGCATCCCTTTTTCCTGTTCCAGCCTTTCTGACTTGACCTCCTCATAAATTCTTGCGACATCGACACAGCCTGTAACAAAATCATGCCCTGCAAACTGTGGGTATAACGGAATTTTCTTTTTCGGGACTGTCTGATACGATGCCGAAGTATATCCCATCTGCATGAGCTCCTTATATGAGACTGCCCTGCCATCCAGAAAATAGGTTTCCCTCTCTTCCTTCTGCATCTGGCAGAGTGTTTCCAGAATTCGCCCACAGCCGTTTCTGTTCTTGTAGGTGCTAATCGCCGCTGCCGAAATCTTAAGCTCTGCCGCCAGTTCTACCAGAGTGCGGTATTCCTTTCCCCGGATCATGCACATCGGGAATCTGGTTATCATCTGCTCTGCCGGGATGCCTGCCTTTTCCTTTATCTCCAGCAGGATGTCCGCGGCTGTTTCAAAATCCACCCCATGGTTCTCCATCATCTCACGGATGCAGACAATCCCGATGTTATTTTCCCTTGCGAATGCCCGTTTGCTTTGATAAGTTTTTCCGCGGTAGGTTATTTCATACTGTGGCTTGTTCATCTGCCTGATTGGTAGAAACAGTGCCTCTTCCATGCTCATGCTATATTTGAGCCGCTCCCAGACCAGCGAATAATCTTTTCCATAAAAGTTTGCTATCTGTGCCAGTCCATGAAATTCCTTTCCGCAGAAAGAAAGTGTTTCCTTCTGTATGATTTCTGCGATAGCTTCCTCGGCTGTCTTTCCGTCCTGCAGTCTTTTTGAAATGACGGCGGCACTGGTTCCGTACTCCTTTGCAATATCCGTCAGGCTTTTATATTCCCTGCCCCAGACGGTGTAGGTCTGTGCATCTTTTACCTTTTTGCCCTCTCTACCGACTGTTCAATATCTTTTGTCCTGTAATATTTATGTGCCAGCGGAGAGTAAGGCAGGTCCAGGTCATCGCACAGTTCATGCAGTGAAACATATTTTTTCCCTGCATAGTCTATCTCATGTCCTTTTCTGCGCTTCACTTCATCCCCTTCCTTTCGGATAAAAAAATAGCGGTACCCATTTCATTTCTAAAATAAGTACCGCCTTACATGTCCATGTGCATTCCCGCTTCCATCTCCCCTGCCTCTTCCCCGCCCTCCTGTACTTCCAGTTCCGGTATCATGTTTCTGTTTAAACTGATTTCCTCCTGCTTCATCTGTTCTGAAATTGCTGCAAGTGCAATGCTGTTCATCTTGTTCTGCAGGTAAGTTTCAAACTCCCCTTTCGCCTCTGTCACGGTTTTATCCATCTGTTCAGCAAACAGTTTCTGCAGATAGGGGATATTACTTTTTAACTCCTGCCGTACATTTTTCAATGTCGAGACGATATTTCTCCGGTCCTCCCTGCTCAGGACACGTTTCTCATCCAGAAGTTTTTCAATCTCCTCTGACCTCTTTTCCAGTTGCCGCACCAAGTCACGGGTTGCTTCATCCACTTCCCGGCGCATTACTTTCTGCCTGTCACTGTATGGGCATGGTTCAACGAATGTCCCATTCACTTTTGTAATGGTAACCGGTATCCCCTCTCCAATGTTAAGTGATGTGATTGCTTCGGCAAACTGTGTATAGGACATCTCCACCTCAACGATCATGTCATTGATGTCTGTCCCTGCCAAAAACCAGTCCTCGTTGCCCTCCCTTTCCATCATGCCTTTTGAAATGGACAGGCGTATGACATTATTATGCATGATGGAACTTCCAAACAATGCCGTTCCTGAACCACCGATTGAGGACCTTGCAAACCGAATCATTCCGTAACTTGGGTGCTGCTTTTTCTCCATCCCTGTTTCTTTTCCTTTCTCTGAATTTTGTCCCAAAATACTTAAAAATCTCTTTTTTGCCTCTATGCATCTATAAAAATATGGAAAAAAATAGGGCAAAAACTGGTCATTTTTTGCTCCAATTTTTGCCCTCAAACCACAACATCTTGTGGTCTAATATGCCTATTTTTCTTATTTTCCACAATACTGCATCAGAACTACCGACTCAACATGCTCGGTGAACGGAAACATATCCACGCCCACGCCCTTCGCCACGCGGTAACCCTTCTTCTTAAAATACTTCAGGTCTCTGACCAGTGTCTCGGGATTGCAGGAGACGTAGACGATTCGCTCGGGACCAATTTGGACTACGGAGCTCATGAATTCTTCGGTGCTGCCGCTTCTGGGAGGATCCATCAGGACGACATCTACTTTCGCACCCTGTCCGGCCATCTCCACCAGGAATTTCCCGGCATCGTTCTGGTAGAACTGGATATTGCGGATCTGATTCGCTTTGGCATTGTTGCGGGCATCCCGGACAGCATCGGCATTTAACTCCACACCGATGACCTTGCCGGCCTTGTCGCTAGCGATCATGCCGATCGTTCCAGTTCCGCAGTAGGCATCCACCACAGTCTCTTTGCCAGTGAGTCCGGCATACTCCAAAGCTTTCCCATAGAGTATCTCGGTCTGTACCGGATTCACCTGATAGAAAGATCTGGGAGAAATACGGAACCTCTTTCCGCACAGTTCATCCTCAATATATCCCTTGCCGTAGATCACATGCTCCTTGTCGCCAAGTACCATGCTGGTATTTCGATTGTTAACATTGATGACCACGGTAGTGATCTCCGGGTGAAGCTTCAGCAGTGCCTTCACAAAATTATTCTTGGAGGGCAGGATCGGGGAAGTCAGCACCAGTACCACCATGATCTGGCCGGTGACATGTCCGGTGCGGATCAGGACATGGCGCAACAGTCCGTATCCGGTATCCTCATTGTAGGGACGGATATGAAAAGATTTCAACAGTCCCCGGATAGATACAATGATCTCATCCGCTTTGGCGTTCTCAATCAGACAGCTGTCCACGGGAACGATCCGGTGACTCTTCTGCTCATAGATGCCGGAAATGGCATCATGATACCGGTTCTCGCCGAATACCGCATGCACCTTGTTCCGGTAATGCTCCGGATGCTCCATGGGAATCACGCCCTCTATTTTGCAAAAGGGAGCCAACAGCTCCCCTAATTGCTTTTCTTTCTTTTTCAGTTGTTCCGCATAGGGCTGATTGATCCAGCTGCAACCACCGCACTTGTCGGCTACCGGGCAGAGACCACTCTTCTTTTTAACAGCCGTCTTTTCCCGGCCCTGTCCTACGGGCACCCGGTTTTCCTTGCCTGCCGTCACTTTAGTTTTTCCCACCGCATTGGTTTTTTCCGTCACTTTGGTCTTCCCTGTCCCAGTCACAGCCCCGGACGTTCTTCTGTCATTTCTGTTATC
>OHCK01000145.1_pt1 | contig 50479 bp, 46 predicted proteins | sample 1577611 | NCBI WGS metagenome assembly OHCK01 (sample SAMEA3879586, study PRJEB24766) | human gut metagenome | biome: human-associated habitat; feature: feces | place: USA | collected 1985/1987 | reverse complement strand
AGCATAACCTTGCCAAGGTTAGGGTCGCGAGTTCGAGTCTCGTTTTCCGCTCTTTTCAGATAAAAAAATCCCGCAAGCATTGTTCGGTGCTTGCGGGATTTTTTTGTTGTATGGAAGTTGTTGTTACAGTTTCTGTAATGAGAATCCGAGCATCATTCCGTCGTAGCTGTTGGCCAGCGAGCCGATACTCTTCAGAGTGGAGTTGCTGCTTTTGCTGGAGAGGAAGGTTATCAGTTTCAGTAGCTTGTCCGATTCGAACAGCAGGTCCATAGTTGTGGAGGTAGCGTTGACCTTGGCATTCATACCTATCAGCTTGGCGAATTTCAAGTTGACCTTTTGGGTGGATGCATTGTAGGAGTAGCTTCCCTTCATGCTCTTTTGCCCTACTTTGGCGCTGAATGTGCTGTCGGCGTTGAATGTGAATGACATTTGCCCGGCTTTGATGCCTACTTTGGCAAGCTGTTCGTCCAGTTTCTTTTCTGCGGCTGTGGCGGCAACGGCACCGCCGGCTTTCTGCAGCAGGTTGTCCGATTCGAATTCAATGGCGGAGCCGGTATACGACCAAGTGCCGGTCATATCCGCTGTTGACTTGCCGGTCACGGCATTTACCGCCTTCTCTATATTTTCTTTGTTGAACAAATCCTTGATGGATTGTGCGTGACTATTGCCGGTCAGCAGTAGTGCGGCAACAAACAGTTGCCAAAAAACTAATCTTTTCATTTTACTTATGTCTATTGTTTGCTATTCAGGCTTTTGTTGATACTTTCGATATAGTCCAGCAGCTCTTTCCGTCCCATGCGGTTTTCAGAAGAGGTGATGAAGTAGGGAGGCAGCTCTTCCCACTGTTCCTTCAACTGTTCCAGGTATTCGTTGATGTGGGTGTTCAGTCTGCCGCCTTTCAGTTTGTCGGCCTTTGTGAAGACGATGGCAAAGGGTACGCCGTTCTCGCCCAGCCATTCCGTAAACTCGAGGTCGATGGCTTGGGGAGCCAGCCGGCTATCTATAAGAACAAACAAACAAGTCATCTGTTCGCGTTGCAGTATATAACTTTCTATAATACGTTTGATTTGTTCCTGCCCTTTCTGTCCCCGTTTGGCATAGCCGTATCCCGGAAGGTCTACAATGTACCAGCTCTTGTTGATGAGGAAATGGTTGATGAGCATGGTCTTTCCCGGTGTGGCAGAGGTCATGGCAAGCCCTTTTCTCCCGGTCAGCATATTGATGAGACTGGATTTTCCTACGTTGGAGCGTCCGATGAAAGCATATTCGGGAAATGTACCAGTGGGGCATTTCCGCACGTCTGTGTTACTGATGACGAATTCAGCGTTTGTAATATCCATTTTGTTGCCTTTTTGGGGTTTTACGTGTGGCAAAGGTAGCACTAATTTCATAAGTTTGTACTATCTTTGCCCAGAAAGCGAAGATAGGCTGTACCTCAGCATAAAAAATGAACTCGTTCATTTTATTCTGCATTCGGTTTGCACTATCTTTGTGGCCAATAGGAGAATTTTAAGTATGAATGGACAGTTTCCCTCTACATTATTGGAGAAGGCGGTAAATGAGTTTGCCAAGTTGCCCGGAGTGGGACGCAAGACGGCTATGAGGCTGGTTCTTCACCTGCTCCGCCAGGATACGGCAGTGGTGGAAGCGTTCGGCAATGCCATCGTGACGCTGAAGCATGAAGTGAAATATTGCAAGGTATGCCATAATATATCAGATACGGAGACGTGCCGCATCTGTTCCAGTCCGCAACGGGACGCTTCTGTGGTTTGTGTGGTAGAGAACATCCGCGATGTGATGGCTGTGGAAGCCACACAACAGTTCCGTGGTTTGTATCACGTGCTGGGAGGTGTCATCTCGCCGATGGATGGCATTGGCCCCGGAGACTTGCAGATAGAAAGCCTTGTGCAGCGGGTAGCCGCCGGCGGCATCAATGAAGTGATTCTTGCGCTGAGCACGACGATGGAGGGAGATACCACCAACTTTTATATCTACCGCAAGCTGGAAAAACTGGGCGTGAAGCTCTCTGTCATAGCCCGTGGCATTTCCATCGGCGACGAATTGGAGTATACGGATGAAGTGACTCTGGGACGCAGTATTGTGAACCGCACTCCATTTTCCGGAACTGCCTGATTGTTTGGGCCATTATCAATTATTCATTATCCACTATCAATTTACTAAATGGAAGAACAAATAAAGAAGACCGCAGCGCGTGTCCGAACAACTTTTGCCTATTTCTGGATGCTTCCCATCCTGCTCGTTCTACTTGGAGAAACCGGAGGCGGATGGGTAGGTATGTATGCCGGAGATGTACGTGTCACCTATATGGCTGAGACGGTAACCATTCTGCTGGCTGCCTCTTGCGTACCCATAGCCTTGAAACTCTTTTCATGGGTATTAATCCGGAAAATAGATGTAGTGACGCTTCCCGAAGCCCTCCGCCTCTATGCGCTGTGGAGTGGCGTGCGGCTGGCATTGCTTGCCATACCGGTGCTTGCAGGCTTTTTCACCTATTATATCATGTTGAGCAGTACGGGTGCACTGTGTGCACTGATAGGACTGACGGCTTCTCTGTTCTGCCTACCGGGTGAGGGACGCCTGCGTAAAGAACTGCATATCAATAAAGAAGAAGAAATGTAACCGACTGGAAGATATGAATAAATCTTATTTCTGCAGTGAAAGGGTGCGTCTCCGTGCTATGGAGCCGGAAGACCTGGAAGTGATGTATGCTATGGAGAATGATTCCCAGACTTGGGATGTGACGAACTTCACCGTACCCTATTCCAGATTTGTCTTGAAACAATATATTGAGAATTCCGAATGCGATATGTTTGCCGACCGCCAGCTGCGTATGATGATTGTACGTGCAGAGGATGATGCGCTGATAGGTACCATCGATATTACAGAGTTTTCTCCCATGCATGCCCGGGGAGAGGTGGGCATTGCCATACGGAAGGAGTATCAGGGCAATGGTTATGCCAAGGAAGCGCTGCGTTTGCTGTGCGACTATGTTTTCAGTTTCTTGTATCTGAAACAGTTGATAGTCCATATCTCGGTGGATAATGAGGCAAGTATCCGCCTTTTTGAATCCTGCGGTTTTGTGCGTTGCGGGCTTTTGAAGGAGTGGTGGCGCGTAGGAGGATGCTATAAGGATGTCGTGCTGTTGCAACTTCTCCGAAGCACTAATTGAGCGTTGGAATCTGAGGGAAACGCGACCATATTTCATATTTTGCTCCCAGCTTGCACAATGCCTTCTTCCAGAGTGTGCCGCTGGCCGCCTCGTTCATTAGCGAACTGATGTTTTCTTTGCCTACCAGCCAGGTGTTTTCTTCAATTTCCCGGCCCAGTTGTTCGTACTCCCAGCCGGAGTATCCCAAGAAGAATCTGATTCTGCCTTGAACGGGATTTCCCTGCATGATGTAGTTTTTAATGGCTTCAAAGTCACCGTTCAGGTAGAAGCCTTTGCCGATGGACAGCGCTCCGGTAATACCCTCGAGCGTGTGCAGATAGAACAATGTATCTGTGCTGAGTGGTCCTCCTTTATAGATAGGTATACTTTCCGGGCAGTCGAAGTCTTTCAGCACATCATTCAAGAATAGGGGGAGCGGTTTGTTCAGAACCAGTCCCATTGTGCCGTCATGTGTATGGTCCACCAGTAGAATGACGGATCGTCCAAACATATGGTCACACAAAAAGGGTTCGGAAATCAAGACCTTTCCCTGGGCAGGAACCACATGGTTTGTTTCTATCTTGAATAGATTTATATTGCTATACATGCCCCTAATATACATAATATTCCACAATAAACCAAAGTTCTTCGCTGTTTTTCATTTTAAAAGTTTCTTTTCTCAGATTTTATGGCTTTTTTTATTCGGAGAAAATACTTAAGTTTGCAAGTAATTGGCAATTTAATGCAATGAAATATACTACATTATATACGTTAATTTTAGGGCTGTTTTCTATAGGATGGACGGATTGCCCGGAGGATTTTATGGAGCGTATGCAGCGTCCGGGACATTCTGAAATACAGCTTTCTAAAGTGACGATAAGTGGCCGTGTGCTGGATGAAAGCGGGTTTCCGTTGGCCGGTGCCACTATTCAAGAGAAAGAAACTGCCAATGGTGCGATAGCGGATTCGGAAGGAAAATTCACTCTGGTGGTTGCCGATAATGCAGTGCTTCGTGTTTCGTTTATCGGCTACATGTCCCAGGATATTGAGGTGGAAGGACATTCGACCTTTCATATCACACTAAGAGAAGATATGATAGAGCTGGATAACGTTATTGTTACCGCTTTGGGTATCGAAAAGAAAGAAAATTCTCTTTCTTACGCCACAGATTTAATAAAAAACGAGGAGTTGACGCGAGTAAAAATGCCCAACTTAATTACTTCGTTGACCGGCAAGTCGGCAGGTGTGCGTGTCAATTAGGTTTCTTCCGGTCTGGGAGCCTCAGCCAAAGTCAGTATCCGTGGAATCCGTTCGGTGGCGAGTGACAACCAACCGCTGTATGTGATAGACGGTGTTCCCATTCTGAACTCCACTTCCGAGCAAGCATACTCTGCCATAGGCGGAACGGCCAATGCCGGCAACCGTGACGGAGGAGACGGCATTTCCAATCTGAATCCTGAAGATATAGAGAGTATCAGTATCCTGAAAGGAGCTCCCGCGGCAGCTTTGTATGGTAGCCAGGCTGCCAATGGGGTGATACTGATTACTACAAAGAAGGGGCAGTCGCACGGGCAGCGCAGTGTTTCTTTCTCGACGAGCCTAATGTTCGACAATGCTTTTGCGCTACCCAAGATGCAGAACCGCTATGGAGTAAGTGACGGTGTGGACAGTTGGGGAGAACGGGCAAACCTTCCCGAATACGATAATCTGAGAGACTTCTTCTCTACTGGTGTCACCTCCATAACTTCCATCTCCTTGAGTCACGGCAATGAGAAGTTGCAGAACTATTTCTCCTATGCTAATACTACGGGGCATGGCATCATTGGGAAACATAACCTTTCGAAGCACAACCTCACTTTCAGAGAGACTTCCGTTCTATTGAATTCCCGTCTGAAGTTAGATGGCAGTATGAACCTGATGCGCCAGGTGGTGAAGAACAAGCCTACCGTGGGTGGTTTCTACATGAATCCTTTGGTGGGGCTCTACCGTTTTCCACGGGGTGAGGATATTGCTTATTATAAGGAGAACTTCGAGGTTTATGATGAGGGTAGAAACTTGAACATACAGAATTGGCATACCTCTTACGAGGATTTTGAGCAGAATCCCTACTGGATTACCAATCGCATATTGAGCAAGGAGAACCGCATGCATGTCATAGTCTCCTTATCCGCCAATCTGAAGATAAACGATTGGTTAAGCCTGCAGGCCCGTGGCAATGTAGACTATATTAACGACAAGGTGCGCCAGCAGTTCTATGCCTCTACCGCTCCGGCGTTGGCGGGAGCCAATGGGCGTTATATCGAGATGGACTATCAGGAAACCCAATATTACGGAGACGCCATACTGATGATGAAAAAGCAGTGGGATGCATTCTCTCTCAACGCGGCGCTCGGTGTCAGTATCAATGACAAGACTGTGAACTCCACCCGCTATGACTCTAAAACAGCTTCGCTGAAATATGCCAATGTGTTCAATCTGGCCAATATCATCATGAATGGTTCTGCCGGGCTGGACCAGAAGATTGATGCGCGGCGCCAATTGCAGTCCTTGTTTGCGACGGCACAACTGGGCTACAACGAGTTTGTCTATCTTGATTTGTCGGCCCGTAATGACTGGTCTTCCACGCTGGCTTATACATCTCATGAGAAAAGCGGGTTCTTCTATCCCTCCGTGGGATTTTCGCTGATATTCAATAAGCTGATGACTTTACCCCAATGGGTGTCACTGGCAAAGATAAGGGGGGCATACAGCATGGTGGGCAATGATATTCCCATGTTCATCACAAATCCTTCCTCGCATATCACGGCGGGCGGAGAGTTCCTGGCAAGTGATGCCGCGCCGTTCAAGGATATGGAACCGGAGATGACGCACTCCTTTGAGGCGGGTATAGAAGCGCGTTTTTTAAAGAACCGCATTGGTTTGAATGCCACTTTCTATAAGACGAATACCCGGAACCAGTTCTTCAAGCTTCCTACTCTGTCGGGCGATAAATATGCCTACCGTTATGTCAATGCGGGTGATATACAGAATGTGGGGTGGGAGATTTCATTGGATGCCGTTCCTTTGCTGACAAACCATTTCAAGTGGAAAACAGAGGTGAACTTCTCCACCAACCGCAACAAGATAATTTCACTGCACGAAGCGCTGAAGGAGTTTCTTTACGGTCCTACCAGCTTCTCGTCCAGTTATGCCATGAAATTGGTGAAAGGGGGCTCTATCGGTGACATCTACGGAAAAGCTTTTGTACGTGACGATGCGGGCAATATCGTTTACGGCACGGAAGGAGACAATACCGGCATGCCTTTGGTGGAAGGTGATGGCAATACGGTGAAAGTGGGCAATGCCAATCCAAAACTGATGCTGGGCTGGAATCATATGCTGTCTTACAAGAATTTTTCTTTCTATTTTCTGGTGGATTGTCGCTTTGGAGGCGATATTTTGTCCCAGACGCAGGCGGATATGGATATGTATGGCGTTTCTGAAGTCACGGCCCGGGCCAGGGACAAAGGTTATGTAATGCTTGAAGGTAACCGGATAGATAATGTGAAAGGATTTTATAAGAATGTTGTAGGCGGACGGGCCGGGGTGACGGAATATTATATATATGATGCCACGAACATCAGGCTGCGTGAGCTGTCCGTGGGCTACCAACTGCCTGCTGCCTGGATGGAAAAGACCAAAGTCCTCAAGCGGGCACAACTGTCCTTTTCGGGACGCAACTTGTTCTTCTTCTACAAAAAGGCGCCTTTCGACCCTGACCTGGTACTCTCTACGGGCAACGATAACCAGGGAATTGAAGTCTACGGTATGCCTACCACGCGTAGTTGGGGATTTTCTTTGAAGTGTGAATTTTAAGAGGGGGAGGGAGACTTGATATGAAGAGGATTATAGTACTGATTGGCATGGTTTTCGTGTTTCTGGCTTGTACGGGAGACTTTAAGGAAATCAATACGGACAAGTCCGGCGTGACGGACGAGGACTTGCAGGCCGACTATAACGAACATGGCATCCGTCTTGGAATCATCCAGCAAGGCATCTATTTCAATTACGACTACGGAAAGGGGAAGAACTGGCCTTTTCAATTGACCCAGAATTTGAATGCCGACATGTTCAGCGGTTACATGCACGATGCCAAGCCTCTGAATGGAGGTTCGCACAATTCGGACTACAACTTGCAGGATGGATGGAACAGCGCCATGTGGGGACATACCTATGAGTATGTTTTCCCGCAGATATATCAGTCGGAGAATGCCACACGTGACCGTATGCCTGCCTTTTTCGGCATTACCAAGATACTGAAGGTGGAAGTGATGCACCGTGTCACGGACTATTACGGCCCTATTGTGTATAGTCATTTTGCCGATCCCGAAGCCCGTTATATGCCTGACACGCAGAAAGAGGTCTATAGTGCCTTTTTCTGTGAACTCGATACGGCTGTTGCTGTACTTTCCGATTATATTGTCGAGCATCCGGGAGCTTCGGAGTTTGCGCGTTTCGATATGTTGTTGGACGGTGATTATGACTCTTGGATAAAGTTTGCCAATTCGTTGCGGATGCGGCTTGCCATGCGCATTGCGGTAGCCAGTCCGGAGAAGGCAAAAACGGAATTCCGTAAAGCGATGGATAATGAATACGGAGTCATTCGGGAGGCGGACGAGTCGGTGGCGGTTTCCACGGCGAGTGGATATACCAATCCGTTGGGCGAGATAAACCTTGTTTGGAATGAAGCTTATATGGGAGCGCCGATGGAGTCCATACTGAACGGATATGAAGATCCCCGTCGTGAAATCTATTTTGCCACTTGCCAGAATGAACAGTTTGCAGGCGAGTATCGCGGCATTCGTCAGGGTACATGCTTTGCACATAACTATTATAATACACTCTCAAAATTGAAAGTCACCCAGCAGACTGATGCAGTGTTGATGCCGGCAGCAGAAGTCTGGTTCCTGCGTGCCGAGGCTGCCCTACGGGGATGGACCGATGAGTCGGTGAAAACCTGCTATGAAGAAGGGGTAATGGCTTCTTTCCGTCAGTATGGCATCTTGCAGTCCGATGCTTATCTGGAGAGCGACTTGTTGCCTGCCGATTTTGTGGATACCTACGATATGGAGAATGATATTACCGCCCGTTGTCAGGTTTCGCCACGCTGGCTGGAGTCAGCGGATAGGGATACGAAACTGGAGAAGATTATTACCCAAAAATGGATTGCCATGTTTCCCGAAGGGTGTGAGGCTTGGGCTGAACAGCGCCGGACGGGGTATCCCCGGCTATTCCCCGTACGCTTTAATCACAGTAAAGACGGGTGCATAGATACTGAGACAATGATTCGCCGTCTGAACTTTCCCGGCGGACTGAAGACGGAGAATGCCGAGCAGTATGCCGCTTTGGTAGAGGCACTGGGTGGGGATGACAATGCCGGTACCCGATTGTGGTGGGATACCGGCATCAACTGGTAGAGATACCTTATTTATATAGGGATATTTTTTATTGGATGGGGTGATTCTCGGCAAAAATCGCCATACGTTCGTCCAACTGGTCGTACTGATGGTCTTGGATAAAGGAAGTGCAGGCACGCAATCCTTCTTGATGGCTTCCGGTGGTCACCAGCGAAATGGCGCTTACACCGTAGTACATTAGTTCCCGCGCAAGTTCTCCGCTACTCATGCCCGGATAACCGATGGTGAAATAGAAACCGTCGGCAACGGGATCACCCAAATCATTGTCGTATACCAAGTGGAAACCGTGGCGCAAGAAGATTTCTTTCAGGCGGCGGGCACGCTCACCGTATACTTTCACTTCATCAAGGAAGTTGTATTGACCTTCATTGGCTGCTTTAAGCATGGCGGCAAGAGCATACTGCGCAGAGTGGCTGGTGCCGGAGGAGAGCGCATAGAGTACGCGGTGGATGAATACTGTGCCGAAGGTGCCGCCGCCGTAGCGTTGTGTCAACCCGGGATAGGCCCGATGATACAGTTTGTCCGAAATGCAGCTGACACCGATACGTTGACCGGCATAGCTGAAAGCTTTGGAACCGGAAATGAGCAGCACGTAATAGTCCGTATAGTGTGCCACAGAAGGTTGGTAAGGCGCTTGGAACGGTTTGCTCAAGTCTTGGCGGAAGTCCATGGCAAAGTAGGCGAGGTCTTCCAGCACAATGACGTCATATTGGGTTGCCAGTTCGCCGATGATGCGCAACTCTTCTTCTTTCAGGCAAATCCAGCTGGGGTTGTTGGGATTGGAATAGACGATGGCGGAGATATTGCCTTTGCTGAGGTAACTTTCCAGCTTCGCTTTCAACTTGTCGCCACGGTAGTCATATACGTCAAAGGTTTCATATTTCTGTCCCATCACGACCAACTGCTGCTTCTGTACCGGGAAACCGGGATCGATGAAGAGAATGGTATCCTTTTTCTCATCGCATTGGCTACATGTGAGAAATGAAGCGAAAGTTCCTTGCATGGAGCCGGTAACTGGTACACAACCTTCGGGGGCTACATCTACATTGATAAAGGCTTTGATGAAACGTGCTGCTTCCTCTTTCAAGGCGGGAAGTCCGTTGATGTCCGGGTAGAGGCTGGCAATACCATTCTGCAATGCCTCCACCTCTGCCTGTACGCCGACGGTTGAGGGGGGGAGTCCGGGTACACCCATTTCCATTTTTATGAATTCCACACCCGATGCCGCTTCGGCATTGGCTGCAATGGCTTTTACTTCACGGATGGTTGCTTTGGCAAAGTCTGTGATATGAAAATCTGCGATAGTTTCATCTATCAACTTACGTTCAATAGGAGTATTTCTCATGATTTCAATATTAATTTAGTTTTGCAAAGGTAACATAAATCTCTTATAATCAAGCTATGTTAAAAAAAAGATGATTTTTTTTCTTTCAAGCTATTGCAGATATAAGAATTTTGTCTACCTTTGCAACCGCAATCGAGAGAGATAGCAACGAAAGAATGAAATAATGGTGCGTTAGTTCAGTTGGTTAGAATACATGCCTGTCACGCATGGGGTCACGGGTTCGAGTCCCGTACGCACCGCAACTCGAAAAAGCAAAATTAGGAAAAGCTCTGATTCCCAACGGAATTAGGGCTTTTTTATTGGTTTTTCGGGTGGCAAAAAATATCGTTTTGAAGAAGTTATGAGGGGCAAATTCAGGGTCCTTTTTAGGGTCACTGAAAAAAGCACCTGGAATGTATTATACTTCGTTGATTTTCATATTCTTGCATAGGATTTACCTGTTCCCTATTTTGCTAATTTTGTAACGCTAAAAACAAGGTGAAATGAAACAGGATTCAATGAAGGTTTTGTTCTTCATCCGCAAGAGCAGGCTGAAGAAAAACGGCGAGGCTCCGGTGTTCCTCCGGATAACCATCAACGGGCAACAGGATGAGATACGTATCCAGCGTTCTGTACCCATCCATCTGTGGAATAACCTGAAGGGATGCAGCAAGGGAAAGGACCGTGTGTCCTTGGAACTGAACAGCTACATAGAGGCTCTGAAAGTACGGCTGTACCAAATCCATAAGGAACTGCTCTGCCGGGATGCGCTGATCACTCCCAAAAACATGCTGGTCAAACTGTTCTCTAAGGAGGAACGGCATCTGGTTGTGGAAACAATGAAAAAGTGTATTGATGACTGGCGCTCTCTTGTCGGGCAGGAATACCAACCGTCTACTATCTCCCGCTATGACAACTGCTATGAATCGCTGAAAACAGTGGTAAAGGAATTCTATAAGAAGGAGGACATCACGTTTTACGAACTGAACGGGGAATTCATTGACACGTTTGAAATGCACCTGCGGACAGAAAGGAAACTCTCGCAGAATACGCTCACCAAATACATGAGCTGCTTCCGTAAGGTATTGGGCATAGCCAGGGATAACGGCTGGCTGAACTTTGATCCGCTGGTGGGCAAACGGAAACGGCTGTTCAAGAAAGAAGAGACGTGTCCGACTTTCCTCACACTGGACGAACTGCAACGAATCATGGAGAAGGAGTTTTCGACGGAACGGCTGAACCATGTGAAGGACTTCTTCCTGTTCTGTTGTTATACCGGGCTCTCGTACATAGATGTGAGCACGCTTCGTCCCATACACCTGTACCGGGACAACAACGGGAAGCTGTGGATACACAAGTCGAGGGTGAAAATCACGACGAACAAGGAAACCTGCACGAGTAATGTGCCGTTGCTACCGCCTGCCATCGCCATTTTGGAGAAATACAAAGGATGGAACGAAAAAGATCCGGACGCACCTTGCCTGCCCATCCCGTCGAATCAGAAGATGAACGAATATCTGAAGGAAATAGCTACTTTATGCGATATAAAGAAACGCCTGACCGTCCATGTGAGCCGGCACACCTTCGCGACCACGGTAACGCTCGCCAACCATGTGGCCATCCAGAACGTATCGAAAATGCTGGGACATTCGTCCACACGCATGACCCAGCATTACGCGCGGGTACTTGACAACAGCATCATGGAGGACATGAAAGGAGTGGCTGGAATATTCCGTTAAATGTTTCATGAAGTCTGAAATGCTTCTCAACCGGCTGGTCTTATAACAAAACCAGAAAGGATTGTTTCTCGTAATGACAATCCTTTCTGGCTTTATATCTCTCTACCGGAAAGCTTCCCGCCTGTTCTCTACAAGCAGTTTCTCTATGTCTGCTTCCCGATACAGAATTTTACCGCCTATTTGATAAAACGGGATTTTTCCTGTATTACGATATTCCTGTAACGTGCGTTTTGTCAATTTCAAGTGCTGTGCCAGTTCGGTGTCAGTCAGAAAACTTTCTCCATTCAATATCGGTCGAGTATTGGTTTCCAGCATGTCGAGTAAAGCAGATAAATGCTTCATGTCCTGAAAAAACGCAACAGCCTGCGGATCGTCACGCATTATAACCTTATTCATTTTTCTAATTCCTTCCTTGATTTACGTCTGTAGCCTGTTATGCCTACCAGTTTCATCACGTCTTTTTCCTGATAATAGGTCCTGCGGTCTATCTGGGTATAAGATAGGGCACCAGTGCTCCGCAAGGATTGCAAGGTACGTGGAGAAATGCGCAATATGGCGCATACTTCCTGATTATCCAGCCATCTGTCCAGCCGCTTGGGTAAATGCCTTTGAGATAAAGTCTCCACTTTCTTTTTGAGCAGTTCTAAAGCTATGCACATGTCTTCAAATGTTTTAGTCTCTATACATACAAATTCCATACATTTCATCTTTAGGTCGGGCAAATATATCACTTGTAACCATATTGTCAAAACTGATGTCGGCAACTGACAATTCATGACATCAAATGTCATTCCAAATTCATAGATTTAAGTTTTTCAAGCAATTACAAAGATCCTGTTTTAAATCGTATGCTGCCTTGCTAAAATCTAAATGTTAACTAAAACATTTGCAAAAGTGTGGGGAGTTTATCAAATAATCCCTATTTTGGTCCGGTGTAATATCTAATCTTACCTAACGAAATGAATGATTTTATCCTGACCCTATTGATAAACGGAGGCGTAGTCTTATGCATTGTTGGGCTATGGGCTTATGCCAGGTACTGGCGGCGACAAGCAGCCAAAGCGTTTCTTCAGCATGCGGTGGCCTGCTACAAGAAAGAAGACAGGGAAGAATTAGCCGGACAAGCCGTGATGGCCGGGAGCAGACATGCCGGTTTGTTGTATGCGCTGACGTGCCCGGAACTGTTTGACATCGTACGGCCGATGCGGGCTTTCCGTTTCGGGAAAATACGTTGCGTGTGTGCCGGCTATTATTTTCCCCAACGCTATGAAAGCTGGCTGAGGGATGATCAGGCAGATTTTGTACAGGATGTGTATGCCTTTAAGGACGGGAAAGAACTATGTGAAGACTATTTCTCACAAGCATTTGAAGTTCTTTCCGTACATGAGAATGTGACAGCGGTATTTATGCCGTGTAGTACCTCTGAACGGTATTACAGGCGTTTCGCAAAAATAGCCTGCTATTTGGAGTTCCACGGCTATGCTATGTCCGGACTGCACCTGATAGAAATCATCAGAAACCGGGAAAGCAAACACACTGCCGCCCAACGGTCGAGCGTTGATACGGCAAACTACTCCATGTCGCTGGCATTGCAAGGGAAAAAGGTCGTGATTGTGGATGACCTTCTCACAACAGGAAGCAGCCTGGCCGGATTTGCCCGGAATCTGGAACGAATTGGCGCGGAAGTGATTGGGGCAGTGTTTCTTGCCCGCACATTTCAGGTTCCGTCATGGAGGAAGGTTTGTTGGATGGTGTGGAAAAGACTCATCTTGCCTAAGTAGGTAAGAGGACAACAATTTTTTATATCAGAGTTTATACAGAATAAGAAACAGGGTAATTGAAAATCATCATCCTAAAACATTATTCGATATGTTATCTATTCTAGCATCTGAGGAAAGATAATTTTTAGCTATAACGCAAAAAGAAGCCCACCATTGACCTTTATTTTGTCAAAGACGGGCAACTTACAATGTTTTGATTTATAACAAACTCACGTTACTTACTTTACTCATATTCCTCAATTCTAATTTTAGATACATTATTCCGCCAACTCTTGGTGTAATACCTTTCTCTTTATCTTTAAATGGTGTCGATTGCAAATGTCAAGAATTTGAATATCTCAGATAATGGAGGCTGGAAATTCTTTTTCTAAATTAATTCGAGCATCGTTTGAAGCGACCGGCTTCCAGACGTTTCATATACATCACCATGCCTCCATCTTCTGCATGAAGCAATTTCATGAGTTTGCGGCTGGAGCCGATGAAGATGAAGACATCACCGTTCTTCACTTCACTGTTCATCTTTTCATGTACCACTCCGCACAACGAACTGATACTTTTGCGCATATCTGTAATGCCCGGACACAGGAAGTAGCGCATAGTGTCGTTCAAGTTAAACATGGCCGCCTCCAAGACTTTTGGTCAATAATTCCATAAGTATCTCTTCAGAACCATTTCCGAAGTGGGCACGAAGACCATTGGGAAATAGTAATGCCACACCATGAGGTATTTGTTCTTCAAGGGAAGATTCCGTAGCAGCCTGTTTGAAACAGATGGGAGCCAACTCTTGCCTGACACTATTCTTGTCAACTGAACATTTTTTACGCCAATAGTGATAGGTCGAATAACTTACACCTATTTGTTGTAGGTACGACTTCAACGGCAGTCCACTTTGTTGTAACTGCAGTTCTAATTCTTCAAATTCTTGTCTGTTCATAATACCTGAGGTTTGATTGTATTTGCTATCGCAAAGCTATAACCAAACCTCAAGGTTTAAAAGGTGCATTTATTCGAATGCTTACAACTAATTCGCAACACTTTGTACTTGAATTAGTTGGTTAATTTTATGACATTTACTGAATGTCCCTACATTAGCAACTGAGTAATAGATTTCTATACGCAAACTGTTTTGTTCACAATCGCATGGACTTAAAAATCTCGTAGAATCTACTATGTATGGCTAATATTACATTATCCCTTGATAGAAATACTTGATGATAAATCTATCAAAGTCATCCAGCCCATTCACAAATACTAAAAGATTGTTTAATCCGATTCCTTTGAACTTATCTATTACAGTTGATATTTCTATACTGTCATCTTCTAGATTAATCACCCTAGAGGAATGTATCTTCTTGCTTATCATTCTGGGCAAACCATATTCTTCTAACTGGAATACCAATTTCGGAAGAAATGCGTTCGATGCGCGATGAATAAATTCAGAGATATCAGGAGTGTTAGAATATACGGCTTGCTTTATCAGATTAATAATGGAAAGAACTGAAGCAAAATTAAAGGAAATTTTACGTTCAAAATCAAACATATCCTCCATTGTAATGCCATATTTGCTAACTTGATTGTAAATATGTGGAATTGTCACAGACCATCCGTTGCTTGCAAGACAAGCATAGGTTTTTACTTGTCCTTTACGTCTAATATTGGCAATGTCTATCACATCCTCTATAGCAAATCTCCAATCCCATGTATTCCTACGTGTCAGAGCGTCATAGTTACGAGGCCAATTGGGATTCTGTTTTATTTTCAATGCAATTGCCTTTAATAATGTAGGATTGCAAGATTTTATTTGAGGATTGCTATACAGGCTATTCCAAACATTGGAACCTAGTAATGTTGCCATTTCATCTTGATACGATTTAATCAATAAAAATTGCTGGTTATTCAATCTCACACCTGGATTATTCCCATCCAGACTGCGAACCACATCATCAGGAAATTCTAATTCCAACGTTGTATTTTCCGCTTCAGGTGGCATTTCCAATAAGTACACATTCCCCACAAAATATCGGAACATACGTCCTGCTCTTCCAATGATATTTCGGTAAGTAAAATAATCAATACTTGAAGTCCCATTCTTTACCGACCAAAGAATCACGTTTTTCGCCTGAGTGTTTACACCTTCAATTATTGATGAGGTTGAAACCATGTTCGTTAAACCATCTTCTCTTTCGAAAAGTTTTACCTGCAATTGACTCAGTGAGCGATGTATCTGACCATTATGTATTCCGATACCTTTCTTTACCAAAGAATGCAATTGGTATTGGCTGCCATAATTCTTTGCAATCCATTCTGAAAATGCATTCAATATTTTCGAATTTCTTTCGGGTAAGCTATCTTTAAGAATATCACATACTGTAGAAATGTTGGAATAAGTACCAGCATAAACAAGCGTCTTACCTATATCCTGACAAATCAACTGTCTTAAAGTCATACTTTTGAATGTGTCCATATCCACATTTTGTGGTTTCCTGCGATACATCCTGTAGGCTTTGGTCACAACTGTTTTGAAATCAAGCTTCAGAAATTCCATCCCCTCTGTAAACACATTGTCTGGGAGCTTACTAATGTTAGGAGCTAGATAATAGCGTTGTCTTGCCTTCTTACCTAACTCTATCATCGTGTTCAATAGAGTCGAACTTCTGGAGTCGTCGAATTTTGCACTTGCTTTATAAAACTCATCAACAATCAATATGTCAATTACTTCTAAAGCCTGTATATATGCAAAAGCGCGTTCCTGAGGAAATACGAATATTGATTTTTTTGCTACAATAGCATCGGTTGTTGTAATAATCTTATATTCAGCTCCAAATTTATGCGTTAGTCTTCTACGCGTTTCGTCCGCGAGTGCTACTGTCGGCACAATATCCACCACAATATTTGGTCTTTTGATGGCTATATATGCATCAATAATAAAACTCTTACCGAAGCTTGTAGGAGCACTTACCGCAATACTATCACCCGACAATAGCCGCTTCAGTACAAGTGACTGGTCTAAATGCAAGGTACATTTTTCTTCTTCTCCAATATTTACTTTGAATGCCTCGTATGCAAAGCGATCCTCCCAATTGGCGGTTTGGGGATTCATGTAAGGATAGAGGCCAACCTCCCTAATTAAATGATTGATGAGTGGCATATAAAAATTATTATGCTTTTCTAAACTGTCCAGCAATTGGATTACCATCGAACGAGCTTCGCTTACACAACCATCGTTCAGTTTATCATTTATCTCAGAACATCTTGCAAAAATATCGTCATTGAGCATCTTCTCGTAATGTTTTAGCACGTGATATGAACCATTCAACTATTTCACTTTTATTCGGCACTGGAAATAAAATCAAGTGGAAATTTATCTTATCATAATCCACATAGCCTTTGAATTTAATTATTTGCTTTTTAAAATAGCTCGTTGCCCTATCATAGTGATAGGTAACGATTTTATCCTTGTATTCTTTATTTAACGTCGTCGCGCCATTAGTAATTTCACACTCGTGTAATAGCAGAATGGGAACGTGTAACCTTTTCTTTATTTCATCAATGGATGTAAAGTTCTTTAATATGTTTTTTACCTTCTTAAGCATCTCAGGAATATCTCTTAACACCACATCCAGTTCGTTCAATCCTGTAAGTATTCCTAATTCTTTTCGGATGATAGCAGAATTTAGCATTTGAGCAATAGAACTGAGAGGCTCATTAAACCTTTTATCCTCCAAATCATTGTAAAATTTAGCTTCTCCTAACCATATTTGAAAATCACTATCTTTAGTGAGAACAATATGCACAGAGTCATCCCCAAAAGCATTCATGTTGTCATTCTGTTTATAATAGATTTTAGGAATTGCAGGAATTGCGTTAAAATGATGCTTCATTATTCCATATAGCACAATTTCTGCAATTTCACTACCCCTCCCTTTGTCTCTTTTCTTGACTTCTTCATCTACACCGTCCCTGTCTATAAGCCTAAGATGTTTTGCTGATTCTACTAGACAAGAATAGCTATCATCTACGATTTTCATTCTTTCTTCTGCTTTAAGGGCTGTTTCGGCTATATTATTGTAGATGAAATTCTGAAAATTCTTTTTCATCCAATGTCCTTCCTCAAAACCATTAATCAAAGAAATAAGGAAATCATTCGTGTCTGGAGTAATCTCAACGCTATTTGGATTGAAGTTGACAAAACTATCATCAATCAGTATATCAAATTTCCAAATTTTATCGCTCATAATAAGGATTATACAATTTATAGTAAATTAATTATATCTTCAACTCCTTCAGCTCTTTCATCAACTTTCCGAGTTCAGAGATGTATAATTCCTTCCCGATGTCTGCTTCTCATCCATTGAATGGTGCGCGTTGGTAATTGCTGAAACCAATGAACCACCATTGCGTTCAAATACGAATGTAAGCCCTTACATTTGATGAAAGACTCCACAGCCTTACGGTATTTCAAACTTTAGTTCAAGTCCTTAAGCAATAGTTCTTGCTTATACTTGGGATAGTCTGGCTTGATAATCAATCGTTTGAATACATCACACAAGGACTTGACATGGAAAAATTCCGTAAGACCTTCACCCAGAATAAGTACAGTTTGTCGCAAATTCTCCATATCAACTCTTTAAATTTATAAAGATACTGCTCAACTCTGGCTTTGCCCCCATATGTCTAATGCGATAAGAGTTATAAAGATATATATTTTTGTGTAGCCCGAAAGAGTTACCACGAGAATATACAGAAAATGCAATCTCTTTGCTCTTCTCTACGAACCATACTACACCTCTATTCTCATTGATAAGGTCTTGAGAAAGCAGTGTTGTTTCTTGACTGGTAATAACCAACTGCAATTTTTCAGAGTAATACAATGCTTCGTTAAAGATGTACTTATCATTGAACCTCACATCATAGCCGTATCTAATGCCATTGGCATAGAATGAAACGCACATTTCGGTTGGTTCGTCCTTAGTATGCATAAAAGGAATACTACCGTTTATTCTTTGGGTTACATCTGATTTTGAAAGTACTAACAAACGAAAAACTTCGTTTAAAGCTATCAATATATTTGATTTTCCAGATGCATTAAAACCATACAGAAACCATACAGAAACCATACAGAATTCCCTAGCTTGCACAAGAATACCCTTTCGGATATCTTTGTAACAAATTCTAAAGAAGGATCCTTAACCAAGAAACTCAACTCCTGTTTATCTTGAATAGGAAAATAATTCTTTACCCAAAAATCTCTTATCATGTATTTATGTCGTTATCGTACTAGGCTACAAAATTACCAATTATTTTCTTATATGATATATATATATGCATCGCTTATCTTATAATAAAACTACATTTTAACCATGTTTTAACATGCCTCATATTGATTATTTCCCATTAAATCCAATAAATAATTGAAAAAAGTCTAGTATGTTAAATATATAATTATCAAAATACAGATGGAATCTACAAATCTATTTTTTCTCTTTTTTAAGTTATAAAACATTAATAATCAACAAATAATAAATACTTGAATTTAAATAAGGACTAAAACCATTCAAAAGGTTCATTTAAATTATTTTCTTTTATACAATTATCATACCATTCATCATAGCCAACAGGTGTATCGGAACTGATACCTTTAAGCCAATATAGGTCACCATAAACTCCTAACATAGCCCAATGATATTCTGTATCATGACTTTTACACAAAACATTATAATAATTTTCAGGCTTTTTATAGTAAGGTTCTCTTTTTAAAATATCATCTGCTTCTTGAACTGTTTTATGTGCATATTTTATTATAATACACTTAATTATAAATAGCCATACATTATAGTACATACCAACCTTATCACCAGTCTTATTATCTGTAAAAATCAATAATTCATCCATAATAACGTAGTTTTTAATGATAATCAATAGTGTCAATCTTATGTTCATCAAATAATTTCGCTGCTTTGTCACTAAATATTGCAAATTGGTTACCTAGTGCACGAATTTCTCCATTTTTTTTCTTTTTAAAATATGGACCACTTACAGCGTCAAAATCATGAGACAAAGTTCCTGCTCTTCCTTTTGTAACAAAGTCAGTCCATTCATCTGTTTTAGCATCAAATGTTTTAATTTTTAGAGTAGCCAGTTTTTCATCAGGTATATCAAAGACTGCGATTTTTTTATAGCCTTTGCTTTTTGCCCATTCTTGTGCTTGGGATAAATCTGTAGTTGTATAAAAACCACCCTTTCCAGATGGATTAAAATCTAAATTTAGTCTTCCTTTTTTTAAATTAATATTACCATATAAATTTCCTGCATGGTATAAAATGATTAATCCCCAAATATCAACCTGATCACTTGTATTAAAAACATAAGCATACAATGTAGGGGTGTTACTTGCCAGGCCTATCGGGTCTTGGCTAATATAAATTCCTATATTTGAATCATACCAGCGAAAACGGTTGTAGTACAGTCCATCAAGTTCGCAGTCAACGTACATTCCTTGCATACAAAACGGACAATCGAATTCCGTTCCCTTGTCAACGGCAAGCACTTTCCCGTAAATGTCCAGCGTACAGTCCCAGGCCTTGTTTCCCTGTCCGTCGGACATTTGGATGGGAGTGCCCATGTAGTCGGACACGATGGAATACTGCTTGCCATTCTGAATCTTTGCCGCAGGTACAAACGTGCCTGCCTCGAACACCCAGGTGGTAATATCTTCCGCCGGTTCTTTTGGAGGAATGTTTTCCTCTTCGTCCGATTGTAAGACAATGGCTTTATAGCACCACTCATGTATGGGCACATTGCCGTCCCATACCCAGCGTGTGACCTTGCCGAAATACCGCTTGGCAGTACGGCGTCCCAACGCGTCGTAACGGAATTCCACCGGCCTGCCGTCCGGGCGTATCACCTTCTTCAGCATGCCGTTGGACGCCCACTCGTAGAGCCATCCCATGCCCGTAGCCCGGCAGCGGATGCCGCGTTCCTTCTCCAAGCGCTTGCGGTCATGAGTCACGGCGTTGTCCTGCAACTCCTTGAACTCGCGGAAAACGAGGTTGCCCTCATCATCGTAATGATAGAAACAATCCGGATCTTCCAGCAGCCGGCCTCCCGCACCGTACTTGCGGTCTTTCTTCTCCGGTGTTTCAAATAAGTTGCCCACGAAATCCGGCACGCGGTAAATCACGTCCGTTTCGGAGCCGTTTGTCATTTCCTGACGGATGAGGAAGTCGAAACGGTCGTAATCGTAGCGCATGAGCGTCCCGGTCAGCTCGTTCTCCTTGGCGAGCAGCCGGTTGGCAATGCCCCACTCGTAGCGGTACGCCCCGCGCTCGATGCCGCCCGCGCGGACGGACTTGCGCACCTCGCGCCCGAAACGGTCGCGCTCCGTCCTGACGGTTACGCCGCCGGAGAACGTGCGCTGCACCTCCAGCCCCGTGTTGTCACGCACCCAGGACGCCTGCCAGCCTTCGCCCGACTGCATGGCCTGCAAGTTACCCTCCCGGTCGTATGTGTGGCGGATGTCCGCCCCCAGGCTGCTGGTGATGCGGGTGCAGTTTCCCTCGCTGTCATACGTGCGGCTGACGGTATATTCTCCCTGCTTTTCCCCGGTGACCAGCCCTGTCTTCCTGTCGCGGGTGAACTCCAGCAGGTTCTCCGCGTTCTGTGCCTTGACGAGCAGCCCGTCCTTGTCATACGTGTAAAGGGACACCTCGCCGTCGTACTGCTCCTCCTTCAGGATGTTATCCAGCCCGTCGTAGAGGTATTCGGTCCATTTGCCGCCGGGACGGTTCACACGGGTGACACGTCCCGCCCCGTCACGCTCGTACTCGCGGCGGATGCCGTCGAAGCCTGTCTCCGTAATGACCTGGCCCAGCCCGTCCAGCCCGAAGAAATAGTTGTCGCCCGCCTCGTTCCCGATGCGGCGGAGCTGCAGCTCGCTGTTGTAGCCGAAGGTGATGCGGTGACGCTCCTGCTCGCGGCTTTTCAGCACGCCCAGAGCACCGTAGGTGAACCTGACCTCACGGATGTTGTCGGTGGCATGGACCAGGTTGCCCATGGCATCGTACTCGAAACGGTGCACGTTGCCGTCCGGCTCCTCAAGGCGGATGAGGTTGTCGGCACGGTCGTAGGCGTAGCGGGTGGCGTTGCCTTTCACGTCCACCGCCTGCACGAGCCTGCCCCTGCCGTCGTATTCCCAACGGCGGAACAGCCCGTTGGGGAACTGCAACAGTTCGAGGTCGTACCTGTCGTTGAAGGTGAGCGTGTAAACCCGTCCCCGCCCGTCGGTAATGGTGCGCAGGACTCCGCCGTCGTAGGTGTATTCCACCGTTTCCCCGCTGAGCGTGGTGCGGCTGACGACACGGTCCTGTCCGTCATAGTCCCATGACAGCTCCCTGCCTTCCGGTGTGCGGAGCGAGGTCAGGTTGCGGTTCTTGTCGTAATTCAAGAACGTGTCCTCGCCGTTCTCGTCCGTGATGCGGACGGGCTGCCCGAACTCGTTGTAGGCCGTCTTGCGGGTATATCCTTCGGGATTGACCGTGACCTCCAGCTCCTGATAGCCGTTGTACTGCCGGCGGGTAATCCCGCCGTTGGCATCCACGATCTTGTAGATGAGCCTGTCCTCTCCGTAGTAGTATTCGGTCCCGGCATCCTCGCCGTTGCGGATGCGGGTGCACCCCTTGGCGTAGCGGATGAAGTATTCCATCACGCCGCCGTCGCCCCACGTATGCACACACCGGGCATTTTCGCCCCTGCCTTCATATTCCCAATGGAAGGACATGCCTCCCTGGTTGGTGAGCTGCACGAGCAGGTGTCCGTCGGCATAGACGAAATGCTTGCTGACATCCAGCGCGTCGGTGGTCTCCACCATGTCGCCCCGTCCGTCGTACCGGTAGCGGACCAGCTTGACCTCCTCGTTGTCCTGCCGGATGGACACGCAGCATACACGGCCCAGCCCGTCGGTTTCCACTTTCAGGCGTTCGCCACGGGAGGATATGATGCCCGACAGGCGTCCGGCGGAAGCGTACTCGAAACAGATGCGGAACCCGTCTTTTGTGGAAATCTCCGACACCATGCGGTATCCGAAACGGTTTTCCGGCCCGCCGAAACGGTATTGGAGCCCCCGGATGTCGGTGAGCAGGTAGCCCTGTGCGTTGAGTGTCCAGAGAAGCTGCTCCTTGCGGTCGAAATAGGAACCGCCGGGTTCCAGCACGGGCAGGAAGGACTCGCGCCCGTCGGCGTGGCGGAAAAGGAACGCCTCTTCCTCCAGGCGGCGTATGCCCAGGTTGTAGCTGTGGTGCCAGTTGTAGCCCAGCGGCCCGTCCACGGCGGCGTCGCTGTAATAGGTGCGCTCCCAGACGATGGGGATGGGGCCGGGAAGCTCGAAGTCCACGTTGGTGTGGTACACCCTGCCTGTGGCGGCATCCACCGGCTCGCCGAACGTCTTGCACTTGATGGGCTGGAGAATGTCCGCCAGCCTGTTTTTCCCTTCCTTTCTCAGCCTGTCAATCAGTGCCTGGAACTTGTCGCCCAGCTTTTTCCATAACTTACCCAGTCCCTTGAGGCCGAATTTCATGGCCAGGGCGAACATGTCGATGGTCGGCGGGCCTCCGACAAGCACCGGCTTGCCCGCCGAGGTGATGGTGGACAGCATGGAGGTGGGGGCCATCAGCGCCTTGCTTACCTTCTTGGGCTTGCCCTTGCGGGGGACGGTAGGTATTCCCACTATGTTGCAGGAGAGGGCCGGATGCGTCAGGGCGGAACAGGGGGCGCCGTCCGCCAGTACTGTCGAGCTGCCCATCCACATCTCCGACTCGGACATGCCGCTGACCAGCGGGGCGGAATGCAGGACGTAGGCCGGCAGGTGCACGATGCCGATGCCCGCCTGGGCAATCCACTGGCCGTGGACCTTCACGGACGGGGCCATGCCCTTGAGTATGCTGCCCGCCACGCCTGCCACGCCGCCCGCGGACGGGGGGATGGCCGTTGCCAGGCTTGCCATGAGGTCGGCCAGGAGGTCGTACACCTTGCCCACGTGCGGCACGGGCATGACGGGGGAAGGCGGCGTGACCGTGGGGTGCGTGTCGATGCCTACGGACAGGTCGCCGAACTTGGCCACCGGCATGCCCGGCACGGAAGGAAGAGCTCCTGCCAGACCTGACTGGAGCTTGTCCAGAGCCGCTTTCGAGGCCGTGAAAAGGTCGGAAAAGCCCCGCACAAGGCTCGAACTTCCGGAAGCTGGCAAACCTGAAGAAGAAATAACGGACATATTTTTATACTCTACATTACATTATTATCTAAAAACAAACCGACTAATCGGTATAATATACGCAAATATAAATCTTAAATTTGGGATAAAGAAATATAGACCAGTTATTTATTGATGTTATATAACATCTTTCAATGCATCTTTCAACTGCATTTTATAAAAGTGCAAATTAAAGAAAAGGATTGAAAGACAGTAAAGTGTAAACCTCCAGACTGTAAATACTGTAAAGGGTTTACAGACTACAGGTTTACATTTTTATTATAGATGGCAAAATCTACATCTTGTAATTTATTGTATATCAAACGGAAAAGAAAGGATAACCGTTCCAAGGGATTTCCATGGCACACTATTTTCACTATTATAGCCATATACTCCTCATGTGCGCACGGAAGGGGTGATTATTGTATCACTTATAAAAACATGGAGGAATAACTATGCCTTATATAGACGATGAACTGCTGGAAAAGATGATTAATACGATGGCGGAAGGATTTGCGCGTATCGAAAAGAAGCTGGAACGCATGAACCGGCAACGGGACTGCCTGGACGGAGACCAGTTTCTGGACAATGTGGACTTGGCGGAACTGCTTGGCGTGTCGCAACGGACCTTGGCACGCTACCGGGAAAAAGGGAAAATACCTTATTACTGTGTGGATGACAACGGGCGGACACTTTACCTTGCTTCGGAAGTACGGGATTTCATCAAAAGCCGGCAGAAAGGGAAAACCATGAAACCTGACAAGGGTTAGTCACAGACTGGATGCGATTTGTAAGAGTGAAGATATATAGATAGAGAGAGACCGTTTTGAATTTCTACAAAAACTTTCCTTGTCCTGGACAGCCGTTTTCACGTATACTCCAGGCGATAAATTCAAAACAGTTTCAGATGTGGATGCTTCATTCAAGAGAGCCGTATCATTGCTCAAAAACAGCATGTTGATACGGCTCTCTTATTATGCCAAAGGACCCAGTACTCAAACCGGGACGGCATTCATGCGCATCGTGTCCAGATTGAGATAGAACCCCCGATAGAATGTACGTCCTTCCCGGATCATCTTCCACAGCAATGCGCAACCGGCCTGTGCCAGCATGGAATTAATAAAAAGGTCCTGCTTTTCCAGGGCTTCCGCCAGCGAACAGCTCGGGCCGGAGTCCTTCTCGTCAATCGTGGAATAGCTGACCTCTTCAGTAATGACATTCAGGTGCGGTGTAGGCTGGTACTGTTCCGAAGCGGGCTGGTAAATCTTGTTGCGCACGGTACCGACCAGTACCTGCCCGGTGGTGCGGGCATTGCCGAAATCCATCCAGTAAATCGGAGTGGCCTCATTGATATGGACACTGTCCCTGAAAGGTTTCAGAAACCGCCAGAGCGTAAGCCTGGAACGTACATTATCGGTACAGGTGATGATGATATTCGCCGTACGGTTCTTTCTCTTCCCTGTTTCAGGCATCGGATAACGGCGGGGTTCCGCTGTCCATGCCGTGCCGAAAAAACGGTTGATCCGGGTGACGAGCGCGACTGCCTTATTCAGACCGATTTCCGGCTCGGAAAACAACTGGCGTCCGATGTTGGATTCGGACACGGCATCAGGGTCGTAAACGGTAACATAAAGCCCCGGATGCCCCAATGCCTGCAAGGCCCTGTCCATACGGGCTAATGAGGTGATGACCTGTGACCCTGTACCACCGGCACCGATGACGATGACGCTGACCGGGTGGTGCGGAGAAAGCAGGTAATTCTCGGTATAATGTATTTTTTTCTTCTTCATGACAATAAATCTTTCAATTTGATATTTAACGGTTGCAGCTCCTCTTCGTTGAAGGGAGCGTTGCGGGCATTCTCGGTGACGATGACCAGGTTGCTCCTGGTTGGGTTGACTTTCCCTCCCAAATGGGAAAACTCGCTTGTCCAGAAACGCTTTTCCCAATATGCCAGCCAATCGGCATAGGTCGGGTTCTGCGGAACGGCCAGCGAGGTGCTGCCCAGGCAGACCTTGCTTTGTGTGACGTTGAAGAACGGGGCACGGTAAAGCTCCGTCCTTTCTTCCGGCCTGTCCCCCTTGAATGCGTAGATATCCATCTGTTCCTTTTCCACCTTGTAGACAACTCCCGGAAGATTGAACTCCCCGTCAGCGATGTTCAGACCTCCGGTGAAAAACATCCGGTGCCTTCCCGGAGGGTTGTACCAGACATACTTCTCATGCCCTTTCCGGGAATTGCACTCCAGCAGGTTCGGCGGAATCCTCCCGTACGGAATACGGCATATATCAGCGGAATAGTTGTCCGCCAAAGCCCCGATAAATTCGTGGCTGACGGGAATGGCAGCTCCCATACGCCCGTCGGGACTGATGGGTCGCAGTTCAAGATGGTATTTGTCATTGGTTCTGTAAGTATTGGAATCATACGCATAAGCGATGAGTGCCGCTTTCGGCACCATGATTTCCTGCAATCTGGTTGTCAGTTCATTCATTTTCTTTCGGTTAAAAATGTCGTTCAATATATTCTGTAAACTTCCCGAACCACCGGGCGAAGCGTTCGGGAAAGTCATCCATGCTAAATAGCCTGTCCGTTTCGGGAGACAGCAGCATACGGGTGACAGGGGAAAGGCAGTACGTTTCCCGCTGGTCTGAGTTAAAAATCTCCATCATATTTTCCGTCAGCACGTCACGGATGGAATAGACCAGCATGACCTGTTCATACAATGGGATGGGCCGGAAATCCGGTTCCTCCTCGTATGCCCAGTCGTACTGGTAGGACATGATGGAAGGCACGGCTTTGCCGATGAAAGCCATGCCTTCCTTTACGAGCGCCAACAAGCCCCGTTCATTCTCCCTTTTCGGGCAATGTTCTGTCAGTTTCCTGAAGAAGCCGGAACAGAACGGACGTTTCCATATACGTTTCAGCATCCGGTCAATCCCGCCCTTTTCATAGGATTCCACCAGTTTCTTCCACGCTTTGGCTTCCCGCGGTGTTATGTCCTCGTCATAAGCGGGACGGCTTTCCAAATCGTCACACGCCATTTCATAGTAATATGTATCTTTCAAATCCTGCATGCCATGGTGCAGCATGAAGCGACGGATAAATTCAAGTACCAGCCTCCTTACCGGTGTGGAAAGTGCCTTGGTAAAATCCAAAGGCAGCCAGAAAAGGGTGTGGTCCGGCCAGTCGTGGTGCCGGTAGAGGCAGAATGCCAGCCTGCCTTCCACCACTTCCAGATTGACAGATTCAGGGACCAGGTTGTCCATCACCTCAAAAAGCCGGGCGATGTCCAGCCTCGGGCACCGGCTCCGGCTCTTTTTGGGGAAAGGCAGGCGGACATCCAACAGACGGGCGTAGTTTACCGCCGACCGGTACAAGTAGTCGAAAGACTCCGGTGTGGTAAGGTTTATACAGGTGACATCGTCCTCATCCATGCAATAATCCGGCGCAACCGGAAGCAGCCGCTCCGTCAGAAAACCATTGTTGTGCCGGGTGGCGGCAGGAGCTTTATGCTCCTGCGCAATGTCCCCCGGCTGATGTCTGTCTGCCGTTCGAGTTCGCAGATGATCTGCCGTGCCAATTCCTGCAACTGGTAGTCTGTAAGCTGTACGCATGCCTGTTTCTCCTTCTTATTAGTCTGTTTTACTCTTGCCATACCTTTATCCTTTTACGCCGGTGGTCGTTTTGAACTCATAAACCGCACAGTCCTCCTCTATGACAGGGCCGTGTACGTTTGCCGTGGTCAGTTCGGGATAGGTCATGGAGTAGAAATCCATTACGTCAGCCGGAGCCATTTCCGGGTTCGGATCGTCCAAAACAAGGTATGTGCCTGTTTTCTTCATTTTGAATACTCTTTTGAGTCCTTTGACTTCAAGTGCCATATCTTTTATCTTTTTAATAAGTTATACTGCTATTTATTCATGATTGCGGCAAAGGCTTATGATGCCGGATGTTGAACCCTGACACATAAGCCTTTGCGTGTAATAAGCGGATTTAATCCGTACATCGGGAAGTCAACAGCACACCAGTTCCAATTCCTGCTGCGCCTCGTCCTTCATGCGGTTCTCTTCCGGGAAATCCGGGTATTCGGCATAAGGGTCTTCACGGAGCAGTTCACGGTCCTCTTCATCTTCCTTGTCAAAACTGTAAGGGGCTGCCGGCTCCTGTGGGTGGGGTTGAAAATCCGGGGTTCTGCCTGCTGCCGGAGGGTTCGGCGATGTCTGTACGGGGGCAGACGGCTGTGCCTGCACATACGGATAGGTTCCCGGATACGGGGGATATACAGGCTGCCCGTAAGGCGGGCATGGCTGTCCGTTAGGGATAAAACCTTGTGGCGGCGTTGTCTGCGGCTGCTGTCCGTACGGCGCTCCCCATCCGTATTCCGGCTGCGGAGGTATGGGTTGTGCTGCCGGCTGTGCGACCGATGCCGGTGGAACAGCGGCATTTCTGCCCGCTCCGTGAGGTGACATCGGTCCGGCATCAGTCCTTTGTATGGGATTGCCATTGACCGGATGGGGCTGGGCGGACGCCTGTTGTGCCGGAGCAGGAGTCGGAACAGGCTGCTGTGCTGGCGGTTCAAGCCCGACTTCCTGCGCTCCGAAGAGACTTCCGGCATTCGCCTTGCGCTGAATCTCCTGCATCTTGGCGTCAATTTCTTTCTGTTTATCAGCCGTGGCAAGCAGACGTGCCTGTTTTAACCAGGTCTGCGCTTCGGAAAACCTGCTTGCCGCAGCCGTATCGTCCGCTTTCTTCATCAGTTTTTCCATTTTCTCCCGTTTTTCACGGGCTTCTTTGGATTCTTTTTCGACAGTTTTTCCCGGTTTGGCCTGTGAAGCGGTCTTTTCTGCCGCCTTCTCGAAAGCTTCCAGGTTCGTCAGGATGCCGAGCGCCTTCTTTACCGGTGCCATGACCGCCTGCAGGAACTCCCGGTCCAGTTCCTCAGGTGTCCCGCTAAGGACGAGGGGCACCATGTGTTGCTGCTGTTCCTCTTTCAGGGCGTTGTTCCGGGGCATGACCGCCACATTCAATTTGTCATTCATCCTGCGGATGTTGATGCTCAGGTCAGTGCCTGTGCTGATCAGTTGGTAAATCTGTTCAAAAAACATAAATCTAAAATTTAAAAGGTTATTAATTGGCTTATTCTATGGTTTCCTGCATGAAAAGCTTCAGCAGTTCAGCCCTGTCCGGTCGTGAGGCGATGTCCCGCAACGGTTCCAGGTAATAGCCTATGGTACGCGGTTCGTCTGCCGTGTCCGGAAAACGCCGCTTCACAGGACGTGACGGATTATACGGTATCGGCCATGCAACGGGCATGGCGGGGGCGGAAGGGGCAGTTGTTATTGTCTTCATGTGTTCTTGGCTTTAACAGTTACAATAAAATTCCGAATACGGCCAGCCATACGGCTGCCTTGAAAAAGAGACGTATGGCACGGAATGCCAACGAAATGGTTTCTCCAGCCAACAGGATGGCTACAAGGATATTTGCGGATACAATCCCGCTCTTCAGCAGGAGAAATGTACCGATGAACAGGCACAGCACCATGACCGTCCTGCCGATGCATTTGATGATTCTGATTTTCATATCTTTTCATTTTAAGTGAATGACCCCATCGGGGTATGTTTTCCCGATTTTACAAAGGCCGGGTAGCGGATTGGCAGTTTCCTGCACAAGGCTTGGCGGGAAAAAATACCGCAGCGAAGCGAGGATGATTTTTTCCCAGCCAACCAAGCCCCAAGGGGGCTCGCCTTGGGCAGGAAAAAGCAATCCGCTACCTTTGCTGCGTAAAAACGGAAAAATATTTTCACCTAAATAAAAAAATGCAGACCTCACGGCCTGCATCCCTTTTCATTTTGTTTGCCGGGCTTTATGCAGCCAAGCGGATAAGGATTCATTAAACGGTATCATCTTCGGATTTTTCTCCCTTGGAACCGCACAGACGGAAAATCTCATCCGTCACCTCGCCCGCCAGCCTGGACACCTCCTTCAAAAATGTTTCCTGGGCGAGTTTGCCTTGTTCCATGTCTTCCAGTTGCGCTTCCCAGCCGGAAGTGAGGGACGGATCGGCAATCTTCATGCTGCGTACCGTCTCGTAGATATACAGCCCTTTGCGTGTGGGAACGATGTATTTGCCCGAATAACGGATGTATTTGCGGTCAAGCAACGTGTGGAGAATAGCCGCACGGGTAGAAGACGTACCCAGCCCGGCCTTTTCCATATATTCCACCAGCTGCGCATCGGTATAGGGCGGTGGCGGCAGGCTGCGCCGGCGCACCAGGCTGCATGCCGGAACCGGCAAAGTCTCGCCGGCGGAAATATCGGGCAGGGTCAGGAAAACGGCATCTTCCGGGGCAATGTCGCCCTTTCGGCCGAATATGCCGTGCCACCCTTGTTCCACTATCCGGAAAGTGTCTGCACGGAAACGGAGTGCCGCACATACGGCATCTACCGTAGTACACTCCACCTTGCAAGGAGGCATGAAGGTTTCAAGCATCCGTCCAACCACAAGCAGGTAGACCTGCATCTCGCGCCGGTCAAGTTCGAGCCTTCCGGGACATACTCCGGTCGCGATGATGGCCGGATGGGCGGTGCTGTCGCATCCGATAACCTGCTCTGGCAAACGCGTACAATCAATCGCTGCTTCTTGAACATAAGCTTTCAAACCGTCCCAAGCCAGCATTTTTCCCATAATGTCCGGCAACATGGCGGCAACGTCAGGCGACAAGGTACGGCAGGAGGTGCGCGGATAAGAGATGAGCTTCTTCTCATACAGGCTCTGTGCAATGTCATGCACTTCGCATACTGTCAATCCATAATAGCGGCCGGCATCCTTCTGCAGTTCGCCCAGACTGTACAGCGCAGGCGGTGGAAGTTCCTTGACCCACCGGGTGACGGTTGTGATGCGGAGACTTCCGGCATGGCTACAGTCACGATGGAACTCTTCGGCTCGATCCCGGTCGTGAAACGTGTCCACGCTGCGCAGCTTGAACGGGATGCCCTCCTTGGCGGTACTGACATAAATGTGCCAGCTGTCTGAGGCTATGTGGTTCTCCCGGTCCCGGTAACGTCCGCTGATTGCGGCCAGTACGGGGGTCTGCACCCGGCCCAGGGAATGGTTGCCCAATCCTGTCGCCCGGCAAAGCGCATAGCTCGCATTCATGCCCAGCAGCCAGTCAGCCTTTGCCCGGCTGTCGCCCGCCAGGAACAGGCCGTCGTACATCTCCAAAGGCTGCATACGCTTCATGCCCTCGCGCACCGCCTGTTCCGTGAGCGAGGAAATCCAGAGGCGGAGTACCGGTTGGCTGCATCCCAGATATCGGTAAAGTTGCCGGAACAGCAGTTCACCTTCGCGCGAAGCATCCGTGGCGGCAATGATGCGGGAACATTCCGGTAACAGTTTCTCGATGACCTTGAGCTGTTTGACCGCATTGATGTCGGGAATCCAGCCGCTGTCTGTACGGACATGCTTGACCATCAGTTGGAAGGGCCGGGGCACCAGCGGAAAGTCCTTCCGCTCCACACGTGCCTTGCCGTAGTCTTTCGGCATGGCCAGGGAAAGCATGTTTCCGAAGGTCCAGGTCACTATGTAGCCGCCTCCTGCCATGTATCCGTTCCCGCGCTTGTCCGCGCTTATGATTCTTGCTATTGTCTTGCCCACTTCGGGCTTGTCTGTCAGTATGAGTGTATGTTCCATTTTATTTGTTATTGGTGTTTCCCCGTGCCTGAAGCACGGGGAAACGGGTTTGACCATCATTATTCTTCAAAAGATCCGTTATCAGGGCTGACCCCGTTGATTTCCATGAGCGCATTTCCGTCCGTACTGCGCACGAGGCGGATGGTGGCATCCATCGTCAGGTCGATGAGGGCCGTTCTCAAATGGACGGACAGGACGGCTGTCTCCTCTCCGGAAAGGAGCGGATCAAGATTGCCGCTGTCTTCCAGTTGCTGTCTGCTGATTCCGAAAGACTGAAGCCGTGTCCAGTCCATGTCGGTTTCTGAAAAAATACAGTTGCTTTTCTTTCCCATATTGTTCTTGTTTAGAAGGGTTCGTGAATGAATGATGTTTCTGTCAGACTGCCTGTTTTGCACTGCGTTTCTGTTGCTGGGACTGGGTGGTCTCAGCCTGTGCCGCGTTTCGTGAGATGTTCCGTTTCCGGTCCGGATTTTCCTGGTAGAAATTCAAGATGCCGGTGCTCGGATTGACTTTGGCATAGGAGGAAAACTCCTTTCCGTTTTTTCCTTTCAGGCCGGAAAGAAGCACCGCCTTGCCGTCCTGCAGGTCCGCCCGTTCCTTGGCAGAAAGCACTTTGCCGTAGACTTCCGCAGGAATCCTGGCTTCCTGCTGCTCGCTGAATCCGTCCGGCGTGCGCGAATACTGCGGATACCCGTTGTTCATGTTCAGGCGCACAAAAGAGGAAAACTCCCTGCCGTCGCGTGAAATCATGTTCTCCAGGAACACGGGCTGGCCTTTGCGCAATGCCTCCCTGTCTTCCGGTGTCAGGCGGACTTCGTTGATTTCTTTGGGGATGTAGATCTCACCCGTTTCCGGATTATGCCGCGTGTACTTCAGCTGGCTGGTTTCCGGGTCCTGTGTCACAAAGGACGAGAATGTGGTTCCGTTGCTGCGTTTCATATCCTCCACCAGGATGGTGTGCCCTTCGCTGAGCATCTTGAGCTGTTCGGGCGAGAGCTTGACGCCTCCCAATGTCTGCTGGTTGAATACCTGGTCCTTCGGGAAAATATATTCGATGCCCCTGCGTTCCGCGCTGTACTGGATGGTGGCGTTGAACTCCTTGCCGTTTTTGGACGTCATGCCGTCCACATAGACGGCCTCCCCGTTTTTCAGGCGGGCTATTTCGTCAGGTTCCAGCTTCACCCCCTTGATTTCATCCGGAATGAACACATGCTCCTGACGTACCGCCACCAGTTCGTTCGTCACCTTGTCCAGCGAGACCAGGCAGGGTTCGGCATTGCCGTTGTTCCGGAAGTCCAGGTTTACCACACGCCCCAGGTTGCCCGACTCACGCAGGTTCCTCTTGTCCTCTTCCGTAAAGATATGCCCGAAATAGGGGCGTTCCAGTTCCGGTTCCCTGCGGATGCCGTGAATGCCCAGCGTCACCTCGCCGTTCGGGTTGCTCATGAAGGAAAGGCGGGCATCCATGCGGACGGTCGCCAACCCGGGCAGGTTCAATGACAGCTGCACCAGCTTGTTGGTCTTGTACCCCTTGAGCATGCCGTCAAGCACTCCCATACGTTCCAGCATATCTTTGGACACTCCGATATTTTTCAGCCCTTCCCAGTCTATCATGTTCTCGTTATACCGGTAGGACGGTCCCTGTGGCTGTTCTTCCTGTACGGGCTGCTGCGCCTGCTGTTGCGCGGCCTGCTGTACTTCGGTGTGCTGTTCGGCATACTGAGGCGCTGCCGCCGGCTGTTCGTTCACTGTCTGTTTCTTTGCCATTGTCGCATCTTGTTTTAGATTCTTGTTTTGTTCCTCCTTCTGCTTTTTCGGACGGATTTCGTAGTGCTTGAGGAACTCTTTCACTGCGTCCGTCTGTTTCCCTTCCGCCAAATCCTTTATGGCCTGCCTGTTACGCTTGTAATCCTGAAAAGTCAGGCGAATCAGGCGGAAGTGGGTCGGTTCACGGAACTGGCTCCAAAAATTCTTAATGAAATTTTCGAGTATGCTCGAATTCTTGTCGAACTTCAGGAACTCGTTCTCATGCCTTTCATCAGCAGGCACAGTCTTGCAGTTGCCTTTTTCATCTGCCTCGCTGACTGTCTGGACACCGGTCTTCGGGTCATTCTTATTGTGGATCATCAGCAGTTCGCTGACTTGCTCCACATAGGGCGCGGACTCTGCTGCCGGTTTGGCGGCAGCTTTGCGGGCACGCTTCATTTTTGGTTCTTTTCCCATTTCTCTTTTCTGTGTCATACGCGTCGTTTTTAGGTGTTAACGGTTTGTTTTGACACGTCAAAAGTAGAGACATAATTTGGATAATCCTTTGATTTTAAAGAAAGTGGCATTACATGTCATCAGGTGTCTTCAAATGTCAGGAAAGAGCATGGAACAGACCGGGAAAAGGGAAAAATGTGGGTGAAAAACAATTGCGGATGAAGCAAAAGAGAAATAAGCGGATGGGAACGAATATCTATATCGGTATCCATTCAAGTTTCATCAGAAGCTCGCCATACTTCCCGAGAAATCGTTGAAATGTTCTGCATCCGTCTGTTTACGTATGTTGTAAGGGAAAACAAATTCCTCGTAATACTTCTGAAAGGGCTTCGGAGTTACAAGGTGATAAATACCCTTTATACTTCGTTTGATATGATTCCAAAATCCCTCTGTCAAGTTCATGTGGTAACCGTCCAACACATAGATGTGCTTACCACGTGAAATGGTCTTGTGTTCGCAGTTTTTATATAAAGCATCATAGACATTCAGGTCATCTGTTATAGATGGTTGAGCCTTTGCGTACTTTCTCCTTAATGATTAGGAAACTTCGAACTCCGTGGCATTCTCAAAAAATACTATGACGACATCGAAATTTCTTATATTGTAGACTACAACAGTGAGATATGAGGTGAAGTCATGTCATATCTTGAAAAGAATTGTAAGTTGATTAAAGAAATAGAATTGGTATCGAGTACTGTAACTGACTACGAAGCGGATACGGTGAATGTGTTTCTAGTGAAATTTGAATAGGATAAAAGTGCAAAGAACTTTCTGTTTTGGAGGGGAATTGCATGATATCAACAAATTAATGTACTTTCTTCTTGATGTATATTTATAAATAAAGTATATTTGCAGGCCAATAAATTAACATCATTATGACGAAAACAATAGGGGATTATATTGTATTGCTTCTTTCTATTGTAGGAAGTATAACTTCCATAATAGCTTTTGGAATTTATTTTGCTCCATATTTGAATGATCAAGGAATGTGGGGAGTAATCTTTTTAGGTATAATTTCATTATTTTTTTTAGGATACAATTTTTATTTAATATCCACTTATCGTAAAAAGGTTCGATATGCAGATATTTATGCTGATATAAATATAGGATTTTCTTATTTACACAGCATTAATCGTCAGCAAGAACAAAAACCAGAAACAATACTTCAAAATTTATCAAATTTATGTGATTCATTGGCAGAAGCGTTTTCAAAAATTTATGGAGAAAAAATAGGAGTTTGTATCAAATTTTTGATAAAACACGAACAAAAACAACGTGTTTACGTCCAAACATTGGTGAGGGATAATTATTCAAAAACAATTCAAAGAAAAACTGGTACTAATGATAAAATAGAACATTGGTTGGATGGTAATTCAGATTTTGAATTTATTTACTCTAATTTTGACAATGATAATATAGATACTACATATTTCCATGAAGCACACCTACCTATATGCAAAGATTATAAGAATACTCGCTTACAAAATAATTGGTTACCAAACAAAAGGTTCTCTCTATTTGAGAATATAATGCGCAGAAAATGTTGGCCTCTTAAATATCGGTCTACATTAGTAGTTCCAATTGTACCTCTTTTAGCTGATGAACAAAGTAAAGATAAAATCAGAGGTTTTTTGTGTATAGACAGTCCTAAAGAAGGTCGTTTTAAAGGAGGAGTAGACATCAATATATTGAGAGGAGTTAGCGACGGTTTATTTAATCAGATTGACACCTTACACCATCTTATTAAGATTCAACAAAGCAATAATGGAAGCAACAACTAAAAAAGAACCTAAGGTTAAAGTTAAAGGGAATGGAATGAATGGTAAAATTATTGTGCAAGCACGAAAATTTTATAAAGAAATTCCGGTTGTTTTGTTTTCTTCGGAAGAAGCAAATACTTTATTAAAAATCGTGGATAAAATGGAAATCGAACAACATACCTTTTTTTGCCATAAAGGCAAACCTTGAATTTATACAAAACCGTTGGTACAATAAAGTATATAGTTGTGTAAAAAAGCAGATACTGTGCGTAGCCCAAGCCATGCAGAGCAGAGGGAGCTGGAAGCCCCCTGTAAACTTTAAGATACCGGGTGCCCAACGACGAAAGTAATGTATAACTGGAGAATTTCTGTTAGTTTGAAGACTGGTGTCAAAAAACAGGCCTCTGCCTGTTGCTCAGAATTATTCATGCGTCGCGTCGGTCGCAGTTTTGCCCCTGTAATCATTCCTTAATTCCGTTTCCGGTTGCCGCCGCGTTCTTTTTCGTGAGAATTTTCCCGGCGAAGCCGGTTATGGAAAATTTTCACGAAAACCGGCGGAAACGCGGCTGGCAAAACGGAAACGGAATTACCTTTGATGGAAGGGGGAAAATTGGAATATACTCTATATTTTATTGATTTGATATACCATAGCGATTCATCTTTTTGTACAGTGTCGGACGGCTGATTCCCAACAATGCCGCTGCCTGGGTCAAATTCCCGTTTGATTCGGCAATTGCCTGCCTTATCTGTTGTTCTGCTTGCTCTTCTTCCTGTAAGAGAGACTGCATTTTCTTACTATTCCTACCGACTTTCATTGTTTCCGGTCCTAAAGTCGGGGTTATCTTCAAGTACCTGGAAGAAATACATTGCCCTTCACTTAGCACCACCGCTGCCTGAACCACTTGTTTCAATTCACGCACATTGCCCGGCCAGCTATGTTCCAACAACATTCTTTTAGCCGGCTCGTCAAAATCAGAAACTTCCAACTGCCATTTTTCACTATATTGTCGCCGGAAAAAATCAGCTAACGGAAGAATATCTTCAGGGCAGTGGCACAGCGCAGGCACCGTCATCGTAAAGTCCTGCAAACGATAAAGGAGGTCTGCCCGGAAACGCTTTTCCGCCACTGCCTTGTGCAGGTTTTCATTGGTAGCCGCAATGATGCGTACGTCTGACCTCCTGTCCTGTCCGCCTCCTACCGGCCGATACCTGCGTTCTTCCATGGCACGTAACAGCATCTGCTGTGTCTCAAGCGGAAGATTCTCCACCTCATCAATAAACAATGTGCCGCCATGCGCTTCCTGGAAATATCCGGCCTTTTCTTTCAAGGCTCCTGTAAAAGCTCCCTTAACATGACCGAAAAAAGCGGATGCGGCAAGTTCTTTGGGTAACATACCGCAATCAACTGTCACATAAGGTTTATTGGCCCGCAAACTTTGCCTGTGTATATTGCCGGCCAAATGTTCCTTTCCGGTTCCCGTTTCCCCCCAGATAAGCACGGACATATCCGTAGGTGCAACCAAACGGATGTAATGGTACAATTCATTGAACGCTTTGCTTTTCCGTTCGTATATCACTTTGGAAAACGACAGATTCCTGCTCCTTATTTTTTCCATTACAGGCAGCAACTTGTCTTCTATCAACGGTTTCAGTATATAGTCCTCGGCTCCTAACTTCATCGCATGGATTGCCGCATGTATATCCTCATACTGTGTCATGATGATAAAAGGTTGGGAATATCCCTGTTTCCGCATCCATTCCAGTAAAGATGTGCTTTCACCGTCCGGCAATCTCAAATCGGCCAAGAGGGTATCTTCTTCACCCAGAGAAGAGAGCATAAATCTTCTTGCCTGCGCAAGGTGATGGATTTTTACTGTTTTCCATCCCGCCTTTTGCAAATAACCACAAATATAATCGCAGAACAATATGTTATCCTCTATAACTATCACCCTCATAAGCCTGTATAGTTTGTTGTGCCAACTTAATTATTTCTCCTCCTTTATCTATTATATTTTGAAATGCCAAAACAAGCTCCTCATGCGTGCATTCCGGCATCTGATGGAGTTTTTCATACATTTCGCGTAGCGGTTTGGCCGCATGGATCATTTCCCAAGAACTGCTCAAATGATGTATCCAATCGTTCAAAGCCTTCCGGTCTTCCTTCTCCAAACATTTCCTCATCGCATCCATATCATCACGTGTCTGGCGGATCAGCGTATCAAGCATTTCCCGTCCGTTACTACATTTTAATAATGCGTAAAAATCCACCCGCTCTTCCTGCCTCTTATTTCCCAGACATCCTACACATACCCGCATCAGTTCATCTGCGGAGAACGGCTTTCGCAAGCAAGCAACAAACCCAGCCTCAGACAAGCCGGAAATATCGCCTCCGGTTGCTGTAGCTGCGATGACCGGAATCGTACGTGAATTGCCGACATTTGCCATCCGCAATAATTTAAGCACATCAAACCCATTCATCTGTGGCATTTTCAAGTCAGTAATCAATACATCATAATTCTGGTATCGTAAGTGTTCGATCATGTCCCGCACGTTTGCGCACACGGTACATTGTACTCCCTGACGGATAAACATTTCCTTCATCATGGCCAACAATACCTCATCGTTGTCCAATGCCAATACCGTAAACGGAAGCACCCTTGAAATTTTTTCTCCGCTTTCCATAGGCATCTCTTCCGCTAAGGATAAAGGAAGCAAGAACGTAAAGCAAGTTCCTTTTTCCAGCCGGCTATTCAATTTTATTTTTCCACCCAGCAATTCCGCCAGCCCTTTTACGATAGCCAGTCCTAATCCGACTCCTTCCACGGTAACGGCATTCGGCAACCTTTCAAAAGCTGTAAAGATGCGCATCTGTTCTTCCTCACTGATTCCTGTGCCTGTATCTTCAACTTCCAAAGACAAGACTCCGCCTGAAAAGCCAGTTCGAAGGGTTATCCTGCCTTGTGAAGTGAACTTAACCGCATTAGACAATAAATTGGCACCAATCTGGAGAATCCGCTTCTTGTCGCCCACCACTACGGCATCACAGCCATTCTCCACCTCAAACCTCAATCCCTTTTCGATAGCCAAAGGCATAAATTCTGCTTGCAATGCATCGGTAATGCTTTGAATCCTGAAAGGAACCGGGTTCGGCTTTTCCTTATTGCTTTCCAACCTGAAAAAATCCAGCAGTCCGGCCAACATGGAAGCCATACGGTCTGTAACTTGGCGTATCGTCCTGATGTATTCCTCCCGTTTAGCCTTGTTTTCTTCTGTTAAAAGCAGTTCAATATTGCCGCCGATGGCAGTAAGCGGCGTACGTAAATCATGAGTAACAGTCAGCATGATCCTTTTCCGGGCTTCAATCAAGACCTTGTTTTCAGAAACGGTCTTTTCCAGTTGCCCGACCGTTTTTTCCAGTTGTCTTTTATACCTATTGATACGTGCCATATCCCGATGTATAACTGCATACGATACTCCAAGCAGCAGCACCATGATTGCGATTTGCCCACTGGTAGTGGCAAAAGAACGCTTTTCTGCCTCAGCTATCCTGTCTTCTCTCTGTTTCAGTTCTTTCAAAAGTGTTCTGTCCATGTATCTGAGCATAGCCCTCAGCTGTCCGTTCAGTTCCCTGTTTTTTCCCGCAAGACTATCCGCCTGCCCTAATAGCCTGCGCGTGTATTCCTGTTGCCTATCTACAACATTTCTGTCCAAATCGTACAAGCGGGAAGCCGTAGAGGAAGGCCTGTCATTCTTCCGCTTTCTGAAGAGTCTTTTCCAAAAGTTACGCTTCTTATTACTATCATCCAGCATACTTTGACGAGCTATTTCCGGTATCTGCCGGGCAATCTTCCTGTCCATGTCCTCTTTCATACGTACCGTCACCATGTATTGCCCCATAAGTTGTTCTTTATCTTCCCATAATCTGCGGATGCTGTCAAGATGCGCATCGACCAACCAACCTTTGAGGTTGCACAAAAGACTATCAACAGACAGCCTTTGCCTATGGTAAGCCTGTAAGTCCTCCGTTTCCCATTCTATGAAAGTTTCCGAGAAGGAAGAAAGTTCGAGCATCCTAACATATACATCATGTATCTCCTGTTTACGGCTACTGATCTGTCTGGCTTCCTGTTCCCTTACTTTGCGCTCTTTCCATTCATAAATACCTGTATATATAATACTTCCTATGATTAAAAGTATAACGGCATATCCTACAGCAATCTTTGCCAGAAGAGACCGGGGGTACAAACTGATTTTCATTTACATTTTCTCTTTGTTACTCATTGCTTATATAGACAAAAATCGGCCTGCAACAAATGGCGAAAGTTCTTCGCCACCACTTATTATATAAACCGACCAGTCGGTATTTATTTGCAAAGATAGACTTTTTCAAGGAATAAAAAAACAGATATCCATATCTAGTTCCTATGTTTTGAATTTCTACAAAAAGTTTTTGGGGGTGATGTATTCATTTTCGGTGTGCTTTGGATGATTTACTGGGAAGTTACCGCTTTCTTCATCAGGTCATCCACTGTCTTTCTCACCACACAAGTGAAAATGCCTCAAAAATCATCCTAAAGTCAGCATACGACAAATTCAAAATAGAGCATAAATAGCAATTATACAGTATTTTAGATTAAGTTGTAGCTATAAGATTGAGGAATCAAAAAGGGAAGATACAGATGTGTTCCAGAAGTATTTTTCAGAGCGAGCATAAGAAAGTTTTTCCAATAGAAGAATCGAAAAACTGCCGGCTAAAACTATATGCGTCATGTACAGCCAATTTATGTTCCCGTGATGCCTTATAAACTACTTCCAAAAGAAAGTTCTGTTCTTGAAACAGCAACTCCTGATACAAACGGGAAAACTCATCCATGTATTCACCAGCAGAAGATACAAATTGCAAATAATGCATCAAGCCGTTTCCTTTCAACTCCTCGGGGAAATCAGATATTGCACGTTCAATAGGATTCCTATACAAAAGAGTGAATTCATTCCAATTTTCGTGCGGGCTGGATGCCATTTCCGAGGTAAGCTTAGAAGCAGGGAAAAAGCGCAAACGGATGACAGCATCTACCAATTGTTTTTTAGAAGGGAAATGATGGATAACCGCCCCCTTGGACTTATGCACAGCCAAAGCTACATCGCAAAATGAAGTATTTCTTATACCTTTTGCAATGAATAGCCTGTATGCTTCATTGATTATCTTTCGTTTTAAGTCCGGATCCATTTTATAACTGCGCGTAACATTGAAAAATAGCACAGACGCAATCAAGACTCAAACAGCTAGTGGAAAAAGCTAAAGACGTATTGACGCACCTGTGCTATATGACAATGTATAGCGCAAGTCATCATATACCATCTCGTCTTTTTGAAATTTCCACTTTCGTTTGAAAGATGAATATGACACCTGTACTTAATGTATCAAGCTTTATTTTATACGAGGGACAAAGATAAAGTTTTTGCCGCTAATTTCCAAATTTAGACCACACTTAATAATACGGTTCCATAAGAAAAGCGTCCGCTTTCAGGTACTAACAGCAAAATTTTTTCACCGGATTTAAGTTCATGTGTTCTCCAAAACTCATCCAAGGCCGCAAAAATAGCCGCAGATGCAATGTTTCCCACTTTAGGCAAATTGGTAAACCACTTACTTTCATCAATTCTCACCCCCACATTTTTCAATTCATTGATTATCTTATCATAGAAGAACATAGATGAAACATGAGGAATAACGTAAGAAATAGAATCCGGAGAAACACTGTGCATTTCCAAACAAGATTTGATATGTTTAGCCCAATATGGTACGGCATATTGCTCCAACAGCTTGATATCTTGTTTGACTGTAAATATGGAGCGATTTACAAGATCCTGACTATCGAATTTTTTCCAACTTTTCAGCTCGCCATCTTCTGATTTTTCTGCTCCCATAAACATACAGGTAGGAAGTTCATTTGCATAAGAAGTCATTTCTACCCATTCTACACGCAATGCCTTCCCCATTCCTGGATTGTCTTGAAGCAATACAGCACTGGCACCATCGCTCAACATAAACCGGAGGAAATCCTTTTCAAGTGCCATGTATGGTTTTGTACCCAAATTAGCACATTTCTCATATTCTATATCATAATTTTTAGAAAGCAATCCCGCAGATGCTAATTCAGAACAACTACAAACTGCATTTTTTTTCTCTCCAACCAGGATTCCCCAATATGCAACTTTAAAGGCTTGAATGCATGAGAGACAAATTCCTGAAGCAGAAAAAATCTCCATTGGCTTGTTTTTTAACAAGCCATGTACCATAGAAGCATGAGAAGGCAACACTTGATCTGGACTTGCTGTCGCACAAGTCAATAGATTTATATCTTTCGTAGATAAATGTTCTTTTAACAGCCTATGAATCGATTGAACTGCTAAGTCAGCATTAGTATGCGTCATTTCCTGCTTTGTATTGAGTGCATAATAACGCTGTTTTATTCCATTTTGCCTTAACACAATATTTTTCACACGAGAGTTCACTCCGGAAATCAAGCCTAAATAATTCTCCATGCAATCATTAGTTACAGGAGAATTAGGGAAGTAAGTAGCTGTAGATGTGATAAATACTTCGTTTTTCATCATAATTATACTTTAATTAAACCATATATAAACAAAAACTGTTCTTTTAGTTTTGGTATATTTAATCCATTTTCGAAAGCATCATTGTAAGATTGCCCAAAGAAAATGTATTTAAACTGTTTAGCTAGTTTTCTGCAATCATGCTGCTCACCTATTTCTCCGTTTTTCTGTGCATGCTTTAATACTGTTTCCCATAACAATAATTCTTTTTGTGTAATGATTGTTGTTTCTTTAGTAAAATTCGGATAGAATTTTTCAGCTTGCAGAATTAAGTTCATATATGCACGCGTTCCATTTGTATTGGCATCGGGCAAGACAAACTGTGACAAATAATCCATAGTATATTGTACTCTGTCAATATATAATTCTATGAATTCATACAGTGATAAAGTTGTAGACATTCTCATTTTATTCTCAACATCTTGCTTACGTATAATGTATTGATCAATGACATCCATAAACAATTCTTGTTTTGTCGGATAATGATATGACATGCAACCTCTAGACAGATTAAGACTTTTTTCTATATCTTTTAAGGGAACCATACTGTAATCTTTTGACAGAAACTGTTTAAATGCGGCTTCCCTTATCAATGCTTTTGTTTCTGAGCCTTTTGAACCTTTCATAAATTTAATTTTTCCAGCAAAAATAAAACTTAAAAATGAGTTTTTATAATTTGCGGGTATATTTTTGAACTCTAAATGCCTTAATAGTGAAATATTAAATTGATACGTTTCTTAAATTATATCCAAAGAATAATATTCTTCTTTTTTTCACTATATTTGCCACAAGACAAGCCGATTAGTCGGTTTGTAGGCATAGGAAGGCTCAAACAAAAGTGGAATTTTCGAATGAGACGTATTCCTATGCCTTTTTACTGTAGTATCTGTTGAAAGGGGAGATGCTGTTTACATTGTCACTTCCATTATCCAGATACTGATATAGTACTTTTATCTGTACCATGTGTGTATATAACTTCCACCGAACTCTTGCGTTAATATCAGCACTGACCATCACAGATTCCTGTAACTGTTTCGAAGAATAGGTTCCTCTTCGACGTGCGAGGTCATACAACTCTTCGTCCTCTTTTAACTTTACTACCGATGTGTACAACTGGTATGCATCATCAATTTTCTCCAAATGAAATTTTTCTTTTATACCATCGGATGGAGGCATGAACTCCAATTGTGGCAAATCGCATTTGTTCAAGATGACCAAACTCCTGTCCATTGGCGAATTAAATTCTCCTAGCAATTCTTGAATTTCGATTCCATCTGAAGTGGTAAATCTTCCCTCAGACAGTGGATTTGCATCTTTCCATATAGATAATGTATCCAGTCCGATACAGAGAATGAGATGTTCATCTCTGTTAAGCTGCAATTTTTTTATAGCCATATCCATATTTTCTGTAAAGACACGGTATTGCAGCGGGCGTTGAAACATGAAAGTGTTTAACAGATATCCCCTGAACATGTGTAACAACATGGCACTCAAACTTTCCTTGATATTGATATAGGAAATCGTCTTTTCATCTGCAAAAGCTTCCAACGGTTCAACTTCCCGGATGACAGCATGAATATCGTATTCACTGAAGTTTTGCGTTACGTTACCAGATAATGCAGCACGGTATGCAGCAAGATTGCGATTGGTCATAGCTATAGCGATATCATTGAACTCACGAACTTCTTTGTCAGACAATGGTTGGTCTTGCCTTTGTTTTTGTATCTTCCCCTGAAGCTGGTCTTTAAAATCATCCAACCAGCCGGAAAGCTGCTTCATACGCTGATACATATTTAAGGATGTGGCATCTTCTTCCAACACCTCTTGTAACCAATCTGCCTTTGACACCTCTTGCAAGCGTGTTTTCAATAACGGGATATTATCCAGCCATGCCTGTTTGGTTGCCAACTCTGCAGGCGTATCAGGCAATGCAAACAAATAATTCCTATAGGTATAGTCTTGCGGAAGCGTGTACAACCGCATGACCATTAATGCCAAGTATCTCTGAATCCAGCCGTTGATGATGCTGTTGTTACGGACTCCCGACTGAAGATCCGGAAACGGATAATCACGCTCTAATCTGAACGGATTATCCCATGTGTCTGCTACCAATTCCATAAAGGCGGGGATGATTTCTGCCAAATCGTTATATAACAAAACATATTGCGGAGGCTTCGCATTGGAGTAATATAACATTTGCTTCAGCAGTCCATATTCCTTTTTATACAGGAGCATAGCCCCCAGTGCCGTGTGAAATTCCTTGAACTTTTTCCTATCACTTTCTCTTTTGGAAGCCTCTTCTGCTGTAATGGTTACAAAGTTCCCCTTGTTGTCCTGGATACGCTCTCCCTCATAATAACTCTGCATAGAAAATAGCAAATGCTGATGTGCCATCCTCCAGTAAACAATCAGCCAATCATAGTGTTTATAGTGCAACTGTTGGAACAGGCAAGTCCATATCACATGATAGGTCTTTTCTGAGAGTTGGGTCTGCTGAAAATCATCCCAAAGAGCGGTTATAATATCATTCCCGTTGTGAATGGATACAACTTTTTTCTTTGAAGCACATAAGATTTCGTTAATGGCTATCACTCCATCGTATAATTCGGGCGGGTATTCCACCTCTTTCTTTTCCTTTCCCAGCCGATAATTAATAATCCATTCATAATAGGACTGATAACAGGGTCTTAAAACATCGATGTTGTCTGTCTTTTTAATTATCGCAGCCCAAAGTTCGAACCATGCCTTCCTTTTTTCCAGGCTAACATTGCCTTGCAGCAATCTTTTCTGTAATCTCGGCGCATCGTAATAAACCCGAATCAGGTAAACTACCCATAATAGTCCCACGACCATACCGATGCAACAAACAGCCGCCATGTAGCCCCATGCCTCGTACCATATCGTATCTGCCAACCTGACTTCCCAATCTTTGGGCAAGATTACGATGTAGGCGAACAACTCAATAATGGTTGCTATCAGAAAAAGACAAAAGCAGATTGTTGCTCGCTCTTTTGCGAACAAACCTACCAAGCGGGTTGAGCCGTATTTGTCATCAATCCGTTGGATGGCTCCAACCAGCAAAGGAAAGGCAACACCTAAAATAGCTGCTGCCAACGCCAAGACCAAATCTTTGGCACATGTCTCACATATCATGGTTACTTCCGTATTATTAAACCGTCCAGTCGGTTTTGTTTTCAGGACAAAAGTATAAGAATTCTTAATAGAAACAAAGCAAAAGCCGAAACAATTGTCACCTATGTGTTAACAAGTGTTTCGGCTTTACCCTAAATGCAGTGATAAATACTTGCTATCGCGGAATCATTTTGATTTTGACCGGGACTCCCTGGGAATTCAAGACACGGACCGGAGCCTTTTCGCTTGCCTTGACATAGAAGAGGAGATAATCCTGTGCCCGCTGAGATTCATAATACCCTTTATCCCGGTATTCGGCTATCCACTTTTGAATTACGGGAACCTGCCAACGATTCATCAACACATAATAAGCGGCATCGTATTCGGAATCGCTCAGGAAAATGTTCAGCTTTAAATAATCCCACCAAAAACGTTCTTTCGCTTTGCTATTGGCATTGAGCGCAGCCATGCGAAGATTGTAGGCTTCGCCAGGGGCGTCTGAATAGTAGTCCCATGCGAATACATCGGGCGTACCACCCTCCACATTGTTCCTATCAGGAGCAAAAGATTTCAAGGCCTCCAGCGAAGCATTGATTTGACTATATGTGCCTGTCTCGTACTCCTTATAATAAGAAATGATATTCTTCAACCGGCTTGAGGCAGGATGAACCAATACTGCACGTGCCTTTATATGACGTTTGGCATCGCTGCTTACTTTTGCCAACCGCTTCATAAAACCGGCTTCCGAATTTATCCGCTGTGCCGGATCCGTCTTTACCAAAGGGAAATCTTTTCCATCGATTTTGCGTATATTGCGGTGCAGATAAGGCAAACGCAATGCCCCATACGCACAACAAATGGAAGCGCGGAGAATCTGAAAAATAGGTGTACGGTCGCCTTGAGGTGCCACATAAGGAAGATCTGAGATGCTGAAAAGTGCTTCGCTACCGACAATAAGGGTGACGGAAAGCGACTCATTTTCTTTCAGTTCTCCCGTAAGTTTGAAATCACGCTGCTGGATACTTACCCAATCTATGGGTTGTAATGCTAAGAGGAGGACGCAAAAACGACCATTGTGCGGTGTGTAATCCACATTCTGCGGTCTGGACTTAGAGACCACCTCGTTGAGGAACCTAATTTTTTGACTATCTACCATAATTAAAATCGGTATTAAGTGAAACTTCGTATTAACGGTACAAAGGTAAGCAGCTATGCAGATTTGTCTGTTCCGATTTTCGCCGAAAACACTGCATAAAAAAATTTTCAAACCAGATGCTACATTTTATGCAAAGGAAACCTGTACATCCGGTAAAATTCCGGTGATATTGGAAACCGAGTTGACAGAAACCTTGACCGGCTGCAGCCATACCAGCTTTTGTTTCAACTTTTGCAGCCAAATGCCCATTCGTGCCTTGCGCTCCACCTGATTGGCTTCGTCCCATTCGATACAAGCGATAATAGTCAGTTGAACACCGCTGTCAAGCAACCGACTATTTATCTGTGTGAAGAACTCTTCGTCATTGGTAGAAAAGCGTGCGGCACCTGTGGCAGTGGCAATCGAATCCCTAACCTTGACGGCAATCCTCCGCATCAATTCTTCGCCTCCGGCATTAAGCACTGCACGAGTGCTTTCATCGCGGGTATGTCCCCGATAGTTTTTGACTTCAATCAGAAATAACTGTTTCTCCTCATGAATGCCCATGAAATCTACCGCCTTTGTAGGCTTGAGAACCTTTTCCACCTTTCGGTGCGCGATATGTTCATCGTACTTGACGACCACCCAACTGGCATCTTGAAAACTGAAATTGATGCCGCTCTCCTGAAAATCACTCATAGCTGCTCATGTATTTCTGTTCCAAATCATAGAATGCCGCATACTCCTCCAGAATCGGATTATTCTGTATGGCTGTGAGCGTATCGCTTTCTTCGACTACTATTCTGCCTTCTTCTTTGTGCAATCCGAAGAAACGAACACATACACCCGTGTGTTCTTTGTACTCAGAATACAAGGAAAGCATGTGTGTAAGCAGGTAATCATGCGTGGCGATGAAAATCTGCAAGCCACACTTCTGAAGTTCGCGAATAAACTCGGCTACCACCCGGATGAGAGCCGGATTGAGATTGGACTCCGGCTCATCCCAAAACAAAATTGTTTTGGCATTGATTTCACCGTTCAGGATAAGGTAAAGGATGGATGCCAGTTTGCGCAACCCTTCAGCCACCAAGTGGGCTTCCATGTTTCCCTCAGCCGTCTGTATGTAAAAACGGCCGTTCATCTGAAGCACTTTGAAACCCAATTCACGCTCTAACAATTCGATAGCCGACTTTAAGGGATTGCCTTCTATATCGCGCAAAACGGGAAGAGCAAGCGAGTGCGCCAGATTGATGTAAGTCTGATCGAATGAAAGTTCACGTTTGCTGCTCAATCCTATAAACCCCTCAAACAGGGAAAACATCTCACGCGGCGGAATATAGATGAACTGGCACTCGCCCCATTTGTCGTCTCCCTCTATCTTGACTGTTGTCTTGGATGTAGCAGAAAAGCTGAATGCCAAATTCTTGTCATCCACAGCAACCTTTACAAATGCTTTACTTGCCACCATACTCTTGTTTACCAGATTGCCGATGAAATCCGGTTTGAAATAATGGGTGACGTTTTCTGCCAATATGTATTCAAACTGTTCTCTGGAAGTAGTTTGCTTGGCAAGGAAATCGTGACGTGCCTGCAAGGCAGAAGCTAAGCATTTGAGCACATGTGTCTTTCCCGTACCGTTTTTGCCAATAAGGACATTGATTCCATTGACAAATGAGAAACTATTGTCGATGAAGCTGGTAAATCCTGCTAATGTTATACTGTTTATCATTGAAACTTCTGATTAATAAAACTGTTACAAAGTTAATTGAAAAACAAAAAGCATCCAACTTAAATAAGTAAAAAAGGGAATATGACGGTAGATATTGTTCATATAAAATATGATTGTATTCTAAACGAGGTGCCCTAATCAGCAACGAGTTTATTGACGACCCTGGACATAAATCCCTTTCCAATTTTCCGGAAAATGCTTTTCTGCCCACATGCTGTTGAATCTTTTGGATGAACAAAAGGAATTTGTCGCATAAAAGACGGCGTAGAAAACAGAATACGAAGGATTCCCTTTATAGCCTTCGACATCTGCCAGAATCTCGTCCATAGTCCTGTTGAGTTCTTTTTCATCATTCACATACTTGAATTCAATTGCACATTCCAATGAAGGTATCAATATGTCCGGATTATAACATTGGGCTGTATTCCAAAGTCTTTAAGCAGCATAGCTGTACTATTTGAAATATTTCCCAGAATTTCAATTCCTTTGTGAGTACCCATAATACTGAAGTTATCAAGTAAATTCAATATATTTTTAAGACGAAATTTACTATCCATATTTTCTATTCATACATAGATATATTTTTAATAAACACCTATAATTCCTTTTTTTCTCAGTGCTTCAGTAATTTGTTTACTTGGAGTATTATTGCCATTTGCGAATAACACTAAATGCTTTAAAGATTTTAATTCTAATAAAAAATCCCAACTTGATATATTCTTACAAGTATTAATCGTCAATTTTTTAAGTGTAGGGATTTCTACAAGTTCTTCTAACTGATAAATATTGGGAAGCAAAGCTAGCTGCAATGATTCTAAACCTTTAATTGTAGCTATTCCTGCAATAGAACTTATTTTACCTCTGACTATATCTAATTTCTTAAGCATTCCTAATTTAGATAGTTCTTTTACAATATTTTCATTAACATTGTTATACATTATATTATCTATTTCTTTATATTTATAAAGCTCAAACATTACAATATCTGTATATTTACAACCAATGCTTTTGAGAGCAGGCAGACTTCCTTGTGAAAACTTAAGCGTTCCAGAATCAAGATATAGATGCATAAGATTTGGTAATTTGTTTTTTTCCTTAAAGATTAGATTTGCCCCAACAGATTTTAATACTTTTAAGGAGCTAAAATATTTCCATTCAATTTGCTTTATTAAATGCGAAGGGATTTCCAAGTATTCTAGGTTAGGAAAATCATAAATACCAAGCGGAAGTTTTTTTTCTAACCTCATATAGTCATCTATTCGCAATGCCTTTATTTCTTTATAGGCAAGACAATTGCAGTTCCAATTCTGTATTAACCCTTTGGATCGTTTATTTTGAAATAAAGAATTGTAGTAATCGCACTCAGGGACAATTATAAATTTATCCTCATCTTTATATAATTCTTCTATTAAGAAGTCGTCTATTCTTCTATTTAGTGACATTTCTTTACATTTATAGTTTTTGACTTAGGGGTTCCTACAAAGCCAGCGCCGTGTGCTTTGGCTTCGTTTAGATACTTACATAATTTGTGTGCAGCCGCAGGATTATTTGAGTTGAGTACCCCATTTTTAAGAGGTGTGTAGCCCGCTTCCTGAAATATTAGTTGTTCGTGCGCTCGTAATATGTGATTTACTTCTCTTGCTTCTACAGCAGTACCTAAATCTACTCGATGATAGGTAATTGTATAGTTTCCAGAATTAATAATTTGAGCGGCTTTTATATGTTCAGTTGTTAGCCGTTCTGCAATATTCACAGATGAACCAACGTATTTTTCTCCATTAGCTCCAACAATATGATAGACTCCTGGATAGTTTGGAGCATCCGCAAGCAAAGGACTCAATCCCCAAATATCCACCCACGAATTTACATCTTTAACATAGCTATAAAATGTTGGGCCATTTCCCAATAGTCCTATGGGATCTTGTGATAAGTAACTACCTGTTTCTGGCGAATAATACCTATAACGATTGTAGCACAGATTAATCTCCTTATCAAAATACATACCTTGCATACGAAAAGGACAATCTGCTAAAGAATCACCTGTAAAACTGACAACTTTCCCAGAAATATCCAGCATACATTCCCAGGTCTTGTTTCCCTGCCCGTCGAACATCTGGATAGGAGTACCCATATAATCGGACACGATGGAATACTGTTTATCACCCTGGATCTTTGCCGTCGGCACAAACGTATTTGCTTCGAACACCCAGGTGGTAACATCTTCTGTCGGTTCTTTTGGAGGAATGTTTTCCTCTTCGTCCGATTGTAAGCCAATGGCTTTATAGCACCATTCGTGCAGCGGTACGTTTCCGTCCCACACCCAGCGTGTGACCTTGCCGAAATACCGCTTGGCGGTGCGCCTTCCCAACGCGTCATACCGGAACTCCACCGGCCTGCCGTCCGGACGTATAACTTTCTTCAGCATGCCGTTGGACGCCCACTC
>OHCK01000093.1_pt1 | contig 81742 bp, 36 predicted proteins | sample 1577611 | NCBI WGS metagenome assembly OHCK01 (sample SAMEA3879586, study PRJEB24766) | human gut metagenome | biome: human-associated habitat; feature: feces | place: USA | collected 1985/1987 | reverse complement strand
AACTAACTCGCAATGAATTAGTTGCCTTAAATTTTATTATTTTAGGAATATCCCTTTTTATTCTTTTTCAGTTGACAAAGGATTCAGTTTACAAGAAACAAGGAGGGATAGTCTTACAAATCCTTGTTAACTCCGGCCTTGTCCCCTCTTCAACTAAATACCTTGTCAACTCTCAATTTCCTTAAGATTCCGGTTCCGGTGTAATCAGTTTATACCCCTTTCCGTGAATATTGATGATTTCAATAGAAGGGTCTTCTTTCAGATGCTTACGCAATTTTGTGATATACACATCCATGCTACGGGCATTGAAGTAGTTATCATCAATCCAGATAGTCTTCAGCGCAAAGTCACGTTGCAGGATTTCGTTGGCGTGGGCGCAAAGCAGTCCCAACAGTTCCGACTCTTTGGTAGTCAGCTTCGTCTGCTTGTCAGGAGTAGAAAGAATCTGTTTCTGTGTATCGAAAGTGAACATACCAATCTTATAGATATTGCTTTCTTTGTTCTTCTTTCCACGCACACGTCTCAGGATAGCTTCAATTCTGAATGTCAGCTCTTCCATACTGAACGGCTTGGTGATATAATCATCCGCACCAATCTTAAAGCCTTCCAGAATATCTTCTTTCAGTGTCTTTGCAGTCAGGAAGATGATAGGTATTTCGGCATTTGCCGCACGCACCTCCTGAGCCAATGTGAAACCGTCTTTCTTCGGCATCATCACGTCAAATACACACAAGTCATATTTATTCTTCAGAAAAGCTTTGTATCCAGCTTCACCATCGGGATATAACTCGGCGGAATAACCTTTCGCCTGTAAATATTCTCTTAAAAGCATGCCAAGATTTTCATCATCTTCGCACAATAAAATACGCAGTTTCTCGTCCATATCATTAATTTTTAAGTAAAGGTAATGCAATAATAAATTTAGTTCCAACGTTCAGTTCGCTCTCTGCCCGAATGGTTCCCTTGTGATCCGTAATGATTTTCTTCACATAGGAAAGCCCCAGTCCGAAGCCTTTCACGTCGTGCAGATTACCTGTATGCACGCGATAGAACTTTTCAAATATCTTTTTTAAATTCTCTTTTTTAATACCTATACCGTTATCCTGGATAGAAATCATCAGCTTGCCCGGTTCGTTCCAGGTCTTCACTTTCAATTCCAGATCCTCATCCGGTCTCTTATACTTCACCGCATTATCCATCAGATTAAAAATCACATTCGTAAGATGCATTTCATCTGCAAAGACAATCGGGTCTGTTGCGTTCAGTTCCGACTCTATATTACCGTTATAACGCTCCACCTTCAAGGCAAATGTGTTGATAACTCCCGTAATCAGTTCGTTGGCATCCAGTTCCTTCATCTTCAAGGTAGCCCGCTGCTTGTCGAACATCGACATCTGGAGCACCTTCTCCACTTGAAACCTCAACCGCTTCGTTTCATCATTAATCACCGTCGATATATGCTGGAACATGGCAGGTGACTTACCCACTGCGGGATCTTTCAACATCTGCGCAGCCAGCGAGATTGTCGATATCGGTGTCTTGAACTCGTGCGTCATGTTGTTGATAAAGTCATTCTTCATTTCCGTCAGTTTCTTTTGGCGGAACACGATGTAAATCGTGAATATAAATGTTATCAACAGCACAAAGGTGAATATCATCGACGGTATCATAAAACTGACCGAATCGAAAATATAATCCCTTTTACCCGGGAAGTGTATCTTCACCATACTCATACGGGCAGGCGGATCGTTCAGAAACAAAGGCTGAGAATAAGAGTTCTCACTTCCTTCATCAACATAGTCTGAACAACGGTACACCTCACGTCCGTCACGATCTATCACCTTAAAGTGATACTTCAGATCGATGCCGTTATCTACCAGGCCCGACTTTAAGTTCTGGTCCAGATTCTTGAAATTGACACGTTCTTCAACCGGCCTGTTACTTGCCTTATACACCATTTGCAAGGCAACTTCATCCAATAAAGCACGCTGGTATAAATAACGGTTTCTGACCAAATCCGCCATCGAGCGGGCTGTCTGAGGTATCGTTTTGGCACCATGCTTACGCGAAATCATAGCGCGCGGCAACTCTGTTTGAGTACTGGTTATCGTTCGCAGTTCCATCACCGGATACTTGGAACCATCCGGCGATGTCGCTGTAAATTGTTCAATCTGCACCACGGACTTGCCTTGTTCCCAAGCTCTCTTTTCCGCTTCAGAGATGTCCTCCTTCAACCAACGGGCAACTTCCTCGGACTCTACTTCTTTGGAAGCAGCCATCAGACCGCGCTTGACGCCTTCATCAAATTGCTCGTTACGCATCTTTACCATCTCTTCTATGTAGCTGATTTGCAGATACAACAGACTGAGGAAAGATAGCCCCATAACGACGCCTAATATCCATATAGTTGACTTTTTCATAGTCACAAAATTAACACTCCCTAATTAACACTCCTAACAAATTAACCTGATTTAACCGCGAGTTCTCGTAAATTAACCGAAAGGCATTTTTTAAGTTGCATTACGAGCATTATAACAAATAGAAGTGTTTTTGGTTTGCAAATTTAATAAAAAATTAATCATTCACATTCACATATCCGTATGTTCTTAATCAGTGTTAATAAAAAAGCCATTACCCCTCGTTCTGAGGGAGTAACGGCTTTAACAAATTATAAAAACAGACGAAGTGAAGTCTTTTATTCTTCGGCTTGCTTAGCTTCAAACTCCTTAACGAGCTTGTCTTGTACGTCACTTGGAACAAGTTCATAGCTGGCAAACTTCATGATAAACGAAGCACGTCCTCCTGTCAAAGAGCTCAATGCTGTAGAGTAGGATGACATTTCTTTCAAAGGTACTTTAGCACTCAGTTTTTCATAACCGGCTTCACTGCTCATACCCATAATCATGGCACGGCGTCCCTGCAAGTCACCCATCACATCACCCATTCTATCAGACGGAACAAATACTTCCACGTCATAGATAGGTTCAAGAATCTTCGGACCTGCATTCTTGAATGCTTCACTGAACGCATTACGCCCTGCCAGCATGAAGGAGATTTCATTGGAATCTACCGGGTGCATCTTACCGTCATACACAATCACACGCACATCACGGGCATACGAACCGGTCAACGGACCTTGTTCCATACGTGACATGATACCCTTCAGGATAGCAGGCATAAAACGTGCATCAATAGAACCACCTACGATACTATTAATGAATACCAGTTTACCGCCCCATTCCAATGGGATTTCTTCGGTACCTTTCACGTTAATCTTAAATTCCTGACCACCGAATTTATAAGTATCGGGCACGGGCATACCTTCGTAATAGGGCTCAACAATCAGATGTACTTCACCAAACTGGCCTGCACCACCCGACTGTTTCTTATGACGATAATCCGCGCGAGACGCTTTCGTAATCGTTTCGCGATATGGAATTCTCGGCTCCTCAAACTTGATTTGCAATTTCTCATTGTTTTCCAGACGCCATTTCAACGTACGCAGGTGGAATTCACCTTGTCCATGAACGATAGTCTGGCGCAATTCCTTAGACTGTTCTATCACCCAAGTCGGATCTTCCTCACGCATACGGTTAAGAATCGCCATCATCTTCTCCGTATCAGACTCATTTACGGGCTTGATGGCACGAGAATACTTGGAGTTCGGATATTTTATAAAGTTGAAGCGGTTCTCCGTACCTTTGCCATTCAGCGTATTGCCGGTATGCACGTCTTTCAACTTCACGGTACAGCCGATATCACCGGCCACCATTTCTTCCACTTTGATACGGTTGGCACCCGCACAAGCATATATCTGGGCGATACGTTCTTTCGAACCACGGTCAGCATTCGTAAAGTCCTCACCTTCATGCACCTTGCCGCTCATTACCTTGAAGTACTGCACGTCACCGATGTGTGGTTCGACAGCCGTCTTAAAGAAGTAAAGAGAAGTAGGACCATTCGGATCCGGCTTCACAACTTCACCGCGGGTGTTATGCACCGGAGGCATTTCGTCCACAAACGGAACCACATTGCCCAGGAATTCCATCAGACGGCGCACACCCATATCTTTACCTGCGCACACGCAGAATACGGGGAACATGCCACGTGAAGCCAAACCTTTGCGGATACCTTCGCGCATTTCATCTTCCGACAATGATTCCTGTTCAAAGAATTTCTCCATCAGACTTTCGTCATGTTCGGCAGCAGCTTCCACCAGTGCTTTATGCAGTTCGGTTGCTTTTTCCATTTCCTCTGCGGGAACGTCTTCGATAGTGGGCGCACCACCTTCGGGTCCCCACGAATATTTTTTCATCAGAAGTACATCAATCAACGAATTGAAGTTCGGTCCGGTAGCCAACGGATATTGCACGGGCACTACCTTCGAACCATAAGCTGACTTCAACTGCTCCAACACCATATCATAATCACACTTTTCATGGTCAAGCTGGTTCACCAGGAAGATTACCGGTTTGCCCAATTTCTCTGTATAACGGAAATGGTTTTGGGTACCTACTTCCGGACCATATTGTCCATTCAGAAGCAGTATCGCAGTATCAGTAACATTCAGCGCTGTCATGGCGGCTCCAACAAAGTCATCACTACCCGGGCAGTCTATGATATTCAGTTTCTTACCGTTCCACTCCACATGGAAAACGGTGGAAAACACAGAATAGCCATATTCTTGCTCCACCGGGAAGTAATCGCTGACTGTATTCTTGGCAGTAATTCTGCCGCGACGTTTTATAATACCACTCTCATAGAGCAGCGCTTCTGTGAGAGTGGTTTTACCCGAGCCGTCATTGCCAAGCAGGGCAATGTTCTTAATTTCATTCGTCTGATATACTTTCATGATATATAAGATTTAAAATGAATAAATCAGTATGCCTTCGCATACCCTTAATTTTAGTGAGGCGCAAATTATGAATTTATCAAAAGAAAAGCAATAAATCGACGGTGTTACTAAACTATGTTATGTAACACATCACTACTAACAGAAAGATTTTCTTAACTTTACAGCGTAAATCACTAATCTTTAAACTTACAATGAAAGCACTGCTATCCGCCACCACGCTATTGATTCTTCTATTGTTCAGCGGATGCCAATCCAATGGCGCCTCGCACAGGCAACGGCCATTGATCGGCATTTCCTGCTCCCACCCCAATGACTATTCGAGTGCACGAACGACTTACACCGAATCTGTGATACAAGCCGGTGGCACCCCGATGCTCATCCCTGTCACAACGGACAGTACGGTTTTGGCAGATATCGTCAGCCGACTGGATGCAATTATATTGATAGGAGGGGCTGACATTCACCCTTCTTATTATAATGAAGAACCTATCGAGCAACTGGGGGAGGTTGATTCGCTGCGCGATGTTTACGACATCGCCCTGATTCGTCTTGCAGCACAGCGCAATATACCGATGTTAGGCATCTGCAGGGGCGAGCAATTGATAAATGTGGCATTCGGCGGGACACTCTATCAGGACATACCGGCACAACACCCGGACACTACGGTACGGCATAATCAGGAAGAGCCAAGCAGTGTGCCCACCCACACAGTCCATCTCCTGCAAGGCTCCGCAATAGCTCAGATTACGGGGCAAACAGAGCTTTTCACCAACACACATCACCACCAGGCTGTGAAACAGGCAGCACCCGGTTTCCGGATTACGGCATGGGCCGCGGACAGTATTCCCGAAGCCATTGAAAATATCAACGGAAAGCCCATTTGGGGAGTACAGTTCCATCCGGAAGCATTAACAATGGCAGGCGACAGCATATCTGCCAGGTTCTTCCACTTTCTGGTTGACAGAGCGGCCACATCTCGAAGAGGTAAATAAACCCTGTGCCTACTCATCCCGAAAGGCACAGGTAAGGCACTTTTGTCTCCCAGTTAAGGCATTTTTGTTTCTCAGTTAAGGCACTCTTGTTTCTTAGGCAAGAAACTGTAGTTTCAATGAGAAGAAAATCTTGTTTCACAGGCAAGGCACTTTTGTTTCAATTAGAAGAAACAAAATGAAACAAATAAGGGCCTGACAAAGCTAAAGTATACCCTCTCCTAATCACAAGAAAGGGCGTAATCTTGCGACTACACCCTTCCTCTTATCAATAGGCTTATTTTCATAAAATGGAGCTGCTATAATAGATAGGTACGCGCGCGTATCATATATAATCCAACTTAATCACGATCACCCTTATATTCTGATCTTCCTTATCCGTAGCTATCTTCGCAATATGCCAATCGGACGGAAAGAACAGGAAAAACTCACCGGGAACAGAGTCGATAAAAGTTGTTTTTTTCGGATCAAAATCATAGTGGATAACATCTTTCTTCTCGCTATATTCGCAATTAGCCTTTGAAGACTCATGATCCAGCAATGCAAAACGTTCCGTACCCTTCACCACGTATTGCAAGTCGATATGCTTCCGGTGCGACTCGGAACCTCTCTTCTCTAACGGTTCATTCTTGCTATCTTCAACAGAAACCACAAGTGATGTTCCTTCTATCGGATGCTTTCCCTTCTCGATAGCAGTCAGGTCGTGCGACGCCAACCAGCGGAAAGCCGCCTTCCATTGTTCCGGATTCGCTTCGTATTGCGCCTTGAATTCCGCAAGATTTGTAGAAGAATGGGGCTTCGCCTTCAAACCTTCGTTCCAAACCTTTGATTTCACCCATTTCTCCGGAGAGAGATTCTTAACTTTTTTGCTACTTTGAGCAGAGACAGACAGGCAAACCGCAAGCATACAAGCAGTTGCCAACAACCATTGAATGTGTTTCATGTTAATGATTACTATAATTTCGTTTAATGACTACAAAGATAGAAATAATTAATCGTATTAGTTTGACACAAATGACCTCCTATAATGAATTATTTTTGTAGGTTAAAGTTAGAGAGCATTCCTATCTTTGCAACAGAAATATTTTAGAAAACAACTATAAAAACCATTCAAATCATGAGAAACATTTTTTGGAGTATGACATTAGTGATTGCCTGCTTGCTGGGAGCCTTCACGGCACAAGCGCAAAACCGGGCAACGGCCAACAATGCCATCATACCGGGTGAAGTGTGGAACGACACCGACGGTAACCCCATCAACGCACATGGCGGTGGCATCCTCTACCATGAAGGAACCTACTACTGGTATGGCGAGTACAAAAAAGGTAAAACTATCCTGCCCGAATGGGCCACATGGGAGTGTTACCGCACGGATGTAACCGGCGTGAGCTGTTATTCATCCCAAGACCTGCTGAACTGGAAGTTCGAAGGCATCGTCCTCCCCGCAGTAAAGGACGACCAAGGCCATGACCTGCACACCAGCAAAGTGTTGGAGCGTCCTAAAGTGATTTACAACCCCAAAACCAAGAAATTTGTGATGTGGGCACACGTTGAAAGTGCCGACTATAGCAAAGCCTGCGCCGGAGTAGCCATCAGCGACTCCCCCACGGGAGAGTTCACCTACCTGGGCAGCTTCCGCCCCAACAATGCGATGAGCCGCGATCAAACCGTTTTCGTGGATGACGACGGTCGCGCCTATCATTTCTATTCTTCCGAAAACAACGCCACCCTGTACATCAGTGAGTTGACGGACGACTACCAGAGACCTACCGGACGGTATACCCGCAACTTCATCAAAGAGAGCCGTGAAGCCCCCGCCGTGTTCAAGCGCAACGGGAAATACTACATGCTTTCTTCCGGCTGTACCGGATGGGACCCGAACCAGGCGGAACTGGCCGTAGCGGACTCCATCATGGGCGAATGGAAAACAATAGGCAACCCCTGCACAGGTACGGATGCCGACAAGACTTTCTATGCCCAAAGCACTTATGTGCAGAAAGTAATGGGTAAGAAAGATATGTATATCGCCCTATTTGACCGCTGGAACAAAAAGGATTTGGAAAACTCGCGTTACGTATGGCTCCCCTTCTCCTTCGAAGGCGATAAGATTACCATCCCCTGGCGTGACAAGTGGAGTTTCGACAGTTTCGAAGACCAAGGCCGCTTTGAAGCCGGCAAAGGCACCTTCCTGCTGAACGGCAAACCGTTTGTGGTAAAGGCCGCCGAGTTGCACTATCCGCGCATTCCGAAACCCTATTGGGATCAACGTATCAAACTTTGCAAGGCACTGGGCATGAACACTGTCTGCCTCTACGTCTTCTGGAACTCCCACGAGCAGCAACCCGGAGTCTACGACTTCACCGGACAGAACGACCTGGCAGAATTCTGCCGTCTGTGCCAGCAGAACGACATGTATGTCATCCTGCGTCCCGGTCCGTATGTTTGTGCCGAGTGGGAAATGGGCGGTCTGCCGTGGTGGCTGCTTAAGAAAAAGGATGTCCGCCTGCGCGAATCAGATCCCTACTTCATCGAACGCGTAGCCCTCTTCGAAGAAGCCGTAGCCAAGCAAGTGAAAGACCTGACTATCGCCAATGGCGGCCCCATCATCATGGTACAGGTAGAAAACGAATACGGTTCTTACGGTGCAGACAAAGGATATGTTTCCCAAATCAGAGACATCGTACGTACCCACTTCGGCAATGACATCGCCCTCTTCCAATGCGACTGGGCTTCCAACTTCACCCTGAACGGACTGGACGACTTAATCTGGACCATGAACTTCGGTACGGGTGCCAATGTGGACCAGCAATTTGCCAAACTGAAAGAACTCCGTCCGAACAGTCCCTTGATGTGTTCCGAGTTCTGGAGCGGCTGGTTCGACAAATGGGGAGCCAACCACGAAACCCGTCCTGCCGAAGACATGATTAAAGGTATCGACGATATGCTTTCGAGAGGCATTTCATTCAGCCTCTATATGACCCACGGAGGAACGAACTGGGGACACTGGGCAGGCGCCAACTCTCCGGGCTTTGCTCCCGACGTGACTTCCTACGATTACGACGCGCCCATCAGCGAATCCGGCCAGACCACTCCCAAGTACTGGAAGTTGAGAGAGGCCATGGCCAAATATATGGATGGCGAGAAACAGGCTAAAGTACCTGCCTTAATCAAACCCATCAGCATCCCTGCCTTCCAATTCACAGAAATGGCTCCGTTGTTCGACAATCTGCCTGCCGTCAAAAAGGATGAGAATATCCGCACGATGGAAGAATACAACCAGGGTTTCGGCAGCATCCTCTACCGCACCGCCCTGCCCGAACTGAAAGCGGGCGCCACTCTCACGGTGAACGATGCACACGACTATGCACAGATATTCGTGGATGGAAAGTATATCGGCAAACTCGACCGGAGAAACGGCGAGAAACAACTCGTACTGCCCGCCTGCCCGAAAGGTGCGCAACTCGACATCCTCGTAGAAGCCATGGGACGCATCAACTTCGGACGCGCCATCAAGGACTTCAAAGGTATCACGAAAAACGTGGAACTGTCTATGGACATCAACGGCTACCCCTTCTCCTGCGACTTGAAAAACTGGGAAGTATACAACATTGAAGATACTTACGAATTCTACCAAGGTATGAAGTTCCAACCCATACAGTCGCTGACGGACAATTTGGGACAACGCATTCCGGGTGTATACCGTGCTAAGTTCCAGGTGAAGAAACCAAGTGATACGTTCCTGAACTTCGAGACTTGGGGCAAAGGACTGGTCTATGTGAACGGTTACGCTTTGGGACGTATCTGGGAAATCGGTCCCCAACAGACGCTCTATGTACCGGGTTGCTGGCTGAAGAAAGGTGAGAACGAAATTGTAGTATTCGACATCGTAGGTCCTAAAGAAGCCAAATCGGAAGGCCTGAGCGAACCGCTTCTCGACCAGCTTCTCATACAGAAGCCTTTGACACACCGCAACGAAGGCGAAAACCTGGATTTGTCCGGTGAAAAACCAGCCTTCACGGGAAGCTTCAAGCCGGGTAACGGCTGGCAGGAAGTTAAGTTCGACAAACCTGTCACCGGACGCTATGTCTGCCTGGAAGCATTAAATTCACAGGATGGCAAAGACCTGGCCTGCATTGCCGAAATGTACTTTCTGGATAAGAACGGCGACCGCTTATCACGCGAGCCCTGGACGGTGAGTTATGCCGACAGCGAAGACGTATCGCACGTGAACCGCTCTGCCGACAAGACTTTCGACCTGCAAGAGTCTACCTATTGGAGCACTACGGAAGGCAGCCCCTATCCACATAGTATTGTCATCGACCTGGGCGCCACCCACACGCTGACAGGATTCCAATGCCTGCCCCGGATGGAAAGCGAAGTTCCGGGCGGCATCAAGGACTTCAAGATATACGTGAAGCCGCAGAATTTCAAATTCTAACCTGATTCATATAAACCGAAAAGCGGTTATCATCCTTATGATGATAACCGCTTATTCTTTATACCTATTGAAAACTCCTAAAACTATTAACTACCCTTTGTTAACCTATAACCTAAACTTAACCAATCCTTTGTAAAACAATTCTATTATATCTCAAACTAATCCTACCTTATCAAGATTCAACCTGTCTTTTACTCTTCGTAACCGACATTGCAAATGTACGGTGAAAAAATGAATTCCAGGTAGCACAATTGTTTCATAAAAGGTGATAATTCGGTCAAAATAAAGGGAAGACCCGGTAAAAATTGGTTTTATACCAAACCAATCATTCCACTATTGTTATTTCAGGTCCGAGATAAGAGCGCTTCATTCCTCCCATATCTATCACAACCTTTTGAATAATCATACCCGGGTCAGAGCATATCAATTTCAAAGTATGCTTGCCCGGCTTATCAATATTTAGGGTTACAGCATTTATCGTACTGTTGCGATACACATTTTCCCTCCATTCGCCTGAATATTCTTTTGCATTATTCGAAGCATATTTCAATAAGCCATCATCTATCATTATGCCGAAGCAAGTGCCACGTTCCGAATTCACCGGAAAAACAGGTAATGCATACGTATAAACCGTTACTGAACCGGCATTAAAAGTATAAAAATCATATTCCACTTTGGCAGCCTGTCTGGAACGACGTGGATTCTGAACAGGTTTTGTAGCCTCTCCCAGTTGTATACACTGGTTCTCATATCCCAATCCCTCTATTACTTTCATTTTTATATCTTCATTCTCCACTTTTCTATGAAATTTTCCCGGATTGATAGATACACAACCATTATCCTCCACATACCATCCTTTCAACTCGCCGACTGTAGGATAAGCAGGATTGAAAACAGGCAAATAAATCTTTTCCTGATTGCTGCCGGATATAATATCAATTTCACCCGTTACCTTTTCTCCTACCGGAACTTTCGACCAGTCAACAGATACAATAATCCGTTCTTGCAGAAGAGTGGTTCCGCTCTGCCGACTGAGTTTGATCCACGAATCCGAAACTTTAGCATTCCACGTAAATGCTTGTTCTCCTATATTATACAATTCAATAAAAGATTCTTTCCGGGTATAAGGATTTACGCAAGGAAGTACATTCAATGTAATCTTTCCCAAAGGAGAGTCCTGTCCCGGAAGAAAAACACGCATTTCTGCTCTCTGCGGTACATCGATGGTCGTTACCGGTGGCATCTTCTGATAAGTAGCAGTCCATCCGGGTGCCAGAGCCATCATATGGTTCCATTTACCATTAAGCAGGGAGTTATACTTACCGGTATAATAATCGATACTATCATGATAAGCCTTTGTTCTATCAGCCAAATAGTTGGTTGCCGCACGTCCTTGACGCGCGTACCATCTGTTCTGCTGCGCAGTCAGCATTTTCTTGTTCATAAGCGCCGCTCCCTTCACAGGATAGAAAACCAGCTCATAAAAAGCAGCCTTATAAGATTCCGGCAACGTGTTCCATATCTTTTCGCTCTTATCAGAAATACGGTCGTACTCTTGCATTCTGCCTTCTGCTTCATTATAATTTGCAAAAGAAAAGTCTGTATCCGTCATTCTTTCCTGAACATGTTCATTATTCCATTCATATCCCCATCCCATTGCCTCCGGTTTGTGCTGGAAACCTAAATGATAATAACTGTTCATTATATCGTCAATATCTTCCCTATACTTTTCACCAAATATGGAAACCAGAAAGTCCACCTGATGATTGTTTATATTATCAAAATTGAATTTATCAATGTCCCAGGCCATATCCAGAAATGTTTTCATACCCAATTCACCCGGTTTGATGTCTCCCACATTCAATAACCAATAGCGTTTTGCTCCGGTATCATAAGCCTTGCGCATTTCTTCGAACATCAATGCCGGAGGAGTTGTATTCAACCACAAATAGTCATGCGGCTCGCCCAAATATGAAATATGATAATATACGCCCGATCCGCCTTTACGGTTTCTTTCCTCCTTATTGTTCAATCGTTTGATATAACCGAAATTATCATCCGGCCAAACCAACATAATGTCTTCCGGAAGCCTCAACCCTCTTTCATAGATATCAAGCACTTCTTTATAGGGAACAAAAATCTGAGGGATAGAGTCAAGAGGAGAATCTACATGTTGCTTCAAAATGCCTCTTTGGTCAGTAATGACCTCCTCTACCAAGCTGACTTCTTTATCTTTGGGAACACCTACGAGTCCGGCGTCATGAATACCACGCATAGCAATCGTATAAATGTTCTCATATGGGGCATTCTCGGAAACCCGTCGGTCGAGTATCTTATTGATTCCTCCTTTGTTAGTTATATAATTCCATTCTCCCATTGTTTTTTTATCCCACTCCGTTACATTATTAAAGAGTAACGGTTCGCAATGAGAAGAACTCATTATAATTCCGTAACTATCAGCAACTAATTTGTTTTCAGGATATTTATTGAAAGCTCCCGAAGAAGGATGCATCGCAGGTGCCAGCATATTACCTTTCATCCGGAGAATCAGTTCACACACCTTAGCATAAGTTTTCGGTCCGATGTCGCCCAGTTCTTTATCAAACGTTTTTCCGGCCCACGGAGTTATTCCCCAACCTTCATCATTAATAAAGATACCCCTGTACTGAACAGACGGGGCCTGAGAAACATAGTTTATGTTCTCAATATATAATTGAGACTTTCTTTTTGTTGGCACATCGGCCCACCAGTATAAAGGAGACACTCCTATAGCCTCTGACAGTGTGAATACGCCATAGGCTGTACCACGCCTGTCGCATCCGGCAATGACAAGCACTTTTTTCACTCCTTTGGCAGGATCATCTATCGTTTTAACAACAAACTGTTCCCAACCATCACGAATAGCCGACACATCTAATTGTCCCTCTGCCACCAATCGGTCAATAAAAGCATTACGTCCCACTGTTCCCACAACAACGGCATACTCCGACGAAACCTTTTTCGAAGATACAGGTACTTTCTTATTAGTCACCCGCTTTATATCTTCAGCCAGAAGACAAGCCGTTTTTTCTACTACACCATAATCCCCGGCATCATAATAAATCACTGTCTTATGGGAAGACACTAACGGAAAGGCCGTCATGCCTCCGGTTTCTTTAACTATAATCTGTCCCCAGCATATTACCGGAAGAAACATAGACATGAATACAAACCAAAATCTCATCATAACATAAACTATATTTTAATTACTACTTATCATCTTTATTCATATCCGGGGTTCTGTTCTAACACAGCTCCTCTGTTAGCTTCAATTTCTTTATAAGGTATTGGCCATAATTCATAATGTTTTTCCATCTCCTTGGCATAATAAGGATTGCATTTCATCACGCGGTCGTAAAGCTTTCCCATTCTCATCAACGTTATCCTGCGCCTTTCTTCTACGCCTAACTCTCTCATTCTCTCATCCAATATATAATCCAATGTTACCTGAGATGCCGATACAGGCTTAGCATGAGCTCTATCGCGAATCACATTGATATCAGCCGCTGCCTTATCCTTATCATTTAAAGCCAGATAAGCCTCAGCACGCAACAAGTAAGTCTCGGCAAGCCTGAACATATATTGATCCGTATATGTAGCACCGGCTCCACTGTTAAGCGCAAAAGTTTTGGAATTGGAATACAAACCATCCGGATGATTATACGGAGTAGTACATTTGGATTGATAAGCATAGAGCGGACGGGATGGAACCGTAACCCCTACCGGCGGATTCTGAGTGTCAATGGTGTCCCCGTAAAGTTTGGCATACTCTTTATTATGAACTGCAAACTTTCTCACAAAATTATGATTTGCGTTTCTCATGTCTCCATAGAAATCATCTTTCCATATCTCATCACTGAAATATCGGGTCGAAATGGCCCAACCAATGCCACGGCCTCCGGTATAATCACCAATCGGCCAGCTAAAAGGATTCATGCCATGTGCTTTCACGTCACGAACCATCGGAGCATGATGCCTTTCCAAAGTGTATGTCTGGTCTTTGGCCGTCAAGGAACCACTTCCACCGGGAGTGTCAGTTTCAATCTGAATAACCCAGATTCCTTCTGTATTTCCGGAACCTCTGTTCTGATTATTTTTTCGGAATAAATCCCAATATACATCTCCCGGAACTTCATTAGCTCTGGAACCAAAGCGAGTGTACATTAATCCGGTAGCCGGATCATCGATGACTGTTGTAGCAGCATCCACCGCTTTCTGATATTGAGCTGTTGCCAGATAAAGTTCTGAAAGCAAATGATATGCAGCCGCATTAGAAATTTCTCCATCCTGCACACTGGACAAACAGGGTAGATGAGTAGCCGCAAACTCTACATCCGTAAGTGCCTGCTTCAACACCTCTTCTTTGGACGCTCTGACATAATCAAACTTAGGCTCGACGATTTCCGTCAATAAAAGAGGTACCCCACCGTACAGATAAGCCAAGGTTCTGTATGCAAATCCTCTAAAGAAACGGGCTTTGGCTTCGGCAATCGTCTTTTGTTCCTCTGATACTTCAGAAGCAGGCAGACGGTCGATAATAGTATTAGCAGTTGATATGGTATGATAAAGCAATGACCAGTGTACCGATGCAATATTACCGGTTGAATGATAAGCTGAAATCATATTGGAATGTCGCTCCGTACCATTCGGTTCGCCATCATAAACAATATCCGTACCGTAAAGGTAATCCATCGGACGGTTTTCATCCCTACTATAAAATTCTCTTCTTATCAGGTAATAGAGATTATTTATTGAACAATCAATATCTTCTTGGGTAAGAAAAGAATTGGTTGCACTCATGAAATCCAAAGGTTTCTCATCCAAAAAAGAACTGCTGCACGAACCCAGCACTACTGAAAGCAACAAGGTAATAGTATATATTTTTATTTTCATAATAAATCAGATTAATAAGTAAGACTAACACCAAAAGAAAAACTTCTCATTACCGGTCTGCCCGAATAAGTACTTCCGGCTTCCGGGTCCCAACCATGCCATTTTGTAAAAGTCAGCAGGTTTTTCCCACTGAAAAACAGATCAATTTCACTCAAACCAACCTTGTTCGTAACAGACTTTGGAAAGGCATAAGACAATGAAACATCCTGCAAACGTACAAAGCTGCGGTCTTCATATACCGTAGGAGTTATTTTGGGGGTACTAATGGAGCGTGCATAGACTGCATCCGGATTGCGTGGTGACCAGTAATCCCATGCACTTATACGATTCCAGCGCAGATTATTCTGATCTCTGACTAACGAAGAAGAGTTGGCTGCCAGATACCCATCCTTTCCTCCTTGAACAGAATTGATAAAGAAACTAAGTGTGAAGTTCTTATACTCCAGCGTATTCATAATACCAAATCGGTAAGCCGGATCTCCTTTCCCTAAAATGACACGGTCTTCAGGGGTTATTTCTCCCTCTCCGGTCATATCTACAATACGATAATTACCCGGATGGAAACCGGCAGGTATATCATCACCCAACTGATAAATGCCATCTACCACATACCCATATACCGCAGAAATGGGCTGGCCTATAAACAGATTACTGGATATGTTATCATCCTCTATGCCATCTCCGTCATTATCTTCTCCTGTCAAAGTTACGATTTTATTGGAGTTTGTCGAGAAATTGAGTGAGGTAGTCCATTTAAAATCAGAAGTCTGTATATTCTTCGAAGTGAGAATAAATTCGAAACCCTTGTTTTTGATTTTTCCAAGATTAGAAGCAATCTTCGAAAATCCCGTAATATCGGGCAAAGCCACATCATACAACAAGTCTTTCGTAGTTGTCGAATAGTATTCTACAGAACCGGTGAGTCTTTGGCCCAGAATTGTGAAATCAAGCCCTAAGTTTATCCCCGCTGTTTTTTCCCATTTCAGATTATTATTTCCCAAAGCCGAAACCTCCTGTCCGATTACAGGCTTTCCACCATCACCAAAAATATATCTGATCTCAGAAGCCACTGTGGACAAAGATTTGTATCTGCTGGTCTGATTTCCGCTGATACCATATCCCCCACGCAGTTTCAGATAATCAATCCAGGGTATTTTAAAGAAAGACTCTTCTGAGATAATCCATCCCAAAGCTATGGAAGGGAAAGTGGCATATTTATTATTCGCCGCAAATCCCGAAAAACCATCTCTACGCACTGTACCCGTTATCAAATACCGGTCCATCAAACGATAGCTGACTCTGGCCATCTGATAGCAAAGGGCTTCTCTCCAGGCATCCGAATAGACATAGCGGGTGGTTGCCTGTTCCAGACTATTATAGCCCAATGTCATGCGTGTAAATCCTTGTCCCAAAGCCTTTGTATAATCGTACTTACGCTCTGAGGCTCCATATAATAATGTGGCATCAATATGATGTTCACCAAATGTGGCATTGTAAGCCAGAATATTATCTATAGTATAATCATAGTAACCGGTATGCTCTTTATAAGCCTCTCCTTGCAGATTATATCCATACTGGTTGGCTTGAAAGTGATTATCAACTCTATAGTTATTACCAAAATTCAACCGATATACCAATCCTTTGAGAGGCAACTTTATTTCAGATGATATATTACCGAAAAAGTAATTATGACGTTCGTAATCATCAATATCCGATCCCATAAAAGGATTGGTATCCAATGTATTAAAAGGATATGGCTTTATTTTGCCATTTTCGTCATAAGGTTCAATCAATGGAGATTGGGTTATCAGATTCCACAAACCTGGCTCCGCACCATCCTGATTCACAAATGCACCAAAAGTCTGAATTCCTATTTTCCACCAGGGAGCTATTTCCGCATTCAGATTCATACGAACGCTGTTTCTCTTAAAATCATCATTCACGATAAATCCACGTTGATCCGTATTGGAATACGAAAGCATATAATTGATGGATTTACTGCCACCGGATATATTAAAACGGTTTTCAAACAGATGTCCGCTTTGTGTACCTTCGTCCCACCAATTATAATTATAAGGACTGACATTTCCATTTTCATCCCTCAACGGAGCATCCGGCAATTTAGACGCGAGATCAAAATCAGGATTAGGGGTAGTATAATCAGGGCCCAGGAAAGCCTCCGTATAATAGAAGTCTCTGACATTATCCAGATACTCTTCACGATTCATCGGACGATAATTGTGAGTTGGGTTGGAAAACGTATAACTACTGGAGAAAGTGATTTTCGGTTTCCCTTCCACACCTTTTTTAGTAGTAATCATAACTACTCCATTGGCAGCTTGTGCACCATATACAGCAGTAGAACTTGCATCTTTCAGGATATCAACAGATTCAATGTCATCAGGATTTATAGAAGATAACGAGCTTGTATAAATGATACCGTCCAGAATGACCAGAACATCCTTGTTTCCTCCCAAAGTATTCGTACCACGGATAGACATGGACGGAGTACCTCCCGAATTGGTCACCTGCCCAATATTAAGTCCCGGAACACTCCCCTGCAAAGATTGCAACACATTTGAGTTGGGAGACCTTTTCAACGTTTTAATATCTGCACGTATAACGGCACCCGTCAAGTCAGCCTTACGCTGTGTTCCATATCCCACTACTACCACTTCATCCAATGCTTTCACATCTTCTATCAAACGTATATCGACAACCGTTCTATTTTTCACAGGCACTTCCTGAGTAATAAAACCTATATAAGAAACGACTAAAATATCATTAGGAGCAGCTTGAAGATGATAGTTGCCGTCTATATCTGTTATAGTCCCGGTATCCTTACCTTTCACCTTTACATTCACACCAATAATCGATTCACCGGATGTATCCGTGATTTGCCCTTTGATATTCAAATCTTGCGCAAGACCGGACATAGCGAAAAAAAACAAGAAAATCCAAATAAGAAAATGTTTCATAAAATAATAGTGATTTAAAATTAACTACTTAAACTAATTCATTATGTTTTTCAGCTAATGAAATTAAAAAGAACTGTAACTCTTATGTACTTCTCATAGGCAATCATTTTAAGGTTTCACATAGCATGGAGAATTAGCTCTCCAAAAGATTTCACCGGACAAAGGTAAATTCGAGCCAAGACTTCAGGCATCTGTATCATTCAGAATACCGCCGTTATTTTTTCAATGACAGAATTGTGGGCGACTTTTGGAAGGATTGCGACCATCATTGTGCTTATTAATGCTGATTTTTGTATTTGTTTGAGATTAAGTAGTAATTTTGAAGATGAAAATAGTAGAAAGATGAAACAGAGCAGCCCATTTAAGTTAATCTTATTACTCTCGTTAGTAGTTTACTCCATAGGAGGTTTCTGCCAGCAGATTCCGACTATTAATTTAGTCATGAAAGATGGATTATCCAGCAACTATGTAACAGATATCGCTCAGGATAAGTATGGCTTCACATGGATTGCAACCAAATATGGTCTTAATAGATTTGACGGAGATAAGTTTACTGTCTACCTAAAAGAACCCAATAAAGAATTGCTTAATAGCAACGATATTAATAAAATTGCTATAGACATTATTAATAATAAGGTATGGATTGCCAACAGATGGATGGGGGTGAATGTATTTGATTGTGCAACACAACAATTTTCTTCTTTTTCACATGACAAGAATAGCCCGGAGACACTGATATCCAATGAAATAAAAGATATTCTGGTCACTTCTAACGGGAATGTATGGATCGCAACGAATCAAGGATTAGATTTATACAATCCCTACAATTCGCAGTTCATACATTATAATACATCGACCGTTCCTGATTTTCCCTCAAATGATATCATGGCACTGGCTGAAGGCAGCAATGGTGATTTATACCTCGGACATACCTATAGCGGATTCACTATTTTCTCTCCGGATAACAACAGTTTTAAGAATTTTACTCATTCACCTCAAAACAAAAATTCACTTCCGGATAATACAATCCATTCTATATTCGTTGATACCAATTCTAAAATCTGGATTGCAACCAACAGCGGACTATCGCTTTTTGATCCCTTCAGAGAAACATTCCGCAATTTTAAAAATGTCAGTGGAATTCACTATACGATGCAAGGAGTAGTTTATAAAGTCTACAAAACCAGTGATGGACGAATATGGGTGGGTACAATATCCGATCTTTGTTATTTCGACTCCAAAGACACAGACCTGATTTTATCCGGGAAAAAGGATGTCAATCATATGTTTATCCAGGATATCTATTGGGGAATATCAAATCCAACCGTTCATAGCATCTTTGAAGACTCTTTCAGAAACGTATGGATAGGGTCAAACGGCGGAGGGGCCAGTTTCATCAGCAGCACTTCATCTTTCTTTCATAGTTGGAGAATTAACAAGATTCCGGGAGTCACTAACGGGCTCAATGACAAAGAAGTATTAACAATATGTGTTGGCGACAATGGAAATGTATGGATGGGAACCGATGGAGGAGGTATCAATGTCAACAAAGATGGCAAGAATTGCAGATTTTACTCCCACGATACAGGAGAGATTTCATCAAATGCTTATCATTCTTCTTTAAAAGACTCTAATGGAGATTTATGGTTTGGAGATATGGAGATTGACATATTCTTAAGCAAAGAAAACAGATTTATCCATTATACCCCTCAAAAAAACAATTCAAGAATCTATTGTCTCTTTGAAGACAATCAGAGAAATGTGTGGATTGGCAGCAGCAACGGGTTGGAAATTTACAACCTGATAACTAAGAAAAAAGATTTTCTTAATAAAGATAACAGCCAACTATCGACTAATGAAATCAGAGCTGTTTCACAAGATAAAAACGGGAACATATGGATCGGTACTCTCAATAGAGGAATTAGTATATATAATCCGGAGAGCAAGACAATGAAACATATAAATGAACACACCATATTTGAGAATTGCGCAATCAACCAAATATTCAGAGATTCTAAAAACAGAATTTGGATTGCAACAACAGAAGGATTAGTCTTATTCCCTGATGAGCAGTCAGATGCTTACCAATTGTTTAACACCCAAAACGGACTAGCCTGCAATTTAGCCTGTTCTATTGAAGAAGATTCAGAAGGTAATATCTGGCTGAGTACCCACTCAGGTATCAGTTGTTTCTTTGAGCCAGAGCAAAGATTTCTTAATTATGACCACAAAGACGGTACCTTATTTGGTACATATATGAACAACTCTGTCGGTAAGACTCAAGACGGAACTATTTATTTCGGCAGCATCAATGGCGTGTGCTACTTTAATCCCAATGACAGGCCTTCGAATATTATTCTTCCTCCGGTAATATTTACCGAGTTCAAAGTCTATGGCAGAAATCCTCACGAAGATGCAATTGACATATCCATACCTATGACAGACGGAAAAGTCACACTCAATCATAATCAAAATATATTCAGCATAACGTTCAACGTCATGAACAAATCCCTGCAAGGTAAAGTTGAATATGCCTATAAACTGGAAGGATTGGAGGAAAACTGGATTAATATAGGAGGAGAAAATCAAGTCGCATTTCGCAATATTCCTTATCGCAACTATAAATTGCATATTAAAGCCCGTTATAAAAACCAGGAGTGGCAAAATAATTATTCAACACTGTTCATCAGCATCAATCCTCCGTTTTGGCTCAGTTGGTGGGCTAAATCGATATATATAGTAAGTATAGCCACCATTGTATTCTTCATTATCAAATCTTATAAAAAACGTTTGCAATTACGCAGCTCACTATCACTTGAGAAAGAAAAAGCCCAGAAACAGCAGGAATTGAATGAAGAGCGATTAAGATTTTATACCAATATCACTCACGAACTGAAAACTCCATTGACGTTAATACTCGGGCCACTTGAGGACCTGCAGTGCGATTCAAGAATTCAAGAGGAACACATGAAGAAGATTTCTCTTATTCATAAAAGTACAATCCGCCTATTAAATCTGGTCACTCAAATATTGGAGTTCCGTAAAACAGAAACTCAAAACAAGAAGTTATGTGTAATTGAAGGAAACATTGTCGAAAAGATTCAGGAAATCGGTTTCAAATATAAAGAACTGAACAGAAATGCCGATATCACATTTGATATGATTACTGATGCAGACAAAATACAGATATATTTTGACCAGGAAGTAATTTCGATGATTGTTGATAACCTTTTATCCAATGCATTCAAATATACCTATAAGGGAACCATCACGCTTGCTTTGCGGTCAGTTATAGCTAATGATATAGAATACACCGAAATTGAGATAGCTGACACAGGGATTGGAATCCCCCAAGAGGATATCTCACGTATATTCGAACGGTATTATCAAACTAATATAAGAAAAAACATACCCGGATTCGGTATAGGACTCGCTTTAGTGAAAAACCTGGTAGATTTGCATGAAGGAACTATCCTGGTGGATAGTGAGCCTAATGTAGGTTCATCCTTCCGTGTCCGGTTAATAACCAATAACTCCTATCCCAACGCCATACATATCAATACTAATCTCAAAAAATCCATAGACGAGGAAAAATTAAACAAACCCATTGTTTTAGTGGTGGAAGACGAGGGCGACATCCGTGATTATATTGCTGAAGCACTGATGGGCTCTTACGATGTTCTTGTTGCAGAGAATGGAGAACAAGGATGCCAGGCCGCCTTCACAAGTATTCCCGATATAATTATCAGCGATATAATGATGCCCGTAAAAGATGGAATCGAGTTATGCAAGGAAATTAAAAACAACATTGCAACCAGCCATATTCCTGTAATACTGTTGACAGCAAAAGACACATTACAAGATAAAACAGAAGGGTATGATGCCGGTGCCGACTCCTACGTCACCAAACCTTTCAGCGCATCTTTACTTAAAAGCAGAGTGGCCAATCTATTAGAAGGAAGGAAAAAAATAGCTTCCTTAATATCTTCAAGCACGCATCTTAAGCAATCTATCATCAAAGAATCATTAAACAAAATAGATAATGAATTCATTGAGAGAATAACAAGGATCATAGAAGAAAACTTGATGGATGAAAAAATAGATGTGCCCACAATAGCCCAGGAGTTATCAATGAGCTACTCCTCTCTTTATAGAAAAATAAAGGCCCTGACGGGGATGTCTACAGGAGAATTTATCCGTAAACTGAGGCTTAGGAAAGCAGAGCAACTATTGCTCTCAGGAAAGTATAATATTTCAGAAATAGCCCATCAGGTTGGGCTGAACTCCGTATCTTATTTCAGAGAATGTTTCAAAGAGGAATACGGAATGTCTCCATCAGAGTATATAAAACAGTTGAAGTAAACGAGAATCTCCCCTAAGTCCATTCCTTCTTAAGGGAGATTCTACTTAAACTATTTTGTAACAATTGGAATTATCAATAAAGCATGATCTGATCCAAAACGACACCCTCGTCCAATGCCTTAATCACCAGCTTATGCGATTTTCGTTTGTTGACGGGCAGTTTCACTTTTCGAATGGCTTGATTGCGCAACACATTTTCTTTCCATTCTTCACTACGCCCTTTGGTTTCATAAGAAACGGTTTGCGGGGCCGATTTATCAACTGACAGTGTGAAACGCAGTTGTTTTTCATCCATAGGATGATTGGGTAACAAGCGTATTTCAACTTCCACAGAATCGGTCTTCCAATCATCAAAAGCAAAAGTAAGAGAAGTGTTTTTGCCGATACCTGCCGCTTTGCCCTCATATCCCAAACCTTCGCACTGTAAAGGATTTCCGGCTGTACAATCCATAGCATTCCATTTACAGGCAGGAGTTTTCTCATTTACCATAGACGTAACGGCTGTTTCATGTGCCACACGTTTAAAGACAGGGAGTTTGCGAGGTTGGAAATCCATCATGTGAATCCACTTTCCGTTTTGCAAAGCGTTATACCGACGCGTCAGTGAAGCAATGCTATCGAAAGCTGCATCACTTTGTTCCCAATCGACCTTTCCGTGACGGGCAAGTTGTGCATTCAGGAGCTTCCGGTTCATTTGGTCGGCAGCTTGTACGGGATATTTTACCAATTGCATATAGGCATCTTTCCGGTGGACAGGAAGTTTGGCCTCAACTTCTTCGACTACGGAAGACAAAGCGACATAATCTTTCAAGCGTTCACGAATGGTCTGTTCACTCCAAGGCAGGTCTTTTACTTTCTTATAAATAGGGTCACGTTCTTCTTCACGCGTATTCCCCATAAACTCAGGCTTGCGGATATAGGCCAAGCGGTAATGTTCTTGCATCACCGGAAGCAGAGTCTTTGCGTATTCCGTACCAAACTCTCTGCCCAACCAGTTCTTCAAATGGGTTGTAACACCTTCTTCAGCCACCTGTTCTATATTCCACGCCATATCAAGGAATAGCTCAATCTGATATTCGGCAGGTTTGATATCACCCACATTCAGGACCCACATTTTCTGGATGCCACGGTCATAGGCCAGTTTCATCTGCTGATAGAGCAGATACGGGCTAAAAGTACCCAGCCAGAGATAATCGTGCGGACGTCCCCAATAGGATACGTGATAATAGATGCCGTTTCCACCTTTGCGGGCTTGTTCTTCCGGCGTAGGGAAGTGACGGATATAGCCATAATTATCATCACACCAGATCAACGTGACATCATCGGGCACCTTCAATCCGGCATTATAAATGTCGAGTACTTCCTTGTAAGGTATGAAAGCCTGCGGAATGGCGGTGACATCTTTATTCACATACTTCTCCAACAAACCACGCTGGTCTTTAAGCACACGTTCCAATACTGCTTTCTGTTCTTCAACAGTTTTAGCTCCTTGCATTTGTCCGTCGTGCACGCCACGCATACCCAAAGTATAGATATTTTCTTGTCCCGCTACTTCTTTCACGCGGTCTTCCCAGAATTTGTAAACGGAAGCACTGTTATTCACATAGTCATAATCGCCCTCTCCCCTTCTTCTCCATTCGCCGGCAGCATTGCACACCATTGGTTCGCAATGGGAAGAACCGATAAAGATACCGAATTCGGCAGCTACTTCCCGATTACCTTTTGTCAGGAAAAAAGGCAAGGTACACTCGTGCATGGCAGGCCAATAAGTATTAGCCCGCAGGCGGAGCAATAACTCAAAGATGCGACGGTTCGTCTTAGGACCGATTTGTTGCTGATCGGCAGGCTCGTAATTCTTACTACTCCAAGGCATCAATCCCCAGTCTTCATCATTGATGAAGATGCCACGGTATTCTACGGAAGGAGACTGTGTCGTTTGGTAATCTGCGGGTAAAGTGAAAGATGTCTTTTTTTCCGGCACCACATCCGCCCACCATTCCCACGGCGATACTCCTATCAGGCGGGAAAGCTCCATAATACCATAAGCTGTACCATGTGCATCGCTTCCGGCTACCAGTAGTTTTCCATCCGGTAAAACAGTCAGAAGAAAGGCTTGCTTTTTATCTTTCAGACAAGAAAGATCCACACCAGTTGCCTCCACCAATGAAGTTTTTCCTACAGTTCCTACTATGATATCCCCTTTCCGGACATTCATAACGGCAGGAGCCGAAAATACTGATTGATAGTCACGCACAAACAATTTCAAAGCAGTTTGCACCACTTGTTCTTCCGTATTGTCACTGACCAGTGCGACCGATTGCCCGGAACGTAAATTAAACTGTGCCCAGCCAAGCTGCGCAATAAAAAGCAAAATTAAACTGATAATCCCTTTTCTCATTATTCCAAGTTATTTTTCAAAGATACATCCTATCATTTGGTTAGAAAACTTATTTTTATAGCTCCCCCATACGGATTGAAGTCAAAGGCCAGCTTATCATCCCGATCTTTTACCAACAGACTCTTTCCATTTTGAGATACCTTCACTTTTTCCCTCCTTTTCTTATCCAACACCATTGTCAAAGGTTCGTCGAATAATTCTTTGTCCAACGATAAACGAGGTGTAACCACCCACTGCGATTTCTTTTTCACAATATCCAGTTGTACATTCTTCCGTTCTTTCACATAGGCCGCTACCTCACGGAAAGTACCTACCCAAATATTATCTTCCTGATTCTTCACTCTACGAAAATGTTCCCATAATATATCCGGATAAGTGAAGGCATCATATCCGGTAGAGATGCCATGTATCATAGCCACTCCCCAATCACCGGCAATCATAAGCTCCTTCACCCATTTATCCAGCGACTCAACCGTGGATTTCGATTTATCACCACCCACACCATGTTGCCTTGTACGAGTAGCCACTCTACCTTCCGAAGCTTTCTGCAATATCACTTCATCAAAGGCATTGAACGGATAACAGAATGTCAGAGGTTTCTTACCTATCATTGCCCCTATAATGCTATCATTCTTCTCTATTTCCATTTTCACTCCATCTGAGTTAAGATGCTTCAGATTCGCATGCGACCAGCTATGATTGGAGATTTCATGTCCTTTATCAGACATTTCTTTCATCTGCGGCCAAGTCATACGTGACTTACCTTGCCATGCAACCTCATTCTCTATAGTGTTCCCGCATACCCAGAAAGTACCTTTGAATCCCACCTTCTCCATTTCGGGGAAAACAAGCGTATAGTGTTCCTGTAAACCATCATCAAAAGTATAGCTGACAGCACATTCCTTATTGTCCTTATAGTCGGCTACATATACTTCCGGATCACGATAGCGAATATATGGCACCAATTCCGGTACTACTTTGGCTACAGCTTCGATAGCAATTCCTGCCACCACCTTTCCACCATATATATTCAGGTGAGTATTATCGACCTTTCCTTTCGGACAGAAGTCATATTCGCCTGCGGGCACCCACATAAAGAGTTCCTTTGACTTTTCCACTCCCATACCGACTACCAGATCATGGGTTAATTCGTTCAAATCGACAAAAGGTACCCCCATTTCTTCAGCTACCTTGCGGGGAGAAATCAAATATTCGCCATGTGTATCTACCAATACATTTCCTTCTTTCTCATAACTACCTTTATTTTCCGTTGCCCCTTCCGGTGGAAAATTCCTACGCACAATTGAATTAAACAACACCGGATAAGCTCCTTTCTCACGTGCCTCCGTTACAAAACGGCGCAGATTATTATCAAAAGTACTTCCCGGGTCAGTGTGCAGCTTCTCCGATGGCTTCTCGTCATTATGACCAAACTGGATAAATACATAATCACCTTTCTTCAGTCTTGAAACAACCGTATCCCAACGTCCTTCATTGATAAAACTAAGCGAACTCCTTCCATTCCGGGCATGGTTATCAACCACAACATCCTCTGTCAGGAAATCGGGAAGCATTTGCCCCCAACCACGCTCAATATTACCATTCCTCAGACTTTTGTTGGCCATGGTGGAGTCACCAATCATAAATATAGTAATGGTATCTTTCTTTTCAGCAGTAAAAGCTGAAAGAATCAACAGTGCACAAAGTACAGACAGTAGCTTGATTTTCATGTTTCTCATTCTATAAAAATTTCAGCAAAGATAAGAAAGAATAGCAAAGGAATGCATGGAGTAATGTACCATCCTTTGTATTATCGTACACATCAAAAGCTGTAAATGGCATCAACCGTCACAAAACTATTATCACTTCCATAGATCGTTTTCGTTTTATCCGTCCATATCGGCATTATGCCTGTTACCTCTATAAGTAATGTATAATCTCCTTTTGACATCTTTGGAGTCATGATGCGAATTGCCTTTTCCGGGTACTTACTATAAAAGTCGACCAATGAGGAATAAACCGTATCTTTCTTATCATTTAATATACTTACTTTAGCATACCCGCTGTGAGGATTTGATTCACCCACTACCGCAATATGTGTCCCTTTAAAAGGAATGGCCAAAATACTTCCTTTCGTATTTGAAGCCAAGCGACTATTTTCCTCTTTCCAGTCTCGTGTGAATTCCATTTCTTTGATAGGTATCTCTTTCCCTTTTTGCAAGGCATCTACTGGCTTTAAAGTGTTTATATCCCAACATTGCCAATATTCAGGTATTGATATTTTTATTCCATCCACCTGCAAAGGCATCCACACATAAGTTGCCGCCGAAGCCTGATGAGGATATGACCAGCGATCACCCATAAACATCGGAATTGTGTCATTGCCCCGTTTCAATGGAAAGACAAATGTACTTTGTGAATTATAAGTTAACTTTCCTTCCGGACAAAACAACCCTTGTTTTGTCCAAGGACCTTCAATTTTCGGTGCCGTAAAATAGAAATTATCATTCTTCTCCCAACTGGTCAAATTGGAGTAGAGCATATAATATATACCGTTTTTCTTAAACATGGCAGGCGATTCTCCTGAGCCTTTCACATGAGCTACCTCCGCCTCTATGGAACGATAATCATCGCTCAGCCGATAAATAGGCCCGTGATGGATTAGCAAATACCCTTTACCATCCGTATCCTGAAAGGTTCCCATATCCCAACGTTTAACAGGTTTTCCATCATGAAGTAAAGGTCCTTGTAATTTATACTCCCCATTTATTGTACTGCATGTAGCATAACCGATATAAGGATCCTTATACCCCATATCGTCCGCATGCATATACATGACATATTCTCCTGTAGAAGGACATTTCATCACCTTTACCCGCTCACCTACACGATTGGGTCCCAATATACCGTCTGGTTGTACCGGTAGTACTACCCTTTCAAATTTCCAATTCACCAAATCATCCGAAGAATAGCAACTAAAACCCGGAAAAGCATTGCTTTTATCTGATTTATATTCACCGAAAAGGTAATATCTACCGTTATCCTCAACTATGCAGGCACCATGTGCATTAACGATATTTCCTTGATTATCGAACCAAGGGATTCCATTATAAACAATCTTTCCGGAACCCTCATTCGAGATTCCTGCACACCCTACACAAAAAAAAGCTACTAATAAAAGCAATTTAATCATATCTATTATCTATTAGAAAACAAATTTATTTATCACCTGTACGGTTCAATACGGAATAGGAAACATTCTTTTCTACCACATTTTCCGTGTAATTTACCTTCTTAACAAAATCTTTTACTTCCCCCACATATACATCTTCAATCACTATATTCCTGGCAGGAAGTCTGGCATCTCCTTTCAGTTCGTAGATGGCATCAGCCGAAGTACATGTCACATTTTTCATATAAATGCCATCAATACGCGTAATGCGTTCTTCATACGTAGGAACAAGATCTTTCCATTGATAAAGCACATCTGTATCTATTTCAAGTACCCGTTGTACATGCCCGGCTTTGATGTTCTCCATGTGGATATTCTCCACAAATGCTCCACGCCGATGATTGGTCTTGACAAAAAAGAGCCTTCTGACGGATTGCGGCACTTTGCAATCATGCATATACACATTACGGATACCCCCTGAAATTTCACTGCCAATACCCAGTAAAGTATGCCCCTCTACAATATCGCAATTACGGATTACAATATTCTCAGTTGGTGTATTCAGACGCCATGCATCGCGGTTACGTCCCGCCTTGATTACCACCGCATCATCTCCTTGATCGAAAGTACAATCTTCCACCAAAAAATTACGCGTCATCTCAAGGTCAATCCCATCGTTATTGTGTCCATGAGCTTTTACGTCCAGGTTACGGACAATGCCGCCATCACACATATACATGTGCACAGTCCAGAATGGGCTTTCCCTGATTTTGAATCCATCAAGCAGGATATTCCTGCAACGGTTGAATTGTATCAGATGCGGACGCAAATGGTTCTCGCCTACAGCCATCTCCCGTTTTTCTACAGGAGCATCTGTAGATGCCATCGTATAAAGTTCTTTCAATGCATTCATGTGAGCCTCGGGACGGGCAAACCAGACTTTCCAAGTATCCATTTTAGGTTTCAGCATTCCTTTGCCTGTTATAGCAATATTCTCACATTCAAAAGCATAAATTAATGGAGAATAGTTATAACACTCCATGCCTTCCCATGAAGTCATTACAGATGGTAAATAATCAGATGGATTATCAGTAAAATACAATATCGCATTTTCAGCCAAATAAAGGTTCACATTACTTTTTAAATGAATTGGTCCGGTCAACCAATCCCCTTCAGGTATCACTACCCTGCCGCCACCGGCTTTATTACAGGCTTCTATTGCTTTGGCTATTGCTTGTGTACAATTGACTTCACTACTTTTCACCGCACCAAAATCCACGATAGAGAAATCCCTATTGGGATATATATATTCTTTAATAGATTCCATTGAAAAAGGAGCATCAACCGATACCCTCTTATACTTATTTGCCCACAAGTTGCACACTACCACAAATAGAAAGATTTGAGTGAATATCAATACTCTAAATGTTTTTTTTATCATGATATTTATCTTTTCTTATGCCACATTCCTTTCATAAAATAGAAAATACAATCCGAAAGGTCATTTGCTTTATACTAAATGACCTTTCTGAAGTTTATATCTATAAAAGCATTATATTACTTTTCCGCCGAAATACCAGCTTCCAACGGCCAATAGGGATTCTGATAAATAGGAGACTGGTCTTTACTCCTGCCATCTGGAGCAGTCAGCAAAAACTGCTTTATCATAATCGGATTAAGATAATGCGCCATATTCCAAGTAAAACCATCATAGCAAATCTGATTGGCTTGTTTCTGATATGGACGATAATATTCACTATTTGCCTGTGGTGACATATTAGCTTTACTACTACCATCAGAAACTACCACACTCGCATCATACCATTGTTGCATTGGAGTATTCCAAAAATGAATACCTTCAGGAATAAATGGATTCGACATCAGTTGATCCATTGAACGCCAACGGCATAAATCCATATAACGTAATCCTTCAGCTAAAAATTCACAACGCCGTTCGCGGCGAATATTATAGAGAATCTTATCACTCAAAATCTGACCTCCGGAATAAGCCCCCCAATCATTTTTCGCTTCTTCAGCCATATCCGTAGCATTAAATGTTTTTTGTAAGTCATCATTTACATGAGCACGTCGGCGAATAAGTTTCCAATATTCTGTAGCATTTGCATCCAATTTTCCATTACGTTCATAAGAAGCTTCCATATAATTAAGTAAAGCCTCCGTTGCACGATAAGAGATAGCAGCTAAAAAACCATTATCCAAATTGCATTCACTCTGTCTAAAGGCCCCACCTTTACGCAAAGAATAACCGGTAGCATAACCACGCTGGCTATCACTTGTATTAAGTATGTTAGGAGCAGGTTCATTGAACTGCACATCAATCCCTGCCATATCGGCATAAATGATATTGACCTGGCCTTTATCTTTCAGGAAAAGAGACAAACGGGAATCACGATTAGTACGTACGTCCGTCAAAGTTTTATCACCTTTGTAATAGCCATCTCCATCGACATAAGAGCCATGCTTATACACAGGAATTCCATCAGCCATCAGGAAGTTATTAACATAAGCACTTGTCAGTCCTGTCAAATAGTTACCCCAATTGGCAGCAATGCCCACATTATTAGTACTCAACCCTTGCGCATACTGGCGCCATAACAGAACTTCCGAAACTCCAGAAAGATCAGGAGTAGCGAACATATCATAATAAGGATTCGTATCATCTGTTGCAGATTGTTGCAGTTTTCCCGTATTAACAGTCAACTTATTCTTGTATTTCTCTGCCACCTCTTTTGACGCTTTCATTGCCTCATCAAGAAAGAAATTGATTTCATTCTCAATACTTCCACTTTGAAATTGATATGCAGAATTATAGTCCTTACTCTTGCCAGGCCACCCTTCACCATTAGGAACAAAAGCTGTTCCTTTGAAATATTTCAACCACGTACCTTCATACAAGGCTACACGTGATTTGAGCAACAAGGCAACGTCCTTACCTATACGCGTTGTCCCCATCGTTTTCGCACCTAAGAGGTCTATAGCTTTGTTTAAATCTGATAAGATAAAACGAGCAACTTCCGTACGAGGCTGTCGTTTACTGGCTTCAACCAAAATAGTAGCATCATCAGCCAAAGGTTCAGTGATAATAGGGAAATCACCAAATTTACGATAACGATTGAAATATTCACACGCACGCAGAAAATACATTTCTCCGATATAATGTTTAATGGTAGCTAAATCACCGGTGATTGTATTGTTTACTCCGGTTAAATCGGCCCCTGTTGCGTCGCCAAACTTAGGCAACACATTAGCAAAGAAGAAATTCAAACGGTAAATTGTTTCAAATTTCCAATTGTCATCACTGTTAGGTACTAACCATTGGTTCTTTGTATAGCAACTTGAGGCAGAAGTACCTATCTGATTATCCGTCCCCTTATCGTTATCAAACATACCATAATAACCGTCATGCGAAGGTAATATGCCAGCATAATATTTATCCGCATAAGCTTGCAAATGGGTAGCATCGGTAAAATAAGTTTCAGGGGCAATGGAAGACTCCGGCATGCGATCCAAAAAATCCTCACATGATATAGAGCCAGCACATAGAATCAGTGATAATAATGCTATATATACTTTTTTTGTTTTCATTGTAATACAAAGGATTAAAGAGTTAAACTTAAACCAAACGACCATGTTCTGGACAAGGGATATGCATTCCCCCCGTTACCACCACTGATTGTTTCAGGATCAAAAAGAGAAGATAAAGAAGTTCCGGTCCAAAGGTTTTCACCGGATATAAATAATCGGCACTTGGTAAGACCGACTTTCTGCATCCATGCAGAAGGCAACGTATAGCCAATTTGCAAATTCTTCAGACGAATATAAGAGGCATCCTGCAAATAGCGGGTTTGCGTTTGCTGGTTCTTATCACTCTCAGAAAATATAGGACGTGGATAATAAGCATCTAAGTTAGCAGGAATTTCGTGTCCTGATAATCCAATAGACTCAGCACGGAAATAATCTTCGTGTTCCACAAAAGCACGGGCATGCCACATACTGCTATTACCACGTACACCAAATAACATACCATTATAATTATCTCCTCCCCAATAATCACGTTTCATTACACCTTGAAAGAAACAACGTACATCAAAACCCTTCCAATCTGCATTCAAGTCAATACTGAAGAAGTAGTGCGGATTTTTATTACCTATAATTTTTAAATCACCATGATCATCTATTGTTTCTGCTCCTTTGGTTATGCCTGCTTTTCCATCCAGATCCTTATACATAATATCACCGGCAGCCCATTTCGAACCAAGTGCATTCTGTCCACCCACTTTATCCAAATGCGCTTGCATTTCAGCATCAGTCTTCGCTATTCCAACAGTTTCAAATCCCCATATTTCATTAATCTCATGTCCTTTCAGGTAATTCCAGATAGAACCTGTTGTATTTCCCGGATAGCTATCGATAATAGTCTTTGAGTCGGATACTGTAGCTGTGATACCATAACCTAATCCATTGTTCAAACGGTCACGCCAGACAAGAGAAATCTCCCAGCCTTTAGTTTTCAAGTCGCAGTTGTTTGTTTTCGGCACAGCAATTCCCAGTGTTGCAGGTAGTTCAGGAGCTGGACCAACCATATTTTTTGTAAAACGGGTATATACATCAACCGAACCTGTCAGGCGATTATCAAGTAGTCCAAAGTCCAAACCAGCATTCCACGAACGAACACTTTCCCACGTCAGTACAGTACTAATCAAGCTTCCTACTTCCGCAGTACTCGGTTTTTTCCCATCCTGCAACCAGGTTCCTGCATTCGAACTTAAATTCATCACACGATAAGTAGGATACCAAGCACTCGTATTTTGATTAGACAATTCACCATAAGAAAAACGGAACTTAAAAGTATTCACTACATCAGACATCTTTTCCCAAAACTTCTCTTGAGCCACATTCCACCCCAAAGAGAATGAAGGTGTAAATTGCCAACGACTACCACGTCGGAAACGTGAAGTACCATCATAACGCATATTCACCTCAGCAAGATAACGCCCTTTATAGTCATAATTCAAACGACCAAAAAAACCTGCTGTTGCCCATTCATTGTGATAACCACTAATATTAGGGTCTTTAGATTCTCCTTTTCCGTTCAGACCTGTAGTCAGGTTAAATTCTGGCATCCCCTCATTCATCACACCATATCTTGTAGTTTCAGAATAATCCTGCTTCATTTCTTCCGCCTGAAAACCTGCCATTATCTTAACATTATGGCTATTGTTAAATGTTTGTGAATATGAACTATAAACATTCAAATTCAGATAGTTTTCCTTTTTATAAGATTGAGTGAGTTTAGAATCTTCCTTCTTATCAATAATGGTACCATCAGCATTATAGCCGTTATATGGAAGTGTGGTTTGCTTCATAGACTCATCATAAATACTATAATTCAATTCCACGTTGGTAATCCAATTCTTTATCGGTTCTAAAATAAGAGCAGCCTGTTGATAATGTTGGTCTCCCCTAACATTTCTTTTCCCACCTTTTTCCAATAAAATAGAAGGATAATTGGACATCAATTTACCATTTGGGTCATACAATGGTAAATTAGGCCAGGATTGACGTCCCAAATAATCATAAAAACGGCTATCAGCCAAATAGGTAGGGCGATGTTTATCACTACGGGTGAAACGAGTACTATATCTGATTTTTAACCAATTGGTAATAGTTGCGTTAATTTTTCCGGTAGCATTATAACGTTGCAAACCGTCATCACCAAGTTTTAACAGACCTCCTTGGTCTAAGTAATTGAATGAAGCATAATAAGTAATTTTATCAGCACCACCTGTTATGCTCACATTATGCTCCTGCGATAATACACTACTTTTATAGCTTTCATCATACCAATCCGTGTTTGCATACCCTTTCGTCCATGTATCTTCCCATAAAGCCGAATTACCAGGTTTAGTATCAAGACTATAAGGTAGCTTACCAGCTTGGTAGTCCAACATCTTCTGCATTGTCTCATCATTAAAGACTTGTCCGTCACCTTTATTAATAGCAGCACTATTAAAGAAATTAGCAAATGTATAAGAGTCCATCATTTTGGGCAAGTTCATCGGGCTCGCCACACGGAAGCTATTATTATAATTTACTGCAATTTTACCAGCCTTACCATTTTTGGTAGTAACAAGAATAACTCCAAATGGCGCGCGCGACCCATAAATAGAAGAAGCCGCCGCATCTTTCAATACTGAGATATTTTCAATATCTTGCGGATTGATAGTATTTAAGTCACCTTCCATGCCGTCAATCAATATAAGTGGACTTCCACTTGAACCATCACCAATCGTACCATTACCACGAATACTTATACTGGCTGTTTTATCTACCTCACCAGTATTTGTAGAAATCTGCAAGCCAGGTATCAGCCCCTGTAAGGCCATCGTTGCACTTGCCACCGGACGCGACTCCAAATCTTTGGCCGTAGCAATACCTACCGAACCCGTCAGATTCACTTTTTTCTGCGTACCGAAACCTACCACTACTACCTCATCCAGCATTTCAGTATCATCTTTCAATACAACATCGATTGTTTTTCCTGCAACAACTTGTATTTCTTGTGTCTTATATCCTATATAAGAGATAATTAAAGTTGCCCCAGCTCTTACCGACAAAGAAAAATTACCATCAACATCAGTAATAGTACCATTAGATACATTCCCTTTTTCTATAATACTGGCGCCAATAACGGGTCCCATTGCATCTTTCACCACACCTGTAACTTTGACTTGCTGTTGGATTACCTGCATACTTTGTTCATTGCTATCTGCCATCACCGTGAAAGGATGGCCAGCAACGAAACCGATGCCAAGCAACAAGGCGGCAAGCGCCTTCCGATTGTTTCTAAAAGAATCTGATTTCATTGTTTTTCTTTTAAATTAGATAATAAAAGGTTTATTGACTCTCAAAAAAAATCCCTCAAAGGAGATGTGCAAATATACAGTGGTTCACTATAACAAAACAGAAGATAAATAGACCGTGAAGAAAGGACAAATTCGTCATGCCTAATTTACCACTGCCATTGATTAATTTACCCAGTCTCTTATAGAGTAGGAACTACCGGTTTTATACTTCCATCCTCATTAAACTCCAACTTATCCATACAAACCTCACGATGATAACCGGCTGCCCACCCCATTCTTACTGCATTAGGTCGACGGAAGCGATGATACACAATATACCATTCGTCTTTTCCTGGAATTTGCAATACTGAGTTATGCCCTGTTCCATAAATACCTTTCTCCGTTTTTTTCGACAGAATTAAATTGTTCTTGGGAATATTCAATGAACCGAGCGGTGAAGTTGCCGTGGCATACCTTACCTGATAATTCTCATCGCGTGTATCATTCTCCGACCATAAGAAATAGTAAAGCCCTTTACGATAAAAAACATAAGTACCTTCGTTATAACTTCTGTCAGGTGTCATTCTTATAACCTTGCTCTCGTCGAAAGAAATCATATCATCATTTAATTCTACTGCGGCAAGATAATAGTTACCCCAATAAAGGTAATATTTATCAGAAACCGGATCGTGGAATACATCCGGGTCTATTTCTTGTCCTCCCCGTTGTCCTATCGGACGGAAATCAACAAGAGGCTTTCCTAATGGGTCATAAAAAGGTCCAGCCGGGTCATCTGCAATGGCTACCCCAATTTTCTTATCGGCCGAAAAATAATAATAATACTTATACTCGTCATTCACTTTTCGTTCGATAATAGCTGGTGCCCATGCCCGCTTATCTGCCCAAGCTATATCTTTCTGCAAATTAAGAATAACACCCTCATCTTTCCACTCTCTCAGATTATCAGATGAAAAAGTTTTAAAATAGTATCCACTCCATTCATGAAAGCCATCACTGGTAGGATAAATATAATACTTACCTGTTTTATGTGAAAACATCACTTCCGGATCAGCATAGTATCCCTGCAATACCGGATTATTCTTATTATCCAATGGCACATATCCACGGTCAGCCCCCTCTGTAGTAAACTCAATTTTCCTAATTGCCTTATCAAAATTATATTGCATAAATTCGGCACAAACAGAACGGCTGTAACTGCCTCCTTCCGATAAACCTCCATTATGATAGAAAAAATACCATTGCCCTTTAAATTCCACTATGCTAGGATGTATTGTATTACTGTTTCCTGCAATCTCCGCCAGAATACCTTTATATTCATAAGGACCATCAACACGATCTGCCATCGCATAAGCTACCTTTTCCGGCCAGCCTGAAGCATAAGTCAAGTAGTATTTATCTTTATATTTATGTATCCAAGGGGCTTCGGTAAAATTAAAATCTTTAAAATCAATCTTTTTAATTTCTCCGTCAATCTCTATCATATTCTCTTTCAACTTTGCATAATAACAAAATCGGTTTCCCCAGAATATCCATGCCTGTCCATCTTCGTCAACAAATACAGCAGGATCAATGCACACCCAGGAATGATTAGATCCAAAACAATCCTTATTAGTCAGTAATGGCTTGCCAAGTGCATCTTTAAAAGGTCCTTCAGGCCGATCAGATACGGCAACTCCAATGCCTGAACCATTTGTACTAATATAAAAGTAATACTTCCCATTACGCAGAATAATATGCGAGGCATAAGCAGCTCCAGTATCGTCCCAAACAAAATCAGTAATCTTCAACGGCGTTGGATACTCAGTCCAGTTTATCATGTCTGTCGTAGAAAACACGCACCAATCTTTCATCTTATAACCACTTTGCTTACCGGCACAATCATGTCCTGTATATAACCAAAGTGTATCTCCAACTACCAGCACAGCCGGATCTGCTGTATATTTATGTGTAATCACCGGATTACCATTTATAACAAAATGAAACAAACTGTCTTGTGCCAATGCATTGGCATTTATTCCAATTGAAGTCATAAAGAACAGGGAAATCCAATAAAGTTTTCTCATCATACTCTTATTTTTATTAATGAATAAGACAGAAGATTTCATGCGAATTTTTGTTTTGTGTCCTGAATGGTTTGATTTCATGGTTTTCATATTTATCTGATAAAAAACTCGATAGAATTAAGAGACAGGCAAAAGTAGCAAGTTTACCCGGATACAAGCAGAGGCAAATCGGGAGAAAAGAAAGGGGAAAACAGTCAACCTATATGAAAGTTATTCCCTATTCACAAAATAACTTCTTCCTCCCTATCAGAAAGTTATTATTATCCCAAGAAAAAGTTTTCAGCATCGAATAAAAATTTGTAAATTGCGCCTGCAAATATATAATTGCAAATTAAAAATAATTATTTGCAAAGTTAGAATTTATATTCGCAGACTATGAATATATTTTTTTATTCGATAGAAAAAAGTTTTTAATAGGGAGAAAGCAAGTTTTATCTGCACCTAGAGCAAGTTTTTCTGCCTATACCATACAAATAACAAAAGCATACCAATTTAAATACAATCCACTATGGCCGAATATGAAATGCAGGAGATGAACCTGCCCAACAAAGAAGGAAAACGCGTGCTTTACCCACGCCTCGTACAACGCGGACAAGCCGACACGGAATACATTGCACGAATCCTGTCACAAAAGAGTTCATTCAGCAAAGGAGATGTCACCGGGCTATTACAGGAACTGGCTGATGAACTGGCTTATCAAATGGGGCAAGGGAAATCGGTGAAGCTGGATGGTATAGGCACTTTTGTTCCTGCATTGACATTGCGCAAGGACAGAGAACGGGAAACAGGCGAAGAAGACTCCACCCGACGAAACGCACGGAGCATCGCCGTAGGGGGTATTAATTTCCGCCCCGAAAAGTCTCTTGTCGCTTACACAAACTATCATTGTGAACTGGAACGTTCGCAACAGAAGTTCCACCGCTCATCGCAGAAGTTCACCCCCGAACAACGCCTGCAACGGGCAAAGCAATATCTTTCCGAACATCCTTACATGACGGTAAGTGATTATTGTAGACTGACAGGATTGCGGCACACCACCGCATCATTGGAACTGAAGAAATGGGCCGGACAGTCCGAAACTACCATTACAACCTCGGGACGGGGCACGCACAAGGTTTATATCGATGGGTAAATCGGGCAAATAGCGGGGGGAAATCGGGCAAAACAGTATTCAGAAGCATCTGCTTTGCCCGATTTATTCTACTTTTGTTGCATAGATAAATCATAACTCAAATGAATATGCGACCACATATATATCTTCTTTTTCTATTCTTGTTATTCTTTGTTGCCAACAGCATGGCGCAACCTTATACTTTGCGGCACCTCGGCATCGAAGACAGACTATCGAATAACTATGTACGAGACATTGCGCAGGACAAGCAAGGTTGCATCTGGATAGCAACCGAACTTGGATTAAATCGTTTTGATGGTTGTAACTTCACCACTTACAAAAGCAATAACTCACAGTTAAGCAGCGATGCGCTCAACGTATTACTATATGACGAAACGGAAAACAGCCTGTGGATAGGAGGTAAATTCAAGGGCATCAACAGACTGGACTGCTCTACTTACGAGTTTCACGACTATACGCCGGAAGAAAGCATGCGTATTGATAATATCGTACATCTCTCACATGCTGCCGATGGCGGGATATGGATCACTCCACATAATGGAGACATCGTGCACTATGATAAACAAAAACGGATATTCACCACACTTCCCAGTATGGGAGCCACGGAACTGAGCAATTCAAACTGGTGTACCTTCGATGATGGCGAAGGTGCTTTATACATTGGACATGCCCAAGGCGGGATGAGCATCATAGACCTGAAAAACAAAACCAGACATACTCTCAGTAATAATCCGGATAATCCTCAAAGTCTGCCCGGCAACAGTGTCTATTCTATCTATAAAGACCATCTTGAAAATATCTGGGTAGGAACTAATCGCGGCCTGGGATTATTCAACCCGAAGACTGAAGAATTCACCGTATTCAAACATGAGCCAAGTAACCCGTATTCACTGATTGCAGACCACATCTACGCCATCAAGGAAATGAACGATGGCAGCCTATGGATAGCCAGTGACATTGGCGGCATCAGCATACTGGACTTGCACAGCATCACTTTCAAGAATCCTGAGAGTGTACAGTTTTACAACATAACGGCAGGCAACAATAGGAATGGGGTTTCTTCCGGAAATATCCGCAATCTGTTGCAAGATTCCTTTGGGAATATCTGGATAGGCAACTACAGTAGCGGCGTAGATTTCATCAGTCACACACAACCGGTGTTCCATGTCCTTCCTTATATGACCGAGAAGGGAAACATCTTAAAACATAAACCCGTCTGGGGCATTTGCAAAGATGAGAACAATCAGGTATGGTTAGGTAGTGAAAATGAAATCAGCCTGTTCAAGAATGACAAGCTTCTGAAAAGTATCAATATCTCCAAACAATTATCAAGACCTTACGGGCAAGTATTCTCCATAATCAATGCCGGAAACGGTATTCTGCTGCTTGGCATATACGATGACGGTCTGCTAAAATTTGACACCCGCAGCGAATGCATCGAACGTATTCCACTGGATATGGAGAATGTAGACATCATCACTTTCTTCAAGGACACGGACGGCACCATATGGATAGGTGCGGAATACGGCATATACACTTATGCCAATGGGCAACTGAACAAGGAGAGCCAACTGGACGCTCTGCTACCGGACAAATCAGTATACGGTATCTTGCGCGACAGGCAAGGGAAACTATGGATAGGTACTTATGGCGGCGGAATAGCCATCTTCGACAGAAACAACAAACCGGTAGCGAAGCTGAATACAAATACCAACTTCTTCTCCAATGCTATAAACAACCTGCACATGGACAGTCAAGGCGGCATTTGGATTGCTACACGCAATGGAATCGGTTACATTAAAGATACCTCCCATCCCGAAATGTTCGAATCATACGGTTACAAACAAGGACTGGAAGACACTTTTGTACGCACTATCCAGGAAGATGCAACGGGGAATATCTGGCTCAGCACTAACGATGGCATTTCTCGCTGGAACAAACAGAAACAGAGCTTCGACAGTTACGACTACCGGGACGGCATACCTATGGGAAACTTCATAGAAGGTTCGGCTTGCCGCACAGAAGACGGTACTCTTTATTTCGGTTCTCTGAACGGCGTCTGTTACTTCAGTCCCGAAAGTCTGATTGCAGAACGGCAAGTGGCTCCCGTACAGATTATCGAATGTAAAGGACTCGATAACCAGATAGAAAGCCGTAGCGGAGAAATTATCATCTTAACCTCAAATGGCAACATAGAATTGCCCTATGACCGGAATTCATTCCGCATCTATTTTTCCGTTCCCGACTACTCACAAAGCCAGCAGGTGGAATACGCCTATCTGATGGAAGGATTGGAAAACTCCTGGACCAATACTTTAGGTGAAAACCAAGTGACCTTTCGCAACATATCTCCCGGAGAATACACCTTCAAGGTCAAGGCGCGGCTGAGAAACCAAGAGTGGGACGATACTCATATCGCCACTATCACCATACACATATACCCTCCTTTGTGGCTGACGTGGTATGCCAAAATCTTTTATATCCTGCTGGCATTATTGTGCGTGTTCTTCTGGTTCCGCTTCTACAAACGTAAACTGCTATTGGAAAGCTCTCTCGAACTGGAGAAAAAGAAAAGTCTGAATGAACAGGAACTCAACAATGAGCGTCTGCGCTTCTACACCAATATTACTCACGAACTGCGCACTCCACTGACGTTAATACTCGGCCCATTGGAAGATTTGGTCAACGATCCCCATGTACCCGCCTTCTATAGTAATAAGATTAAAGTAATCCACAGTAGTGCCATCCGGTTGCTAAACCTGATTAACCAAATACTGGAATTCCGCAAAACGGAAACACAGAACCGGAAGCTGACCGTATCAAAAGGAGATTTAGGTAGCCTTGTCACTGAAACAGGATTGCGCTACAAAGAGCTGAACCGAAATGGGAAAATTACATTCCAAATCAGTATCGACACCGCGGAAACAAAACTTTATTTTGATACTGACATCATCTCTACAATATTGAACAACCTACTCAGCAATGCAATAAAATATACCCCTGAAGGAGATATCAGGCTCATAATGCGTACAATCGTTGAAGGAGAAAACAAGTATACGGAGATAGTAGTAAGCGACACCGGATATGGAATAGATGCTGAGGCTCTCCCTCATATCTTCGATCGTTATTATCAGGTAAAAGGAAAACACCAGGCATCGGGCACAGGTATCGGGCTCGCATTGGTTAAGTCATTAGCCGACCTGCATGAAGGTATGCTGCAAGTGGAAAGTGAAATTGGCAAAGGAACTACCTTCAGCCTCCGTCTTCTCACAGAAAACACCTATTCCAGTGCCCTGCACAAAGAAGAGAAACCGGAAACAATTCTTGTAGAGCCGGAAAAATCGGAAGAAGAAGAGGATAAAGAGGAGACTGACATTCGTCCGATGTTACTCGTTGTAGAGGATAACGATGACATCCGGGAATATATTGTTTCTTCTTTTAGTAACAATTATCGAATCATAACCGCTACCAACGGGAAAGAAGGTTTGGAACAGGCACAGAAGCATATACCTGATATCATCATCAGCGACATTATGATGCCTGTAATGAATGGAATAGAGCTTTGCAAACGGGTAAAAGAAGATATATGTACCAGTCATATTCCCGTTATCCTGCTTACAGCCAAAGACTCCATCCAAGATAAAGAAGAAGGATACGAAAGTGGTACCGATTCTTATCTGACAAAGCCTTTCAGTGCCAAGTTACTAAACAGCCGCATACACAATTTGCTGGAATCAAGAAGGAAACTGGCACTCCTGATTGCAAACCGCACCAAAGAACTGAAACCGGAACAGCCACAGGAGCCTATCAAATTAAGTCGCCTGGATGAGGAATTCTTGGCCAGGTTTACTTCTATTGTAGAAGAGAACGTTGATATAGACAAACTCGACATGTCTTTCATGATGGACAAGATGAACATGAGCCACTCCACCCTTTACCGGAAGATAAAGGGGCTAACAGGCATATCAGGCAATGAGTTCATCCGGAAGATAAGACTGAAAAACAGTCTCCGCTTATTGATGGAAGAAGGACTAAACATTTCCGAAGCTGCTTATGCAAGCAGTTTCAATGACTTGGGGTATTTCCGGACTTGCTTTAAGGAGGAATATGGAATGGCACCGTCGGAGTACATTAAACAACAGAAATAAATGTAATCCCTGCCAAAGCCATATTCATCAATATTAATCAAGCGCTTTCTTTACCGTTATTTTTAGACTTTATTCTTCCGTTGCAAACAAGCCAAGCAGTTCATTTTGTTTTAGAGGCTTTGCAATAAACAAATTGCATCCCGCCTCTAAAGCACAAATCCTGTCTGACTCAAAGGCATTTGCCGTAAGTGCAATAATCATGATTTCTTTATTAAATTCCCTGATTTTCCGAACCGCTTCCAAACCACCCATTATAGGCATCTTCATATCCATAAGCACAAAATCATAGTGCCTGTTACGAACTTCTTGAACAGCCTCCACACCATTCAGCACACGCGTGATGTTGTAATCTTTAAGAATATGTTGCACTAATGAATAATTACCGTCATTATCTTCGGCAATCAGAATTTTCAAGTCTTTTCTGTTTGCTATCCTTACAGGCATTTCCTGTTTTTCGGGCAGCACAACGACCGGAATTTCTTTTCCCAGCAAATCTACCTCACACGGTATCCATGCCCAGAAGGTAGACCCTACGCCAGGAGCAGAAGTAAAGCCGACCTCACCTCCCGCACCTTCGATGATGGCACGCGAGATAGCCAGTCCGAGTCCCGTTCCCTGCGCAAATTCATTCAGCTTCTGAAAACGTCCGAACACCCGGTTTTGCAATTCCGGTGGAATGCCGACTCCTGTATCTTCAACGTATACCCGGATACCTCCCCGTTCAAGAGTGTATCCCATCTTGATATGTCCCGACTTGGTACATTTCACCGCATTGGTGAGGAAGTTGGACCACACTTGCTTCAACCGGCTTCTATCCAGAAAGATGTTGCACTCCGCACCCGAACTATCCAGAAGGAGTTCGACATCAGTATTTGCCACTTTAGGCAAGATCATCGTATACAACTCGCTACGTAGCTTTGCCAAGTTGAATGTTTCCCTCTTACGTTCAAGGATTCCCGACTCAATCTTGGACAGGTCAAGAATATCATTAATCAGGCGCAACAGCAACTCATTGTTGGACTGGATGATTTCTACATATTCTTCTTTCTCTGCTGGATCGTCACAATGTGCCATGAGCTCGGAAAAGCCTACGATAGCATTCAGAGGAGTACGTATCTCATGGCTCATATTTGCCAGAAAAGCAGATTTAAGTTTATCGGAAAGCTCCGCCTTTTCTTTCAGTTCCTTTAATTCGCGGGTTACTCTTTCCCATTCCGTATTGTTGAAACTAATACCGGTATAACGGATTACTTTTCCCTTCCTGTCCCTCTCGGACTGGATGCCGGTAATCACCAAACTTTGCCACTCCTTATCCCACTTTGTCTTGGTGCGGTAATTAAAGCTAAAGTCCTTATCTATCCCGTTGAGCATAAGATCAATGAACTCACGTATACGATCCATATCATCGGGATGTGCATGTTCCATATAGTCTTCCGGGGTAATGGGAGTTTCAGGATTATAATCGTTCACCGGATCATTGAAAGCTCTGAAAAGCCCACTTTCTACATCAAAATCCCAATAGCTCATACCAACGGTCTTGAAAGTAAGCTCCATCTTGTAGTTTCTTTCCTTTATTTCTTCGTTCAGTTGGTGCATCTTGGAGATGTTCTGACGAAATCCGGTATACTTTATGATATGCCCTGCTTCATCCCGTTCAAAAGGCACTCCCATCACATGACAATACTGCCATGTTTCATCATATTTCGTCTTTATACGGCAAGTCAGGTCAATCATTTTGTCTTCACCCAACACCATGGATTGCGTGGCATCATTGTAGGTGGAATAGTCTTCGGGGTGTACAAATTCCCTAAATTCTTCCAAAGTCATCAGTTTGTCACTGGCATAGTCATTGACAGGATCATTGTATGACTCAATTTTCAGGGTTTGTATATCAAAATCCCAATGGACGATATTACTGACTTGCATAGCCAGTTCGCGTTTGGTAATCAGTTCCTGGGTCTTTTTTGCCATCAGCACTTTCTCGGTCACATCCAACTGTGTACCGATAATCAACCGTTTGCCCCGATGCTCGGAAGACATACGCATGCGGCTTTCATAATAGCGATACTGTTCTTCTGCTTCGTTGTAATAACGTAGCGTTATGTGTCCATATTGTATTTCTCCGTTTATCAGTTGAGCAAATATCTGCTTTAATGGGGCATGATCCTGGGGATGTAGTATTTCCAGCATTTCTTCCCATGGCAACATTTCCTTTGCAATCGCTTCTCCATATAAAGAACTAAAGCTCTTCTTACGCACATCATACACCCATGAAGACATATTGGCGGCATTCATAGCCATCTCCAGATTCTTCTTGTTTTCTTCCGTACGAAAATCAGCTTCCTTTAAAGCAGTCACATCATTGGAAAGCAGGATATGGCCGATAATCTTCTCTTCGCTATTTCGCAAAGGAACAACTTTAGCCTCATAAATCATGGATTTTTTATTATTGCTCGTAAAGTAAGCATCATCGTTGATCCGGTCAAAATCATACTCAAACTCCAAAGCAACGTCTTCGCCTGCCCGTATCTTTCTTTCAAGTTCTTCATCCATATAGGGACTCTGAAAGAGATTGACAATATTCACTACAGTCGACCGGTCATCAACGCCATACATGCGCAAAGCATGGTCGTTGATACTACGTAAGACGCCGTTTGCATCATATATATCAATACTTATCGGCAAACGGGCATACAAACTCTCTGCTAATAAAAGTTCTTCGTGGGAAAGGGTTTCATCTTGTTCCATCAAATTATTAGTTTTTGTCGGTACTTCAGTACTGGCAGGTTTGTCGCTTCAGCAGTCCATATATTCCAAGCTATACTTCTTTTATACAGAGCTTGCATGGCAAAAGTATGACTAAAAAACGATATTCTAAAATTTAAAGTAACAAAACTGAAATACGACTAAACTTAGGCAAGTAAAAAAGCGGAAAAAGCATGAATACAGGAGGTAAAAAAACAAAGAGACATGCCTGTTTTCGGCATGTCTCTTCTATTAGATATTCTATTATGAAGTTATCAAGTGCCTTTCAACAGGCACAATCTTTAGAATTCTTATTCCACTTCTATACCGTGTTGTACCGGAGTAAGAATGAACGTAAATTCATAATCACCATAAGGCAACTGATATTGCTGCAACGGCCATGCACCCCAGCTATTCACACAGCCCAGCCCCATCTGTGCCTTGTCAATGCAAAGGTTTGTCAGGTCAGCCTGTTTCACTTCGGGAGAGTGGCTCTGACCTTTGTCCCAACCATCGTCCAAAGACTCGATAGTGTAGTGCAGGGCGGATGCGGAGAAAGGAGCTTCTGCCACAATCTGCAAGCCACGGCCTGCGGAATTCAGTTGCTTCCACCAGCGGATGTCGGTCTTCGTTCCGGTTTCCTGTGGACGGATGTAAGAGTAGAACTGCTCATCCACGCTCTGACGGTACAAGCCCAGGTCGGTCACATGGTTACGGTCACTGTAGTTTTCTATCGGACCACGACCGTAATATTCTATCGTTTCGAATGACTTAGGCATCTGCATCTGCATACCAAAACGGAACATGGGCGATACCTTTGCCTGCTGGTCGGCTGTCATCTTCTGAGTTACTTTCACGGCACCCTTGTTATTGATGACATAAGTCAGATTCAAACGTGCAGAAACGTTCTTCATATCATATTCTGCATTTACCTGTACCTGGTCGCCTACGGTTTCCCATTTGAAAGAAGTCAACTTCAATCCCGGATTCTTCCAAGCCGCAAACTTTTGTTGCAGACCTGCACCGAAGTCATTATCAGTAGGCGCACGCCAGAAGTTAGGTGCCAAAACAGCATCTTCATTCATCATTTCCACACCTGCCACATTGTAACGGCTCAGGTAACCACTATGTTTGTCGAATTCCAGACGGAAGTTCTCACCGTTCACTATCAGATAACGCCAGTCGTTCTCCTGCACTTGCGGAACTACAGTAGCTACGTTTACGCTTTCTGTATTTTTCAGTTCCATTGAAGGAGCCTTGTAAGGATTCAGTACAAACTGATCTTTCGCTACGGCATATCCGGCAGGAAGTAATCCTTCACGGTTCTTCAGACGATACTTCACATTCAGCAACCATTCCTTGCATTCGCAAGTCTTGCCGATGTTCAGTTTCACTTTGGCAGTCTGCTGCGGAGCAACGTCGAGGTCTTCTACACGGCCGGTGCGGATTACCTTACCATTAGCCAGCACTTCCCAGTCCATGTAATAAGCGGACAGATCGCGGAAGAAGTTTTCATTATAAACGTTTACTTCACCATTTTTCAAGTCAGCCAGGGTAGTCCATATGTTCTGGTAGAAGTAGCCGACCTCATACATGTGCGGATTGGGCACACGATCAGGACTGATAAGACCATTATCACAGAAATTCTTATCTGAAGCATCATAGCGATTGAAATCACCACCATAAGCATAAATAGTTACCCCGTCTTTACCTTTCCAACGGACAGACTGGTCCACAAAATCCCAGATAAATCCACCTTGCAGGTTAGGATATTTACGAATCAGATCCCAATATTCTTTAAAACCACCTTGTGAATTACCCATCGCATGGGCATATTCACATTGGATAAGCGGTTTCTTAGCATCTGTACGTTTGCCATACTTCTCCATATGCTCATAACCGGCATACATGGGGCAATCAACATCGGTGAATTCGTTGCCGTGGGCTTGCTCGTATTGCACAGCACGGCTGGGATCTTCATTCTTTATCCAACGGTAACATGCTTCGAAGTTGGGTCCGAAACCGGCTTCGTTGCCCAGTGACCAGAAAATGATGCTGGGATGATTGAAACCACGTTGCACATTGCGTTGGTTACGCTCCATGTGGGCTTTGGCATAGGCGGTATTCTTGGCAAGAGTCTTTTCCTTGTAGCCCATACCATGCGATTCGACATTCGCTTCGGCCACCACATAAATACCGTATTTATCGCAAAGATCATACCACAGATTGTCATCCGGATAATGACAGGTACGCACAGCATTGATATTAAATTTCTTCATCACCTGAATATCCTGTATCATGCGTTCGGGAGATACCACATAGCCACCGTCAGGATCAAGTTCGTGGCGGTCGGCCCCCTTAAAGAGGACAGCCTTGCCGTTGACAAGTATCTGGTCGCCCTTCAATTCAATCTTGCGGAAACCTACTTTTACGGGAATAACTTCGTTGCTGCCTTGCAAAGTAGCACGCAGGGTATAGAGATAAGGAGTTTCGGCAGTCCATTTGTGAGGATTCTCCACATTCATCAGGACGTTTCCGCTACCTTTGGCGGTTGCGGTGGCTACTTGCTTGCCTGTTGCATCCAGCAATTCCAGGTCTACATTTCCACTGCCTTTCAGGTTGAGTTTCACACTGAGGGAACCGTCTTCATAAGTTTCGTCCAGGTCCGGAGTAACGCGGATATCCTGAATACGTTTTTTATTGCGGGCATAGAGGTAACAATCACGACCTACACCACTGAAGCGGAAGAAGTCCTGGTCTTCCAGATACGTACCATCGCACCAACGGAATACTTGGAAGGCGATAAGGTTCTCCTGTCCCGGCTTCAGGTAAGGAGTCAGGTCAAATTCAGCTTCCAGTTTGCTGTCTTCGCTGTAACCTACATAGCGGCCGTTCACCCACAGATACATATTGGAAGTGACGGAGCCGAAGTGTGCGATAATATCTTTTCCCTTCCAGTCAGCCGGAACGAGGATTTCGCGACGGTAAGAACCAACGTGGTTGTTCTGTATGGGAACTTCGGGAGGATTGTTCTGGAACTGGTTGCGCCAGGCATAACCGGTGTTTACGTAGATGGGATCGCCATAACCGTTCAACTCCCATACAGCGGGAACCTGCATATCATTCCAGCCTTTGTCGTTAAAACCGACTTTCCAGAAATCGGTAGGACGTTGGTCAGCATTGGGTACCCAGAAGAATTTCCAGGTGCCGTTCAAAGTCATGTAGTTAGCGGATTTGGCTTTCTCGCCTTTCATGGCAGCATCTGCCGACTCGTAGGCGAAGTAGTTAGCGTGCATAGGCGCACGGTTCACAGCATTGACTTCCGGGTCAAGCCACTCTTTAAAGGACTGTGCATTTGCAGTCAGAGCCAAGGCTGCAAAGAGTCCGGTGATAAGATGTTTCTTCATGATATAAAGTTATTATGTTTGTAGCAGTATGAAAGTAATTCTTTTCATACTGCTACAAAGATAGGGTGATTTAATGAATTCAAAGGAGAATTATAGTTCAAAAAGAGGGGAAAACAGACCAAAGTGACTTTTGCTCCCCACTCACTTCCCTATTTCACCTGCAAACGATATACTCCAAACGAGCGTGGTTCAAGCTCAAGCTTCAAAGACTGCCCTTTCACTTGTACCGGACGAACACGCGGAACAATTGCTTCCTCATCCAACGTGTTCACCGTTCTCCAATTATCATTTTGCAGGTAAGTACATGAACCTGCAACAAGCTGGCGTTTCTTCAAGCCGTTGAAATCTATCTGAACCTCAGCAGGCCGGCTACCGGCATTCACCAGTTTCAGAATAATTTCACCTGTCGGTGCATTCAACGCAGCGGTTGCATAGAGGCTGTCTTGTCCTGCAACAGCTTTGCCGTCCATTTTCAGACTGAGCACGTCGGTTCCGGCATTCATGCCGTACATTTGCTGAACGTAGTAGTTCGGTGTACGCATCATCCGCAGGTTATCAAACCAGATTAAGTCCGGATTCCACTGCCAGGCATCTACATGGGCAAACAAAGGAGCGTATGTGGCCAGATGAACTACATCTGCGTTCCGTTCCAGTCCCGTCATGAAGGCTGCTTCGGAAAGGGCTGCAAGGAAGTTGTTATCTTTCTTCGTGGAATGGTCGTGTGAAGCATATTCTCCGGCGAAGACTTTCGGACCTTTACGGTCATAGTTGTCATAGCGGGAAGCGTTGCCGAAGAACCAGTCGGGATTCATGTAATAGTGTTCATCCACCAGGTCTACACCCAGACGTTTCATTTCCGGCCAGAGGTAATCGAACTTATCACCGCTGGCACTGGGGCCGGAACTGCCGACAACCTTGATAGTGGGATACTTTGCACGGATAGCTTTCGTGAAGGCTTCCAGACGGTCTACATAGACCTTGTCCCACTGTTCGTTGCCGATACCTATCATTTTCAGGTTAAAAGGTTCGGGATGTCCCATATCGGCACGTACTTTGCCCCAGGTAGAGGTAACCGGGCCGTTGGCGAACTCAATCAGATCGAGTGCATCCTGTATGTAGGGGTCAAGCTCATCCATAGGAACGACTTCGTTACTTTCGTACTGACAGGAGAGTCCGCAACTTATCACCGGGAGAGGTTCTGCACCGAGGTCCTCACTCAGAAGGAAATATTCGAAGTAACCAAGGCCGAGGGTCTGGAAATAATCGGGGAATGCTTTATGTTTAAAAGTATAATTCCAGCGGTTTTCATTCAGAGGACGGTTTTCGACAGGACCTACCGAGTTCTTCCACTGATAACGGGTTTCAAGACTGTTACCTTCGATGATGCAGCCACCGGGGAAACGGAATACACCGGGGTTGAGGTCGTAAAGGGCTTGCGCCAGATCAGCACGCAGACCATTCTCACGTCCTTTCCAAGTGTTGACGGGGAAGAGGGAGATGTGGTCCATGTCTACTGTACCCTTGGTTTCCAGAACGATACGCAGGCGGGCATGGGCATCGGTGAAAGGAGATTTCAGCACAGCGGTCAGTTTCTGCCAGTCGCGGCCGCTCACTTCTATTTCTTTTTTCAGAAGATTCTGGGCATTGGAATTCACCAGTTCGATGGAGAGTTTCATCGGCTTGGCATCCGGTGTACGGGCATATACGGAAAAACGGTATTCTTCGCCTTGCTTCACGCCGATGCCGCGATAGCCTTCATTATCCAGTCCGGCACGCAACAGGCGACCGTCATTGACTACACGCACGTAATGCGGATTGCGGTCGAAACAAGGATTTGCATCCTGCACGGTTACATTGCCGAAAGGCACCCAACCGACGAAAGGTTGCGGGAATTCAAAAGAACGGTTCTTCACTAATTCGGCATAAAGTCCGCCGTCAGCACCGAAGTTGATGTCTTCGAAGAAGATGCCATACATTTCGGGCTGTATCTGTGCCGTTGGTTTGGAAACATCAACGGTCATCACATGCGTCTGCGCCTGCACACCCAGTGCAAGGGACAAAGCTAAAAGGGTGGTTAATTTTCTCATGGTTTATATGATTTAGTAAGAGGTCCGACAGTCTACCCTGGTCTGAAAGCAAGTCCACCGCCAGACTAACATCTAGTCTACCCTAGACTAGTCGTTAGTCTAACAGCTAATAGACGTTAACGGAATCCTCGAATTATTAATTAAACATAAATATCAGTCTTAGATTGTTATCATCATTTGCCAACGCCTTCATGGATACGTATCACTGTAAACGAATAGGCCGGCATTGAGTAAGAAAAGTCATTTCCTTCTACCTTGAAATCAGAAGAAGCAGGTTTAGCTCCTTTGTCTTTCGGATCACCTGTCAATATCGTTTTTGTAGCCGAAGGATTTACCAAAGTAGCTCCGTCCAACTTCACCTGGGCAGACACTTCTACGGGGAGCATATTCACCAACTTCACGATGTAATCTCCTGTATTGGCGTCTTTCACAACAGAAACTCCTACGCGCTTCTTCACGGCATCCCAACCGTTGTTCAGTTTCACATCAGAAGTAAGATACTCGTTTCCGGAGTTCTGACCATACATTAATTGTGTATAGTAGCCTACTGTCGGCTTCACTTCCGTATTATTGAAGTAAATCAAGTCCGGATTCCATTGCGTATGTCCGTCTTTAGCCAATAGCGGAGCGTAGGAAGTCATTTCCACTACATCACCGTTACGCTCCACGGCTGTCAGGTACAAGGCTTCGGCAAGTGCTGTTTCTACATTATTGGGGCGGCCCGGCAGGTGGGCGGCATATTCGCCCAAGTATACTTTCGCCTTTTTACGGTCGTAACGGTCGTAATAATCCTGATTGTGAATCAGCCAGCCCGGTTCCACATAATAATGTTCGTCAACCATAGGCACACCCAGTTCGGTGGCAAGGTCCCAACCTACTTCATAATCCGTACCTTCATAGAACGGTCCGGTAGTACCAATCACCGTTACTTCGGGATATTTCTCCTTGACAGCATCGAATATCATCTTGAAACGTTCTACGAATACTTCCGTTATCATATCTTCGTTGCCAATGCCGATATACTTCAGATTGAATGGTTTCGGATGTCCGGCTTCGGCACGCTTCTTACCCCATACGGTCTTGCGGGCGTCTCCGTTGGCATATTCTATCAGGTCGAGAACGTCCTGAATGTATTGCGGCATTTCTTCCATCGGAATACCGCCCTGTTGTCCCATGCAAGTCAGTTCACCTTTGGAATGATGGGCACACGTTCCCGAGTTCTGGCAAGGCACACCTGCCGCAACTACCGGTACGGGTTCTGCACCCATATCCTCGCAGAACAGGAAGTATTCATGGTAGCCCAGACCGCGGGTCTGATGGTAGCCCCAAAGATTACGCAGAGGCTTACGGGCTTCCAACGGACCAATAGAACCTTTCCAGTCGTAAATATTGTCGATACCATCGCCATGAGCCACGCATCCGCCGGGGAAGCGCATAAAACGGGGATGAAGGTCGGCAAGCGTCTGTGCCAGGTCGGCACGGAGTCCGTTCTTACGACCTTTGAAAGTCTTTTGCGGGAAGAGGGAAACCATGTCCAATGCCAGTTGTTGAGTGCCCATCCAGACAAGAGGAGTAATAGTCAGTACGGCATCCGTGGCATCCTGGTATGCTGTCAGCACAGCGCGTTGCTTCTTCCATTCTTTGGAAGTGACGGAGAGCACAGCCATTGCCACCTCCTTACCGTCTTTAGTCTGCAAAGCCACTTTCACCTTTCCGCCTTTTCCTTCCAGCATTTTTGAGAAGAAAGAGAAATCGTACTTTTCTTCTTTCTTCACGGCAATACCGTCGAAACCGGAATTCACCAGCGAAACTTCAGCAGGCATGTTCACTTCGAACACTGCGTAATGGGAATTATTGGGATGTATCGGATTCTCCGTTGCGATGCTCAGTTTTCCATTCTCTCCGCGGACACTCCAGGAATGTGTAGAGTTCCAGTTCTGGTCGTTGCCACGGTCAGTAGGGGCATATTCAAAGTCGCGGTTCTGTATCAACTCAGCGTACAGACCACCGTCAGCCGCATAGTTGATGTCTTCAAAGAAAATACCAATCAAATGGTTGCTGATATTCTTGGCTTCATCAGCTTTCACCCGGATAATAGCTTCTACCGGTTTCAGATTTGCAAAACGAACAGGGTCTTGTTCCGTACGTTCGGCATTCAGTGACTGGCGGTATTTCTTGGCTTCGGCAAAACGGATGATACTCTGAACCGTAGCATAAGGTACTTCCTGCATCCAGCCTTCCTGTTCGTGGCCGTTTATCACTATCTTCTTTTCAGTAGTGGGGAATACGTCTTTCGGTTCGTACTTGCTACGATCTGCCGGAGAGAAGTATTTCTGTGCTTCCCACTTCTGCAAATCAGGAGAGGTTACATAGGCAAGTGCTTCACCGGTATTGGTAGCTGCCCAGATGCAATGCCATTTGCCGTCGGCACGGGTTTGCATCAGGTGGGGTTTAAACATCGTTTTCGCACGTCCCCACGGGCCAAAGTCAGAGTTTACATAAGCAAAGCCATCTGCCACGCTGAACCATTTCTCTCCATCAGGACTCCAGGCAAACTTCAAACCGCTTCTGCCGTCATGGTTGGAATACGAGAAGAGATATACCTGGTCAGGTTCGTTCATCACAGCATCTACCTTTGCCTGCACAGGCAACACAAAGGATAGCAGCAGACACAAACTTAAAAATTTCATCAATTTGTTCATGATATATAAGATTTGTTGGGTTAATATTTTTTAGAGGGGGATAAATGATAATTTAGCGGCGTAGCGCTGGAGCAAGGTTTCCTTTCGGCATACTAATTGACGTGATAGTGCCTGGTAGGCTGAAAGCCTTTTATCTTATAGCCCAGGGCAACGCCCTGGGGGATTGCCATGTGTTTCTCTTTGCGCCCTGTAAGGGCATAACAGCCCACATGGGCTTTTGCCCTTACAGGGCGTAAGATTGTGGGATCATCCATTACCCAGGGTGTTACCCTGGGCTGTAAGATAAAAGCCTTACAGGCTTAGGAAATGCACACCGCTAAATCATCATTTTCCAAACTTCTACAATCATAACTCAAATATATAGTAGCAATGAAGAACAAATGGATAATAACCTTGGCCGCCATGTCATTGGCCGCCTGCACCTCAGCCCAGACCTGGATATGGTATCCGGGCGATTATGAAATATGGTTAGGCAATCAGATGAATAACCGCCGCACGGAGCGCGGTGCCTTTTTCCCTCCTTTCTGGAAGACCGACAGCCACTATGTAGTCGTGGAATTCAGCAAACAACTGAACCTTTCCGAACCGGAAGAGATCTTCATTGCCGCCGAAGGAAAGTATAACGTTAAACTGGATGGGAAACTCCAATTCGGCATGCCGGAAACCTTATTGCTTCCGGCCGGGAAACATAACCTGAATATTAAAGTCTGGAATCAGTCGACTCCTCCTGCCATCTACGTAAAAGGCAAGACCGTAAACTCCGATGCTACCTGGCGCGTGACTTATGAAGACAAGGAATGGATTGACGAAAGCGGCAAAGCCAGTGACACCTCAGCCACCATCTATATGGATGCCGGCTGCTGGAACTTTGACGGAGCCACCGAACGCCCTTCCCAATTCCGGCTGATGCGGACACCCCATCAACCCACCTCCCGCACCGTGCAACCCGAAGGAGGCATCCTCTATGATTTCGGAAAAGAAACATTCGGTTACCTCACTCTGAAGAATCTCTCCGGCAAAGGCATCATCGACATCTATTACGGTGAAAGTCCGGAAGAGGCGAAAGACAAGGCATACTGCGAAACATTGGATAAACTGCGACTGGAACCGGGACAAGTCATCGACCTTGCCATCCGCCGGACATCCCCCTTATCCTCTTCCGAAAACGAGTATACCCTGGAGAATAGCAAAGCTTTCCGCTACGTCTACATCACCCACGAACCGGGCGTGCAGATAGGCGAAGTAGCCATGCAATACGAATACCTTCTCGAAGAATATCGTGGAAATTTCCGTTGCAACGACGAAGAGTTGAACCGCATCTGGGAAGTGGGTGCCTACACCATGCATCTCACCACCCGCGAGTTTTTTATCGACGGCATCAAGCGCGACCGTTGGGTGTGGAGCGGAGACGCCATCCAAAGCTATCTGATGAACTACTATCTCTTCTTTGACAGTGAGTCGGTGAAACGCACCATCTGGTTGCTTCGCGGCAAAGATCCCGTGACCAGTCATAGCAATACCATCATGGACTATACTTTCTACTGGTTCCTCAGCGTCTACGATTATTACCTGTATAGTGGTGACCGGCAGTTCGTCAATCAACTCTATCCACGTATGCAGACTATGATGGATTATGTATTGGGACGCACCAACCGGAACGGCATGGTCGAAGGTATGTCCGGTGATTGGGTATTTGTAGACTGGGCGGACGGTTATCTGGATAAAAAGGGAGAACTCTCCTTTGAGCAAGTCCTGTTCTGCCGGAGTCTTGAGACAATGGCGCTCTGTGCAGGGTTGGTGGGAGACCGGATCAACCAACAGAAATATGAAAAACTGGCTGTCGCCTTGAAAGCCAAGCTGGAAACGACATTCTGGAATGCCTCGAAACAGGCCCTTGTACATAACCGTATCAATGGTGTTCAGAGTGATGCCGTCACCCGTTATGCCAATATGTTTTCCGTTTTCTTCAACTATCTGAGTCCGGAGAAACAGCAGGCCATCAAACATTCCGTTCTTTTGAATGACAGCATCCTGAAGATTACGACTCCCTATATGCGCTTTTATGAGCTAGAAGCCCTTTGTGCGCTTGGTGAGCAAGAAACAGTGATGCAGGAAATGAAAGCGTACTGGGGAGGAATGTTGAAAGAAGGTGCCACTTCCTTTTGGGAAAAATATAATCCGGAGGAAAGCGGTACGCAGCATCTCTCCATGTATGGTCGTCCTTATGGGAAGAGTCTGTGTCATGCCTGGGGAGCAAGTCCCATCTATTTACTGGGCAAATATTACCTGGGAGTGAAACCTGTGAAGGAAGGCTATAAGGAATTCTCTATAACTCCGGTACTGGGAGGTCTGAAATGGATGGAAGGCAGTGTACCTACACCGAACGGAAATATACATATCTATATGGACCGAAGAACGGTTAAGGTACGCGCGACCGAAGGCAAAGGTTATCTGACGATAAAAAGCCGTCGGCAGCCAAAGGCCAATATCGGAACTGTGGAAAAGATAGATGAGAATACCTGGCGCCTCCGGATAGATAACCCGGAAGAGAGAATTGTTACCGGATTGAAGGACTGAGAAGCAGTATGTGAGTACAAACGGGTACTTACTGCGTCTTTTTACTATAAACTCTCCTCTTTCCCTTCTTCCATAGAAAAAGAGAGAGACAGTAATCATAAATAGAAGTATGAGAAATATCAGATTATTCATGTTTGCGGCATGTACACTTCTTTTAGCAGCGTGCGGCAAGCAAACCGTGAAGATTATAACTCCGCCGGATGCGTCGAACCGTATTCTGTTTGGTGCGGAACAGTTACAAACCACTCTGGACAAAGCAGGTTACCGGGTCGTGATGCAACAGGGAGATACTACATTCTCCAACCCGGATGTCCGAACCATCCTGCTGACAGAAACCAATGATACGACTTTGAAGAAAGAAGGTTTTCAGATTACAACTGTTGGTAATCTGACGAAAGTATCAGGCAGGGATGGCAGCGGTGTCATCTATGGATGCCGTGAACTGATAGACCGTGTGAGTAGTTCGGAAGGCAAACTGAACTTCCCCGAGAAACTGACGGACGGGCCGGAGATGGTATTGCGTGGCGCCTGCGTAGGATTGCAGAAGATGACTTATCTGCCGGGCCACGGCGTATATGAATATCCTTATACACCGGAGAGTTTTCCCTGGTTCTATGATAAAGAACTGTGGATTAAATATCTGGATATGCTGGTTGCCAACCGTATGAACTCACTTTATCTCTGGAACGGGCATCCGTTTGCTTCGTTAGTGAAGCTGGAAGACTACCCGTTTGCATTGGAAGTGGATGAGGAGACCTTCAAGAAGAACGAAGAGATGTTCTCTTTCCTCACGGAAGAAGCAGATAAGCGTGGTATCTTTGTGATACAAATGTTCTACAATATCATCCTGTCAAAGCCGTTTGCCGAACATTACGGTCTGAGAACACAGGACCGCAACCGTCCTATTACTCCTTTAATTGCGGACTATACCCGTAAGAGCATTGCCGCTTTTATTGAGAAATACCCCAATGTAGGATTGCTTGTTTGCCTGGGTGAAGCCATGTGTACGGTGGAGGATGATGTGGAATGGTTCACAAAGACAATTATTCCCGGAGTAAAGGATGGATTACAGGCACTTGGACGTACAGATGAGCCGCCTCTCTTGTTGCGTGCGCACGATACGGACTGTAAATTAGTGATGGATGCCGCCCTGCCGCTCTATAAGAATCTTTATACCATGCATAAGTATAACGGTGAATCACTGACCACTTATGAGCCTCGCGGACCCTGGGCAAAGATACATACGGATTTGAGTTCACTCGGTTCTATCCATATCAGTAATGTTCATATTCTGGCGAATCTGGAACCTTTCCGTTGGGGGGCTCCCGATTTTGTGCAGAAGGCTGTAAAGGCCATGCACGATGTTCATGGTGCGAATGCCCTGCATCTTTATCCGCAGGCTTCTTACTGGGATTGGCCATACACTGCCGACAAATTACCGGACGGCAAACGGGAATTTCAGCTTGACCGTGACTGGATATGGTATCAGACCTGGGGACGATATGCATGGAACTGTCGTCGTGATCGTTCGCAGGAAATTGATTACTGGAATCATCAGTTAGGTAAATTCTATGGTACATCTGATGAAAATGCCGGACTGATTCGTGAGGCGTATGAAGAAAGTGGCGAAATAGCACCGAAGTTGCTGCGTCGTTTCGGCATCACAGAAGGAAATCGCCAGACATTGTTGCTGGGTATGTTTATGAGTCAGCTTGTCAATCCGTACAAATATACCATCTATCCGGGGTTCTATGAAAGTTGCGGACCGGAAGGTGAGAAACTGATAGAATATGTAGAAAAGGAATGGAAAAGCCAACTTCATGCAGGTGAGTTGCCCTTGGATATCATTGCACAGGCCATAGAGCATGGAGATAAAGCGGTAGCCGCCATTGATAAGGCAGCGAATTCCGTATCTGCCAATAAAGATGAGTTCGCACGTTTGCAGAATGATATGCGTTGCTATCGCGAGTTTGCCTACGCGTTTAATCTGAAAGTGAAAGCTGCCAAACTGGTATTGGATTATCAGTGGGGGAAAGATTTGAAGAATCTGGAAAATGCCATCCCTCTGATGGAGCAGAGTCTGGAACATTATCGTAAGTTAGTGGAACTTACAGATGCGCATTATCTGTATGCCAACAGTATGCAGACAGCTCAACGCCGTATTCCTATAGGTGGAGACGGCGGCAACAATAAGACTTGGAAAGAATTGCTGGTACATTACGAAAAGGAACTGGAGAATTTCAAGGCAAACCTTGCCCTGCTGGAGGAAAAGCAAACAGGAAAAGCAACTGCTGAATCGGTGGATATTCCGGCCTGGACTTCCGCTGGCGTGAAAATCCTATCCGGTTATCCGACCGTCAGACTGGGCGAGGGCACTTCCTTGTTTACTGATCTTCCGGGCAGGATAGAAGCCATGGCTCCTGAACTGGCAGGATTGAAAGCATTTCGTTTCAATGCCAATGAGCAGCGTGAAAAGGGAACAAGTATTACTTTTGAAACGGATGCACCGGTGAAACTGCTGGTTGCCTATTTCAAGGATGACCAGAAGAAGTATGCCAAAGCACCGAAACTTGAGATTGACGCTTCGGCCAATGATTACGGTCAGGCCGAACCGATATTGACGAATGCTGTCCGTATCAGTGGAATGCCACTGGCCAATGTACATGCATATAGTTTTCAGGCAGGCAAGCATACGCTGATGTTACCGAAAGGATATCTTCAGGTTCTGGGATTTACGGATGCGGATATGAAAGCCCGTAATGCAGGATTGGCCGGAGACGAAGAAACAATGGATTGGTTGTTTTATTAATACTGAATCATGAGAAAACTATCACTGACACTCTTTTGCATGATATCTGTTTGGTCCGTTTTTGCTCAGCGTGATGTTGCGCAGGAGCGGATGGAACAGATTTTCGAAGAAGCAAAAACACCCTATAAATATGGACTGGTGGTTGCCCCGGAGGACAACCACCATAAAATAGACTGCCCTACGGTCTTCCGTCAGGGAGACAAATGGCTGATGACCTATGTTGTTTATAACGGTAAGGGAGGGACAGACGGCCGTGGTTATGAAACCTGGCTGGTAGAAAGTGATAATTTGCTTGAGTGGCGCACATTGGGGCGGGTTCTCTCGTACCGGGATGGTGGATGGGATTGCAATCAAAGAGGAGGATTTCCTGCCCTGCCGGATATGGAGTGGGGAGGAAGCTATGAACTTCAGACTTATAAGGACCGTCATTGGATGACTTACATCGGTGGAGAAGGAACGGGGTACGAGGCTGTGAAGGCACCGCTTTTTGTTGGTCTGGCATGGACGAAAGGAGATTTATCTACTGCACACGAGTGGGAGTCTCTGAATAAGCCCATTCTAAGTATCCATGACAAGGATGCCCAATGGTGGGAAAAGCTGACTCAATATAAGAGTACCGTCTATTGGGATAAGGATAAGACGTTGGGTGCTCCCTTTGTTATGTTCTATAATGCGGGAGGCCGCCATCCGGAAACAGACCTGAAGGGAGAACGTGTAGGGATAGCTCTTTCCAAAGATATGAAAACCTGGAAACGTTATCCCGGGAATCCCGTCTTTGCGCACGAAGCCGATGGAACCATCACAGGCGATGCCCATATACAGAAGATGGGAGATGTGTATGTGATGTTCTACTTCTCAGCATTTGAACCCTCACGGAGATACAAGGCTTTCAATACCTTTGCTGCCAGCTATGACTTGGTGCACTGGACCGACTGGACCGGAGAAGACCTTATCATCCCCTCTAAAAGCTATGATGAACTGTTTGCCCATAAAAGTTATGTGGTAAAGCATGATGGAGTGGTCTATCACTTCTATTGCGCGGTTAATAATGCGGAACAGCGGGGGATTGCGGTTGCTACCAGCAGACCGATGGGACGTTCTGCCGTCCGTTTCCCAAAACCGGAGACGAAGAATCGCCGTATGCTGACCGAACTGAATGAAGATTGGAAAACATGGCTGATTGATCATTCACGACCGGCAAATACTAATTCATTGCAGCGTGATAATGCAATCAATTGTCAACTGCCTCACAACTGGGATGATTACTATGGTTATCGTCAGCTCACTCATGGCAATCTGCATGGCACTGCTATGTATGTGAAAGATTTTACTTTGGACGATTACCAATCCCGGAAGCGCTACTTTCTTCGTTTCGAAGGAGTAGGCACTTATGCCACGATTCAGCTGAACGGTCAGGATTTTGGACGGCATCCCGTAGGACGCACCACATTGACCTTGGATGTGACCGATGCATTGAGGCAAGGTAGCAATCATCTGGAAGTAAAAGCTGAGCATCCGGAAATGATTGCCGATATGCCTTGGGTGTGTGGCGGCTGTTCTTCGGAATGGGGATTCAGTGAGGGCTCGCAACCCTTGGGAATCTTCCGGCCTGTAGTGTTGGAAGTTACGGATGAAATCCGTATCGAACCTTTCGGAGTACATATCTGGAATGATGAGAAAGCAGCCAATGTATTTGTCGATACGGAGGTTAAGAACTATGGCAAGACTACAGAAACGATTGAAGTGGTCAATAAATTGAGCAATGCGGATGGAAAGCAAGTGTTCCGTCTGGCCAGGAAAGTGACATTGGCACCGGGAGAGATGAAGGTGGTTCGCCAGCACTCTCCTGTAGAGAATCCGGTGTTGTGGAGTACAGATAATCCTTATCTGTATAAACTGGCAAGCATGATTAAACGGGATACGAAGACTACGGATGAGATATCGACTCCTTTCGGTATCCGTACCATCAGCTGGCCGGTGAAACGGAATGACGGAGACGGACGTTTCTATTTGAATGGAAAGCCTGTCTTTATCAATGGAGTTTGCGAGTACGAGCATCAGTTCGGACAAAGCCATGCATTCAGCAGGGAGCAGGTAGCTGCAAGGGTAAAGCAGATATGTGCAGCAGGCTTTAACGGTTTCCGTGACGCCCATCAGCCCCATCATCTCGATTATCAGAAATACTGGGATGAAAAAGGTATTTTGTTCTGGACGCAATTCTCCGCACATGTATGGTATGACACACCGGAATTTCGGGAGAACTTCAAGAAGCTGCTCCGCCAATGGGTGAAAGAACGTCGCAATTCCCCCTCAGTAGTGATGTGGGGATTGCAGAATGAAAGTACATTGCCCCGTGAATTTGCACAGGAATGCAGTGAGATTATCCGGGAGATGGATCCGACGGCGCGTACGATGCGTGTCATCACTACCTGTAATGGTGGAGAAGGAACCGACTGGAATGTAATCCAGAACTGGAGCGGCACGTACGGGGGAGATGTTACCGAATATGGAAAAGAACTCTCCCGGAAGAATCAACTGCTGAACGGAGAATATGGTGCATGGAGAAGCATCGGATTGCATACGGAACCCGGAGAGTTTGAGGTGAACGGAGTATGGAGTGAAGACCGCATGTGCCGGCTGATGGAGACTAAAATCCGTCTGGCAGAGCAGGTGAGAGATAGTGTTTGCGGACAATTCCAATGGATATACAGCAGTCATGACAATCCCGGACGCCGCCAGCCGGATGAGGCTTACCGGAGGATAGATAAAGTAGGGCCATTCAACTATAAAGGATTGGTAACTCCGTGGGAAGAGCCGCTGGATGTATATTATATGTATCGTGCCAACTATGTTCCGGCAGCCAAAGATCCTATGGTTTATCTCGTATCGCATACCTGGACGGATCGTTTTAAGGAGGGGCGTCGCCGGGCTACCGTCGAGGCTTATAGTAATTGCGATTCTGTATTGCTCTATAACGATATGTCTGATGGGAAAGTCACTTTCCTCGGACGGAAGAAAAATAATGGAATAGGAACTCACTTCGTGTGGGAGAACCGGGATATCCGCTACAATGTACTTCGTGCAGTAGGTTATTACAAAGGAAAACCTGTTGCGGAAGATATAATCATTCTGGAAGGATTAGAGCAGGCGCCTCGCTTTGATGCGCTTTATCAGGAAGCAAAGCCTGTACTGAAGGGAGAGGAGGGATATAATTACCTGTATCGCATCAATTGCGGTGGAGATGAATATACGGATAGCTTCGGGCAACTCTGGTCACAGGACAATCTGGGGTATTCTCGCTCATGGGCTGCCGGTTTTGAAGGTCTGAATCCTTATCTTGCCAGCCAGCGTACGACGTCCGATCCGATACGTGGTACGCGTGACTGGACGTTATTCCAGTCCTTCCGCTTTGGCCGTCACCGGTTGGAATATCGTTTTCCTGTAGCCGACGGAACCTATCGTATCGAACTCTACTTTACAGAGCCCTGGCATGGTACGGGAGGAAGTGCTTCTACCGATTGTGAAGGTTTGCGCATATTTGATGTAATGGTGAACGATTCCCTCGTCTTGGATGATCTGGACGTATGGGCTGAAAGTGGTCATGACGGTGCATGCAAAAAGGTAGTATATGCCGTTGCGAAGCAAGGCCTGCTGAAAATACACTTCCCGGAAGTAAAGGCCGGTCAGGCACTGATTTCCGGAATTGCCATTGCTTCTGCAAATCAGGAACTGAAACCGTCTGTGTTTCCGGCTTCTGACTGGAGTTGGGAGGCGGCAGACAAAGAGCTTTTGGAAAAGACTCCCAAGGAATTGCTTCCGGAAGATAAAAATGCTCGTGCCAGTGTGGCGTATGAGGCTGAAACATCTTCTGTAAAAGGTACTTTTACGAAGAAAGAGCATCGCAAACAGATGGGCGTCTTTTTTGGAAAGGGAAAGAAGAACAGCATCGAGTGGAGTGTTTCTACCGGATTGGCCCAAATCTACGCTCTCCGGTTTAAGTATATGAATACAGCGGGCAAGCCGTTGCCTGTACGCATGCAGTTCATCGACTCCAAAGGTGTGACGTTGAAAGATGATATCCTTACTTTCCCTGAGACGCCCGATAAGTGGAAGATGATGAGTACCACTACCGGAACATTCATCAATGCGGGCTATTATAAAGTGCTGCTTTCGGCGGAAGATATGGAGGGATTGGCGTTTGACGCATTGGATATTCAGTAAAGTGATTAGGGTTTAGTGATAAGTGATCAGCGCCATTCGGAAAAGAAAGGAGGTAAAAGCTAATTGATATTTTAGACACGGATTTCACGGATTACACTGTTGCAGTATATAAAAACAACAGTGTAATCCGTGAAATCCGTGTCTAAAATATATTCATAACCTGTCCGAAAAGCATCAATTCGCCTAACCACTTCAATAAATATCAGAGTACAAAATACATCTTCATCCGTCTATCCTAATATTAATAGCATAACGAATGAAGATATATACTTTACTCTTTGGTCTATTGCTCTTCAGTCAGTTGTCAGCACAAACTGTGCATGACTGGGAGAACCACCATGTACTTCAAATCAACCGCGAACCGGCGCGGGCTGCATTCACCCCTTTCCACGCACAGAAGGGAGATTGTTCCATTTGTCTGGATGGAACATGGAAGTTTCGCTGGACACCTGTGCCCGATGAAAGAATTGTAGAATTTTATCAGACGGACTTCAATGATAAAGACTGGGCCAGCTTTCCCGTACCCGCCAATTGGGAAGTAAACGGATATGGTACGCCGATATACGTTTCGGCAGGCTATCCGTTCAAGATAGATCCGCCCCGGGTGATGGGTGAACCGAAGGTGGGGTATACCACTTACAAAGAGCGGAATCCCGTAGGACAGTACCGCCGTTCGTTTCTGCTGCCTGCCGGCTGGGAAGCAAGAGGCCAGACCTTTCTTCGTTTCGAAGGAGTGATGAGCGCTTTCTATGTCTGGATAAATGGCGAACGGGTAGGGTATAGCCAGGGAAGTATGGAGCCAAGCGAATTCAACATTACGAACCATCTGCATGCCGGGGAGAATCAGATCGCATTGGAAGTTTACCGCTATAGCGACGGCTCCTATCTTGAAGACCAGGACTTCTGGCGTTTTGGCGGTATTCACCGCAGCATCCATCTATTGCACACACCCGATATCCGCATCCGCGACTATACAGTCCGCACTCTTCCCGCTTCTGCGGACTATCGGGATTTCACCTTGCAGATAGATCCCCAATTCAGCGTTTACAGAGGCATGACCGGAAAAGGCTATACTTTGCAGGCAATATTAAGAGATGCTTCCGGACGGGAAATCACATCCCTGAAAGGAGATGTGGAAGACATTCTCGACCTGGAACATAAAGCGGGCAGGATGAACGAATGGTATCCCCAACGTGGGCCCCGTAAATTGGGACGTATGTCGGCAACCTTGAAATCTCCGCAAAGGTGGACTGCCGAAACTCCTTATCTATATAAACTGCACCTGACTCTGCAAACTGCCGGAGGTGATGTGATAGAGCAGATGGAACAATCTGTCGGTTTCCGTTCGGTAGAAATACAAGACGGGCAACTGCTGGTTAATGGCGCACCGGTTCGTTTCCGTGGGGTAAACCGCCATGAGCACGATCCCCGTACGGCTCGTGTCATGAGTGAAGAACGTATGTTGCAGGATATCCTCCTGATGAAGCAAGCCAATATCAATGCCGTGCGAACCAGCCATTATCCCAACGTCAGCCGTTGGTATGAACTTTGCGACAGTCTGGGGCTTTATGTTATGGATGAGGCCGATATTGAAGAGCATGGTTTGCGCGGAACCTTAGCCAGTACTCCCGATTGGCATGCCGCATTTCTGGACCGCGCCGTGCGGATGGCGGAACGGGATAAAAACCATCCGAGTATCGTAATGTGGAGTATGGGTAATGAAAGTGGCTATGGTCCCAACTTTGCCGCCATCTCCGCTTGGCTGCATGACTTCGATCCGACACGTCCCGTACATTATGAAGGCGCGCAGGGAGTCGGCGGTGAACCCGATCCGAAGACGGTAGATGTAATCAGCCGTTTCTATACCCGGGTGAAACAGGAATATCTGAACCCCGGCATTGCCGAAGGAGAGGATAAGGAACGTGCGGAAAATGCACGTTGGGAGCGGCTGTTGGAAATTGCCGAACGTACCAATGACAACCGTCCCGTGATGACGAGTGAATACGCCCACTCCATGGGAAATGCTCTGGGGAATTTCAAGGAATATTGGGACGAGATATACAGTAATCCCCGTATGCTGGGCGGATTTATCTGGGATTGGGTAGATCAGGGCATCTACAAGGAATTACCCGATGGGCGTACCATGGTAGCTTACGGCGGTGATTTTGGTGACAAACCGAATCTGAAGGCCTTTTGCTTCAATGGTCTGCTGATGAGTGACCGCGAAACAACTCCTAAATATTGGGAGGTGAAGAAAGTATACTCACCCGTGGAGTTGAGAGTTGAGAGTGGAGAGCTGAAAGTGACGAATAGGAATCATCATACGGATTTGTCCCAATATCGCTGTTTGTGGACGTTGTCCATAGATGGAAAGCAGAAGGCTCAAGGCGAAATAACACTGCCCGAAGTAGCCCCTGGGAAGAGTAAAACGATTTCTTTACCCGCTTCCATAGCCAGCAAGAGAGCTTCGGCAAAGGCTACCTCTGACCTCCGCCTCACGATAAGCATCCTGTTGAAGTCGGATGCCCTTTGGGCAAAAGCCGGGCATGAAGTGGCATGGGAACAGTTCTGCATTCAGGAAGGCACACTGTTGTCTTCCAAACTTGAGAATAGAGGGAGACTGAAGGTAAGGGAAGATGAAGAACATTTATCCATCAGTGGGAGTGGCTTTTCTATTCAATGGGAGAAAAACGCAACCGGGAGCCTGACTTCCCTTACTTATCATGGAAAAGAAATGCTGGCTCATCCGGCCGATTTCCCCTTCCAACCCGTAACGCAGGCCTTCCGTGCACCGACAGATAATGACAAGAGTTTCGGCAACTGGCTGGCTAAAGACTGGAGCTTGCATCAAATGGATAATCCTCGTATTAGTCTGGACTTTCTGAAGCATGAGATGCGTGAGGATGGGGCAGTCATTGTCCGGGTTCAGACCAGGAATCATTATAAAGAAGGTATGATTGTAACCAGGTTTCTTTATACCATCCTTTCGGATGGAACCATAGACCTGAAGACTACTTTCCAACCGCAGGGCGTACTACCAGAATTACCTCGTCTGGGAATAGCATTCTGCCTTTCACCCGATTACAATACCTTTATCTGGTACGGCCGCGGTCCGCAGGATAATTATCCTGACCGTAAGACTTCTGCCGCCATTGGGCTTTGGAAAGGATCGGTTGCCGACCAGTATGTACATTATCCCCGTCCGCAAGACGGTGGGAATAAAGAAGAAGTGCGTCGCCTTATGCTGACCGACAGGCATGGTAAAGGTATTCGTATCGATGCTGTGGAAGATGTCTTTTCTGCTTCCGCCCTGCACTATACCTCACAGGATTTATATAAAGAAACGCATGACTGTAATCTGAAACCACGTCCTGAGGTTATCCTGAGTTTGGATGCTGCTGTACTTGGATTGGGTAACAGCAGTTGCGGGCCGGGCGTACTGAAGAAGTATGCCATTGATAAGAAGGAACATACCTTGCATATACGGATTTGTAATGAGAAATAGGAGTCGGCATAGTGCTGGAGGAGGGGAATTGTGATAGTAATGCCTACAAGACAGCACGCCGGAGGAAAAACTGCTTCAGCGCTGCGCTGGTATCAGTAAATGAGAATAACTAATACAATAATGAAAGTAACAATGAGAAAAGTAACCACTTTATTATCAACCCTGGCATTAGCCACCACCCTGACTGCCCAGACATTTCCGCAGACAGAGCGGCAATACCTTTCCGGACACGGATGTGATGACATGGTAGAATGGGATTTTTTCTGTACCGACGGACGTAACTCCGGCAAGTGGGCCAAAATAGGCGTCCCGTCTTGCTGGGAGTTGCAGGGTTTCGGTACCTATCAGTATGGAATCAGTTTTTATGGTAAAGCCTTTCCCGAAGGCATTGCCGGTGAGAAAGGAATGTATAAATATGAGTTTGAAGTTCCCGAAGAATTTCGTGGCAAGCAGGTCAACCTTGTGTTCGAAGCATCCATGACTGATACGGAAGTTAAGGTTAACGGGCGTAAGGCAGGGTCGAAACACCAGGGAGCCTTCTACCGCTTTTCATACAATGTCACGGATTTACTGAAATACGGCAAGAAGAATCTGCTGGAAGTAACCGTCTCCAAAGAGAGTGAGAACGCCAGTGTGAACCTTGCCGAACGGCGCGCCGATTATTGGAACTTTGGCGGTATCTTCCGCCCGGTATTTCTGGAAGTAAAACCTGCCGTCAACCTCCGTCATATTGCTATTGATGCACAAATGGACGGATCATTCCGTGCTAATTGCTACACGAATATCTCCGGTGACGGAATGAGTATCCGCGCACAGATTTTGGACCGGAAAGGGAAGCGGCTGGCAGATACCACCGTACCCCTGAAAGCCGGAAGCGACTGGACTGCTCTGCAATTGAATGTTTCTGCTCCCGACTTATGGACAGCCGAAACTCCGAACCTTTATAAAGCTCACTTCTCACTGCTGGATAAAGAAGGTAAAGTCCTGCATCATGCGACCGAGACATTCGGTTTCCGTACTATCGAAGTTCGTGAAAGTGACGGATTGTATGTGAACGGGGTGCGTATCAACGTGCGTGGTGTCAACCGTCATAGTTTCCGTCCCGAAAGCGGCCGTACTCTAAGTAAAGCGAAGAATATAGAAGATGTACTTCTGATGAAGGGCATGAATATGAATTCTGTCCGTCTGAGCCACTATCCGGCAGACCCGGAGTTTCTGGAAGCGTGCGACTCTCTTGGACTCTATGTGATGGATGAACTGGGTGGCTGGCATGGCAAGTACGACACCCCTACGGGAGTACGCCTGATTGAAGGTATGATAGAACGTGATGTGAACCATCCGTCCATCATCTGGTGGAGCAATGGTAATGAAAAAGGCTGGAACACCGAACTGGATGGAGAATTCCATAAATACGACCCGCAAAAGCGTCCGGTTATCCATCCGCAAGGCAACTTCTCCGGTTTCGAAACGATGCACTACCGTTCGTATGGAGAAAGCCAGAACTACATGCGTCTGCCGGAAATCTTTATGCCTACCGAGTTCTTGCATGGCTTGTACGACGGAGGCCATGGTGCCGGCCTGTACGATTACTGGGAGATGATGCGCAAACATCCGCGCTGTATCGGTGGTTTCTTGTGGGTATTGGCGGATGAAGGCGTGAAGCGTGTGGATATGGACGGTTTCATAGACAATCAGGGAAACTTCGGAGCTGACGGAATTGTAGGCCCTCACCATGAAAAGGAAGGCAGCTATTACACTATCAAGCAGTTATGGAGTCCGGTGCAGGTTACGAATACCGCTATCGACCGGAATTTCAACGGCCGATTCTCTGTGGAGAACCGTTATGATTATCTGAACCTGAACACCTGTCGTTTTATCTGGCAGCAAGTGAAGTTCCCGTCAGTAACGGATGCTTCCAATACAACTACCCGGATTCTGAAACAAGGTGAAGTGCAGGGAAACGATGTAGCAGCCCATGGAGTGGGAGTGGTGGATATCAAGACTTCCATCCTCCCCGAAGCCGATGCTCTTTTCCTGACAGCTATAGATAAATATGGACATGAGCTATGGCGTTGGACTTTCCCCGTAGATAAACTGAATCGGGAAACTGAACAGCTTTCTGCATTATCCGGCCGTGCATCCTATACGGAAACGGAAAATGATATTACGGCAAAAGCGAACGGGCGTACTTTTGTCTTTTCAAAGAAAGACGGGCAGCTGAAAGATGTATCTGTCAATAACCGTAAGATTAGTTTTGCCAACGGTCCCCGTTTTATCGGTGCACGTCGTGCAGACCGTTCCCTGGATCAGTTCTACAATCATGATGACGGAAAAGCCAAGGCAAAGGACCGTACTTACACTGAATTTCCCGATGCGGCAGTCTTCACGAAACTGGATGTAAAAGAAGAGGATGGTAATCTGATCATTACCGCTAATTATAAACTGGGTAATTTAGACAAAGCTCGGTGGACAATTCATCCGGATGGTGTGGCCACCCTTGATTATACCTACAACTTTTCCGGTGTGGTAGACCTGATGGGTATTTGCTTTGATTATCCTGAAGAACAAGTGGTCAGCAAGCGTTGGTTGGGAGCAGGTCCGTATCGTGTATGGCAGAATCGTATTCATGGCACGCAGTATGATATCTGGGAGAATGATTATAACGATCCTATTCCGGGTGAGACATTCACCTATCCTGAATTCAAGGGATATTTTGGCAGTGTCTCCTGGATGAACATTCGTACGAAAGAGGGGACCATCTGCCTGACGAATGAAACTCCTGATTCCTATATCGGAGTATATCAGCCCCGTGATGGTCGTGACCGGTTACTGTATACACTTCCCGAAAGCGGAATATCTGTTTTGAATGTAATACCTCCGGTACGTAATAAAGTAAACTCCACCGATTTGTGCGGCCCTTCTTCACAACCTAAATGGGTGGATGGCCCGCAAACAGGACGTATTGTTTTCCGGTTTGAATGATACAGCTAACTCCTCTAACTATAGAGTGTGAATTATTCAAGTTAAACATTTCCTCTTTTAGCTTGTTGTTTATTCCCCGTAAGATTATCTTTGCGGGGAATTTTTTATGTGAAAGAAAAATGCAGTAACCAAGATGTACACAAATAAAGTAAAGCGAATAGCTGCCGTTCATGACCTGTCTGGTTTTGGACGCGTATCCCTCACGGTTGTCATCCCTGTTTTGTCTTCAATGGGCTTTCAGGTCTGTCCTTTGCCGACAGCCGTATTGTCCAGCCATACGCAGTACCCGCAATTTTCCATCCTCGACCTGACGGATGAAATGCCTCGTATGATTGCCGAATGGAAAAAGCTGGATGTACAGTTTGATGCTTTCTATACAGGTTATTTGGGTTCTCCGCGACAGGTGCAGATTGTTTCGGATTTTATAGATGATTTTCGCCAGCCGGATGACCTGGTAGTGGTAGATCCGGTACTTGGAGACAACGGACGACTCTATACTAACTTTGACGAGTCTATGATTCGGGAAATGCGCCATCTGGCTGCAAAGGCGGACGTGATTACTCCGAATCTTACCGAACTTTTCTATCTGATGGATAAGCCTTACAAAGCGGATAATACCGATGAAGAATTGAAGACCTATCTACGGTTTTTATCCGATGCAGGCCCGCAGGTAGTCATTATTACGAGTGTTCCCGTCCATGGTGAAAGCCACAAAACTTCGGTATATGCCTACAACCGGGTAGGAGATCGCTACTGGAAAATTACCTGCCCATATCTGCCCGCTCATTATCCGGGAACGGGAGATACCTTTACGAGCGTCATTACCGGAGCTTTATTGCAAGGCGACAGTCTTCCCATTGCATTGGATCGTGCCACGCAATTCATTCTTCAGGGCATCCGTGCCACTTTCGGTTATGAGTATGATAACCGGGAAGGTATTTTGCTTGAAAAGGTGCTGCATAATCTGGATATGCCTATCCAAAGTGCCAGCTACGAATTGATCTGATTGGGATAAGGGGCTGAATCCGCTTCCGGACCAACCCCTTATGAGCTATGTTATTTGTTTGGTAGTGAATCTTTTAGTAAGACCGGAACTTCTGCCGGTTCTTTGGCCACCCGTATGCCTGCTGCTGTGAGTGCTGCAATCTTCCCTTCTGCCGAACCTGAGCTGCCGGAGATAATAGCTCCTGCATGCCCCATTTGTTTCCCCGGAGGAGCAGATTGCCCGGCTATGAAGGCTACGACAGGTTTGGTCACGTGCTTCTTTATATACTCGGCTGCCAGTTCTTCTGCATTCCCGCCAATTTCACCAATCATGACAATGGCTTCCGTGTCCTTATCGTTCTGGAACATCTCCAGCAGTTCACGGAAGTAAAGGCCCACTACGGGATCGCCTCCCATACCGATGGCGGTAGACTGTCCCATGCCATTGACCGTAAGGTGGTAAACTATCTCATAAGTCAATGTGCCGCTGCGGCTGATGACTCCGACATTTCCTTTTTTAAAAACATTACCGGGCAAGATACCTGCCAGACTTTTCTCCGGAGATATTAAACCGGGACAATTGGGGCCGATGAGCATTGCACCTTTTAGTTGGGTGAAACGATAAGCCTTTACTACATCAAGGGTGGGGATACCTTCGGAGATACAAATAATCAGTTTGATTCCCGCATCCGCTGCTTCCATAATGGCATCTGCCGCATGGCTTGCCGGCACGAATATGGTGGAGGCATTGGCCTGCGTCTTTTCTACCGCTTCGTACATGGTATTGAAAACGGGAAGTCCATCAATGGTGCTGCCGCCTTTTCCGGGAGAGGTGCCGCCTACCACATGAGTGCCGTATTCTTTCATTTTCACAGCGTGAAAGTGCCCGTCTCGGCCTGTGATTCCTTGCACCAACAGGCGGGTCGATTTATCGATAAGTATGCTCATAATGTTTCTCCTTTCACTGATTTTACTACCATCAGGGTAGCTTCATTCATAGTCTCCGCCACCTGAAAACGGTTGCTGTCCTTTAATAATTTCCTGCCGATATTTTCGTTGGTTCCCGTTAGCCTTACAATGACGGGTATGTCTGTTTGCAACTGGTCGAAAGCCTGTATCAGGCCGATGGCCACATCGTCACAGCGGGTGATGCCGCCGAATATATTGATGAAGACAGCTTTTACCTTCGAATCATTCAACAATATCTTCATGGCTTCAATTACTTTCACAGGATTTGAGCTGCCTCCGATGTCCAGGAAGTTTGCCGGCGAACCGCCATAGAGTTTAATCATATCCATTGTGGTCATTGCCAGTCCGGCTCCGTTCACCATGCAGCCAATGTCACCGTCCATACGTACATAACTGAATCCTCTCTCTTTGGCGGTGGCTTCCAGTTGTTCTTCCGGAGTCGGTTCAAAAAGAGCTTGTACGTCGGGATGGCGATAGAGTGCGTTATCATCGAATACCATTTTTGCATCGATAGCCAGCAATGTGCCTTTAGCCGTCAGTACCAGTGGATTGATTTCGGCCAGTGAAGCGTCATTTTCTATGAACGTTTGGTAAAGGTCCTGTAGGATAGTGGTCATGCGTTTGGCCTGTTCCGCTTGTTCAAAGAGTGTGAATGCAAAACGTTGTGCCAGATATTTGGGCAATCCTATCAACGGGTCAATGTTGTAGCGGATAATCTTTTCCGGAGTTTTACGGGCCACTTCCTCAATATCCATTCCGCCTGCCGCACTCATGATGAGAACGACTGAGCGGGCGTTGCGGTCGATGGTGAAGCTGGTGTAGTATTCAGCCGCGATGTCTACGGCTTCACTAATCAGGACTCGGGTCACCGGAAATCCTTTGATGGTCATGTTCAGGATTTCCTGAGCATGCTGCCTCACAAGTGTTTCGCTGTCTGCCAGCTTGACGCCTCCGGCTTTTCCCCGTCCACCGGTCAGCACCTGGGCTTTGATGGCTACTTTGTTCACTCCTAATTGCCGGAAGGCGGCCACAGCTTCATCGGGCGTGTTGCATAACACGTACCGTTCTACCGGTATACCATAACGGGAGAAAATCTCTTTTGCCTGATATTCATGTACTTTCATGGATTATGGATTATAGATTACTATTTATCTTAAACAAACGGAAGAGCTAAAAAGTTGTCAAATAAGTGATTAAGAAGAGTAATAAGAGAAAGAGGCAGGCTTGTCAGCCGCAAGTGAGTAATATTATGAGGTAGGTCTTTTGTGTGGATATAAACTGACAATATATACAACTTTTCAGTAGGATAATAAATAGAAAAGTATTATGACTTAATGATTGGTATTTTATGTTTTCTAAAGTTTCTTTTTTATGACAGAAAGGTGACTTTGATATTGGCTTTGAAGTGTGCTTTTACTGTGCTTCTATTTCTATTGTAATGTTATTTACATGCAAATACGGAATTTTTTCATTAATTATATTCTATTTTCATGAAAACCAGTCCCTTTTGTTTTTATGATTTATTAATTTCTATATTTTGTCATTTTAAAAATATTACCAAGGTGATAATAGCTGATTCGTAATATGAAAAAAAACGTTTTTTATCCTATGATTTTTTCTTCCTTTTTTGTTAAATTTGCATATTAATCTTGTATTTTAATGTGATAACACACACGAATTGTAATGAACAGGAGAGAATTCCATCTATTGAGAAACACCTCCATGCTGTTTACCATACTTGTATTCTTCACTCAAGTATGTGCGGCCCAGGCATATAGATATTTAAGCATGGAGGATGGTCTGGGTAGTCAGAAAGTTTACCGTATCTTGCAAGATACTTTAGGATACATGTGGTTCCTTACGCAGGAAGGGCCGAATCGTTACAACGGCAAGGAAATCAAACATTACGAGCTGACGGATAAAGGGAAAAAACTGAATATGCAGTTTAACTTGAATTGGCTTTATATGGCTGCTGACGGTGCTTTGTGGGGCATAGGGCGGAAAGGGCGTATTTTTCGTTATGAACCCGAACGTGACCGTTTTGAACAGGTGTATATGCCGTCTTTACCGGAAAAGGGAATTGCCTCACCGAATATAACCTACAGTTATATGGATCAAACCGGGCGTATCTGGCTTTGCAGCAAGGAACATATATCATTGTTTGATGCGCACACGGGACAGGTAACCTCGTTGCGAAGTAGTATAGTCGGTAATATTACCTCCATAGAACAGGTCGACAGAACGAATTTCTTTATCGGTACCGAATCAGGATTGTATCAGGCTGTGTTGGATGAACAAGATACTTCACTTACATGTCAACCAGCCTACAATCTTCACATACCGGTAAGTGAATTGTTTTTCTCGACTGCCTTGAAAAAACTCTTTGTCGGTACTTTTAAACAGGGAATATGGATTTGTGATCTTAAAACGTCCTCGGAGACGCGTTCAGATAGAACCCTGAATGATGTGAACGTTAAACGGATTGTGCCTTTTGGTGAGAAAGAAGTACTGATAGCTACTGATGGAAAAGGTATTTATCGTATGAATGTGGATTCATGTCATGCGGTTCCTTATATCATAGCTGATTATACCATCCATAATGGAATGAATGGTAACAATATTAATGATGTGTATGTGGACGGTGATGAGCGTATCTGGATTGCCAACTATCCCAGTGGTATAACCATTCGTGACAACCGCTATGGAGGTTATCGCTGGACTCGTCATTCTGTTGGTAACCGCCAGTCGCTTGTCAATGATCAGGTGCATGATGTCATTGAAGACAGTGATGGTGATCTTTGGTTCGGTACAAGTAATGGGATAAGTCTGTATAACTCTGCTACGGGTAACTGGCATTCTTTTATCAGTACTTTTGATCATGAGTTGGAAGATAAGAACCACATCTTTCTTACACTTTGTGAAATTTCTCCCGGTGTTATTCTGGCAGGCGGTTTCACTTCCGGACTTTACCAAATAAACAAACGTACCCTTACGGTAGATTATATAGCTTCTTCGCTTTTCTTTCATCTGGATTTGCGTCCCGATCAGTATATACGTGATATTAAGAAAGACTCGGAAGGCAATATCTGGTCAGGCGGTTTTTATAACCTGAAGTGCTTTGATCTGGCGGGTGGAAAATCCCGTTTATATCCGGGACTGAGTTCTATCACTTGTATTCATGAAAAGGATAGCTCCTCAATGTGGATCGGTACTTCGATGGGACTGTATCTGCTCGACAAGGTCTCCGGGAAGTACCGCAGCATTGATATGCCGGTGGAATCATCGCATATTTGTGCTTTGTATCAGGGAGACGACGGTGTGCTGTACGTGGGTACCAGCGGTTCCGGCCTGGTGCTTTATGACCCTAAAGAAGAAGCTTTTGCCCAATACTATACGGACAACTGCGCCCTTATTTCCAACAATATTTATACGATTCTTCCTAAACCGGATGGAGACTTATTGCTTAGTACGGAAAACGGAATTGTTCACTTCTCTCCCCGCAAGATGTCTTTCAATAACTGGACCCGTGAGCAAGGACTTATGAGTGTCTGCTTCAATCCCGGTGCCGGAATTCTGCATAGCAGCGGGCGTTTTGTCTTGGGAAGTAATGATGGGGTTATCGGTTTTCCTTCGGATATGCACATTCCGGTTCCCAGTTTTTCTCCGATGATACTCAGTGATTTGCGTATATCTTATCAGTTGATGTATCCTGGTGATGAGAAATCTCCCCTGAAGACGGATATCAACAGTACGGAAGTCTTGCAGCTTGATTATGAACAGAACACCTTTTCACTGAAGGCCTCTTCCATTAATTATGATTATCCCTCCAATGTGTTATACTCTTGGAAATTGGAAGGTTTTTATGAAGAGTGGACTACTCCTTCGGCCAACGGACTGATGCGTTTTACCAATATTCCATCGGGTAAGTATATGCTTCATGTGCGTTCGGTTTCTAATGAAGAGAAATATAAGAGTTATGAACAGCGCAGTATATTGATTATCATTTCCCCTCCGCTATGGGCTACTCCGTGGGCTATAGCCGGTTATGTCCTGTTGGCGGTTCTGGTATGTGTGGTTCTGTTCCGTATCATCACGTTGAGAAAGCAGAAGAAAGCGTCAGAAGAAAAGGCACGTTTCTTTATCAATACAGCCCACGATATCCGGACGCCTCTGACGTTGATAAAAGCTCCGTTGGAGGAACTGCGGAACGGTGATATGGTGAATGAAGAAGGGAAGAGCCATGTAAGTATGGCATTGCGGAATGTGGATGTACTTTTGCGGCTTACGACCAATCTCATCAATTTTGAACGTATCGACACTTATTCATCCCGCTTGTATGTGTCCGAGTATGAACTGGGTGCGTATATGTCCGGCATTTGCGATACTTTCCGTTCGTATGCAAGTGTCAAGCATATCAGGCTGGATTATGAGGATAATTTCAGTTATCTGAATGTCTGGTTTGACAGGGACAAGATGGATTCTATTTTGAAGAATATCCTGTCGAATGCCATGAAGTATACGCCGGAAAATGGAAGTATTCATGTTTCCGCTTCGGAGTGTGGGGATAACTGGTGTATTGAAGTGAAAGATACGGGTATCGGAATTCCCCGTAATGAGCAGAAAGGATTATTCCATGCTTATTTCCGGGGTAGTAATGTCATCAATCTTAAAGTGAGTGGCAGTGGCATCGGTTTGGCGCTGGTGCATAGATTAGTGCAGTTGCATGGTGGTAAAATCTCTATAGAGAGTACAGCGGAGCAGGGCACGCAAGTGAAAATCATTTTCCCTAAAGGAAACAAACATTTCCAAAAAGCTACTATCACCCCCCAGACTCCGGAGCATTCCGTCACTGTGCCCGAGGTTATTTCTCCGTTTTCTCCATCAGTTACGCCCAAACAGAATCCGGATTCTTCGCGACGTATCCTTGTAGTGGAAGATAATGATGATTTACGCATCTACCTGACAAATACGCTTGGTGAGGATTATCAGGTGCAGTCTTGTCTTAACGGGAAAGAAGCGCTTGAAATTTTGCCCGGGTTCAAGCCGGATCTTGTACTGTCGGATATCATGATGCCGGAAATGTCGGGAGATGAATTATGTGCGGCTATAAAGGGGAATATCGAGACCTCTCATATTCCGGTGCTTCTGCTGACTGCATTAGGAGATGAAAAGAACATGCTGGAAGGGCTGAAAATCGGTGCGGATGACTATATGGCCAAGCCTTTTAGCATCAATATCCTGAAGGCAAGTATCGACCGGTTGATAGCCAACAGGCTTTTGCTGTATAAAAAGTATGGCAGTCCGGATTTTGAGAATGAAAAATGGCCGAAAGGATGCCGGGATACGCTTGACTGGAAGTTCATTGTTTCTGTCCGTGAAAATGTGGAGAAGAATATGGCCGATCCGGATTTTACGGTAGACATGCTTTGTTCACTTCACCATATGAGCCGTAGCAGTTTCTACAACAAAGTGAAAGCATTGACTGATTGTTCTCCGGCAGATTATGTTCGTCTCATACGTATGCAGTGTGCTGCCCGGATGTTGAAGGAAGGAGAGCGCTCTATCACGGAAATTGCGGATATGACCGGCTTCTGCGATGCAAAATATTTCAGGGAAGTATTCCGGAAACACTTCGGGGTCAGTCCCAGTGAATATAGGGGAAAAGGAACGGCAGAAAAAGAAAATCCGGATTAAGGCAAGAAAATGAATAGTAGGAGGGGGGAGGCCCTCCTTGCTATTATATTGCTGCAATGTTTTGTTTGATTGTACTGTGGAGTTTCTCTTTCAAGACATGTGCGTCAACCGGTTTGGGCACATAGCCGTTGAATCCGTTCTTCATGACTTTTTCTTTATCCGAAGAGAAAGAATATGCCGTAACGGCAATAATAGGTATTGTTTCTGAGAATTTCCGTATCTCTCTCGCTGCTTCATACCCGTCCATTTTGGGCATATTGATATCCATAATGATGACATGCGGATGGGATTTCCGGTATAATTCTATGGCTTCTTCACCGTTCCAGGCATGCACCAGATCGTAGTCTTTGTTAAGAATGGAATTGAATAGCAGGTAGTTGCTTTCGTTATCTTCTGCTATCAGGATGACAGGTTTTTGCTGAGGTGCTTTGGGGGTAAAATCAACAGGCTGCTGTATCTTCTGTTGTGCAACTCCTTCCGGTTTATACGGTATTGTAAACCAGAATGTAGTTCCTTTACCTTTTCCTTCGGATTCTACTCCGATACGACCTTTCATCTTTTCGATAATATTTTTGCAGATGGAAAGCCCCAGTCCCGTTCCCTGGGTGAAAGTATTCACTTTGGTAAACCGTTCGAATATTTTATTTTGGTCTTCTTGTGAAATACCTAAACCTGTATCTTTTACATAAAAATAAAGTTCTTTTCCACGGATTTCATAACCGAATGTGATACTGCCTGCCGGAGTAAATTTTGTGGCATTGACCAGCAGATTGATCAGTACCTGTGAGAGCCGGTTTTTTTCGGTTTGTACATGGCACTCACTAACTCCGGGAATGAATTCCAGAACGACGCCCTCTTTCAGCCTGCGCCGTACTGTACTTTCCACGTCTCTTGCCAATCCGTTCAGGTCAACGTTCTGGTAATTGAACTCAAGTGTATTTGCTTCTATTTTCGACAAGTCCAGAATGTCGCTGATAAGTTGCAGGAGAAGTTGGTTGTTATTCTCTATGATACTGATGAATTCTTCACGCTCTTGTTCATCTTCAGTGGCGGTCAGCAGGCTGGAGAATCCTACGATAGCGTTTAATGGCGTACGTATTTCGTGGCTCATATTAGCCAGGAATGCAGATTTTAGCCGTTCGGATTCCAAGGCTTTCTCTCTGGCTGTTATCAATGCCTTTTCTTGCCTCTTGCGTTCTGTAATTAATAGCAGTGAGCCTACCAAGGATACCGGACATCCTTGCTCATCGTATTGGTCTACTACAGCATTGGTTTCCAGCCAGTCTATAAATTTCCGCCCTTCCACTTCGGTGATGATGCGGAACTCTTCTTGGGCATGCTGTAATTCTCCGGATACAAGATTTGCATGCACTTGCTCCATGCGTTCCACATCTTCCGGGTGTATTTTCCGGAAGTATTCGGAGGCTTTTATGATGTGTGCCTGGGGAGTGGATCCTTCTTCTTTGGCAAAATTCATATGGGCCAGTATCTGTTCGGATTCGCAAGTAATCATATCGCTTTTCAGATCCCAGCGCCAAGGAATGATTCGGGCCACGCTCAAGGTCATTTCCAACTTCTTATTGATTTCCCGCAACGCATTTTCCGCTTCATTGCGTGCTGTGATGTCAACCCCGAAAATATCTATGGTGTACTTTTCGGACGACTGGCAGATAATGAACTCATAAAAAGAGTGGGTCTGCTTGAAATAGTGTGTGAAGGTAATCGCTTGTTTTTCTCTGAATACCATTTTTATAAATCGGGGAAGACATTCAATTTGTGAAAGCGAATTTTTATTTGTATCATTATCCTCATTGGCTGTAAACAAACTATTGAACAAACTATTGCCAGCCTGATATTCTATATCTGCAGCCTCTCCCTTTTCATCGAAAGCCACTCTTGCCTGGGTGTATGATATCGGCATGTTGCATACCAGTGTGTTGTGGGCACTGAACAAGGCTATTTTCTTTCGCTGAAACCAGTATATTATGAGCGCAATGGCCACAAGTGAAAGCAACAGAATTGTTCCACTGATGATCCACCACTTATATTTTTGCCAGAATGTGAGTGGCTTATTCAGAAATATAGTGCCTGACGGGCAAAGGTCTGCATCAAGTTCATCCAATTTCAGTTGTGCATAGTTGACGAGTGGGTATGACTTTTTACTATATACGAATGGAATGTCACGTAGCTCTTTCCCCTGGAGCATCTGTCCGATAACGTCAGTTAATGATTTCTCTAGTTCGGCTTGGTCGTAGAAGTGGCCGCCAATGAATCCGGCCTTATTGATATATGCCCCTCTCAGTGCAAATACCGGTTGAGGTGAAGATGCTACTAACTGGAAATCGCCGCTGATGAGTGTAGGTGATCCGAACAGGTTTTTGCGTTCATAGAACCATGTAGAAAATAAAATACTTGTGGTCGGGTCATCTGTCAGTAAGTATTCTTGCAGTTGTCTGCTGTTTTCTTCTTTACCTACCAGCCGTTCGTATTCGATATTCGGATATTCTGAAGTGATGTACGAGTGTATAAGCCGATCCAGCCGTTGATTTTGATAAAGTTCGTCTGCCGCGAATATGATCTTCTTCATTTTGGGCAGCATCCGTACCATCATGTCAATGGTTGCTTTATACATATCCGGAGTCTCGATGAATGTGAAGTTATATTGTTCTCTGAGGTCGTTCAGGGGGAGGGCTTTGTTATCTGTCATATTTATGGAGCGCCCTGTAAAATAATATTCCCGTGGGGCATAGGTGTCTTCGTTGGCAATCAATACCATGGGAATGTCCCCCCATTCTTTCTGAATGCGGTCTCTTAAAGTGAAAGCTATGCTGCCTATGAGCACCAGATAATCCGGTTTGTTTTTTTCATAACGCTGGAAGATTCCTTCTTCCATTTGGTTGTACAATGAATCGTTGCGGATAAATGTACCATTTATATGCACTAAGTCAGCACAGACATCTTCTATTGAGGAAGTTTGGAGCATAATAGGGTTTATAAGAGTCTGACTCCATGGGGCTCCTTCATTGTATGAGTTAATAATAAGTAGTCGATGTTGTTCTTTGGTTACGGCCGCATTGGATAAACTTAAGTGTAGTAAAACAAAGCAGAGGCTGATTATACGTTTCCAAGATAAAAAGAGTCTCATAATCAATTATTAAGTGTTTCTTGTATTGAATTAATATTAGATATTGATACAAAAATACAAAAAAACAGGTTTTCAGTAATTGTTTTTTGGTTTATATTAACCATAATTAACCCGCTTCTTTTCTGTTATTGTTATGGATTATGGTTTTATCATGCAAGGCAATATGAACTATATCTGAATTTCTGATGGGTGAGTCTTGGTTGCTAAAAATAAGGCTGTCTTATTCAATAAAACAGCCTTATTCACCTTTAGAGAGTATTTACCCTACATATCTACACATTCATCGCATTGGCACTCAGTGCCCCTATGATAGCCGAAGCTACCGCAATCACCACTTTTAGAATTTTATCCCAGATAGACTTTTTCATATTCTTCAGTATAAATGATTCGTAATATTTTAACCTAGTGGATTTTCATCCACTCCTCCACCATCGGAGCCTCCCTGACCACCTGACGAACTTCCACCTGACGAACTTCCGTCCTTGTTTACCAATGCTTCCAGATCGTAGAAATCAATTTTCTGTCCGGCGCGTGTTGCCGTCACGTCGGGTCTGATGGTGGTCGAGGGTCTGAAATTGATTTTCACGGCCTTAATGTTCTTAGCCGTACAATCCTCCTTTTTCTCCACTCCGACGGTTCTCGCCGACAGGCTGAAGACCCCGAAGTCCTTTATGTTCACCGACTGGCCGCCATACAGCTTTCCTATCAGTGCCTCTACAAAGTTGGTGATTACACTTTTAATGTCTCCCAATGTCAGTGAACTTTTCTCCTTCATCACGTATGCCACGTCTTCCAGGTCGGCGTTGTCCCCTAATGTCACCAGTTGCGGATAAAACTTTGCCACCGCATCCTCCTTTCGCGGATCTTTCCGCGGAATCTTTTTGAATGGTACTCCCATAATCAATAATTTTTTAAAAGTTAAAAAACAAGGTTGTTTTAATAATCCTCAGTGGAAAAGCTGTCCGGATCCTCTTCTCATGCTTTCTTTATTTACTCCGCCATCATGGGCTTGCCGGAAGATTTCCGCTCTTTTTCCTCTTTGGATACTGCAAATGTACCCCGTTCTTTTTCCTTCCGCTTTCCGCTTGACGTTATTTGAATTTGTATGAAAAAAAGAGACTCCCAATGAGAGGTAATACCAGCTTTATTCCTTTCATATATCATTGCAAATGACTACCTTTATACCATGTAAATCACTAAAAAACAAACTTATGAAAGAAGAAAACTTAGATGGGAAAGTCCCAGTCTGCGCTTATACTAAAGCCGACCTTGCCATGCTTTACAACCCCGGTGTATGCATAACTACCGCCCTTCAGCTTCTGCGCCGCTGGATTTACGCCAACAAGCAACTGATGGCGGAATTGCAGGAAGCGGGTTATAACAAGAACCGTCATTCTTATATGCCCCTTGAAGTGAAACTTATCTTCAAGTATCTCGGGGAGCCTTAAACGGTCTGAATCCGGTGAATGAAAGATTTGTACTTTTTGTAAAGAAAATGCCAATATATGTAACGGGTGGTAAGAAATAATGTAATGTAGCATTACATATATTCTTATCACCC
>OHCK01000075.1_pt1 | contig 98621 bp, 79 predicted proteins | sample 1577611 | NCBI WGS metagenome assembly OHCK01 (sample SAMEA3879586, study PRJEB24766) | human gut metagenome | biome: human-associated habitat; feature: feces | place: USA | collected 1985/1987 | reverse complement strand
AGTGGTATAGTAATGAATAAAAAAGAAGGTGCATCGTGCATTACGACACACCTCCCTCTTTTTATTCAAAACTGCTGTGTTTAAGGGGGGAATATAAATTTTACTCTCTTTTTGGATGATTTTACTCCTCCTTTCTTTATTGAATTAAGACTTTTGCATCCGAAAAGAATTAGTAACACTGGTTAAGTTAAGGAATGAAAAACTTGATGAAAAACATTGTGACTTATTGTTTAACTAAATAATACTATCATGAAACAGAAAAATGGAAAGATGAAGAGCAGATTGCTTCTGTTGGCATTCATGTTGATGGTGCCTATTGGGGTGTTTGCTCAAAGCATTACGGTAAAAGGTAATGTGACGGATTCGGAAGGAGAGCCGATTATTGGTGCTACCGTTATGGAAAAAGGTAAAAGCCAGAATGGAGTTATTACCGATCTGGACGGTAACTTTACTCTGAATGTATCCGGTAAAGGAAAGAAGATTGTTATTACGTATATCGGTATGAAAACGGAAGAGTTGGATGCTGTTGCCGGAAGAACCTTGAAGATTGTCTTGAAGGATGATTCGCAGGCATTGGATGAAGTCGTAGTGGTTGCCGTAGGTTATGGTAATGCGCGTAAGAAAGACTTGACCGGTGCTATTTCTTCAGTAGGCGAAAGTACTTTGAAGAATATTCCTGTTACTTCTGCTTCAAGTGCCATCACAGGTCGTTTGGCCGGTGTAAGCGTCATTACGTCAGAAGGTTCGCCCGATGCTACGGTCAGCATTCGCGTGCGCGGTGGCGGTTCTATCACGCAAAGTAATGAACCGCTTTTTATTGTAGATGGTTTTCAGGTGAGCGGCATTGATGATATTCCTCCTACGGATATTGAGAGTATCGACGTATTGAAGGATGCTTCTTCTACTGCTATCTATGGTGCAAAAGGTGCTAATGGTGTAATTTTGGTCACTACCAAGAGCGGCCGGGTAGGTAAGACGCAAGTAAGTCTGAACGCATCCCTCGGTTTCAACCGTTTCTATAATGAAACGGAAGTTCTTTCTCCTTATGAATATGTATATCTGCAAAGAGAATTGGACCCCGCAAAGAATGCTGGTTTCTTCGACCGTTACGGACAGTGGGAAGATATAGATATCTACAAATCTAAAGTAGGCAAGAACTGGCAGCGCGATTTGTTTGACAGAACCGGCTTGAAGCAGAACTATAACGTGAACATCAATGGAGGTAGCGAAGATTTGGTCTATAGTCTTAGCTACACGCATGATGATGAAACTTACATCATGCAGACTTCGCACTATCGTCGTGACAACGTCAACCTGAAGCTGAACAAGAAGTTCAATAAGAAGCTGAGAATGGACCTCAATGTAAAGATGTCCAATACTGCGATTGATGGTCCGAGCGTGTCAAGCGGTTCCAAACTGAGAGACTGTGTGAAATATCCGACTGTAGGGACTTTGACAGACCTTACCGATGAGGATTTGAGTGGAGACGATGGTATCATTGAAAACATCAGTAGCTTGAATGACCCTTATTTTAATATCGTGAATGAGTATAAGAAACAGACTAAATTCAATAACTCTTATAATGCAGCCTTGATATGGGATGTGATAAAGGGATTGCAATGGCGTGCTGAAGGTACTTATGGATTTAACTTCGATCGCACGGACAATCTCTATCTGAAGAATACGAGCAAGGCAAACCAGACTGCCGGACAACCTGTAGGTATCCGCGAATATTGGAATGGTCAGAACTGGGCCTTCCGCACTTTGCTGAACTATAAGTTAAAGGTGAAAGATCATAGTTTCGATGTAATGGGAGGTATGGAGGCACTTAGCTCCAAGAAGGACAAAATGCAGATTACTTCTGACTATTTTCCAAGTGATTACGGGGTGAATGATATCCTGTCTATGTGGAATAATGGTACATCAGAACCTACTTATACAACGATTAACGAACCGAGCCGCAGTTTGTCTTACTTCGGTCGTGCCAACTATATGCTTAAGGACCGTTATTACCTGACTTTCACGCTTCGCGCCGATGGCACCAACGTGTTTGCTCCGGGCAATAAGTGGGGAATCTTCCCGGCGGCTTCGGCTGCATGGCGTATGTCTGATGAGAAGTTTATGGAGGCTACCAAAGACTGGCTGTCTAACTTTAAGTGGCGTCTCAGCTATGGTAAGTCCGGTAATGCCCGTGTAGGCTCCTATTGGCGTCAGACTTACTCTCCGGTGACCAGCATTAAGAATCTTTATTATCAGAATGAGATTGGACAGAGCAGCTTACAGCCAAGTACGCGCTTACGCAACGAGAACCTCACGTGGGAGTCTAAATACTCTACGAATGTCGGCTTCGACCTGGGATTCTTTGAAAATCGTCTGAACCTTACTTTTGACTTCTATAATGATGTGACCAAAAACCTGATTATGGAAGTTCAACTACCCTCTAATGCCGGTTATAATACTCAATATCAGAACTTGGGGCAGACAACCAACCGTGGTGTGGAATTGACCTTGAATGCCAATCTGGTTAATACGAAAGATTTCTTCCTTGACTTCAATTTCAATATATCGTTCAATAAGAACAAAGTAGATGCTCTTTATGGAGCAAATGGAGACGTGATGATTCTTTCGGGAGGCGGTACGGAAGTAGGTAGTGATAACTATCGTGTATTCGTAGGAAAAGAAACAGGCTTGATGTATGGCTATGTAAGCGACGGTATGTATTCATTTGATGATTTCGATTTCGACCAGGCTACGAAGAAATGGGTGCTGAAGACTGTGACGGACGAAAATGGTAATAAGAAGAATGTGGCTCCCGACTGTTTCGGAGTGCTTTCCAAAGGTGGTGGCTATTATGGCCCTGGGCACATGAAACTAAAAGACTTGAACGGTGACGGTGTGATTGATGCGGACAATGACCGTAAGGTGATTGGGCGTGCATTGCCTAAGCACACTGGTGGTTTCAGCTTCAATGCCGGCTGGAAAGGATTCGACCTGGTTGCTATGTTCAACTGGTCGTATGGCAATGATATTCTGAATATGAATAAGATTGACTATACTTCTTATGTAGGCGCCAAGAGATATCAGAACATGAGCACCGAGATGAGCTTGGCAAACCGATTCACTACCATCGACCCGGTAACCGGTCTGAATATCTACTATGGTGACTATGCCGACCCCCAACGTCTTCAGGAAATCAATGCGAACGCTACTATCTGGCATCCGCTGATGAACAACTCTGTCACTACGGATTGGGCGGTAGAAGACGGTTCGTTCCTGCGTCTGGGTACCTTGACTTTGGGATATACATTGCCGAAGATGCTCACAACGAAATTCGGAGTGAAATCACTGCGTGTTTATGCCACTGCCAATAACGTGTTCTGCTGGACTGCCTATAGCGGACAAGACCCTGAGGTAAACACCGGTAAGGCAATGACGCCGGGTTATGACCGCTCTGCTTACCCGAAAGCTAAATCATATGTTTTTGGTTTAAATCTAACTTTCTAAATTATTTTACTTATGAAAAGATACAATCTATTATACATGCTGATAGCAGGAATGATGCTGTGTACTTCCTGCTCAGACTTTTTGGATACGGATTCGCCTTCCGAACAAAGCAAGGAGAACTTGTATGAAAATGAGGGAATGACAAGATCTGCGATAATGGGCGTATATTCGGAATTGGCCGGAACATATGTTTACGGGCAGAAGATGTCGGTAAACTGGCAAGGAGTTTCGGATATTGAACAGGCAAGCGGTTATCAGGAAGACCCGGCAACCGATAAAACGAGTGATTCGGGAGCGGCCAATTACTGGTGCGACTGGTATAATAAGACTCTGCAGTGGGGATATATCTTCAAAATGGCGGAATTGGCCAGTACGGCGGTAGATGGTATCCGTGCTTCAAAAGCCTTTAACAGTGGTTCTGTGGCAATGAAGCGCTACATGGGTGAGGCTTTGGTGCTTCGTTCTCTTTCATACTTTGAGCTGGTGCGTCGCTGGGGTGATATCCCTTTCAAGGAAGGTATGTCAAACTCTGACCTTTCCAACGTTTATATGGGGAAAATTAACCGTGACAGTATATATTCCTGCATTGTGAAAGATATGAAGGAGGCTATAGATTACCTTCCCTGGGTTGGTGAACTGGCTGATTATAATAGTGAGCGCATCACTAAAGGCTTTGCCAAGGGAATGCTGGCCCGTATTGCTCTTTTTGCCGGAGGCTGGTCTGTGCGTGACGGCAAAGAGTTTCCTGCCGGTGCTAATGTAGAACGCTATCCCAATACGGAACAGAATCCGGGTATGGAAGAAGTCGGAGAATATTATATAGGCCGCCCAAGCAACTGGAGGGACTATTACGAGATTGCCGAACAACAATGCGCCGAAATAATCGGTGATCCGGAGAACCCTCATAAGTTAGACCCTGATTACGGAGATATCTGGGAATCTGTATGTGGACTGAAAGCCAATACTTATAATGAGAATTTGTTTGAGGTGGCTAATGGTGTAGGTTATAGCGGTGACATCGGTACCTTGATGGGACGTGCTATGGACGGTAACCTGGGCTATGGACAGCGTGGTTTCGGCGGTACTTATGTAAGTACTAACGCTTACTATTTCTATTCGTTCGATCAGAATGACAAACGTCGTGACTATGCTTGCTACTGGCCGGTTTATAAGAAGGACGGTACGGTAAAAGAAGTGATGCAGAATGATATCATGTCCGTGAGACTGGGCAAATGGTCTTTCTTCTGGACTGCCGAATCTTATCGTTCCATTGCACTGACGGCTACAGCCCGTACTCCGACAGGCATCAACTGGATTGTGATGCGTTATCCTGATATCCTTCTGATGTTTGCTGAGGCCCGTTATATGCTGGGTAAAGGTGAAAATTCAGTAAATGAAAAAGCCGGTATAAGTGCAGCCAAGGCTTTGGAAATGGTTCGCGAACGTGCATTCGGTTCAGGTTCGGAAGCTGTTATGGATTATAAAAAGGTAGATTTCTTTGATGCTATCGTAAATGAACGTGCATGGGAGTTTGGCGGTGAAGGCATCCGTAAACTTGATTTGATACGTTGGGGATTGCTCGACTCTAAAATAGAGGAGATGAAAGTAGCCATGCTCTATATGTTGGATGGCACTCATCCCATACAAATATTCGATAAGACGTATCAACCGGAAGACTTCCCCAACAAGCTTTATTTTAAATATGACAATAATGGGGAATTCATGGATTTCTCTTCTATTAACTTCTATACGAAGAGAGCCGCCAATCCGGACGAGAAAGTATATACGGAAGTGAAGTGGTTCCCCGAAATCTATTGGAATGTGAAGGAAACCGATGTAAACAAGGATCACAACTTGATAAAGAATGCCACCAAAATATTGGTTTGTGCTTCAGGTTTGAGAAAGTCTTATGATTATAGCCAATTATTGAGTACATTGAAGTATGGCTCTCTGATTCAGGATAGATTGAATGGTTATAAGATAGGCAACGGGGTTTGTAATTATCGTCACTTGTTCTCTATCTATTATGATGATATCTATAAGTCCAAAGGATATTTGTCCAACTCTTACGGATATGATAATAGTGCTCAATAATATGCTAATTATTAAAAGAATAAACTTATGAAAATTAGAAATTTCTATTATATCCTGCTGGGAATTCTTACGTTCTCGGTAGTGGCATGCGAAGAAGCTAACGAGTGGGGGGTAGATACCAGTCATGACAGACTGTTCCGTTCTACAAAGTTCGAAGTGAAAGAAACGAATCCTACTTCCGCTCTTCTGAGTTTCAGAGGGGTGACAAACGCTACAAAGTATGTGTTTGATTTCAGTGAAGGGGACAGCTTGCTCTTTAACAATATAGTATTTACCACAAATATTTTAGCAGACACGCTGACTGCCTACAACAAGGAGACTTCTGAGGTAAAGACGGAGTATCATGTTCTCTTTTTGAACTTGAATGGAACTACACGTTATTCAGTGCGTTTGAAGGCTGTTGATGAAAATACAGGAATGGAGTCGGGGTATGTGCAGTTGTGCTTTGACACTACGGACGAGCAGATCTTTACTACAGTCACTCCGGGAACCACCAATGTCTCTCTGAACTGGCAAGCTGATAAGAAGGCTACGCGTATTGAGTATGGCGAGCTGGTGAAGACAGAGATAGAGGGCGAAGAAGCTAAGACAGATACCATCTGGGCTACTCCGCATGAGCTTACGTCAGCGGAGCAACAAGCCGGAGAATTGGTGATCAATGATCTTAAACCGGGAACTAATTATATTACGTATATCCTGAATGAAAAGGTTCGCAGAGGCTCCTATAAATTCAAGACGTTAGGTTCATCTAAAGGTACAACTATTTCTGTAGGTGTAAGCGATGATATCAATGCCTTGCTGGCAGCCGCTCCGGCTGGTGACGTTACATTGTCGTTCACTGGCGGACAGACTTATGAGGTTGGTGAATTTACAATTCCCGAGACAGTTACAAACCTGTATGTATCCGGTAATGTCGTAAGTGGCAGAATGCCAAAATTGAATATGACCAAGTTTGTATTCTCTGCTCTTATGGATAACTTCTATGTACAGTATATGGATGTTGTGAGTGATGGTAAATCACAGTTCCTGATTGAACTTGGCGGTAAGACCGGGTTTAAGAATGTGAGCTTTGAAGGATGCAATATCAGCGAGATTCCAAGAAGCCTTATCCGGACAAACTCCGGTGACCTTGAAGTTGGGGCAATTGCCATCAGCAACTGTTTCATCAAGAATGTAGGCTTGAGCGGATACGGACTTTTGAACATCGGTAAGTTGAAGTCACTGAGCACTATTTCCATTACCAATACTACCATGTTGAATATCGGCGACCAGATTATGGATTTGCGTGTACAGACAGATAAGGTTACATTTACTCAATCTATCTTCTGTAACTATGACATCAATATGCCTAAGTTACTGCGTCTGGATAAGCAGCCGAAAGAAATTACCGTAACAGGGGTGATTTTTGCAGGAGACAACAAAGGTGGTAAGATGAATTCCGGTAATAGTGACTATTCCAAGTATCTGAGTTTTGCTGGGTGTTACCTGACTTCCGACTTCCAGGAGAATGATAAGAAGTTTACCGATGCCCAAATATTGAAAATCTCATCTGAAGAACTATTTGTAGATCCTAAGAACGGTGACTTCCACTTCAAACCGGAAGCTAAGTTTGAGGGTGACGGTAAAGTAGGAGACCCAAGGTGGTGGACAAAATAACTTGATAGGTATTATTAGTTTCAGGATCAACGATCCTTTCTGAAGAGAAGAGGCTGTCTCCAATAAAATGAGAGACGGCCTTTTCTCATTTTGACACTTTGCTTTTTATGCATAACGAGAATGTGGTATTTCCGTCCCGGTGCAGGGAAGTACGAAAAGAAACGAATGAAAATTGGTATTTTGTTAATTGATAGCGTGATACATAAATACGTACAACTCTAATAAAAGAAAAACAGATGGTCTGTGCAGTGAAAACAGATGGTCTGTTTCCCATCTATAGACCGTTTGTTTCCCATCTATAGATGGTTCGTCTTCCATATATAGATCTTTCGCGTCCCATCTATAGATCTTTCGCGTCAGATATAGAGTTCCTTGGTGAAAGAACTATAGCTTCCTTGCATAAGTATTGCATATGCTGTCTGCTTTATGCAGAAATCATGCATTTATATTCCGTAGATTATGCAACCGGACTCTGTTTCGAGTGTTTTAAGAAATGCTTCTGTTAGTAAAAGACTTGTTTTGGTGGCTTTCTGCTCAAAATCAGGCCTCTTTTTTTGTACACTTCTTTTTTGTAAAGCATTACTTGATAAATGGTTGCAAAAAAGAAGTGTACAAAAAATGATTTGCCATTCTGATACTTTTTACTGATTTCCCCCTGCTTTTCAATGCTGGGTCTTTTCTTTATATTCCGAAGGAGTCATTCCCATCTGCCTCTTGAAGCACTTGCCGAAGTATTTAGGGTCATTGAATCCTGTCATATAAGCCACTTGTGAGAAATTGTATTCTCCGCTGTCTATCAACTGTACGGCACGCTTTATCCTTATCTCGCGTATGAAATCTACGGGAGACAAACCGATAATGGATTTCAGCTTTTGGTAGAATATGCTGCGCCCTAAATTCATTAACCGGGCAAATTCTTCAATCGTCAGTTCAGAGTTCTCCATTTGCTCTTCCATAACCTGCATCACTTGTTGCATGAACAACTCGTCTTGTGAAACGATTTTAGGTTGTGAAGGAATCAGTTCTGTTGTAGCCTTCGGAGTCTTTTCTTGTTTTTCCGACCACTTCTTCCAGAAAATGGCTTGTAGTTCTTTGCGCTGTTGCAGCAAAGATTTGATGCGGGTTTTTAAGTATGTCGCACTGAAAGGCTTGGTTATATAATCGTCGATACCTTGCTCCAAGCCCGAAATTCGGTCGTCCAACGACGACTTGGCCGAAAGCAATATGATTGGAATATGGCATATCTCCCAGTTCTCCTTGATGTTTTTCACCATATCGAGACCGTCCATAACGGGCATCATGATATCACTGATAATCAAGTCCGGAACATACTCTTGCGCACGTTCCAGTCCCTCTTGCCCGTTTGTCGCTTCAATGATCCGATAACTGCTTGATAAAATGTCCGACAGGAAGCTCCTTAATTCTATATTATCTTCTACAATTAAGATCGATACAGGCTCTTCCTCATCCGGGGGAGTACTATCTTCCTCATCGGTAGTTTCAACAATGACTGTTTCATCTGCCGGACCGGTTTGAGATGCTTTATCTGTCTCACTTTCCGCAGAAGCGGAATTGCCGTCATCCAAAATGAACTCAGCGTCTTCCCTTCCTTCATATACCTTTTGGTTCATGGGCAATATGACGGTAAATTCACTGCCATACCCAGGTTGGCTGTTTACTTCGATGCTTCCGGAATGTAGTTCGATCAGCTCTTTGGCAAGCGACAATCCGATGCCCGATGAAGGTTGCAGGATGTTGGATTTTACTAAAGTTTCGAAGCGCTGGAAGAGCGTTTGCTGCTTTACCGGATCAATGCCGATACCTTCATCTTTCACCGAAACGAAAAGTTTTTCACTTTCCACCTTGACACTAACCGTAATCGATTTATTGTTCGGGGTATATTTGAAGGCGTTGGACAGCAGGTTGAAGACAATCTTCTCAAATTTGTCCTGATCTATCCAGGCGCATATCGCTTCCTGACTGGTTTGTAATTGATAAGTGATGTTTTTCTCTTCAGCGATAAGCCGGAAGTTATCCATTACTTTCTGTAACAGGCTGAGTATGTTTGTCTTCTCCAGCAACACCTTCATCTTCTTATTCTCTATTTTCCGGAAATCGAGTATCTGGTTGACCAGATGTAACATCCGCTCCGTATTTTTGTGCACCAGCGTCAGGTGTTTGCGGACGTTGGCTGAGATTGCTTCGTGCTCCAATACTTCAGTCACCGGACTGGTGATGAGTGTCAACGGAGTGCGCAGCTCGTGCGAGATATCCGTAAAGAAGCGCAACTTGATATTGGTCAGTTGCTGTTCGAGGTTTATCCGGTGGCGCAACCGGTAGATATAAAGAATGATGTAGACAATGGTTGCCGTAGATAAAATGAATAATATGGTGTAAAGCATCCATGCCCAGTAAGTCTCCCAGAAGGTGGGAAGTACGGTGATAGGCAGGACGCGCGCTTTCTCCATCCACACTCCGTCGCTGTTGGTGGAGCGTATCTGAAGTTCGTATTCTCCCGGCGGAAGATTGATGTAACTGGCCGAACGGCTATTGTCCACTTCATTCCAATTCTCTTCCAACCCCTTCAGACGATAGGCGTAACTGATAGATTCCGAATCGACATAATCTAAAGCGGCAAACTGGAAGGTTACATTCCGTTCGGATGGCTTCAACCGTAATTCATCCACATCATTGATGTGTAAGTCTTGCGAAGCTCCCTGTATCTTAAACCCGGTGAATACGATGGGCGGGGCATAACTGCTCTTTTTAAAATGTTCGGGAGTGATTCTGAGAATGCCGATATCGGTTCCTAACAGCAGTTGATGGTTTTGATCTTGGACAGGAGCGGCCTCTGTGAAATAGAGTTCCTGTCGCGTATATTTCTTGTCATAGTATTCGAATGTCTCTTTTTCCGGGTCGAAGCGGGTAAGTGCATTCTCTGAAACAACCCATAAGCTGCTATCATTACCTTCTATCATGGATAGCACAAGATCGGATGGCAAACCATCCTTTGTTGTATAAGGTTTAAATTCAATGTGATCGCTCAGCATACTCTCAGAAAGAACCTTGTTGACTCCTCCGGTAAAGGTGAGCACATAAGTTGTCTTTCTGCTGTCTGTATATGCATAGGTCACATCATTGCTGCTGAGGCTGGACACAGTGTCGGGCGTACGTTGATTCTGATAAAAATGAATTTTCTCCGGCTGGTTGAATTCGCTGGCGAATGTTAGCAGACCTTCGGTAGTGCAAACCAAGATGGCCTGGCTTGCTTCCGTAATATGGCGTACTTTTGAGAAATGTTCTTTAGGATATCCCTTGAGTTGATTACCTGTGTGTATGAAGCGGATTTCTCCCTCAGAGGTTTTCTCTAATAGATTCAGTCCTCCACCGTAACAGCCTATCCAGATATGTTTCATCTGATCTTGATAGATGCTGTAGATACTGTTGTGACTTAAACTGTACGCGTCGTCTGGCTGGTGAGTAAATTGCCGTATCCGGAAACGGTCATCACCGATTTTTTCCATTTGGAATAGTCCGTCCAGCTTACTCCCCATCCAAATGATACCATCCGCATCTTCCATAAAACAATAAATGTTCTTTTGGAAAGGGACAGGCTCCCGGCTGATTGTGCCCTCGGGGGCCAGATATCCTTTTAAGCTACCGTCCGGCAGATAAATGCGCACATATCCTTTTTTGCTGGCTGTCCAAAGGTTATTCTCTTTGTCTATAAACAGGGAGCGTGTTTCAAAACCGCTTCCGGTATCCATTGCTTGCAGGGAACATGCAGATGAAAAGAACGAAATTCTGGTAACATCCCAGTGATTACACGTCCAGAGGTTTCCCTGCTGGTCTAAGAAAGAGTTCAAGATCACAGGGCTGAACTTACTGTCGGGATTATTGTAGTTTGTATAATATGGCTTTAACTGACGGCTTTTCCGGTCGTAATAGCAAAAACCACCTTTATGGGGAATCATCCATAGGGTTCCATGCTGGTCTTCGAATATGAGATCACGGTTTGCACGTTCTGCTTTCGGAAGGTCTTCTTTGGGAGTCATGTAATGTTGTTTATCTTCTGTTGCCAGATTATAGCGTACTACTCCTAAAGCATTGGAGTACAACCATAATTCTCCAAAGCTATCTTTGAACACGGACAGTACTTCAGGAGATGGATGGGTTGGAGTACGGGGGTCTATCTGTCTGTACTTCTTCTCATTCGCAAGGTAAATATATAATCCCTCGTTGCTACAAAGTCCTATGCTGTCCTTTCCGAGGATATGGACGGAATTAATGTTATTAGAGGATGGAAAAGGCATTTCATGGAATTGAAGCTGCTGCGTTTTGGGCAGATAGATTACCATCTGATTATTATTGGATAGCAGATATATATTGCCGTTATTCTCTTTGATGTTTTTGAATGGAATGTCCGATTCGATTTTCTTCTTGCCTATAATAGATATGCCTTTATCCGTCAATACCCATTCATCACCGTCACTATCTTGATGTACAGCGATGATTCGGTCGCCTTTCAGGTTCTTTTCTTTAAGACTGTAGAAGGTTATGCCTTCTCCTTCTTGTTTCTTATACGCGAGTTCGTCAATACGGAATGCTTCATGCTCGCATACAATCCAGCTTACACCTTTGGGTAAGGTATAAACGGTACGTACAATGTAAGTTTGTTGTCTTTCCGCTTCGCAAGGACTGAGAATGTCTATAAATTTCTCTCTGCGGCTGTCAAACAGGTAAATCCGTTCATCATAGGTCTGGCACCAGATGTCACCGTCCTGTGTTTGCGCTATCTTTCCTAAGCGGTTGCTGGTCAGTGTGCATCCGTCTCCGGGAAATGCCTTGTAGTTTTTAAAGGTATATCCATCGAACTTATTTAAACCATTCCAGGTGGAAAACCACATGAATCCTTTGGAGTCTTGCAGGATATCGGTGACGGACCTTTGTGCCAATCCGTTGTAAGCGGAAAAACGCTGGATTTGACAGATGGGCTGCGCAGTAGCTATGCAGGGGATAAACAAGAAAAGCAACAATAAATAATTGATTGGCGCTATAATGTACTTTTTCATGGTATGGACTGATTTGTTACTGTTGCGCAAAGATACGAATTATCCATTTTATCACTATGCATTCCGGAAGGAAATATGGATGTGGAATTATTAGGTAGCTATGTGGAATATTTGTTTTTCCACCCTGGTTTATGTGGGCTACAGTTGATTAGAAAGCTGTTTTTAAGCATTGTGAACACTCGTTTCCACCTATTGCGATAAAAATTCCCCCTTTTATCATATGATATTTTTGAATTTTGCAAAAACATTTTAAAGATGTTGTTGATATGAAAAACATGATGTTTTATTGCTCTATTGTTTTGATTACCGAAATGATAGATAAATCATTTTTTTTATTTTGGAAAATATAAAGGAGATTACTCTGGCTTTTGCATTGGAGAATCTTAAAAGTTATATATGAACATGAAAAATGCATCGGTCAATTGAAATGAGTATTTTACTATATATAAAGAGGGTACGCCTATTATTAACCATTATAAATTAATATTTTTATGAAGAACAAAAAATTAAACTTTTGGGGCTTAAAGCAAATATGTTGCTATACTCTATCTTTGGTTTGTTTTGCATTTTGGGGATGTTCTAATGAACTTCTTCTGATTGAGGAGGATAATTCCACAACAGGTGGAGTAAATACTCGTACTGAAGTATCGGATACTATAACAGTTGGAGGCAAACAATATGAAGTTCTTGATTATTTTAGCTTTATAACCACTATCGGATGTGTCTATGCTACTACTACATCGCATTTGGACATTAGAATAAGCTATCCTACTGTAAATTCGCAAGGTTTAATGGTTTATAAGGAATCTCAAGATTACTATAATTACAATTTTAGCGGTACTAATATTTATGAATGGTGTAATCCCATTGTATCTATAGTGGAGGATCAATTAGATATAGATGATAAGATATGTGTACCTGTTGATGGGTCTGATACTTGTTTATATCTAGATATAACGGCAAATGATGGTCCCTATACTTGGGGAGGAGAAAAAGAACATATTTGGATTAGGTATTATTTAACACATAAAGATTACAAATATAAATATCTTATGTTAGAAAATAGCAAAGATGACCCACAGCATTACAAGGCTCGTCTTGCTGTACCATTCAATTCTGCTGACGCTTGTGGGTATATATATTTAGGTGATGTTCGGATTTCAGACAGCTATGGAAATTGGGGACCTATGTATTTAGATTATTGAAAAAAGAGGAAATTAATTTTATTGTTTAACCAAATATTCTATTATGAAACAAAATTTTAGAAGTATGAAAAGCAAATTAATCCTTTTGCTGGCACTACTTTCGTTTGTGCCGATTGGAGTGTTTGCTCAATCTGTTACTGTGAAAGGCACTGTACTCGATGGAACGGGTGAAACGATTATCGGTGCTACGGTAGTGGAAAAGGGTAATACCTCCAATGGTGTTACTACTAATTTGGACGGTCAGTTTACATTGACTCTTCCTAAAGGAAAGAAATTAGTGATTTCTTATGTCGGCATGGAAACTCAGGAGGTGGACGCTGTTGCCGGAAAAGACTTGAAAATTGTATTGAAAGATGATTCACAGGCACTTGAAGAGGTGGTGGTTATCGGTTACGGTGGCAGTAAGGCAAGAAAGGATTTGACAGGTTCTGTTGGATCTATTTCGGGTGCCAAGTTGGCGGCTGTTCCTGTTACATCTGCTGCAGTAGCTTTGCAGGGTAAAATTGCCGGTGTACAAGTAACTTCAGTCGATGGTGCACCGGGTGCGGATATCAACATCCGTGTCAGGGGAGGTACGTCGGTAACACAGAGTAACGAACCGCTTTATATTGTCGATGGTTTCCAAGTGGATAATATCAACGATATTCCTCCTACGGATATCGCCTCCATCGATGTATTGAAGGATGCCTCTATTACAGCTATTTATGGCGCTAAAGGTGGTAATGGTGTAGTCGTTGTAACTACTAAATCTGCTAAAGCCGGTAAGATACAGGTAAGTTTCAACGCGAATCTTTCAACGAGCCATTTATCTAAAAAACTTGATTTGATGGATTCTTACGATTTTGCACGCTATCAGTATGAATGGTCAGCATGTAACGGTAGCCGTTCTTCCCGTGCGAAATTTTTCCGTGCAAACTTTGGTAATCCGCAGGATCTTGACATGTATAGCACTTTGCCTACCCATGATTGGCAGGACGAAGTAATGGGCGAAAATCCTCTTAACTACTCTACTAACGTTACTGTTGGTGGTGGTACTGAAAAAATGCGTTTTAATCTTTCTCTTACTCAAAGTGAAGATAAAGGTATTATTATGGGTTCAGGGGTACGTCGTACTAACTTGAACATTAAAACCGCTATTGACATTACCAAGAATCTGACTTTGCAGATTAATCCCAAGTTCTCATTCCGCCGTGATGAAGGTGCAGGTGGAGACAACATCGGTACAGGTGGTATCATTGACGTGCTTCGTTATCGTCCTACTAATGGTTTGCGCGAATACGGATATGTTGATCCCTCGTATGCTGACCCGGATGAAGAGGAACTTTTCACATATACTAATCCTAAGAGTGACATCAGCATTAATCAACAGAATAAGTATTCGTACAATTATACCAATGCGTTCTCTTTGGAATGGAAACCTATTAAGGGGCTTGTACTTCGTACGGAAGCTACCATCGGTTTGCAATGGAAAGACCAATATCGTTTCTGGGGTGCACTGACAGGTGAAGGACAGAAAAATAATTCTTTGCCATTGGCAAAGATTCAAAAGGAGAAAGCATTTAAATACATTTGGACAAATACCGCTTCTTATGGCTTTGCGTTGAATGAACATGATTTCTCATTCCTTTTAGGACAGGAAGTCTATCATAGTCAAAACGAAAAGAGTGTTCAGGAAAACCGTTACTTCCCACGGGCTTTTGAAGCTGACCAAGCTTGGGCGAACATGGGATTTGGTACTCCGAAGGAGTCTACCACTTCGCTTTCTACACCTGACCGTACGGCGTCTTTCTTCGGACAGTTTAGTTATAACTATAGTCATAGGTATCTGCTTTCTTTAACCATGCGCGCTGACGGTTCCACAAAATTTGCTCCGGGTAATCAATGGGGGTATTTCCCATCTGTGGCGGGAGCATGGGTTCTTTCGGAAGAAAACTTCTTGGATGATATTGAATGGTTGGAACAGTTGAAGATTCGTGCTGCTGTAGGTTTGGCTGGTAACAACCGCATTGATAACGACATGTGGCGTTACCTGTACTCGATTAACTCAACAGGTGGTCCGGGCTTCGGTGAAGCAACACAATTTGGTGAACAATGGTATGGCAATCAAGGTGGTGACAAATTTGCCAATAAAGGTATCAAATGGGAAACTACATTGACCCGTAACATTGCTGCTGATATTGTTCTTTTCGACGGTCGCTTGACGATTACTCCGGAATTCTATTGGAACACAACCAAAGATTTGCTTTATAGATCGGACATTCCATCGGCAACCGGTTACGTAAGCCAGATGCAAAATATCGGTCAGGTAACCAATAAAGGTATTGAATTGAGTATATCAGGTGATATTCTTAGAGGAAAAGACTATGTACTCTCTGCAAACTTCTCTATGGGTATGAACAAGAGAAAGGTCGACAAGCTGAATGGTACGGATAATGTTATTTGGGACCAAAATAATCGTTGGAAGTCCTCCTATAGTGATTATTGTTTGAAAGTAGGCGACGAGGTAGGTTTGATCTACGGCTTTGTGTACGATGGCCTCTATTCGATGGATGAATTCTATTTTGATGCACCCCTTAACTATCAGGCACTTCCTTGGGGATCTTCCGCGGCTTATAACGGAAGCTCAAAAGACCAGCCTTTGGTTGACGCAAACGGTGTGGAACATCCCAGAACTGTAATTAATTTGGTTTCCGGTGATTCAAACTCTGGTATCGCAACACTTCCTGGTAAGGTTAAGTTTAAAGATTTGAATGGTGACGGATTTATTACAGAAGAAGACCGTACTGTTATTGGTAATACCAATCCTAAATTGCAGGGAGGTTTTGGATTGAGTGGACAATGGAAGAATCTGGACTTTGCCATGAACTTCAACTTTATGCTTGATTTCGATGTGAATAATGCTACGGCTTACCAGCTTTCATCTTCAGAAAGTAACAATAATAAGTTCTACAATGCTCTTTCCAAGTATGCTGATGCAGGGTGGCGTTATACCCGTGACGGTGATGGAGAATGTATGTATAAATGCTACTTCATTGACGGTTCGGTGGATATGTACCGCCAGTTGAACGAAGGGCGTACACTTTGGAATCCGACAGATGTAACCAAGAAGATAACCCACTCCTATTTCATTGAAGATGGTTCATTCTTGCGTTGCCAGGATTTGACGATTGGTTACACTTTACCAACACAATTGACTTCCAAATGGGGCATCTCAAAGGCTCGTTTCTATGTGTCTGCCTCCAATTTGTTCATCATCACAGGATATTCAGGTTACGACCCGGAAGTCGATGTTCAGACTGGCTTGACTTGCGGAATGGACTACAACCGTTATCCGCGTAGCCGTAGCTTTGTATTTGGTACTAATATCACATTCTAAAAAACTGAAAGAAAATGAAATTAAGAAATATCCTATTAACAGGCTTGGCTGCCATAACTTTGGCATCGTGCAACGACTTTCTCGATGTGGAGGCTCCGTCAAGTTATAGCGAGGACTTCGTATTTAGTCAAAAGACGGAGATAAATCGTGCGTTGAATGGCGTTTACGCTTCTATATTGGTAGGCGATCTCTATGGTAATGCTTATCAGAGAACCTTTATTCTCAATAGCGATGTCGATATGCAAGTAAATAGCAGTAATACAGCCTCTCACAATAGCTATGCGCGTTTTGATTGTGATGATCAAGGCGGTGAAATCGACAAATTCTGGAAAGCGGCTTACAAAGCTATCGAAGATGCCAATCGATTTCTGTACGGTATGGAAACCAGCCCGCTCTACGATGAGGACGATGCTGAATTTATGCAAATGATCGGTGAGGCTAAATGTCTTCGTGCTATGGTTTATCATGACTTGGTAGTGATGTTTGGTGATATTCCTTTCACCTTTACGGCAGCTGCACAGTTGGGTGATGGCTATGTGATTCCTGTAGTTAAACGTGAAGAGATCCAGAACCAATTGATTGAGGATTTGAAAGCTATTGCTCCAATGATGAGTTCTTCTTCCAATACAACGGTAGAGCGTGCGTCTAAAGAGTTCGCTTGGGCATTGATAGCCCGTATCGCTTTGACTGCAGGAGGATATTCTCTTCATCCGGAAGAGGGTAATGGTGCCAGTTATGGTGTGATGAAGCGTCCGCAGGATTATCAAAAATACTATCGTATCACGAAAACTTATGCTGACTCAGTCATCAGTCACAGTTCGCATGTCTTGGGAAATTCCTATCAAGATGTATTTATAAAGGAAAGTAATTTTGAATTGATAGCCAACGGTGATCCTATCTTTGAGATTCCTTTTGCAAAAGAGTCTACGGGTAATACCGGATATATTCAGGGACCTACGTCGACGGCTAACGAAGGACTGACTTTGGGTAAAAACGTTTGGGGAGCATCAAGCGGTAACGGTCGTTTAAGTGCTTTCTATCGCTACTCATTCGACGAGAACGACAAACGCCGTGATTTTATTAATGGACTCTGGTACTACGGTAACTCTTCAGGAAATGCAACGCAAGATTCTTGTTTAATCCGTGCCGATTATACCGTACACAATAATAAATGGTCGAAACTATGGTCTAATGCCGGGCAGTTTACCAATTTGAGTAGTGGTAGTACAGGTATTAATTATCCGTACATGCGTTTAGCTGACGTGCTGTTGATGCATGCGGAAGCGGTAAATGAGTTGGAAGGTCCCACAAGTGAAGCGCAAGAATCGCTCCGTAAAGTCCGCGTTCGTGCGTTTGATAACCAAGGTGCTGTTGATACATACATAGCCAATGCGGCTTCTTCTAAAGATGCATTCTTAAAAGCTGTGCTCGATGAACGCAAATGGGAATTTGCCGGCGAGAATATGCGTTGGCGTGATCTTGTCCGCAATAACCTTTACGGGCGTGAAGTGCTGTATAGCTTTCTTCGTTATTTGGCGACTGCGTTGGGGAATGCAGGCCTGAGCACAGGTTTTGAAGATGACATTGCCGCGCATGATGGCAGTGACTATTTGGATAATTTGCCTGAAGAAATGTATTACCATGTCCTGCCTCAAAATGCAGAGTGGAAAGTAGAGGCGGAGGACGTTTACGGTTATCCTTATCCTAATAAAACGCTCGACATGCTCTATATTTATAATCCTTACGAAAGCAAGTCTAAGCCAGCGACTGCTTCTGCGGGTATCGAAGGAAAAACATGGGAAACGGCAAATTTCTATCAGTGGCAAAGTGACTCTGAGCCGACTAATCAATGCAAATATTCGTTTTTTGGCTATGTTCGTCGTAACGATAGCGGTGTGATTGTATTAGTGAGAAATGGTGCTGAGGTTCCACTTGGCGAGACTATTCCGGAAGTTAGTGCTTTGCCTGTTGTACGCTACATTTTGCCTTATCCTAATTCGGCTATCCTGCGTTCGGCAGGTGCATACAAGAACTATTATGGTTACAAATAATTATAAGAAAGGAACTGACTTATGAAAAAATATTTTTTATATGCTCTGATGTTGTTGTCAGGATTTTCGTTCAGCTCATGTAGTGATGATGAGGATTCTGTAGCGGGGACAAACAGGGAATGGATGACGATGTTCATCTGCGATAACAATAGAGGCAAGGGGGATGATTATCCCTACAATTGCAAAAATGAAGGAGTGAATGGCAATGATATCCATCTCTATTGGTATGGTGTGGATGACTGTGCCGGTTACCAGATTCGCCAGGCGCTTCAACCGAACGTGTCAGGTGGAGCTGAGGCATGGGGATCATCGGCTGAAAAAGGCCTTTTGCTATTAGATACGATTGTAGGACCGGATGTGCTTGACTTGGTAATCAAAGATCAGCAGTATTCTACTGACTTCCGTTTCGCCATCCGCGTACTTTCAAAAAAGGATGATAATGTGACTGATTTTTCCCATGCTTCCAAATGGTATGGACATGGTGATGGCAGACAGTGGGCGGAATGGTTGGGTATAACTACAGCTGACCGTTACGCTACTCCGTTCTGTGTGTATGTGGATGCTTCCAAAACTACGGAAACCACTATGCGCGTAATGTTGAAACGTAATTTCAATGATGTCATCGAAGGTGTTTCGGATGAAGACAAAGTCGTCTATCGTGAAAGATTTGAGATGAATGGCGATAACTTCGTTTACCAATGGCTGGAAGTTGAGGCTTCGCCTAACAACCCGACGTCGACTGTTGGTGATAAATGGAAGAAATATAAGTTGACTGAAGAAGATTTCAATAGAGGCTATGTGGATATTGATGGTCTTCAAAAGAATTCTGTTTATGTGATTAACGTCCGTAATGAAAATGTGAAGATAAAATGGGATTCCTATTACAACACCTGTTCTGCTCGTTCGGACGGTGAACCGGGTGAACCTGTGCTTATCGAACACAAATTAGCGACCGCTCCTCCTGCAAAATTGGATGATGAGACAGACGAAAACTATGCCGCAGTGGTGAGCTCGCATGAGGCTGCGATATCAAAATATAATGCTATGCAGATTGATGATATTCTGACCGATTTTATTTCAGACGTGAACTTTGCGGAAGGGCAGGAATTCTATCTTGAAGGTGGAAAAACATACTGCATGTATCGCAACCTGACAACGTGTAAAGGTTTTGTTCTGCGCACGCGACCGGAGGATGTTGCTGCTGGAAAACGTGCCAAAGTTTTGCTTGGTGGTATGAGTGTGACCGGTGCGAATGTCAATTCTATGAACTTGATGTTTGGTCGTCAGCCACAATCCGGTGAAGGTGGTGAAATCTATATGAAGATGCTTGAGTTCCACGATATAGACTTTGATTGTCCTCTGGCGCGTACTTATGGAGATCAAGAAGCTGGTGTAGGTGGTACTACTGGTAACTACTTTATTAACATGTACCCTAATGGCATGGCGGTGCATTTGGAGAATTTTGTAATTAAGAATTGTACTTTCAAACGTATGGTTCGTGGCTTTATCCGTGAACAAGGTTCAAACTACAAGATCTGGGATAATGTATTGATTGAAGATTGCCAATTCTTTGATTGTGGTTACTACAGCAATGGTGCCGGAGGTTATAACTGGGTGGCCGGTTCGGGTAACAATGCAAACTCTAACCTTTACAAGAATTTTGTGGTTCGTAATAATACATTCTTTGATTGCCCGTTCCCGTCATTCTTTAATGAAACCAAACAGAGTGCTTGGAAGAGTGGAGCATGGAATATAACGTTCTCGAACAACACTTTGGTTAACTGGAATACTCGTGCTGCCGGAAACATTTTCAATATGCGTAATATTCCTGATGGAAGTACATTTACTGTTAAAAATAACTTGATTGTCTTGACAAAGCAGGATGGTGATACACGTAAGATGACAATGGGTGGTGCTGATATCCGTAAAACAATGACCATGCCGGACGGTACGAATGGACATGTTACATTGAATTTTGAGAACAACTATTCAACTAATACATTCTTGACTAACGGACAGATATTCAGTACGAATGCATGGACTGCCACCAAGAATAACTTTGGTACTTTGGTAAATAACGGTTCTGCTACGCTGAATGGAACTTTGGAGGTTGTTACAGATGATATTTCACCTTTAGAATTGATGACAAGTCCCAATCCTCCGCACAAAGCCAAGAGTGATAGCGATCAATTTATGCACCGTGCAGATGCGCTCGATGGTACAGGTGGCGAACATGGTGCTAATCTTTTCTATAATAAAAACGACAAGGTGCTTAATTCTCAGATTTATAAACTGGGTATTGGCGACTCGCGTTGGAGAAAATAATGCTATGATGGGTTTTCAATAGAATATATATGTCGCTATGAGGCCGTGAGGTTTTGTTAGACATTCTTTGCAGGAAGGGCGTTCCATTCGGAGGAACGCCCTTTATGTATTATGTATATAGCAACTTATGAGCTTTATATTCTCTTCTTCTGTTTTTTTCTATTATAGCAAAAGAAAAAATGCCTCTTTGTAGGATCCACATCCTTTAAGTGGTTTGAGTCTTCAACTAAAAGTTTCTCCCATTTTGCTCTCACTACCCTCACTTTTAAGGGTAAATCATTAATAACAAAGGATTTAATAGTGAGTGAGAGCAAAAAAAAGAGTGATAGCAACGGGTTTGCTCTCACTGCTGCTTGCCTTAATTATAAGGCATTCATTTGTCTTGCATGAGGCATTGTTTTGTCTGGGACTAATGAATATGCCATTCTCGCTTAGGAAGAATCGGGTGTTGACCTTGGTTAACAGGCTTGTCAACGGAGCTTGACGAGCCTGTTAGCCAAGGTGGACAGGCTTGCTGGTATACGTTAACACTCGGTTGAACCTATTATCAAGATACTGAATGAACCGGGTAAAATACTATGATTGCCTGTCTGTTTGTACCGGTATCATTGAAGTTTTTGCAGCAAACTACGCGGGGGAGGAATGCTGATTCACCGCGTGAACGAAAGATTCGTTTTGGCAAGAAAACGAAGTGATTGAGAAATCGGAAATATGACGGCAAAGAGTCAGCGAAATGGATTATAAACTGACAGCCGCTCTCTCCGGGAAGTATAAAATAGGAGACTTTCCAAGCGGATAACCGCATATAAATGCAGTATATTCACATTTCTCTTGCAGAATATGCAGAGTTGAGCCGCAGGATCTATATATCCTGTAGCTCAGTTCTCTATTTCCAACGCGCAGGATCTATATGTCCGGCACATTGGAGATAGAGCTCTTGCACATTGCTTGTTAATGTCCGGCAGATAGTATCTTAATTCCCGGCACATTGCTTGTTCCGGTGCGGCACATTGCTTGTTGTTTGCTGTAGAATAATTGTACATATTTCTATATTTGTCTGTTGGACAGTAGAATGCGTTTTTTTCTTCCCGTATTTCCTTTGCAACGCACTCACGGACGTAAAGGAACGATTCTCGGAAGGTTGATAATGCAAAATGTCAGAATGATATTTAGCGCCAATCTGATAAGAAATGAATTATTTCACCACAGATTACACAGATTAGCACAGATTTAATTTATTAATAATCAGAGATATCTTCCCTAATCTGTGTAAATCGGTGTAATCTGTGGTGCATCAAAACCCATCAGAAAGGAATAAAATTACGAACTACGGGCTACAAGCTATAAGTAATTGCGCTAAAGCAGGCGGGACGTTCTGTTTCCCGGCGTAGCTTTTTTACATACACCTTGGGTAGGTTCATGTCTCTCTATTCAACTTCTGATTCGCATCATTTATTTTATATTAAAAATAACCCGTTTGTATGATTTCAGCTCTGGAATTCCATTATCGGTAACCTCAAGAATCACATGCAGTTGTTTTCCGGGTTCATTAGGGATTGTAAATGTACATTTCTTGCCATTCGTTTTAACCTTAAAATCAATTTTGCTTGTTGCGGTTCCGGCTTCCCGGTATTACCACCAATGGTAAGACAATGAATTGTTATCTGGGTCGGAAGAGCCGGATGCATTCAACGTTATTTTTTCTCCTGCACTCACTGTACGGATAGATGCTCCCTCTATCCAAGCTATAGGATTATGATTCGCTTTTGAAAACTCATCAGCTACACACCAGTCAGCACGCGCGCGCCCAATCATTCTGTGCGGCAATAAGCCAGCGTTGGAAGGTGTAATGCGAATCAGGCGTTCCGCTTTTGTTATAGTCATTCCCATCTTGCAGATGGTTTCCGGATACGTAAACCGGGCGTCCGCCCCATCCGCCAAGAGTGTAATCAGTATGCTGTTCCAAACCATTATTGATGAGCGGCATATAAGAAGGTGTATCTCCTTCGCTGGTATAATCTTGAGGGTAGGCGGCACAAAGCGGCCCATGACCGGTGGTTATATGTTTTCTGAGCCAAGGTTTGTCCATAACTTCTTGCAGTTCTGCCGGATTCCTATGCGTGCCTCTATGCTATTTGGAAAATGATTTATCAAACTTTCAAACTTGTCTGTCCGGCGGTTTAAGCGGAAAAACTTCCCGTCTTACATCATCATCCATATATTACCGGATTTGTCTTCATAAATACGGTCAATCCGATTGTGAAGGTATGGGATGTTGCTATCGGCCCCGGTTTTATAATTCACAAAATCAAATCCGTCAAAACGGCTTAGCCCTTCCCAGGTGGAAACCCACATATAGCCGCGACTATCTGATAATATATCCGAGATAGCATTACCAGGCAATCCATCTTGCCTTGTGTAATGCACTCTTTTTATTTCCGGTTGTGAGGACAGTTCACCCAACACCACCCAAAGAGACAATACAATTATTGTTATAGTATGATTTTTTATAGTCTGCATAAATGGCTCAGAGCAATATAGCTATAGTCGATCTTAGTGCAAAGGTATGAAAAATCAAATATATTTTGGCAAGGCTAAACATAAAATAGACATCTATTGGTTCTGGAATTCCGAAGGACTTACTCCATATTTCTTCTTAAAGCATTTACTGAAATATTTCGGGTCATTGAAGCCTGTCATGTAAGCTATTGTAGAAACATTGTATTCTCCGGTTTCAAGCAATTGCATGGCGCGCTTAATGCGCATCTCACGAATAAAATCGACGGGTGAAAGGCCTACAATGCTTTTTAGTTTTTGGTAGAATACTGTGCGTCCCATGCCCAGTTTCTGGGTAAATTCGTCGACAGTCAGTTCTGAATTGTCCATCTGATTATGCATTATTTCCATTACCTGTTTCATGAATAGCTCGTCAAAAGGAATTATTTGCGGTTTTTCCGGTGTTATTTCCATAAAAGGTATGGGGGAAGCTTTTTCCTTTTCCGACCATTGTTTCAGATAAAGTTCTTGCAATTGTTTGCGCTGTTGCAGCAATGATCTGATACGTATCTTTAGGTAAGTGGAACTGAAAGGCTTCGTAATATAATCGTCGATGCCTTGTTCCAGGCCCGAAATCCGGTCGTCCAAAGAAGATTTGGATGAAAGCAGGATAATGGGAATGTGGCAAATATCCCGGTGCTCTTTGATTGCTTTTACCATATCCAGCCCGTCCATGACCGGCATCATGATATCGCTGATGATAAAGTCCGGCACATGAGACAAGGCCTGTTCCAGTCCTTCTTGCCCGTTAGTGGCTTCAATGACTTTATAGGTTCCTGATAAAATATTGTTCAGGAAGTCCCTCAGTTCGATATTGTCTTCCACAATCAGTACCGAAATTAACTCTTCATCCGTGTGGTTATCGGTAGGAGAGGGGGTATCTTCTGTCTTTTCTACATTCTTTCTTTCATCAACAGGTTGGGAGGCTGGCTTCTGATTGTCTGTGGGCGGAACATCATTCAGAATGAATTCTGTATTCTCTTTCTTTTCATAACTTTTCTGGTCAAGCGGTAATGAAACGATGAATTCACTGCCTATTCCGGTTGCGGTATTTACTTGGATGCTACCTTGGTGCAATTCAATCATTTCTTTGACTAATGACAGACCAATGCCGGAAGAAGGTTGCAGAATATTATTATTCACCAGTGTCTCAAAACGCTGGAATAAGGATTGCTGCTTCTTGGCGTCGATTCCGATACCTTCGTCTTTAACAGATATTACCAGTCTATTTTCGTTTGTGGAAGCGTATACCGTGATAGACTTGTTGTCAGGGGTGTACTTGAACGCATTGGACAGTAAATTGAAAACAATCTTCTCAAGTTTGTCTTGGTCAATCCAGCTATAGAGGCATTCTTGATCGGTTTGCAGGCGAAAGTTGATATTCTTTTCTTCAGCCATAATTTTGAAGTTGTCCATCACTTTTCGTAATAAACCGATAACCTCTGTCTTTTCCAGCAATAGTTTCATCTTCTTATTTTCTATTTTGCGGAAATCAAGTATTTGATTGACGAGCCGCAGCATACGTTCCGTGTTGGAGTGTACCACCGTAAGAAGCTTACGGGCATTGGAAGAAAGCCTTTCGTGTTCCAGCACTTCACCCACCGGACTTGAAATGAGAGTTAGCGGGGTGCGCAATTCATGGGATATATCCGTAAAGAAACGCAGCTTTATATTAGCTAGTTGCTGTTCGAGGTATATCTGATGGCGCAACTTATAGATATAAAGTATGATATAAACAATGGTTCCTGTGAATATAATGAATAGTATTGCATAAAGCAACAACGCCCAGTGGGTTTCCCAAAAGGTAGGTATAACAATTACCGAGAGGTTTCGTACATTGTCTGTCCACACCCCGTCGCTGTTGGTCGAACGTATCTGAAGTTCATATTCTCCCGGAGAAAGGTTGATGTAACTGGCTGAACGGTTGTTGTCTACTTCATTCCATTTTTCCTCCAATCCCTTCAGACGGTAGGCATAATTAATGGAAGTCGGCTCAATATAATCTAATGCGGCAAACTGGAAAGAGACATTTCGCTCATCGGGTTTCAGCCTTAGCTCTTTCAAGTCATCAATGTTGATATTTTGTTGGGTCCCTTGTATTTTCAGTCCGGTGAAGACGATAGGGGGAGAATAGGAACTCTTACTGAGTAATTTAGGATTAATTTTTAGAATGCCTGCATCTGTGCCCAATATCAACTGGTCTTGTACAATGACAGACGAAGCCTCACTAAAATATATTTCTTTTTGGAGGTATTTTTCGTTGTAGTGATCGAAAGTGCCGGTTTCAGGATCAAATTTGGCTATTGTGTTTTCTGATATAATCCATAAATTGTTTTGATGGTCTTCAATCATTGACAGAACTAGATCGGAAATCAATCCGTTTTGTTTGGTATAGGTTTTAAACTGAATATGGTCAGTTTGCAGATTATCCGAAATGATTTGATTGATTCCTCCTGTGAATGTTAGGACATAGGTGTTTTTCCGGCTATCTGTATAAATATAAATAACGTCATTACTGCTCAGGCTGGATGCTGTGTCAGGTACACGTACATTAGAGTGGAATTTGATATCTTCCGGTCGTTTGAAGTCACAACCAAAAGTAATTAGTCCTTCTGTTGTGCCGACAAGAATTGTGTTATTAACCTCTTTGATGATGCGTGCTTTGGTGAATTTATCTTGTGAATAACCTTTCAGTAAATTACCGCTATGTAAGAAGCGGGTTTTTCCTTCTGGTGTTTCCTGAAGCAGATTTAAGCCCCCACCATGTGTAGCTATCCATATACGTTTCTGGCAATCCTGATAAATGCAATACACACTATTGTTGCTTAAACTGTAAGGGTCATTTTCATTGTAGGCATATTCTTGTATTTGGAAATCTCCGTTTCCCTTTTTTTTCAGTCGGAAGATACCATCCCATTTGCTGCCTAACCAGATATCTCCTTCTTCATCTTCCATAAAGCAATAGATATTCTTGGAAAATGATACAGTCTGTTTACTGATTTTTCCATCTGGTGTCAGATAGCCTTTGAGGGATTTATCCGGATTGAAAATTCGGATAAATCCTTTTTTATTTGCTATCCACAAATTCTTTTGCTTGTCAATCAGGAAAGCGCGGGTTTCATGGCCATTATCAAATACTGTCAGTTGACTGGCATTGGGAAAGAATGAAACTTTGTCCATCCAAAAGCTATTGGTAAACCATAGATTTTTTTGGTTGTCCAGATAAAAGTTGGTGATGACAGGAGTAAATTTAGATTCGGGCTTGCTGTAATCGGTATAATAGGGCTTGAGCTCTTTGCTTTCCCGGTCATAATAACTCAAACATCCCAAGTGTGGCACTATCCATAATGTACCTTGATTGTCCTCAAAAATCACATCACGGCTTTTTAATTCAGCTTTTGGCATGTTTTGCGGTGGAGTTTCATAGTGTTGCTTTTCGCCGGTTATCAGATTATATCGTGTGACTCCACGTTCACGATTGAATATCCATAATTCATTATAACTATCCTTGAATATTCTCACAGTGTTTGAAGGAGTTTTAGTCAGCGTGTCTATAAACTTGAATTGTTTGGTTTGTGCAAAGAAAAGCATGATACCATTGTCAGTACCCACCCCTATAGTATCTTTACCCAAGCTTTGTATACAGTTTAACTGACCGGAGATGGAAGGTATTATTTCATTCCGGAGTTGTCCGTTTTGCTGATCGTAAATTGCTAAACGATCAGTGGATATCAGATATATTTTTTCATGGTTCTCGCAAAGACTTGTAAATTTGGTGGTATCAGATAAAGCTTTTTGACCGATTATGCAGACTCCTTTATTCGTAAATATCCATTCGTCTCCACTGCTATCTTGCTGGACGTTCGTTACTTTTTTACCTGGCAAATTATTAACAGTCGGGCTATAGTATGTAATACTGCCTTTATCTCCATTTTTAAGCATCCGTTCGTCTATTCGAAAAGCTCCTTTTTTGCATACAACCCAACTGACACCTTTGGGAAGAGTATAGATTTTCTGTACTACAAATGATTTTTTTTCCTTTTTCTCGATAGGCTGGAGGATATCAACAAATTTTTCGTGTTGACTGTCGAACAAATATACCCGGCCGTCATAAGTTTGACACCATATACTATTATACTGGTTGGGGATGATTTTCAGTATGCGGTTGCTGGTAAGCGTACATCCGTCTCCAGGGTATGCTTTGTAGTTTTTAAAAGTATAGCCATCGAACTTATTCAATCCGTTCCATGTAGCAAACCAAATGAAACCTTTGGAATCTTGCACGATATCTGTAACCGTTCTTTGTACCAGTCCATTGTATATTGAGAAATGCTGTATTTGGCATATGGGTTGTGCGCAAAGCATAATTGGAAATAGTAATACTATACAAAGTGATAGAATGATTTTAGACTTAGTGTTCATGTGTATATTGGTGTGTTTTTTTGGGTTAATGATTTAATTTGTATGGAACAAAGATACGAAAAAACTAATGTTTTTCTTAATCTTATTTAAAATAGCTGTCGCTATTATCAAAATTCTTGAGATTTATGATAGATTTGTGATATCAAAATGATATCAATTAAATCTATTAAGTATGGAAACTAAAGAAAAGAATTTCAGTGGTTTTAAGATGAATGGCTTCTTAGGCTTATTTATTCATCTTATTGTGTTGCCTGCGCTTATTTATTTTGGTTTTGTCACCTGTGTCCCGACGGCAGTTGTGGCAGGTATTCTCTGTCTTGTCTGGCTGGTTATGTTTGCCGGATATATGCAATTGGAACCCAATGAAGCCCGGGCTATGGTTTTCTTTGGTAAATACAAGGGCACATTTAAGGAAACGGGTTTCTTTTGGGTAAATCCGTTTTTGGATAAGAAAAAACTTTCTCTTCGTGCACGTAATCTGGATGTAGAACCTATCAAGGTGAACGATAAGATCGGCAATCCGATTCTGATTGGTTTGGTGTTGGTGTGGAAACTCAAAGACACTTATAAGGCTATGTTTGAGATTGATTCACAGACGATGGCTTCTTCGGCTCACACAACGGGAAATGCCAACCAGATTACTATAGGCAATGCTGTTGCCAGCCGGATGAATGCTTTTGAAAATTTTGTAAAGATACAGAGCGATGCGGCATTGCGCCAGGTAGCAGGACAATATGCCTATGATGATAATGAAGCAGATACTGAAGAACTGACACTTCGTTCTGGCGGTGAGGAAATCAATGAACAACTGGAACAGAAGCTGAATGAGCGTCTTGCCATGGCAGGTATGGAGGTAGTGGAAGCGCGTATCAACTATCTGGCTTATGCACCCGAAATTGCAGCGGTGATGCTTCGCCGTCAACAAGCTTCGGCCATTATCACTGCCCGTGAAAAGATTGTGGAAGGTGCTGTTTCTATGGTAAAAATGGCTTTGCATAAACTTTCTGAAGAGGAGATTGTTGAACTGGACGAAGAAAAAAAGGCGGCTATGGTCAGCAACTTATTGGTGGTGCTTTGTGCTGATGAAGCTGCACAGCCGGTTATTAATGCGGGTACATTAAATCATTAATCAGAATAATATGAACTTTTCTTTTCTATATAAGTGGGCATTAGTGCTCGGCTTACTGCTGGGGCATGTGGTGGCGGTTTTTGCGCAAGATGTAAATATGGACCGTGCCAGGCATGTATACGAATTGTTTATTGCAGACCAAGGCGACAGTATTCATGCACTGTTGTCCATAGAGTTGCAGGAGAAATTATCTCCGGAGGTTTTCAAGGATATGTTCAGACAGTCGGAAAAGCAATTCGGCAAACTCCAGTCTAAAGGCGAGTGGCAGAAAGAGAGTGCGCAAGGCATCACACTCTATTATTCCGATTTGAAGTTTGAGCGTTACAGTCTTCGGCTTTTGTTATCATTTGATGCTGACGGTGGAATGAATACAATTCGTCTGATGCCTGTGCCTGCTGCTTCTACTGCGCAGCCGGTGGCTTATAATAAGGAAAAGATGCTTGAACGGGATATAACAGTCGGTGCTGACGGGTTCAAACTACCCGGAACCCTGACGTTACCTGTAGGAAAAAAGAAAGTACCCGTGGTCATTCTTGTGCATGGTTCCGGTTCGCAGGATCGTGATGAAACTGTCGGTCCCAATAAGCCTTTCCGTGATTTGGCTTGGGCACTGGTGGACCGTGGCATTGCGACGGTACGCTATGAGAAACGTACAAAAGTTTATGGTGCGGCTTGTGTGCCCGAAGGTCGGGAGATGGATTATGATACCGAAAGTGTCGATGATGCTGTAGCCATTGCAGCTTGGGCAAAGACGCTGCCGGAGATTGATGCGGACAGTATTTATGTATTAGGGCATAGTTTGGGTGCCACACTTGCTCCGCGCATAGCAGAACGGACTGACGGATTGGCGGGTATTATTCTTGTTGCTGCTTTGGCCCGCCCGTTTGAAGATGCTATTGTCGAACAAATGACTTATATATCTTCTCTAAAGGATTCTTCCGACAATGCTAAGAAACAGATTGCAGAAATAAAGAAGCAGGCGGATAATACCAAGAAACTGGGTACACCGGAATTTGATGATAAGATTCCTTTGTTGCTGGATATTCCTCGTTCTTACTGGGAATTAGCCAACGCCTATAAACCTGTGGAAGTAGCTGCCAAGCTTACCTTGCCCATGCTTATATTGCAAGGCGAACGTGATTATCAGGTCACTATGGAAGATTTTGGATTATGGCGTTTTGGATTACTGCGTAATAAGAATGCATTCTTTAAGTCTTACCCCAAGCTTAATCACATGTTGCAGGAGGGCAGTGGTAAGGCTACCCCGTTCGAGTATGAGCGTGAGTCGCCCGTAGCCGGTTATGTGATGGATGATATTGCATCATTTATTCGCAACGGGAGTTTGTTGTAATATAAATTCAAACTTAATTTGTAAATCATTAAATTATAAAATAGAATCGTGGCTAAAAAAGAAACTTCAACCAAAAGCTTTGTCCTACGCGTAGATGCTGCGACTATGGATGCCCTTGAGAAGTGGGCAGCCGATGAGTTCCGCAGTACTAACGGACAGCTTCAGTGGATCATCGCTGAAGCGTTGAGGAAAAGCGGGCGGATGAAGAAAACTAAAAATCCTCCTTCGCCTCAAGAAACTGAAACGTAATTTATAATTCATAATTCATAGTCTTATGTTAAATCTTGGACCTTATTCAGCCAGAGAATTTTCTGATATCCGTATTCATCCTACTGCTGTGGATCGTATAATGGAAGGTGTTGCTGCTTTGCTGGCAATTGTTGCGTGGGTGTGTGCGATATGGGTTTATCTCCATGTGGATGACAGAGTAACGGTGAATTTTTCACTTCTCTCTGCCGGACTGGGCACTTTTAGTCTTCTTGCCATAGGTGCTACAGCCTACTTGCCTATCCGCTTTGTGCATTTTCCGGTACGCATTACCAAACATAATGTGGTGACACAGTTTTTCTTGGCGATCCGTTTTGCCCGGGTACTGAATGTTTTTATAGTTCTGCTTTTCCTTGTTCTTGTATTCAATAAGGTGGAAGAAGAATATGGCATTCCACAAGGATTGTGTGATATGTTCACTGCCGGTGTCGGTTGTCTGTTGGCAATAGTGCTGATTGGATATTATATATTGGCTTTCAAGTATAGATAAGGCTATGGTCTCTATATTGTCATTAGAAAATAAGGCTTTCTGTCCGGTAAATACCTAATTATGGCTATTAATATCTTTCATTATACCTTGTTTTAGGGATTGTGGTATCTCCGCAAATGCCCTACTTTTGCATCATCAGATTTAATGAATTAGTTAGTCATAATTACGTAACCACTTTTATTAAGGAAAAAGCTTCCCGTCTTCCCCGATGCGATATCGTGAAAGAACGGGAATTTTTTCGTTTAATACCTTGCCAAATTTAAATTCGCTGCCCCATTTCTGTGTGTGGCATGACAAAATGCAAATAATCTTCTAATTGACGAATTTAGTAGAAAAATCGTCAACAGACTGACGATTTTATCAAACTGACAAGCCTATATAGAAGTAGTATAATCGGTCGTAATGTCAAAGTATCAATACCTTGTTGACAAGAAGTTAGGAGTTTGTCAACAAGAAGTTAACTCCTTGTTGGTAGGAAGTTAACTTCTTGTAAAAGGTTGATAATCAGTATCCGTTAATGTACCCTCTTTTTATAGATTATCCTTGATATCCTGCAATTCCACCAGCTTATTCACAATAGCGTAAATGGTGAGACCTGCCGGAGAATGTATTTGCAGTTTACGGGCGATGTTCCTACGGTGGGTGATAACGGTGTGGATGGAGAGGTAAAGTTGGTCGGCGATGGCTTTATTGGTCATGCCTTTCACAACGCAGGTTATTATTTCTTTTTCACGCTGGCTGAGTGTTTCCTGCTCGTTTTCTTTCTCTTCTTCTTCGTCGGTGCAAAGCAATTGGTTTATTTTAGTGGAGATTATTTCTGTATCATCGCAGATAGAGAGGTGGTCATCGTACTCTTTTAGTGAATTATTGTCAATGACCGAGCATACAAGTGCCAGATATTTAGTTTCTACCTTTCCGTTTTCTATTTTGAATGTAGCAATGTCAAACCAACCGCCGAAGGTTGGATTGACAATGAGAATATCCGGCGTGTTCAGGTGGATGTAACTCTGCAGAGATTCCGGGGAAGAGATTTCTATTGGGTGTACGTTCAGGTTGGGCAAACGCTTTAGTACTGCTGTAAGCCCACTACGAATAATAACAGAAGTCTCCGCAACTGCAATTTTTATAGAAGAAGCATTATTGTTCATTTTTCAATCTCCTTTCCAATTGTGCCACAGCAGGAACAAACATGTAGTCTTCTACCTGACAGTGTGAAGCAAGGTCATGTTCGCAATTGAAGATATCGAAAAGAACAGCGTTGAGCTTGTTGTTATTCTCTTTTTCCGGATAATATTTAATGATGATATTTTTCAGCTCTGTCAATTTGGTCTCTATCTGATTATGTTTACTGGCAAAGGTTGCTATGTCATAATTTTCGGCAAGCTTGCCTTCCAGCAGTTTTTCTACATAAGTGAATACAGCTTCGTTTTCATACTCCATATGACGGTGTACCTCTTTGGCATATTCATCGAAGAATTTCAAAATAAGATAGGCTATGTTGTCGGTGCCTGAGCAGTCGATGGACTCGATAAGTTTACGGCGAATGACCGGCAACTTGAAATCGAGAAAATAGGTGTGTGCCTGTTTCAGATAGTCCATGAGTGCAGGGATGGAAAAAGCGTCTTCATCTTCACTATAAGTATAAGCATACTGTTCTTCACTGATGAAATTGGCTACTGCGAGAAAGGTGCGGTAGTCTACGCCTTGAGCTTCACAAACGTCCTTCACGCTTTTATCTCCAAAACCCAGGGAGAGGCCAAAACGGCTCATAACCATTAATAAGGAGTAGTTATCACAGATAAGGTCGCTCATTTTGTCTGTGGCGCGATACTTATGCGGTTCATTCATTGCAGATTATCCTTTCTTTCTTAAGTTTATTCGTGCGCAAAGGAACGGATTTTTCCTGAAAGTAGCAATCGCTATTTGTAGGTATTTTGTGTGTTAGCCTTATTTAACGAGAAAAATTAGTTTATAAACTAAATATTTTAGTTATTTGCAGAAAACAAATAAGAACTATGAAAGGATTGACTGCGAAAGAAGAAGAAATCATGGGATTTTTCTGGGAGAAAGGTCCGTTGTTTGTGAAGGAGATGCTGGCTTTCTATGAAGAACCGAAGCCACATTTCAATACTTTATCTACGATTGTGAGAGGTCTGGAGGATAAAGGTTTCCTGGCTCATAAGACGTATGGTAACACCTATCAGTATTATGCAGTGGTGAATAAGGAAGACTTCAGTAAAGGGACCTTGAAGAAGGTGATCAGCAAATATTTTAATAACTCTTACCTTAGCGCAGTGTCGTCGTTGGTGAAGGAAGAGGATATCTCGCTGGATGACCTGAAACAACTGATTGCTGAAGTGGAGAAAGGAACAAAATAAAAACTTTAAATGCCGGGGATTATGAAAAACATTGCAATAACTTGTTTCGTTCTGGTGGCTGTTTGCGTAGGTTTACAGGCAAAGAGAACAGTGAAAGCTCCTTATTTCATGGCAACCAGTGGCAGTCAGCTTGAAATAGAGAAAGTGACGTTGGGGAAGGATACGACGTGGGTGGATGCCAAAATATATACGATCTCGGGCGATGATGTGAGAATAGATTCGACAACGGTTTTGCAGGTTGCCGGAAAAAGGTATGCATATTTAGGTGGCGATGGCTTCTCTGAAGGATTATGGACACGAGTGCCGGCTTCGGGTGAGTTGGCCGTGACGCTGAAATTTGAACCGCTTCCTATGGATGCGGAAAGTTTTGATTTCATGGAAATGCCGGACAATGATGACAAGGGCTGGTGTATATATGGGGTACGTCTGGACGGGAAGAAACCTGAGATAGGAATACCTGAGAGGCTCCTGAAACAGCAGTTGGATTACTCTCTGCCTTTGCCTGAACCTGAATTGAAAAATGGAAAGACGGTGATACGCGGGCAGATATTAGGATATAATCCAGGATATGGAACCACTTTGAATTTTAATTGTACGGACTGGTTGTTCTTTGACATATTCGGACAATCAATCCCAATAGCGGAAGACGGTAGTTTTCGCTATGAGACTAATCTGATGTTGCCCGGTGATGCAACTTTGCGGGTCGGAAAAAAGCGTTTTGAATTATTTCTTGTCCCGGGTGGTGAACTTGTAGTGACTTTGAATTTACCGGCGATTTTTTGGTCGGAGACACGTCTGTTCAAAAAGAAAGAGAATGGACAACTTGTCTGGTTTGAAGGGACTTATGCCGGATTGAATACGGAACTGGCTAAATATGGCTCACTGATGAATGTCTACAGTGCCGATAATTTCTATGAAAATATCTGTGGAGTCACTCCTAACCAGTATAAGAAGTATGTGACTAAGATTTACGAAAAATATCGTGAGGACATATTAAGGAATAAGTCATTGAGCGATGCTGCGCATACTTTCCTGATAACTAAACTGGAAATGTCGTATTTCTTTGCCATTAAGGGATATAAAGGCAATATCAGTTATGCCCCGATGATTAGCGGAAAGAAAGGGGTGAAGCGGGCAGATATGACAGTGGATGAAAACTATTATGATGAAATCCTGAAATTGGATTTTATTCATTCACCTAATATCCGTTATGGCAGTTATCCGGACTTTGTTCGTGTGGCTACCGGAGATTTCAAAGGAAAGTTTGAACCGGAACCTATCTGGGAGGATGTTTTGCGTGCAAAACCTTTAGGAAATGCTCTTGCCCGGGTGAAGCCGCTGAGCGAGGAGCAATTGTTGACTTTGGATAGCATTGTCGAACCGGAAATAAAAAAAGCTTTGAACATCCGGAACCAAAAAATAGTAGATTTGCTTGCGGAAAGTGCAAAGAAAACCGGTTATACCATTTGCCAGCTGGATACCGCAGTTACGGCAGAGAACCTTATAGCTACTATTACCCGCTCGTATCGTGGGAAAGTGGTATTGATAGATATGTGGAATACTTGGTGTGGACCCTGTATAAGGGCAATGAAGAGTTTACAGCCGGTTAAGGAAGAATTGAAGGATGTGGTGTATGTTTATGTGGCGGATGAATCTTCGCCCGAAGGAAAGTGGAAAATCACGATACCTGATATTCATGGTATACACTACCGGATTACCAATAAACAGAGTTCCGCTATGGGAAAACTGTATGAATACCCCGGAATACCTACTTATTTCATAGTGGATCGGGAAGGAAATATTGCATACAAAGTTACCGGTTTCCCCGGTGCGGATGTGATAAAAGAAGAATTGAACAAATTATAAAATAGTACATCTATATGGGAATTTTCTTTGTCTATATATTGAAGTCATCGGTTTGTCTGGCGGTGTTCTACCTGTTTTACCGCTTACTGCTGAGTCGCGAAACGTTTCATCGTTTCAACCGGGTGGCATTGCTGAGCATATTGTTGCTGTCGTGCCTTTTGCCACTGGTGGAAGTGACTGTGGAGGAACAGACGGAAGTACATCAGACGATGATGACCCTGGAACAATGGCTGATGCTGGCAGATATGATGAATACGGCAGATGCTACAGGGGGGCAGGCGGAAGAAGTGACGGTGACATGGATACAGGTCGCATTGTTGATGTATTTGGTTGGCATTTTGTTTTTTGCTTTCCGCAATGGATATTCTTTGCTGAAATTGGGTACTCTGTTAAGGTCGGGCAGGAAGGAACATCTTGAAAAGTATGCCGATGGTAAAGAGAAAGTAACTTTGATTGTACATGATCATGATATAGCTCCGTTCAGTTGGATGAAGTATATCGTCATCTCGCAGAAGGATTTGGATGAAAACGGGCGGGAGATACTCATCCATGAGTTAGCCCATATCCAGAACCGGCATTCATGGGATTTGCTGGTGGCAGATATCTGCATCTTTTTCCAATGGTTCAATCCGGCTTCGTGGTTACTGAAGCAGGAATTGCAGAATATCCATGAGTATGAAGCAGATGAAACGGTGATTGAGAAAGGCGTTGACGCGAAACAATACCAATTATTATTAATTAAAAAAGCTGTCGGCACAAGGCTCTACTCTATGGCCAACAGCTTTAATCACAGTAAACTTAAAAAACGTATCACTATGATGTTGAAAAAAAAATCGAATCCGTGGGCAAAGTTGAAGTATCTGTATGTACTTCCGGTAGCCGCTATTGCAGTTACTGCTTTTGCCCGTCCTGAAATCTCGGAAACCGCAGAAGAGATTGCAGCCGTCAAAGTTAATGATTTGACAGCAATTGTGGAAACAAAAGCCGCAAAAACTATCGAGGAAGCCGTGCAGGTGAGCACAGTATTGAAAGATACGGCGAAGCCGGTAGAGGTGAAGTACATACCTGTGGAGGTGAGTGACAAACTGAAAGGTACTCCGCTTTACGAGGTAGTTGAACAGATGCCGGAATTTCCCGGTGGCGGAATGGCTGCTACGTTGGAATATATCCAAAAGAATATGCAATACCCTGAATCAGCAAAGAAAAACGGTACGCAAGGGCGTGTCACGGTACAGTTCGTTATTGATAAAGAAGGAAATGTAACGGAGCCCAAAGTTATCCGTTCGGTGGATAAAGAACTGGATGCCGAGGCTATCCGGTTGGTGAAGTCGATGCCGAAGTGGAAACCGGGTATGCAGAAGGGAGAGGTAGTAGCGGTAAAATATACAATGCCCGTGTTATTTAAACTGGAAGGGGGAAAGGTGGTGAACTCTCCGATAGTGGTGAGGTCAAAATCTTCTGATTTGTTTGCTCAAGGTGAGAATACGCCTTTGTTTATCGTGGATGGTAAAGAAGTTACTTCATCAATAATGTCTGCTTTGGATGCTAATAAAATAGAGAGTATGACTGTGCTGAAAGGTAAAGATGCTACTGATATATATAGCGAAAAAGGAAAGAATGGCGTTATCCTGATTACCTTGAAGGGGAGTGAGCAAAAGTCTATTACTTTATCAACCAAGAGTTCGGCAGTCAGTGTACCTGGAGTGAATGCGGTTTATCTGAATAATAGAAGGGCGGATTGGGCAGATGTGGATGTGTTTGTTGACGGAGAAAAAATTGAATTGTCCGGTAAAGCATTGGATGAAGTTGTATCTCCCAATGAGATAGAGAGCATCAATGTTGAGAAAAATGCGGAGGATGCAAGTAGGGGGAAGATTTATATCACTACCAAGAAAAGCAAAGGAAAATACACTATGGTTACTGGTGAAGGCAAGGAGAATGTTTATTTTACCGTCAAAGGTGGTGAGAAAGCTTCTGCCAAAGGTGAAATGAGAGTTGAAGGCGTTGTTCAGGATAAAGATGGAGAACCTGTCATTGGTGCCACCGTTCTGCTTGAAGGAACAAATATGGGAACAGTTACTGATGTGGATGGGCATTTTGTCATACCTGCTGCAAAGGGGGACAAGTTGATAGTTTCTTATGTGAGTATGAAGACTGCTAAGGTGAAAGTCGCACCGAAGGTAACAGTTACTTTAAAAGATGAATAATCAGTATATTTTAATATGAAAATAAATTCTCTCTTTTTGTTTCTCTCTATGATGTTTGTGTGGGCGGGGCTTTGCTCTGCCCAGACTACCAGTGATAAATATTACCTGATAGACGGATATTTCTTCAAGGGTATGCCGCCGGGAATAAGAACGGATGTAGGAGCCAAGTTAATCATATTGACAGATAAAGATGGAAATACTGCACTGGAAATGCAGTTGAATAAGGGGAAATCTTTACCGGAATATGCGATGAAATACCGTATTAGCGCAGAGGAAGTGCCCGGAGGAGAAGAATTGTTGAGACTTTCTCGTTCGGGAACACAGAAACCAATGGCGATTTCCGCCTCTAATACGGTCACTCTTGATGAATGGGTGGGAAAACCATTTCCGGACTTTAAAGTAACGGATACTGCAGGGCGTGTCTGGACAAAAGCTGATATACTCGGGAAGCCTTTTGTGCTGAACTATTGGCATACCGGTTGCAGACCTTGTATCAAAGAAATGCCGGACTTGAACGAATGGATGAAAATCTGTCCGGATGTAACTTATTTCTCTACCACCTGGAACACGGCGGAGCAGATAAAGAAGATTGTGGAAAACCGCCCTTTCCTCTTTACCCATATTGCTGACGAACTGTTCTTCTTCAACCTATTTAAGGTGCAGGTGACTCCGACTACTTTACTGGTTGATAAAAAAGGTATGATCCGCTATTGGGAAGAAGGCACGAGCACGAGTAAGCGGGAGTTCCTGCTTGATAAATTGAAGGAATTGTCTGCCGAATAGTTACTTTGTTTCTTATTTCTTTGTTTAAGTCATTACTTTTAAGTAATTTTGTTTGAGACGGTTTAGAATTTAATCACTTAAAAGATAATGCTATGGGACAAGGAAAACAAATTCACCAGGGATATAGCTTCTTTTGGGGAGTATTTCTATTAGTAGTGATATCTGCCGCTATATCTGCACATGCTGAAACTCCTTCCATGAAGGGGATTGTACTTTTCAAAGATACTTTGAAAAATGAGACTCTCGTGACGCAGTCTCCAAAGAGAGACAGCACTTTGGTAATCAGAGATAGTGCCCCTATCAGAGGCAATGAACCCCTGTTTATCGTGAATAAAATGGAACTTCCTTCTGAAATCTTCGCTGCATTGAATCCTGAATATATTGAGCAGATTGAGATTTTGAAAGATGCTTCGGCCACTGCAATCTATGGAACACGCGGTATAAATGGGGTTATAATTGTTACATTGAAGTCACGGGAACAGATAAAGGAAGAAAAGGCAACCAAGCAAATTGACAATCTCCTGAAGTCGAAAGGCGTGGACAAGCGAAATGTGCGTTACTATATTGATGGTAAGGAAGTCCCCGCAAGAACCGCCTACCAGACGGACATTGAACAGATGGAAGTGAAGACCGGAGCGGACGGAATATTGGAAGTATATATCAAGCCGATAATCTTCATCAGGGGAGAATATGAATAAGAAATAAAGAACACTCATCTATGAAACCAATTTTGAAACTTGCCTGTACGCTGGCAATAACTCTTTGTCTGGCTGACCCTTTGTCAGCCTGTACCTCTGCTGTTGTGTCGGGTAAGGTAACTCCCGACGGGCGTCCTTTGCTCTGGAAGAACCGTGACACGGACTTCATGCGAAATCATATTGACTATGTGAAAGGTGAGAAGTACGACTTTATCGCCGTGGTGAATAGTGACAATGCATATCTGAAAGAAGCGTGGATGGGAACCAATTCCGCCGGATTTGCTTTGATGAATACGCAGTCTTATAATCTGGTGGATGTAAAAGACGGTGAGGAACGGGGAGCGGCCAACGGGCGCATTATTTATCGGGCGCTTGAAGTCTGTGCAACGGTAGAAGATTTCTGCCATTTCCTGGATACCATCTCCAAACCCAGCTATATTGAGGCCAATTTGGGTGTGATTGATGCGAAAGGTGGTGCGGTTATGTTCGAAGTGGATTATCAGACGTATATAATGTATGATGCCAATAATCCTAAAGATGCTCCTTACGGCTATATCGCTCGTACCAACTTCTCTTTTGCGGGCAAAGTGAACGAAGGGGCGGGCTATGTCCGCTATATGGAAGCCGACCAGGTGCTGATGAAGGCTTCGGCTACAGGTAGCATTACACCGCGGTTTATCTTCAATGAACTGTCCCGTTCATTCCGTAACCGTATGCTCGATATTGATTTGCGTAGCGGTGCTTATAATCGTCCGCAGGCGTCAGGCTGGTTTGTTGACCAGGATTTCATTCCGCGTAGCAGTACATCGTGTTCCGTGGTGGTGCAAGGTGTGAAGCCGGATGAGAAAGCGGAACTTACAACGATGTGGACTTTGCTGGGGTATCCTCCTACCGGGGTAGCCGTTCCGCTTTGGGTGAAAGATGCCGATAAACTTCTTCCCGGAATGGTTCGTTTTGATAAGGAATGCAAGGCTGCGCCACTTAGCGACTGCTCGCTTCGTCTGGCCGACAAGGTTTTCAGTTATAAACAGGGGATGGGAACCGGGCGTTATCTGAATTGGGAACGATTGTACAGTCCGGAAAAAGGCGATGGGTATATGACGGCGTTTGTTTCTGTGGAAGACGAAGTGTTCCGTACCGCAACGCCTTTGTTGGACGAATGGCGCAGAAAAGGAAGGCTTGATACCCAAGCGATACCGAAACTTTACGATGAACTGGATGCGTCGATAAAAATGATTTATCAGAGTCTGCTTGAATCAGAGTAGATATTATATCACCGAACGGAGGTACTCCAGTATCTCCGTTTCTTGTTCCGGGTGGAACCAACGGATCTCTTCATCCCTCTTGAACCATGTCATTTGCTTGCGTGAATAAATACGGGAGTTCTGCTTGATTTTCTCTATGGCAAAGGGCAGAGTCCACTCCCCGTCAAGATACTTGAATATCTCTTTATAGCCTACTGTATTCAAGGAGTTGAGTGTCCGGTAAGGATATACTTGTTTGGCTTCTTCTATCAGCCCATCTTCTATCATCATATCCACCCGTCGGTTGATGCGCTCGTAGAGTTCTTCACGGTCACGCGTCAAGCCTATTTTAACAATGTGGAAAGGACGTTCTTTCTTCTGTTGGGTACGGAAAGAGGTGTAGGTCTTTCCCGTCATGTAGCATATCTCCAGGGCATGAACCACACGCTTCGGATTCTTTAAGTCCACTACCTTATAATACTCCGGGTCGAGCAGTTTCAGTTCTGAGCAAAGCCTTTCCAGACCTTCGGTTTCATATTTGTGCAGCATCAGCTGGCGTGTTTCAGCATCTACGGTCGGAATGTCATCAATGCCTTTGCATACGGCATCTACGTACATCATTGAGCCGCCTGTAAGCACTATGGTGTCTTGTTTGGTGAACAGAGTGTCCAGAAGTTTCAGTACCTCTGTTTCGTACTGGGCGGCACTGTAATAGTCGGTGAGTTGCAACGTACCTACGAGGTGGTGTTTTACACGTTGCAGTTGTTCGGGGGTGGGGGCTGCCGTTCCTATTTTCAGGTCGGCATAGAGCTGCCGCGAGTCGGCAGAAACGATACAACTGTGGTAATGCTCTGCCAGCCGCAGGCTGAGTTCGGTTTTTCCGACTCCGGTCGGTCCAATAAGCACTATCAGGGTTTTCATACAGATATTATGTAAAACGGTTTCAAAGATAAAATAGAGATTATCCTTTAGACACAGATTACGCAGATAACACGGATTCTAAACTAAAAAAATCTGTGTAATCCGCGTAATCTGCGTCTAAAAATATACTATAAAGAGTATGATTCCTCTCTTGGTATATTCAAATTTAGAATTTTTCTTCCTCAAACGATGCAGCGCCACCTTCGCCGCCTCCCATATCGAATCCTTCCTGGTCAAATTCTTCCAGATCGAAATCCTGGTCGCCATAGAAGTTTTCGTCTAAGTCGAGTGAGCCGCTGTTGGCTGCCATTTCTTCGAAGTCGATTGTCTGTTTCGGGGCGTCGCCTTCTTTCTTGGTGCACTTGGCACCCTTCATTTCCTTTCCGGTAATGATTTCGGAGAGTTCGATAAAGAAACAACGTTCCGTCATGTAGTCGAATACATAGAGCAACTTCTGTTTCTCATCTTCCACCAGTTCGCTGATGGTCGTATCTTTCATTACCCAGCTGTCCATTTCCGGATTGTCATCCATTTCTTCCAGCGTGATTTCTTTTTCTTTTTCCCAATCGTCATCGCAGATGAAGAAAGAAGTCATCTGGTCATTGGTGTAACCCACTGACTTCACGATGGTTTCGTGAAAGTCGTAGAATGTAGCTTCCGGGTCAATTTGTATTTCTCTTACGAAGTCGTCTACTTCATCGGAGATAAGTGTAAATCTGTAAATCATACTCTAAAGTTATAATGTTGTAATGTGATAGTGTGGTAACACGGTTATCACTTATCACTTTATCGTTTTATTACCTGATGATACCGCGTTCGGAGTTCTGGATGAAGCTGACAATGTATTCAATCTCCGGACCTGTCGGAATTTCTTCCTCTATCTTCTTCAGTGCGTCCGAAGTGTTCAGGCCACTCTGATAGATGATACGGTATGCATTATGAATATTTTCAATTGTTTCGTTGGAGAATCCGCGGCGGCGCAGACCGATGACATTGATACCACTGTAAGCGATAGGTTCCCGACCGGCAATAATATAAGGCGGAATATCCTTGCTGAAACGGCATCCTCCCTGTATCATACCGAATCCGCCTACGCGACAGAACTGGTGCATCAACACATTGGCGCTGATGATGGAATAATCGTCTATCACGATTTCTCCTGCCATCTTGGTTGAGTTGCCGATGATGCAATAATTGCCGACAAGGGCATCGTGCGCTACGTGTACTCCTTCCATCAACAGGTTGTTGTTGCCTATGATGGTTCTGCCTTTGGCAGCCGTACCGCGGTTGATGGTCACATTTTCACGAATCGTGTTGTTGTCACCGATTTCAGCGGTACTTTCTTCTCCCTGAAACTTCAAGTCCTGGGGGATGGCACCGATTACGGCTCCCGGAAAGATGGTGTTTCCATTACCGATACGCGAACCGTACAAAATGTTGGCGTTTGCCATAATTTTATTGTTATCGCCGATTACCACATTCTTGTCGATGAATACAAAAGGAGCAATCTCTACGTTTTCCCCGATTTTTGCCTCGGGATGAATATACGCTAAGGGACTTATCATGCTGAATTATGATTTATGATTTAAGATTTAAGATTTATGAGATATTTACGTTGATTATTAGCCGCGAATAATTCATAAATCTTAAATCATAAATCCTTTTACTTGTTCTTAACTATTTGCGCCATAAACTCTGCCTCGCAAACTACTTTCTCGCCTACAAATGCGTATCCTTTCATGGTGGAAATTCCACGGCGGATAGGAGCAAGCAACTCTACGCGGAAAACGAGGGTGTCACCCGGCACTACTTTCTGCCGGAACTTCACACCGTCTATTTTCATGAAATAGGTGGAGTAACGTTCGGGCTCGTCTACCGAGTTCAGTACGAGTAAGCCCCCCACCTGCGCCATAGCCTCAATCTGCAATACGCCCGGCATTACCGGCTCCTGGGGGAAGTGACCCTGGAAGAAAGGTTCGTTAGCGGTTATGTTCTTTACGCCTACAATATAGTTGGCTCCGATTTCAATGACTTTATCCACCAGTTGGAACGGATAACGGTGCGGCAGCAGTTCGCGGATGCGGTTTACGTCCATCACGGGTTCGCGGTTGCAGTCGTAAGTCGGTGCCTGAATGTCGTGCAGGCGGATTTCCTTACGCATCTGGCGGGCAAACTTATTGTTGATGGTGTGTCCCGGACGGGTAGCGATGATACGTCCCTTGATGGGCTTGCCTATCAGAGCCAGGTCGCCGATCACATCGAGCAGTTTGTGGCGTGCACATTCATTGGCCCATACCAGCGGTTTGTGGTTGATATATCCGAGTTGTTCGGCATCCATGTGGGGAACACCCATCACGTCAGCCAGCTTGTCGAAGTCTTCCTGAGACATCTTACGTTCGTAAATCACGATAGCATTGTCCAGGTCGCCACCCTTGATGAGACCGGCTTGCAACAGCGGCTCAATTTCGCGTACGAATACGAACGTGCGGCTGGCGGCTACTTCCTCTTTGAACTTCGACATATCTTCCAACGTTGCAAACTGGTTGGGGATGATGTGTGAATCATAGGATACCAATACGTTCAGACTGAAATTTTCGTCGGGTAACACGATAATGGAAGAACCTGTCTTCTCATCGCGGAACTCGATTTTCGACTTGATGATATAGAAATCTTTAACTGCGTTTTGTTCTTCTGTACCTACGCGCTCTATTTCTTGTGCATAATATTGGGCGCTGCCGTCCAGAATAGGAAACTCAGGACCATTGACTTGTATCAGGCAGTTGTCGATGCCCAGGGCATAAAGTGCTGCCATGCCGTGCTCTACAGTGCTAACCTTCACGCCATTCTTGGAAAGAACAGTGCCGCGTGTGGTTTCAGTCACGTTGTCCGCAACCGCATCGATGATAGGTTGCCCTTCCAGGTCGATACGCTGGATTTTATATCCGTGATTGTCCGGAGCCGGATTGAAAGTAACGGTCAGGTCAAGTCCCGTGTGAAGACCTTTACCACTGAGGGAAAAACTGTCTTTCAGAGTCTTTTGTTTCAACATTTGTTACTTGTTTATTTGTTGTTTTAATTCATTCAGTTCTTTGCGGAGCTGACGGATTTCAGTTAACATTTCCGGTAAGCTCCGTTGTGCAACGGCAGTCTTGAAATATTGTTTCGGGTCCATAGGCGGGGTACCGATTAGCTGGCTGCCATCCTTGATGCTGCTGGGAACGCCGGACTGTGCGCCCAGATTCACCTTGTCTCCGATGTGGATGTGTCCGGCAATACCTACTTGTCCGCCAAACATACACCATTCGCCCACTTTGGTGGAACCTGCTATGCCCACTTGTGCAGCCATCACGGTGTGCGAACCAATTTCATCGTTGTGTGCCACCTGAATCAGATTGTCCAGTTTCACACCTTTATGTACGATAGTCGCACCCATCGTGGCACGGTCTACGCAAGTGTTGGCACCGATTTCCACATTATCCTCTAATATCACGATACCGATTTGAGGAATCTTCTCGTAACCTTCGGGAGTGGGGGCGAAGCCAAAACCGTCTGCACCGATCACACTGCCGGAATGCAGAACGCAATGATTGCCTACCCGGCAGTCATGATAAATGGTTGCGCTGGCATAGATGATACAGTCGCTGCCAACTTTGGCACCACTGCCGACGGTAGCGTGCGGATGAATCATAGTGTTGTCTCCCACCTCAGCATATTCGCCGATGCAAGCATAGGGTGCAATGTAAACATCCTTGCCGATTTTCGCAGTCTCGGCAACGAAAGCCAGCGGATGGATTCCTACCCGTTTGGGCTTACTCTGTTCGTAAAGATTGAGCAGTTTGGCAAGACTTTCGTAGGCGTTATCCACTTTGATTAAAGTGGCTTTTACTTCCTTTTCGGGCACAAAGTCTTTGTTTACCAGTACTATACTGGATTGAGTGTTGTATATATAAGAGGTATATTTGGGATTGGATAGAAACGAGATAGCACCGGGGATACCTTCTTCTATCTTAGCAAAAGTATGTACAGTTGCATTCTCGTCTCCAACGATTTCTCCTTGGATAAATGTTGCAATTTGTTTAGCAGAGAACTCCATTGTCTTATTCTTGTTAGATGGTTTCAAATCACAAATAACGGACTTTTTTTTTATATTTCCTTGTCCTTGGGTGAATATTTTATACTTACCTATGCAAACGTTGGTAGCAAAGATAGTATTTTTTTACCTTTTTTGATAAGAGGGAAATATTGAGCATGTCCGATGCTTCAGCAATATTTTTGATACTTCCGTCTTTGTAGAGGATATCAATACTATCGTCTGCCGGGTCGTACATATTCTTCTCGATGCTGGGGGTAGAGACGAAATAGCTCGCTTCAGAGAGGGGTATGCCCAGTTGCTGACTGATTTGCAAAGTTAATTCTTTTTTCCTTTTTTCACATATCGGTTCAGTAGAAATTTCCACTTTAAAGATATTACGGTTGATCATGCCGAGGCTCAATGTAGACAAAACTTTGTCGCTGTGGGTGCTCCATACTTTCAGAGCAGTCCATATGTCATTGTCATCCAACTGGATAAAGTTCTCCAGACATTCGGGTTTGGCATAGAACGTTTCCTTATTGATGTCGTTGTAAAGGAAAAAACGCAATGCCGGTGAAGCGAATAATTCCACACCCCGGTTTGCCAGTTCCTTGGCGCGGAGCAAGGCGCTGATAAGCATCTTCTCGTAGGCCACGGACGTTTTATGCAAATACACCTGCCAGTACATCAGGCGGCGGGCGGTGAGGAAGTTCTCGATGGAATAGATTCCTTTGGACTCTATCACGAGATGGTCTTCTTTCACGTCGAGCATTTTGATGATACGTGCCGAGCCGATGTTGCCCTCCGTCACGCCGGTGTAGAAACTGTCGCGGCGCAGGTAGTCCATGCGATCCATGTCGAGCTGGCCGCTGACGAGTTGGTGAAGGAACTTCTTGGGGTATTCGTCTTTGAATATTTGGATGGCAAGGGTGAGTTGCCCGTTCATCTCTTTGTTGATGCGTTCCATTAACAGGAGGGAGATGTCTTCGTGGGATACACCTTGCACGATGGTATCTTCCAGCACGTGGGAGAACGGTCCGTGTCCGATGTCGTGCATCAATATAGCCGCTTGCACCGCTTCCGCTTCACTGTCGAAGATAAAGTTGCCCTTGCTGGTGAGTTGCTGGATGGCTTCGCTCATCAGATGGAAAGCCCCCAGCGAGTGCTGAAAACGGGTGTGCTGTGCACCGGGGTAAACCACGGACGACAACCCCAGTTGCTTGATGCGGCTTAAGCGTTGCAAAAGAGGATGCCGTACGATGTCGTACAGCAACCCTTTGGGAATATTGATGAACCCGAATACCGGGTCGTTGATGATTTTCCGTTCGAACATGAGATTCTTTTAGTTGCGGGCAATGAGTTGGTTATAACTGTTTCAGTTGTTCCGCCATCTGCTGTTGCACTTCTTTTGCGGCATTGCGGGCAGCTTCGGCAAACTTTTCAGTCTTGTCCACGTAGATGATGCCACGGCTGGAGTTCACAATCAGTCCGCAAGTGGAGTTCATGCCATATTTGCAAACTTCTTCCAGTGAACCGCCTTGCGCTCCTACGCCCGGTACAAGCAGGAAGTGGTTGGGGACAATCTTGCGGATGTCTTCGAAAGCACGGCCCTGGGTAGCGCCTACCACGTACATCATCTGTTCGTCGTTTGCCCATTCCTGCGATTTACGCAATACTTTTTCGAAGAGACGTTCGCCGTTCGGGTCTTCCGTCAACTGGAAGTCGTGTGAACCTTTGTTACTGGTCAGTGCCAGGAGGATTACCCATTTTCCTTCGTAGGTGAGGAAGGGAGTGACGCTGTCTTCGCCCATGTAGGGGGCTACGGTCACGGAGTCGATGTCCAGTTCGTCGAAGAAAGTGCGGGCATACATGGCGGATGTGTTTCCGATGTCGCCGCGTTTGGCGTCGGCGATGATGAATTGGTCGGGATAGTTCTCCTTGATATACTTCACGGTCTTCTCAAAGGCGATCCAGCCTTTCACGCCCATGCTTTCATAAAAAGCGAGGTTGGGTTTGTAGGCGATGCAAAGGTCGGCTGTTGCATCAATGATGGCTTTGTTAAAAGCGAAAATCGGGTCTTCTTCCTTCAACAGGTGTTCGGGAATTTTCTTGATGTCTGTATCCAGACCTACGCAAAGGAATGATTGCTTACGCTTGATATTTTCAAAAAGCTGTTGTTTATTCATATCGGATATATTTAGTCTGTTTATGATTCGTTTTATTGTTTCCTGAATAAGTAGCCGTTTATATTTAGCAGGAGGGCTTTGTTTCCTTCTTTTTGATAATCTAAGGAGAAGCCAGTCAGTATGAAAAGGCACTTATCGGAGTTACACTTAAATTGTGCGGGAGGCATTTCACCGTACTTATAACGTTGAAGTGCCTCAATGGTTTTGAGGTCGATGTAGACCGTATCGTTCGTTTTATCTGTCCGGGTGCCGAGGGAGGCGGGCAGTATTCCTGTCTCTAAATACTTGCGCGGAATGTAGAGTTGCCTGCTCGATCTGCCGGGTTCCGGTATGATTACGAAACGGTTGTACCCCTTGGGTATCTCGATACTTGTCCGTGAGGAGGTTTGACCGCTGTATGATATAGGCCGGTTGTTGTCGGCGGCGGCTTTATCATTGTCGATAGCTTCATCACTGTCCTGGCCGAAACGGTTTTTGGCATAGTAGAATGATGCGTCTTTATCCACAAGGTCAGCTATGCTTTTCCGTCCGAACCAGTAATGCAGATAACGGAGCCGGTCGTTCACTTGTAATGCGGTCTTTGCCGGAAGCGAATCCAGCCAGTTTTCATACTGGTTGCGTGAGAGGGGCAAGTCTGTTACGCCGCTACGTGCCAGTTCCTTTTCTATGCTGTCGTGCATAATGTTCCGGGTGATACTGGCATAATTCACCGGCAATACAGAGGTCAGCAGGAAGATGATGGAGAATGAAATGGGAATCCAACTGATGCGGCGTGCCCGGGTGAGGACCAGTCCGAAGCAGACGATATAACACCAGATGTTGAGTGTGATCAGATAAAGCCGGTTTATGGTGACGCCATAGTCGTTGAAGCGGCGGATGATGCCGACTGTCATCAATATCAGCAGCGGCAACACCAGGGCGGGCAGCCAGCGTGCAATCCATTCGTTCGAGCGCTTCGATTCGCTGACCCGTGCCGGATACAGCCCGAATTCGATGGCGATGCATCCCGCCATAAGTGCTACGACAAGCCAGGAAACCCAGCCCGTAGGCAGTTCCCAACTGATAAGGATGCGGGTGGCATAGATGTAAAGCACAAGCAGATACCCTGCCATGAGCGGGAGGAAAAGGAAATGTATCGTCTCGTTCAGGAATTCCGAAGGTTGTGGTTCCTGGTTGTGCTTTTGCTCGTCTTTGGGCAACATGCCGAGGAAAAGCAGCATCGGAAGCAATACGCTGCATACGACAAGGATATACAGATAACATTTCCAGCTCACATCCACATCGAAAAGCTGGTGCAGCGAAAAGACAAGCAGACTTATTCCGCCGCTCATGATCAGTCCCACCACGTTTGCCGTGACAAAGGCTCCTACGGTGTAGGAAGCGAAGTTCCAGCTCGGAATGTCATTCTTTTCTTTGATGAACGAGAGGAAAAAGACGGAAAGCCACAATGCCAGGATGGCCGCCCCGTGGGCTATGCTTATTTCGGTGAGCGACCGTTCCGGAGAGAGGCTGTAGAGGTATACGGCATCGGCAATGAGCAATATGTGCATCACGATGTGTACACAGATTCCTTTTATCCGGCTCTTAACCTCTTCGCTCCACAGGTGGAGGGTGAGTGAGAGCAGGGTGCCGACGGAAAAGTAATACCCCAGAACTAGCGTCAGCTTCCTTTCGTCGTCCATTTCGGTAGATACCAGATAAGCCAGGTAGGCGGTAAGTGCAAGGACAAAGCATACTGTGGTCGGAAAACGTTTCAGGCAATTCTGAAATGCTTCCGTCAGAGTGTGAAATGCTTTATTAAAAAACTGTCCTTTCATCTGTTCTGCCGTTGAAGTTTCCGGGGTTACGTTTTTCCTTATAAGGTTACAGTTCGCTTTCTTTCAGCCGCTCTGCATTTTCCGCTACAATCAGGTGGTCGATGCAGTCCTGGATGTCGCCATCCATGAAGGCGGCAAGGTTATAAATGGTATAGTTGATGCGATGATCGGTGATACGTCCCTGCGGATAGTTGTAGGTACGGATTTTGGCGGAGCGGTCTCCGGTAGATACCATTGTTTTCCGCTTGGAGGCGATGTCGTCCAGATACTTCTGGTGCTCTTTGTCGTAGATGAATGTACGCAGGCGGGAGAGGGCGCGTTCCTTGTTTTTCGGCTGGTCGCGCGTTTCGGTACATTCTATCAGGATTTCTTCGGAGACACCGGTGTTGGGATTCTTCCAGACGTAGCGCAGACGCACGCCGGATTCCACCTTATTTACGTTCTGTCCGCCGGCACCACCGCTTCGGAAGGTGTCCCACTTGATTTCGCCTTCGTTGATGATCACGTCAAATTCTTCGGCTTCGGGAAGCACTGCCACACTGGCGGCGGAAGTATGCACACGCCCCTGGGTTTCGGTAGCCGGAACGCGCTGCACGCGATGCACGCCGGACTCGTATTTCAAGGTTCCGTACACATTGTCGCCCGTCACGCTACAGATTATTTCCTTGAATCCGCCTGCTGCGCCTTCGTTGACGCTGGATATTTCCATTCTCCAGCCTTTCGTTTCGCAGAATTTGGTGTACATACGGAACAGGTCTCCGGCAAAGATGGCGGCTTCGTCGCCACCCGTACCTCCACGGATTTCGAGGATGGCGTTCTTGCTGTCCTGTGGGTCGGCGGGCACGAGCAGGAGTTTGATATGCTCTTCCAGTTCCGGCTGGCGGGCTTGGCAGGCATCCAGTTCTTCACGCGCCATTTCCCGCATTTCCGGGTCAGTTTCGTTGGTGATGATTTCTTTGGCTTCCTCGATGCCGTTCAGCACCTGGATATATTCTTTACGGGCGTTCATCAGGTCGCCCAATTCTTTATACTCTTTGGTGAGCTTCACATAACGCTTTTGGTCGGCAATCACTGCCGGGTCTGTAATCAGCGTCGATACTTCTTCGAAGCGGGCAACGAGGCCTTCCAGCTTTTCTAATATGGTATTGTTGTCTGCCATTTAATTAGTATTTGAATTCTCCGAACTCGCTCTTAATAATCAGCTCCTTCTTATCGCTTTCCTCAATGCGTCCCACAATCTGCGCATCAATACCGAAGCTCTTGCTGATGGCGATTACCTCTTCGGCATGTTCGGGCGACAGGTATACTTCCAAGCGGTGTCCCATATTGAAAACCTTGTACATTTCTGCCCAGTCCGTGTTACTCTCTTCTTTAATGGTCTTGAACAACGGAGGAACAGGGAATAAGTTATCTTTAATCACGCGGCAATTATCACCTATAAAGTGCAGCACTTTGGTCTGTGCACCACCTGAGCAATGCACCATACCGTGGATTTCGGCACGGAGTGCATCCAGCAACTTCTTCACTACCGGCGCATACGTGCGGGTAGGAGAGAGCACCAGCTTACCTGCATCCAGCGGGCTGCCTTCTACGGCATCCGTCAACTTCAGACCACCGCTGTAAACCAGTTCTTCGGGCACTGCCTTATCATAACTTTCGGGATATTTCTCTGCCAGATATTTGGAGAATACATCATGACGGGCCGAGGTGAGGCCATTGCTGCCCATGCCACCGTTATATTCTTTCTCATAAGTGGCTTGTCCGTAAGAAGCCATACCTACGATCACGTCGCCCGGACGGATGTTGGCGTTGTCAATCACGTCGCTGCGCTTCATGCGGCAAGTCACGGTGCTGTCTACGATAATGGTGCGCACCAAGTCGCCCACATCGGCTGTTTCACCCCCCGTGGCATATACGCCTACGCCCATCTCGCGGAGTTCGGCAAGCAATTCGTCCGTACCGTTGATGATGGCGGAGATTACTTCGCCCGGAATCAGCAATTTGTTTCGTCCGATGGTGGAGGACACCAGGATATTATCTACTGCGCCTACACAAAGCAGGTCGTCGATGTTCATAATCAGTGCATCCTGTGCGATGCCTTTCCATACGGAGAGGTCGCCCGTTTCTTTCCAGTACATGTAGGCCAACGAAGATTTGGTACCTGCACCGTCGGCATGCATGATGTTGCAATACTCCGGGTCGCCGCCCAAAATATCGGGGATGATTTTGCAGAAAGCTTGCGGGAAGATTCCTTTGTCGATGTTCTTGATGGCATTGTGCACATCTTCTTTAGAGGCGCTGACACCGCGCATCATGTATCTTTGGTTACTCATGAGTTGATATGTTTTTTCAATTGAATGCGCAAAAGTAGTGATTATTTTGCTTATAGCCTTGAGTTTGCATAAGAATTTACCCGAAAGAGGCTGCTTCCCTTAGTCCGGACATACTTGCTTTTTATCTTTCTTTCGGCAGAGTAGGAGTATAGAGTATTTCGTTGTATCTTTATTTTTCAATTGTTACTGAATCTGATAAAAAAGGAATCAAATGATAATTTAGCGCAGCCTAAGCCTGAAAGGCTTTCATCTTACAGCCCGGGGCAACGCCCTGGGAATGAATCGTCCCCCACAATCTTACGCCCTGTAAGGGCAAAAGCTGATGTGTGCTGTTATGCCCTTACAGGGCGCGGGGATAAACATTACTCAATTCCCAGGGCGTTGCCCTGGGCTGTAAGATGAAAGGCTTTCAGCCTTGAGCTGCGCAATAATCATCTGTTTCATTCATAACCTAATAAGAAAAAAACTGTTTAGACTATTGAGCGGACGCCCTGTGTTTTATAACTTGAACTCAGGGTTTCAACAACGTTTTTTTTAATAAGTTGTCAACACTCCAGCACTGATAGCCATTAAACCCTTTACCAATCGGGGTTTAACGGTAGTGACGACAAAGTGTTTGTAAGTGATGACAAACGTTTTGTCAGCACTGACTTTTAGGCTGTTATTTGGAGTATATGGTTGTGAATCAAAAGAGTATTTCATATTTTTCATATATAGAATAATCTCTCTTTATATGTGGTTATGTCTATTTTATCAGCATAATTTCGAAAGAAGTGACTACTGGTTCAGGATACTATTCTAAAGAAACGTCTACTGATATCGGGTATAAACAGAAAAGCGCATAACTAAATTAAATAAGGAAAAGGTATTCTGTTTCACTGCAAAACAGGTGCAGCATCACTGCAAAGCATGTTCAGTATTACTGCAAAGCATGTGCAGCATCACTGCAAAGCATGTGCAGCATCACTGCAAAGCATGTGCAGTATCACTGCAAAGCATATGCAGCGTCACTGCAAAACATATGCAGTATCACTGCAAGGTATATGCTGTAGTATAACAAAGTATGTGTAGCAACGTTGTAACACAGATGCAACACCACAACTCAGGCTATATTTTTTCTCCCCTCTTGCAACTAATCTCCTAAACCGGCGTCTTATGTACAAAAGACTATCTTAAGATGGAACAGAATACGAAAGAAAAACAGTTCACTTCCCTCATCGAGGAGTACAAGCGGGTGATTTATAAAATCTGCTATATGTATGCCACGGATGGGGACAATTTTAAAGATCTCTATCAGGAAGTTGTGATAAACCTTTGGCGGGGCTTCGACGGATATGAAGGAAAAGGCAAACCTTCCTCGTGGATTTACCGCGTAGGTCTGAACACCTGTATCTCTTTCTATCGCCAGCAGCAGCGCCGCGGTGAACATACTTCACTCGATTCCCTCTACGGTCTCGAAGCGGAGGATAATGAAACCACCCGGCGACTGAAAGAGATGTACCGCCTCATTGCGGGATTGAACAAGTTTGAACGTGCCGTCATCCTGTTGTGGCTGGATGAAAACTCTTACGAAGAGATTGCGGAGATTGTCGGTGTGCCGCGCAATACCGTTGCCTCAAAACTGAAACGAATCAAGGATAAACTAACCAAACAAGCGAATAGCTAAACGATACGGACTATGGAACTGGAAGAATTGAAGAAAAATTGGAATATAATGGAAGAAAGACTGGGACGGTTGGAGATGGAGCAGCGCCAGCAAAAGAATAACACTGTAAACAGTAAACTACAACAGGTGAGAGAACGCATTCTGAAGCGGTTCATGATGCTGGTGATTGTTTTGCCTGTCCTTCTTTGGATCTTAGGACGTCATGATAGTTACGGCTTTAGTCTGCTGACGTGGATATTGCTGTTTGTGTTTGTGGCTGTAATCGTAGCCCGCCAATTCACGTGGTGGCTATTGCTGAAACGGATTGACTGTCTGAAACTGACTGTGCGTGAGATTTGTCTGGCAGAAAACCGCTTTCACATCTCTTTCAAAGTTGGGATAGCCGTAAGTGTGGCGTGCGCTATACCTTTGCTGGTGAGTATGCTTTGGGATATGTCGGAATTCGGTGACCCCTATATGCTGATAGGTGCGTGGACGGGGCTTGGCGTTGGATTGCTGATCGGGCTTCGATTGTTCCTCAGAGCATGGCGCGGTGTAAAGGAATTGCGGGAAGCGATAACGGATTTGCAATAAGACTCGTTCTATACAGAAAACTCCCCCTCCACCCTGTAACGCCTATGAATAGGGCATTGACAAAGGGTGGAGGGGGAGTCTCTTTTTTATTTAAAACTGTACCTGCGGAGCAGTTTCACTACCTTCGGCAGCTTCAAAGTAAGCGCGTTTCTCAAAGCCGAACAGGCTTGCAAGAATATTCTTCGGGAAACGGCGGATAGCTGTATTAAAATCTTTCGCCGCATTGTTGAAGTTAGTGCGTGCTACGTTGATACGGTTTTCCGTTCCTTCCAACTGGGCTTGCAGTTCCAGGAAGTTCTGGTTGGCTTTCAGGTCGGGATAATTCTCGGTGATGGCGAGCAACTTGCCCAGGGCAGAGGTGACGGCACCTTGCGCTTTCTGATATTCGGCCAGCTTTTCGGGTGTCAGGTCGTTGGCGTCCACTTTGATTTGAGTGGCCTGGCTGCGGGCCTGCACTACGCCTTCCAGGGTTTCCTTTTCGTGCGAAGCATATCCTTTTACCGTATTAACCAGGTTCGGTATCAAATCGGCACGGCGCTGATACTGCGTTTCAACGTTCGACCATTGTCCGCTTACGTTTTCATCCATAGTTACCAGTCCGTTATAACCGGTTACGCCCCAAATGACGAGAAGGGCTAAAACAACAAGAATGATAATAGTTGACTTCTTCATACTTTTCTTTATTAAATGATTAAATATTAAAATCGTGAACCGGCGCCTCCGCCGCCTCCCATACCTCCTCCGAAGCTGCCTCCGCTGAATCCTCCTCCGCCTCTGCCGCCGAAGCCTCCGCCCCCTCCGAAGATGACCGGACCGCCTCCGCCGCCTCCACGATAGTTTTCATCGTAAGATTGCTTACGGCGCACGATGCTGTGCCCGCAGTTGCGGCAAGTGTAAGTGACGTCTTCCGTTTTCACCCCGTTGCGGCGTGAAACGACTTTGCTGCCGGTACGTTGCAATTTATGTTGGCCGCAGTTGGGGCATTTGCTTGCAGCACGTGCCGCAATCCAGCCTATCAGTCCGGCTACGACAAAGAAACCGATGACTGCCGCTAGGATACCGAAGAAAGAGAGTTCGTCTTCATCTTCCCCGTCGTTCACCATGCTGCCATCCAGTCTGCCGCATACGGCACGCACACCGGCCACCATGCCGGCATCCCAGTTGCCGTCTTTCAGGTAAGGAATCATATCCCGCATCTGTATGCGTTTACAAATGGCGTCGGGCAGGTCTCCTTCCAGGCCGTAGCCTGTGTAGAACTGGATGCAACGCTGGTCGGTGACCAGGAGAATGACCAGGCCGTTATTCTTTCCTTTCTTTCCCACACCCCATTCATTGAGCAGGCGGTGGGCGAAGTCGAAACAGTCGTCACTGCCGATGGAGGGAACCACGGCAACTACTGTCTCGATTCCCGTCTGTTGTTCAAGCGCATACAGCATACGGTCGATGCTGTCACAGGCAGCCTGCGAGAGGATATCATCCGGATTGCAGACATAGCGCATCTTGTTCTGGAGATGTACTTTGGGGATATTGTCTGTTGTATAGACTTTCTGTGCCTGTACGGATAGGAGCAGGCATAAGAATAAACTTATGGAAATTAATCTTTTCATACTATGGTATTTGTGTGGCGAATATAGGAAAAATCACATCAATGTATATACTTTCCTACGAAATTCTTCACACGTTCGGTATATTCTTCCGGATAGTCCTTGTAGGACATGGCGTGTGTGGCGCCGGGGACAATCCACAGTTCCTTAGGTTCTGACTTCGCTTCGTAGAGGGGGTATACCATCCAGGTGGGCACGTAAGTATCTGCATCGCCGTGGATAAACATCATCGGCTGTTTGCACTTTTTCACCTGGTTCAGCGAAGAAGCCTCCTTGAAGTTCCAGCCGTATTTGGCGTTGCACAGCCAACTGGTGGTGTACATCAACGGGAAAGGTGGCAGGCTGAACTGGCTTTTCAGCTCATGGGAGAATTCATCCCATACGCTGGTATAACCGCAATCTTCTACGAAACACTTCACGTAGTCGGGTAGTTCTTCACCTGATACCATCATGGTAGTGGCGGCTCCCATTGAAATGCCGTGCACCACGATCTGCGTACTGTCACGGAAGATGTTGGAAGCTATGTCCATCCATTGCAACACGTCCAGACGGTCTTTCCATCCCATCTGGATGGCAGGTCCGCCACTCAGTCCCTGGTTTTGCAGGTCGGGCAGCAGGATGTTGTACTTTAAATCTTTGTTGTAGAGGTAACCTATCATCAGCATACGGATGCAATCGTCCGTATAGCCATGTACGATGACGGCGGTCTTGCCGGTAGGTTCGGGGGCAGCCGCATAAATGGCATGCAGTTGCACTCCTTTGGGATTGATGATAAAGGTGTCTCGCAAAGCGCCGGCAGTCTGCAGACTATCCAGCCAGGGCTTTATCTGTGGATATTCGCTGAGCATGTACTCGTAGGAGCCGGGAATATCCTTCCCTTTGTTGTGTTCCGGTCTCAGCGAATAGCCAAGCATATAGAAACTCGCACCTACGAGGGCAACAATGATAACTGCTAACAGTCCCGACAGACCGTATTTGATACCTTTTTTCATTCTTCCTCCTATTTTTCTCATCTGTTCCATATTTCCCAAGCGGCAAATGCTTGCAATAACAGCATTTCCAGTCCGTTTTTAGTAACGGCTCCGCGTGCTTCTCCTTTCTTCATGAAGAGAGTCTCGTTGGGATTATATAACAAATCGTAGAGCAAATGGTTGGAAGTTAACAGGTCATAAGGGATATTCGGACAAAAATCTACCTTAGGATACATGCCGACAGGGGTGCAGTTGACGATAACTGTATACTCCTGCATAATTTCCGGTGTCAGTTCTTCATAAGTGAGAAATTTGTCATCTTTCTTTGTGCGTGATACGAATACGCTTTCGATACTCAGATTGGCCAGCCCGCGATAGACTGCTTTGGATGCGCCGCCTGTACCCAGTATCAATGCTTTCTTATGATGTGGTTGTAGTAAAGGTTCAATGGACTGTGTAAATCCGATGATGTCCGAATTGTAGCCGATGAGTTTGACTTTTCCTTTCGGCTGGCGGATGATTTTGATGACGTTGACTGCGCCGATCTTAGCGGTATCTTTATCCAGTTCGTCAAGGAAAGGGATGACTTGTTCCTTGTAGGGGATAGTCACGTTGAGTCCGCAGAGGTTGGGATTTTCCTCTATAACTTCCATGAAATCGTTGATGCTGGGTATTTCAAAGTTCACATATTCAGCATCGATGTTCTCCGACTTGAACTTTTCATTGAAATATCCGATGGAAAACGAATGTCTCAGCGGATAGCCTATTAAACCGTATTTCTGCATAATTCTCTTAGTGTGCTAACGTTAATAATCACTTTACTATTTATTTTGTCGCCGTGTACAAAGTGCATATACCAAACGTCAGCCTCCGGAAGTTTACCTGGCTGAAACCTGCCTTGCGGATTACTCCCTGCATCACTTCGCCTTGCGGGAAAGCACGGATGCTTTGGGGCAGGTAGGTGTAGGCACTGTTATCTTTTGACAGGCATTTGCCGAGCAGGGGGATGACAACTTTGGAGTAGATGGTGAAGAGTTGCTTCATTGGAAAGCGGTCCGGTGTGGAGAGTTCCAGGATGACGAGATGTCCTCCGGGTTTCAGCACGCGGCACATTTCCGCCAGCCCTTTGTCCAGTCCTTCAAAGTTGCGGATGCCGAACGCTACGGTTACGGCATCAAACATATCATCGGCAAATGAGAGGGAGGTGCAGTCCTCCCGGGCAAAGGATATCTTGTCCGAGAGGTGCGCCTGTTTTACTTTTTTACGTCCCACGTCCATCATTCCCTCCGAAATGTCGGTGCCTATCAGTTGGTCGGGCTGCAATTCGCGGCAGGCAAGGATGGCGAAGTCACCCGTGCCGGTGGCTACGTCCATGATGCGCTTTGGCTGGAAAGGCTTCAACCACTTGATTGCTTTGCGGCGCCAACTACGGTCGATGCCCAAAGAAAGGGTGTGGTTCAGTTTGTCATAGGCAGGAGCAATGTTGTCGAACATTTCTTCTACCTGTTCACTCTTCTTTCCGTCTTCGCCGTAGGGTTTGATATGTTCCTGGGGGTAGTTCATTCTTTCATTCCTTAATTATTCATTCAAAAACGTAGTAACGTTTTTGTTTATGCGTTCAGCAATGTTGCTCGTATCTTCTTTTACGAACTTCTCACCAGTGATGTGTTCGTACAGTTCGATGTAACGTTCGCTGATAGAAGTTACGATTTCGTCTGTCATTTCAGGAACTTGCTGTCCTTCTTTACCCTGGAAACCGTTGTCCATCAACCATTCGCGTACAAACTCCTTGGAAAGTTGCTTCTGTGCTTCGCCTTTTTCAAAGCGTTCCTGATAACCTTCGGAGTAGAAGTAACGGCTGGAGTCCGGAGTATGGATTTCGTCCATCAGGTAGATGGTGCCGTTGTGCTTACCGAATTCATATTTTGTGTCTACCAGGATCAAGCCGCGTTCCGCTGCGATTTCCGTTCCTCTCTTGAAGAGTTCCATGGTGTATTTTTCCAATACGGCATATTCTTCGGGAGTAGCCAGACCTTTTGCAAGAATTTCTTCTTTGGAGATGTCAGCGTCGTGTTCGCCGATTTCGGCTTTGGTGGTCGGGGTGATGATAGGTTCGGGGAACTTCTGGTTTTCTTTCATTCCTTCGGGAAGTTTTACGCCACAAATTTCGCGTACACCGCTCTTGTAAGTACGCCATGCGCTACCGCAAAGGTAACCGCGTACAATCATTTCGATGGGGAAACCTTCGCACATGACACCTACCGTTACCATCGGGTCGGGCGTAGCTGTTTTCCAGTTGGGGCAAATGTCCGTAGTAGCGTCCAGGAATTTGGCTGCAATCTGATTCAGCATCTGTCCTTTGAAAGGGATGCCTTTCGGCAAAACAACGTCGAATGCAGAGATACGGTCAGTTGCTACCATGACCAGTTTTTCACCATTGATGTTATAAACATCACGTACTTTTCCGTGGTATACACTTTTCTGTCCCGGAAAATTAAAATCTGTTTTTGTTAATGCTTGCATCATTATAATATTTATGATTTGGATATTTCCTATGGTTTTCACCACAGAGTGACACAGAGTCTCACAGAGCAGAAAAAAACTCTGTGAGACTCTGTGTTACCCCGTGGTGAGTTTTCTTTTTTCCCGTTCGGCCTTGGTTTCTTTATCAAATTTCTCGTAGGCATCTACAATGCGGGTCACCAATTGATGGCGTACAATATCTTTCTTATTCAGTTCCACGAAGCTGATACCTTTTACACCTTTCAATATGCGGAGTGCCTGCACCAGCCCCGATGTCTGGGAAGACGGCAAGTCAATCTGCGTCATGTCACCCGTTACAATCATCTTGGTATTCATACCCATACGGGTGAGGAACATCTTGATTTGCTGGGTGGTGGTGTTCTGCGCTTCATCCAGAATAACCACTGCGTCATTCAGTGTGCGTCCGCGCATAAAGGCGAGGGGAGCGATCTGAATAATGTTCAGTTCCATATACTCTTTCAGTTTAGCGGCCGGAATCATATCCTGCAAGGCATCGTAGAGAGGTTGCAGATACGGGTCTATCTTATCCTTCATGTCGCCGGGCAGGAAACCAAGCTTTTCACCGGCCTCTACGGCGGGGCGGCTGAGGATGATTTTCTTTATCTCTTTATTTTTGAGGGCACGCACGGCAAGAGCAATGGCGGTGTACGTCTTTCCCGAACCTGCGGGACCGATGGCAAATACCATGTCATTCTTAGCAAAGCCTTCTACCAGTTTCATCTGGTTTTCACTGCGGGGAATAATCGGCTTTCCCGTCACGCTGAATACGATGACGTTGCCCGACTTTTCCGCTTGCGGTGCATTCCCTTTGATGATATCGATGATGACCTCTTCTTTCAGCGAGTTATATTCGGCGCAGTACTTCTCCAGTTTCGTGATGTTTTCTTCGAATGCGCACATTTCTTCCTCGTCTCCCAATACTTTGATGACATTACCACGTGCGACAATGCGCAGTTTGGGATACAAGGCTTTTATCAGCTGCATATTGGCGTTGTTCACGCCGTAAAAGATAACCGGGTCGATATCCTCAAGAACAATCAGTTTTTCTATCATTGAATTGTTTATAAGTTCATGTCGTTTTATAGGTAAAACAGTTGCAAATTTAGTGAAACGTTTGGATACTTAGGTAGTTCCGGCTGTTTTTTTTGTTGCAGGCTTCACGATGACGCCTTTTCCATTCTTGGTGCATTGAATACACTCTTTGCGGAGTGTCCTTTCTTTGAAATCGAAAATGAGATTAGGGTTGAAATGCTGTCCGTTGATACGGGTTTCAAAATGAAGATGTTCGGTGCTGGCACGTCCGGTACGTCCGGTCAGTGCAATGGGTTGTCCGGCCTTAACGATGTCACCGCTCTGCACAAGATTCTTGAAGTTATGGCTGTATATGGTTTCCAATCCCGAAGAGTGGCGTACGACGATGACATTTCCGTAAGCACTATACGGCTTTGACATACGCACGACACCATCGAAGGCGCTACGAATGGTGTCTTTGGCACAGGTCTTGATGTCGATGCCGGAATGGCGTCCACCTCCACGTCCATAAGGGGAGATTACTTTTCCTCCGGGAAGCGGAAAACAATAGGCGGTGTCGGGTATTTGTTCCAAATGCAATTCTAATAACTTAGTGTTGGCGAAAAGCTCCGGTGTGGCGACACGGATATGGTTAATTTCCATTTGAGTGAAGCTGGGCTTCTCCTCCGGTGGAGTGATGGACAATAATACAGACAACAACAGGTAGAGTATATTCATGATTTAAGGTTTTGCTTTTATTCGAAATAGATGATTTCCCCTCCATCGGACGAGGCGTACTTTTTGAGTAATTCTTGGATCATTCCGGCAGCTTCCGGCAGTCCTTCCTGCCCGCTATATCCGTTGACGATGGCAAGGATATGTTGGGTACCCAAGTCCATTTTGGTGCGTTCATGGTCGCTGGTAGGAGTGCCGATACCACCAATGGCGTCACGATAGACCGGGAGTCCCTCGATATTTAGCACTCCGCGTCCGATACCTTCGAAAGGCTCCTCGGCACGGCCTACACCCAGTTCGAGGTTGGTTCCTTGTATCTTGTCCGCATCGAAACCACCGATGGAATAACCAGTGCGCAGGGAGACCAGGTTGATCAGGTCCACCAATGTATCTATCTGATAAAGGTCTATTCCGCGCATCAGGCGGCGGCGCAGGGCTTCGGCGGAAGGACGGTAACGGCTGGGGTCTTTGCCGCAACGTTTATAAACCTCGCGGGTGGCGGCAATGGCGGGTTGCTGTTTTATGTCTTCCGGTTGGGTGGTGGAAGTCAGCTCTTTGGCGAAAGCGTTGATTTCTTCCCAAAGTCCTTCGCAGAAAGCGGTATTGGTGACTTTTGCATAAACGGCTGCACCCTTGAAGGTGGGGCAGGCGTTTTTTATTTCTTCTGATATGGTAATGTTATACATATATTCAGTTGGGTTACATTATCATTATTCCCGACAATATGCGTCCCGATTTGATACCGAGCCGTCTTGCCGAGAAGAACTCTTCATGTCTCATGTAGGTACAGATACCCGATGTTTCTATCTGTTCGCCGGGTACTCCGAAATCGAGCAGCTGCATCCGGTTGGCAGCCCACAAGTCGATGTGGTGCTTATGTGTTTCCGGCTTCCACTCCGAAATGTAGTCCATGGCAAAACCATTCATGCGGAAAGCTTCGTACACTTCTTCTCCCACTTCAAAAGAAGGTAGGGAGATGCCGGGACCGATGCAGGCTATTACATCTTTTCCGTCTGTGCCGTAAAGAGCCCGCATTTTGTCGAGCGTATGTCCGGCTATGTAATTCACCGTTCCCCGCCAGCCTGCATGGGCGGCGGCTACCACTTGATTCTTGCGGTCATACAACAGGATAGGAATACAGTCTGCCGTGGAAATGCAGATGCAGCAACTCGACTCTCGGGTGACCAGCGCATCTACTCCTTGCAGCATCGCTGTGCGTTCGTCGGTCGTGGCATGGAGGTATTTTTCGTCAATAACCTCTACCTTTGTACCATGTGTCTGGAAGGGAATAATCAGTTCTTTCGGCCGTTGAGGCATGGAGCTGCAAAGCAATTCCTGGTTGCGACGGACGCATTCTGCATCATCCCCGGTATAAGGCGTACAGTTGAAAGAGGCATAATCTCCTTTACTGAAACCTCCCCGGCGGGTAGTTGCAAAACAAAAAATGTTGGAGTACGGTGCCATAACCCCGTATCCCAACATCTTTTTATCTTCTGTCAGAGCAATCATTGCTTGTCATCCTCCCAGTCTTCTTCTTCGTATTCGAAGTCTTCCAGGTCTTCCACATCCTCGTCGTCTTCCACATATTCATAGCTGAGGTCTTCATCCTCACCCATGTCTTTCAGTTCTTCCTGAAGCTTGCTCACGTCCTTCGGACGGTGAACGATAGCTTCTATTTTGTTGCTATCCTTATTCAACTCTTCCCATAGAATGTCTTTAAGTACGGAAAGTCCCATGCCGGTAATGGAAGAAATGAATACATGCGGAACGTTTGCAGGGAGTGTAGGCTCTATTTCGTCCATCAATTCCTGATCGAGCATATCGCTCTTGGTGATGGCAAGTACCCGTTGCTTGTCCAGCATTTCAGGATTGAAAGTGCTCAACTCATTCAACAGGATTTCATATTCTTTCCGGATATCGTCGCTATCGGCAGGCACCATGAAGAGCAACAGAGAGTTACGCTCGATGTGCCGCAGAAAACGTAATCCCAACCCTTTTCCGGCACTGGCTCCTTCAATGATACCGGGAATGTCCGCCATGACAAATGATTTGCTGTCACGATAAGAAACAATACCCAGGTTGGGTTCCAGTGTGGTGAAAGGGTAGTTGGCTATCTTGGGCTTGGCGGCAGATACGGAAGCAAGCAGGGTTGATTTTCCGGCGTTCGGGAAACCTACCAGACCTACGTCTGCCAGGAGTTTCAACTCCATGATTACTGTCATCTCCTGCATCGGTTCACCTGGTTGCGCAAAGCGGGGTGCCTGACGGGTGGCTGTCTTGAAGTGCCAGTTACCCAGTCCACCGCGTCCGCCTTTCAGCAGGACTACTTCCTGTCCATGCTCGGTGACGTCGCAGATGTATTCGCCCGTTTCGGCATTGTATACCACTGTGCCACAGGGAACTTCAATAATCTTGTCTTCTCCGTCCTTACCAAAACTGCGGTTCTTGGAACCGGATTCTCCATGGCCGGCCAGTGCATGGCGGTCGTAGCGCAAATGCAACAGCGTCCAATAGTTACGGTTACCGCGCAGGATGATGTGACCTCCTCGTCCTCCGTCACCTCCGTCGGGGCCGCCATTGGGTATGTATTTCTCACGCCTCATGTGCGTAGAGCCTCGTCCGCCCTTTCCGGAGCGGCAATATATCTTTACGTAGTCAACAAAGTTCGATTCAGCCATTTCTTTCCTTACGATTGATTTTAAAATACTTATTTTCTTTTTCGATGCAAAAGTAACGATTCTCTAGGACTACCTCAAACTTTTTTATTCCTTTTTGCTTGTTAACTCTGGTTTCGTCTAAACTCTGTCAGGTTGAAAGCCTTTGAAAATATGATAGGGAAGGTTGAATGCAAGTCTGGTTTCGCAGACAGAACGTTTTTGGCGGAATTAGGAGAATAGTAATGTTTAGATACAAAATACTTTTCTGTTAATAATTTTAGATTCTTGGCTATCAGGACGTTATAAACTCTTAACTCCTTGCGGACAAGAAGTTAAGAGTTTGTTGACAGGAAGTTAACTTCTTGTAGGCAAACTCTTGATTCTTTGTGGAAGAATCAACTGTCTCACTGTATGCATGTTTAATTTTCCATACAGTCTATACTATCAGAGCATACGACAGAACAACAAAGCGCGATAATACCATGAAAATGATAATATCACGCTTCTAAATTATGATTGTGTAACTTTACTTTGCAGCGTCAATCGCAGCGCAAACATCAGCAAAGATTTCTTCCAATGCACCTTGTCCTTTGATGTGTTGGTATTGTCCTTCCTGCTTGTACCAGTCAATCAGCGGAGAAGTCTGTGAATGATAAACATGAAGACGTTTCTTGATAGTCTCTTCGTTGTCATCGGCACGACCGGAATCCTTACCACGTTTGATGAGGCGGACCATCAGTTCATCTTCAGGTACATCCAGGTCAAGCATAACGCTGACACCCTGTCCTCTTTCGGCAAGCATCTTTTTCAAAGCCTCTGCCTGTGCGATAGTACGGGGGAAACCGTCGAAGATAACACCTTTGCTGTCTTCGAAGCTGTCGAATACGCTGGCAAGGATGTCGATCATCAGTTCATCGGGAATCAGTTGTCCCTGGTCGATATAACCTTTAGCAGTTTTACCCAGTTCCGTACCGTTTTTGATTTCTGCACGCAATACGTCACCTGTAGAAATATGATTGATGCCATATTTGTCTACAATCTTTTCACTTTGTGTTCCCTTACCTGAACCGGGAGCACCGAAAATTACAATGTTCAACATTTGTTTAGTTACTATATTTAAAGATTTACTATTGAATTATTTCACTTCGTTATTGACAGCCTGTAGCTTGTCACTCTTCCACTACCGTGTAGATATCCGGGTAATTGCGTCCGAAACCATCGTAATCCAATCCGTAGCCTACGATGAAATCATTGGGGATTTCCATTGCCACATATTCTATGTTCAAATCCACTTTCAGCTTATCCGGCTTCACCAGCAGGGAAGCGATGTGGATTTCTTTCGGATTACGTGTGCCCAGTGTTTCCAGCAGGCGCTGCATGGTCAGTCCCGTATCTACGATATCTTCCACAATAACTACCGTGCGGTCGGTGAGGTCTTCGGTGATGCCGATGACTTCCTTGATGACTCCGGTAGAGGACACACCTTGATAAGAAGCCAGTTTCACGAAAGAAATCTCGCAGGGGATAGTAATACGTTTCATCAAATCGGCGGTAAACATGAATGAACCGTTCAATACGCTGAGAAACAGAGGATTTTTACCTGCCAGATTGCAGTTGATTTCATTCGCAACACGGGCTACTTCTTTCAGAATATCCTGTTCCTTGATGGAGACAGTGAACTTCTTGTCTTTTATTTGTATGGTGTCCATAAGGGATATGTTTTAAAAATTGGCACAAAAATACGATTTTTATTCCACTCCATGCATCATCTTCTGTAATTTCTTTGAGAGCAGGAAGAGGATCAGGGAGGCAATGCCGGACATAATGACGAATACCATAAAGAAGTCGAACATGTTTTCAATAGGGTAGCCAAGCAGGGTTTTCACCTTTCCGGGTTCGGGATAGAGACCTCCTAAAATGCCTGCAAATTTATTGGCTGTGGAGGTGGAAAGGTACCAGATACCCATCATCAAAGAGGCAAAACGTACAGGGGTCAACTTGTTTACCATTGACAGACCGATAGGGGATAGAGCTATTTCGCCCATTGTGTGGATGAAATAAAGTCCCGTTAGCCAAAGGAGACTGACTTTCACACCCGGCTGTACATCTTTTACGCCAAAACAAATGACCAGATAGCCAAGTGAGAGTAATAGTAGCCCGATAGCTTGTTTGGTAGGAGAAGCGGGTTCCATACCCCTTTTGTTCAGAGCTCCCCACACTCCAGGCATGATGGCTGCCAATATGACAACGAAGAACGGATTGAAGGACTGTATCCACGATGCAGGCATTTCCCAACCGAGGATGACGCGATTGGTTTGTTCGGAAGCGAAGAGTGTGAGCGAGGCACCTGCTTGCTCGTAGGCTGCCCAGAAGAAAATGACGAAAAAGGCAATAATGTAAATGACAAAAATCCGGTCACGTTCTATCTTTGTCAGCGAACCATCCAGTAAGATGCTGACAGGAAATATAATACAGGCAGTAAAGATACCGATACTAACCCAGTCGTTACCGAAACACCAGTAGAAGAATAGGGCAAGAGCGACAGCTAATCCTCCGAGAAGTAGATTATTACGGATTTTTTTATCTTTGTCAATAACTGTTTGCCGAGCTGTTTTGTTCTCTTTGGACTGTTCACGTTTAGCATCCGGAATGATACCGAGTTGTCGGCCGTCGGGACCGATCAGATATTTATTTTTCTGGGTCTCAAATAGGATTACTGTGAATACGGTTACAATTGCTGCAATCAGAAACCCCCATTTGAAATCATTAGGATTACCCGTTTCGCCAAAGTAACCACAAACTAACGGTGCAAAGAAAGAACCGACATTGACACCCATATAGAATATAGTGTAGGCAGAGTCTAATCGTTTATCCCCGGGTTCGTAGAGTTGACCGACCAGTGAAGATACCGTCGGCTTGAAACATCCGTTTCCTAATATAAGGAAAGTAAGCCCTCCATACATCAACCAATGGGAGAGTTCTTTCGTGTCCAGCATTGAAGCACTGAAAAACATTAGGAATTGCCCTACTGCCATCATCATCGCTCCCCAGAAAACGGAGCGCCGGATACCCCAATATTTATCAGCAATATACCCACCGATAAGTGGTGTCAGATAAACCAATCCAGTGTAGCTGCCATAAATGGAAGCGGCATGTTCCTTGTCGAACAAGAGTGCCTGGGTTAAAAACAGGATAAAGATAGCGCGCATACCATAGTAGCTGAAACGCTCTGCCGTGCTGGTAGCGAAAATAAGGTAAAGACCTTTGGGATGTTTGGGTGTACTCATTAGAAAGCTTGCCTATTGTGTTAATAATTCTTTATTGTTCCGCAAAAGTAGGGATAATTTTTAGGATATGGCTTTGCTTTGAGTTAGAAAATATATCTTTGTTGAGTTTCTATTAACATAAAAAAGCATGGAAGATTTAATAAATGCACGTTGTGGTTGGGCCGGAACAGATGAACTGTACATAAAATACCATGATGAAGAATGGGGCAAACTCGTCACCGATGACAAATCCCTGTTTGAGTTTCTTGTACTCGAAAGTGCCCAGGCGGGGCTATCTTGGATTACTATCCTCCGAAAGCGTGAAGGATATCGGGAAGCTTTTCATCACTTTGATGTGGAGAAAGTGGCGCAAATGACATCAGAAGACATTGAACGATTGATGAAATTTGATGGAATCGTCAAAAACCGGTTAAAAATCAATAGCACCATCCATAATGCGAAACTATTTATGGCTATTCAGCAGGAGTTCGGTAGTTTCTACAAGTATATCTTATCATTCTTTTCCGAACAGCCACCCATTGTCAACAACTTTAAGTCTCTAAGTCAGGTTCCTGCCACATCTCCCGAGTCGGATGCTATGAGTAAAGACATGAAAAAGCGAGGCTTTAAGTTCTTTGGCTCCACTATCTGCTATGCTTTTTTGCAGGCGGCAGGCTTTGTGAACGACCATTTGGAAGACTGTTTCTGCAAAGCAACTAAATCAGGACAAATGCATTAAAATTCTTATTTATAATCGCTCCGAAAAGGATGAATTCATTTTTTGGTCTATTTGTCCTGCTTTCCCCATACCCGAACCGTATCAGGTCCGTATCATCTCCGTATCCTTACGCTTGGACTTGACACGGACCAGGTACGGCTTTGATATGGACCGGGTACGTGGAGGGTCATAAGATTGGTCTAAAGTTCGCAAAATGAGAACACTTATACTCATTCCTGTTCAAGCATGAAGCAAACTTTTTATACGGTTGCCCTGAATGGAAAGAGGCATATCAAAGAAAAAAGACGGATAGAATTATTGCTTTCAACCAAAAACGCCTATTTTTGCATACGGAGAGGATGAGAAAAATATTTAGCAGGAAAGAGGTGCAGTCGCCTCGTAAGCTCATGGGCTTTCTTAGAATGTAAATACTCTGGTATGAATACCACGATTTACATTAGTAAATACTCATCCTCTTCTTTTTTCATACCTATTGATACGATGAATGGAATTCTGATAGCTGTATTTATTGTCACCTGTTTATTGGTCTACAAGATTATTTCTTCGAGTCGTAAACAGGAAGGATACAAAAGGTGGAAAGCAGGAAACCGCGACAACACGGAGCATACTGCCAATGCCGGAACCACCCGTAAAGGCTGGTTCAGCCAGCTTTTTGAAACTTCTGCTCCGCGAATCTCTCCCTGGTTTAAAGAAGAAGCCATATCTCAGTGTGCAAACTTGTTGGGAGTGGAGGAAGTGAAGTTGAAAGAAATATTGAAGGATGTTTCCGCCCACTACCGGGAGTTTTGGATAGGTAAACGGAGGGGAGGTTACCGCATGATTTCTGCCCCGGACGACGAACTGAAGCCTATTCAGGGCGCTATTAACCATCGCATTTTATCCTTTGTAAACGTTCATCCGGCAGCTACCGGTTTTCGGTGCAAGATGTCTATAGCCGATAATGTCCGCCCGCATTTGGGAAAGCAGTGTGTGCTGAAAACAGATATTCATGATTTCTTTAGTTCCATACGCAGTCCTCGCGTGAGGAATACATTTGAAGCAATGGGCTATCCACCTGATATTGCGAAGGTGCTGGGAACTTTATGCTGCTTACATCGTTGTTTGCCTCAGGGGGCATCTACGAGTCCGGCATTGAGCAATATTATCTCTTATGAGATGGATAAAAAGTTGTCGGCACTGGCTGCCAAATATGGTCTGACTTATACCCGGTATGCCGATGACCTTACTTTTTCGGGGAATGTTTTCCCGGGAGAACAGATCTTGTCTCAGGTCAAACAGATTGTCCGGGAAGAAAAGTTTGAATTGAATCATAAGAAAACCCGCTTCCTGAAGGAGCACAGTCGGAAGATTATCACAGGAGTTTCCATCAGTTCCGGTGTGAAGCTGACCATTCCCAAAGCCCGGAAAAGGGAAATACGCAAGAATGTGCATTATATCTTGACGAAAGGCTTGGCAGAACACCAGCGCCGGATAGGTTCTCACGACCCGGCTTACCTGAAACGACTGATAGGGACACTTTGCTATTGGCGGTCAATAGAACCGGATAATGCGTATGTATCCGATTCCATCACAGCTTTGAAAAGTCTGGAGAAAAAATATTAATTGTTACGTTTCTGAGGTGTCGGTTCTATGTCGTAGTATCCCTCTTCTGTTTTTATAATCTTGAACTTTCCCTCTTTCACCCATTTGTTCCAATCATCGAATAGTCCGGTGATATACTGGAACAGGTCTTCCGCAATATTGATTTCCACACCCGATTTCAGGTTCAATACTAATTGGTCGTTTTCAACGGAAAGGAACTTTTTGGCTCTGTCTATCGCAATTGTATAAACTGTTTGATTGTATGCACGGTCTTCATTTAATCCTGTATGGTAATTGTAAGGACCGATTGCATCGTCAGACATCGGGCGTTTGGTCTTTAAGAAAGTGGTGTCGGTGATGGAAGCCCGTAACTTGCGGGCCTCTTCCCATGCTTTCTTATGCTCCGAAGCAATCTCTTCGTTTTTGATGTCCTCTTGAATTTGCTTGTACATGGCTTTGAACTCAGGCCCTTCACCGGAAATCGCAAAATTACCGCTTTCGATGCGGGCGTTCACCAAGGGATTACATACTACCTTGTTGTTGCATACAAAACCGATATGCTTGCCTATCGACCGTTCGGTAGCGTCTGCCCATATCTTAATGGACCGGTCGTTCACTCTACCCGCAATCTGATAGACCATTTCACCTGTTCGCTCACTCATAAAAGAGTCAAGCCTTATAGAAACAAAATCTTTGGTCGTCACGATGGGGTCTGCCGAAAGGCTGTCCTGTGCGCCGCTTGTGATGTAGTACCAGCCGTTGGGGCGGTATGGTTCAAAACTCCCTCCCAGTGAAGTTAACGCTAAAGACGCAGTTACTAATAAAACAGTGAACGTTTTCATGGTCTGACTTTTTATATGTAGTTATTCAATCTTTATTTTTAGTCCGACAACTACTTCACGAATTGATGAACGAGTCGGAATATCCGGTATCAAACATAAGATGCTCATTGTCATCTTCTAAATAATAGCTTAGAACTGGTTCACCTAAATAATAATCATCTATATAGTTGTTGACCTTCTTTTGCAAAGATAACAACTAATCAATATAATAACTATATAGACAGGGCAAAATAAACTTGTTTATCAGGCGTTTTTTTATTATGATACAGAAATGCTGTTACTTTCTTCTGTTTCCCTTAATAATCCGCATTAACTTATTCTTTATGAGTTGTTTTCTCAGCGGCGACAAGCGATCTATATACAATTTTCCTTGTGTATGTTCAAACTCATGCTGAATGATTCGTGCGGTATATCCGTGGTAAGTCCTGTTTTGCTCTTTGAATTCACTATCCTGATACCTGATTGTCACCGACCAGGGGCGTGTCACTTCTTCATAAAGCTCAGGGATGCTCAGGCAACCTTCCCTGGTAGTCCATACTTCCTCGCTATAGGCGGTTATTTCTGCATTGATGAATGTTTCCTCTGTTCCGCAATCATCTTCTGCAAAGAAATATTCCCTTTCTTTAGCGGACATATAGGCATAAGTATCCCGGCTGTTCACTATGAACAGCTTGATGGGAAGGTTGATTTGCGGCGCAGCCAATCCGCATCCGTCTGCATTCCTCAGTGTCTGCCACATGGTTTCTATTACTTCCCGGATATGGGGATAATTCTGTTCTATATCTTCACATTCTTTTCGTAATACGGGGTTGCCGTAGACGGTTATTGGTTTAATCATATTCTTTTTTTGAGGCAAAAGTAGTCTGTCGCTATCAGTCTTTATGGTAAATTTTAGACAGTTCGTGCCGGGGATATGCAATATTTTCGTATTTTTGCCCGCATGCCGGTAAGTTTATTAGAACATATCATATCACAGTCTTTTGCTTCAGTGAAAGAGATTGAAGCAGTTGCCCCTTCGGAAGACTTGCAGGAATACATTGACAGTTTCTATGTCTTCCCTTGCTGTAACCTGTCGGATACCTTGGCATATAATGACGGAACACCTATGTTGGCATTCCTGCCGACGGCGGAGGACAGCGTGGAATTAGAGTATAATCATGTTGTTTCAAGTTTTAAGTCCGGCTGGTTCAGTACAAGATCTTTTGCCCGGATGTCCATACGTCTTTCCGGACAAGTGCCTTATTTACTGATAGTACGGTTTAAGCCTGCATCTTTCTACCGATTATTAGCTCTGAATGCCAGGCATTTCAATACCCGTCCGTTCTGGAAGTTAGAATCCGTATTGGGTGATGCGGATGCCCTGCTGAAAGATATGCAGCAATGTGCCGGGGCAGGAGAGAAGATACAACTGATAGAAACCTACCTCCGGGGCGTAATATCAGCGGAGGAAAACTCCAACAGGTTGCTGGATGAGGCCATTCATTACATCAGGCAGCATAAAGGAACGATGTCTATCGATGAATTGAAGTCGCACTTAGGCGTCAACTACAAATGGCTGGAACGAAACTTTGCTGAGGCTATGGGCATGACGCCCAAACAGTATTCCTCTCTGCAACGGTTCATCAATGCTTATACCGCTTTTCTGGTGCAGAAAGATTTGGCAGGCATTACTGCGGAAAGCGGTTATAGCGATACGAACCATTTCATCAAGGATTTCAAGAAATATACCGGTGAGACGCCAATGCAGTATTTGCGTACATGTAAGGTTACTTTGTAAATTATCATTATGAATTATATTGTATTACTGTTATGTTTGTTCCCCATAGCTTTTATGCTGCATGATTTTGAAGAAATCATCGTGCTGCCCAAATGGATGGCGCGGAATGCAAACATATTGCGTACTCGTTTTCCTTTTCTGAAAAAGCAAATTGCTCAATTACAAGGACTGAGTATGACAGGTTTTGTTATTGCAGTTGCAGAAGAGTTTATTATTATCAGTGGAGTGTCAGTTTATGCTGTCCTCACTCAACATTATTTCTTGTGGATGGCACTGTTTCTTGCATTCGGCATTCATCTTCTGATTCATATTCTTCAATTTATCATTCTTAAGAGGTATATTCCGGCAATAGTCACCTCTTTCATCTGTTTGCCTTATGCGGTTTATGTTTGCTCTGTTTTCTATTCTGAGGAAATATTTACTTTGATAGAATTTGTATTTGCAGGAGTTGTCGGGCTGGTTGCCATGGTGCTGAACTTACAGTTGGCACATGTATTGGGGCGCAAACTTGATACTCTTATTTAATCCCCTGTTTTTTCCTGTAAAGAGTACCTCAAAGGAAAATCAGATAAACAGAACAATATTACCCGCCTCTTACCTTCATCATACCCTCTTCGTATCCTCCTCTTACCAACTTCGCTAATCCAACTTCTGTATAGAAGCGAAGAAGATGCGAAGTTGGTTAGGTGGAGAAGAGGTATAGAACAAAAGCGGGAATGGAAAAGCACTGCTTATTCTCTTTAATTCTTTTTTGCTTATCTCTAATAAATAATCTATCTTTGTTCTATAAACAGTGTTACCAACCTGTGCATGTTAGTACTTTCTGAACCACTTTTATAAAACAAACAGAATGAAAATATTTCCTACCCAAAGCATCAAAGAGTTGGATGCTTACACCATAGAGAATGAACCGATTGCTTCCATCGACCTGATGGAACGTGCCTCGCAGGCATTGGCAAAAGCTATTGCCGGACGTTGGGATGCAAAAACACCTTTTACGGTATTTGCCGGGCCGGGCAATAACGGGGGAGATGCATTGGCCGTTTCCCGTTTGCTGGCAAAGAAAGGATATAAAGTCTCGGTTTATTTGTTTAATACCAAGGGAGAGCTTTCTCCCGATTGCGAGATGCATAAAGAACGACTTGCGGATGTGGAGAATGTAGATTTCCACGAAGTGACCTCACAATTTGTGCCGCCTGTGTTGACGGACGACCATGTGGTAGTTGACGGCCTGTTTGGTAGCGGACTGAACAAGCCGTTGAGCGGTGGTTTTGCTGCCGTGGTGAAGTATATCAATGCTTCGTCGGCGCGGGTGGTGGCCATTGATGTTCCTTCGGGCTTGATGGGAGAAGAGAATACATTCAATGTCCGGGCGAATATTGTCCGTGCGGATGTGACGCTAAGTCTGCAATTGCCGAAGTTGGCTTTTCTTTTTGCGGAAAATCAGGAGTTCGTGGGCGAATGGGAATTGCTGGACATTGGTCTGAGTGAAGATGCAATAGAGGAAACGGATACGGATTATTTCTTGCTGGAAGGGGAAGAGATGCAGTATTTGTTGAAGACACGCAATAAGTTTGCCCATAAGGGAGACTTCGGACGGGCTTTGCTAATTGCGGGTTCGCAAGGAATGGCGGGAGCTTCCATACTTGCCGCAAGAGCCTGCCTGCGTTCCGGAGTAGGATTGCTGACGGTGCATGTGCCTTATTGCAACAATATGATTGTGCAGACTTCTGTTCCGGAAGCAATGACGGAAATGGATCCCAGTGATACGTGTTTTGCCTGTCCTACGGATACGGATGATTATCAGGCGGTAGGCATCGGACCGGGACTGGGAAAGTCGGAAGAAACCGAGGCGGCGGTATTGGAACAGATAGATGCTTGTCAGACACCTATGGTGGTGGATGCTGATGCACTGAATGTGTTGGCGGGACACCGCAATTATATCGGTCGTTTGCCGAAAGGCAGCATACTTACCCCTCATCCAAAGGAACTGGAACGCTTGGTAGGAAAATGTCAGGATTCTTATGAACGGCTAACGAAGGCACGTGAACTGGCACGGACGGCAGGGGTATATATTGTGTTGAAAGGTGCGTATTCTGCTATTATCACTCCGCAAGGGAAGTGTTATTTTAATACGACAGGCAATCCCGGAATGGCAACAGGAGGCAGTGGTGATGTGCTGACAGGCGTTGTGCTTGCGTTGTTAGCCCAGGGATATGTGCCGCAGGATGCAGCTTGTTTGGCTACGTATGTTCATGGCCTTGCCGGAGACATCGCTTGCAAGAAGCAGGGAATGATGGGAATGACGGCAGGGGATATTGTAAATTACTTGCCATTGGCGTGGAGGATGATGGAGGAATGAGTGGAGGTATTATGTCAACAGAGATAAGATATTTTGAAAATAGAGAAGATTGGCGAAAGTGGTTGACTGACAACTTTGAGACTGCCAGTGATATTTGGTTTGTATTTCCCGGTAAATCTTCGGGCGAGAAAGGTATTACTTACAACGATGCTGTTGAAGAAGCCCTTTGCTTCGAGTGGATTGACAGTACAATAAAGGCGCTTGACAAAGAACATAAAATTCAGCATTTCACGCCCAGAAACCCTAAAAGTACATACTCGCAAGCCAATAAAGAAAGACTAAAGTGGCTACTGGATAATAAAATGATACACCCTAAATTTGAAGATAAAATACGAAATGTTTTGTCTGCTCCTTTTGTTTTCCCCGATGATATAATGGACAGATTGAAAGAGGATAAGATCACATGGAAAAATTATCAACTTTTCTCTGATGCATATAAGCGTATCCGAATTGCATACATTGAAGCTGCAAGGAAACGGCCGGAAGAATTTGAAAAGCGATTAAACAACTTTATCAATAAAACGAAAGATAATAGAATAATAACGGGGTTTGGTGGAATTGGGAAATATTATTAATCTTTTATCCCTTTCCTCTCGTAGTAATATGGAAGCATCCTTGCTTCAATTCGTATTTGATATAACATTTCTCAGCTTTCCGCAGGTCTCGCAACACTTCCGAGAGAACGAGTTTCAGGGTATCTGCACTGACATCCTGCAAGGGGCGTCCGTCTTCATCTTCTATTTTCTGGAAACGTTTCCAGCTTACATCGAACGTTGTACCATAGAAGTGTGCAGAGTTTGCGGAGGCATTTCCGTTGCGGCGGCGCAGGCGTTTCACATCATCCTGGGTGCGAAGTACGGAAGTCACGATGACTTTATTCGGATTCAGTCCTTTTGCCGTAAGCGAATCTAGGAAATTGCTGCCGATGGTATCGAGCAATTGTGCTGCGCTCGGAATCAGATAAGGGATGGAGTGCGTGAGGGAATCCACCTTATATAAATCATTTGTTTCTATATGATGCAATTTCTCTTTCATGTTTTCTGCATCCTTGCGCGAAGTGATGGGGGCGATACCTATGGCTTGTGCAATATTTAAATGTGCTTCATTCAAATCTCCGAAAGTCCGTCTGTAGCTGATTACCCCTTTGATGTTTCTCGGCTCATTCAACTTGAGGGACATATCTTTCTTTTTGCATCCGGCAAGGGAAGTGCTGGTGATGATTATTGCTAAAAATAAGAGCGGAAGTTTATTGTATACCTGTTGCATATTGTTTGAAAATGTTTTTATGTGGGCACAAAAGTAGGAAAAAGAAAAGAGAGTTCTTACCTATGGGCTTATTTTTGTACCTTTGCGCCCGAAAAATGAAAGCAAAAGAGTATGCAACGGTATTTTATTTATTTAGCTTATGACGGAACCGCCTACCACGGCTGGCAAATACAACCTAATGGAGACAGTGTACAGGAGTGCCTGATGCGCGCACTTGCCACATTGATGCGCCGTGAAGTAGAGGTTATCGGTGCCGGACGTACCGATGCCGGTGTGCATGCTTCCCTGATGGTAGCTCACTTTGATAGTGACGAACCATTGGATACTGCCTTTTTTACCGACAAGCTGAATCGCCTTCTGCCACCGGACATCTCTATCTACCGTATCCGTGCAGTGAAGTCCGATGCGCATGCCCGTTTTGATGCAACAGCCCGCATGTATAAATACTACGTGACCACAGCTAAATCTCCCTTCAACCGCCAATATCGTTGCCGTCTTTTCCAGACGCCGGACTTTGAGCGAATGAACGAAGCTGCCCGTATTTTGTTTGATTATACAGACTTCACTAGTTTTAGCAAGCTGCATACGGACGTAAAAACAAACAATTGCCGCATAATGCATGCTGCCTGGATGCAGGTAGATGATGTAACTTGGGTGTTCACCATTCAGGCGGACCGTTTCCTGCGCAATATGGTTCGTGCAGTAGTAGGAACTTTGCTTGAAGTAGGCCGTGGTAAGCTCACTATTGAAGGCTTCCGGCGTGTCATCGAACAGAAAGACCGTTGCAAGGCTGGTACTTCCGTTCCGGGTAATGCCCTGTTTCTGGTAGATGTCACATATCCCGAGGAATTATTCATCGCAGATAATAACTGAATAACTAACAATTAATTAACTAAGAACCATGTGGTTATTACTCGCCTTTCTCTCAGCTGCCTTGCTGGGGTTTTATGATGCATTTAAGAAGAAATCATTGCGCGACAATGCTGTGCTTCCCGTTCTGTTTCTGAACACAGTGTTTTCCAGTATGGTATTTCTTCCTTTCATATTGATTTCCGCTTTTACTCCGGTACTTAACGGAACAATGTTTGATGTGCCTGTAGTAGGTTGGGAAGTACATAAGTTTATAATTATCAAGTCCTTTATCGTTCTTTCATCTTGGATATTCGGCTATTTCGGTATGAAACATTTGCCGTTGACTATTGTAGGACCGATTAATGCCACCCGCCCTGTAATGGTACTCGTGGGGGCCATGCTGATATTCGGTGAACGTCTGAACCTGTATCAATGGATCGGAGTCATGCTTGCCATACTTTCTTTCTTTATGCTGAGCCGTTCCGGCAAGAAAGAAGGCATCGACTTCAAGCATAACAAATGGATTTATTTCATTGTGCTTGCCGCCATCACCGGTGCTATCAGCGGACTGTATGACAAGTATCTGATGAAGCAATTCAATCCTATGGTTGTACAATCGTGGTACAATGTTTATCAGGTATTTATCATGTGCCCCATCATCCTTTTGCTATGGTATCCCAAACGAAAAGAAAGTACTCCTTTCCGTTGGGACTGGACTATCATCCTGATATCCGTCTTCCTTAGTGCGGCTGACTTTGCCTACTTCTATGCCCTGAGCTATGAAGACTCCATGATTTCCATCGTTTCTATGGTACGCCGCGGCAGTGTGGTTGTCTCCTTCCTTTTCGGAGCTCTCTTCTTCCGTGAAAAGAATTTAAAGAGTAAGGCTGTCGATCTCATATTAGTATTGATTGGAATGTTCTTCCTGTATTTAGGAAGTAAATAAGTTGAATACAGATGATTAGTTTCTATATCCCTGTATTCGTGTATCTTACTGGTTGTTTAATTTTTCTTTTAATCAATGGAAACGGGATCGTTCTTTGCCATTTTTTTCGCTCGGAAATAACTGCGATAATTACTGAATCCAGCATGAATGACAATTTCCGTCGAGGATATTTTTTGCTTTCTTTGTATAGCCTCTAATTGTAGTCTTTCTACTTCCTTTAGTCGGTAATTGTTGATAAAACGATTGAAATTCATGCCATATTCCCGGTTGATGAAAGCAGATATATAAGTCCTGTTTGAAAAAAGATCCTTGGCCATATCGGTTATTTTGAATTCCGGATTTAGATAAGGTTTCTCATTCTCTAAATACTTTTCAACCCGCTGGCGTTCCAGTTGCGTATAGTTTCCGGATGTGGTCATTTCCTTTTCTTTGGCGGTAATAGGTTCGATGATCACATAATTCTCCGAAAGAATGTTCAGGCACAACACAATCTGAGTAAAGACTGCTGGTAATGTTGTGAATGTCCAGATAAACCCCAATTTATTGAATAGTTCGATGCCCAATATTAATCCGGCTATCGGTAAGGTTTGCAACAGGACCCTGAAGATGATGATAAAGGACAACCAGTCCAGCGACATACGGTAGATATCAGCGGAATAATTGGTAACTTGACGTTTGTACGATTTTATGCGGAGCAGGCTCAACCCGGAATATAAAATACTCAGCAAAATACAGATGATATACGTGCTGTCAATAATTGCGCTTGTTAGGCTTACTCCGTTGTCATAAATGGCATTCCATCGTTGCTGGAACGGTACTGTAAAGGCAATCACGTGGATAGTTACGGTCAAACATGCTGGAAGGATGAAATGGTATGTGGGGAAATGCTTTCGATCGCCTACTCCCGTAATAATATAGGTGATCATGTACAGGAATATGGGAATAAAACTAAACGAGGAAAAGCAAACGGGCAAGTATGCTATGAAAGCATCTCGGGCGATGGAATACATTACCAGTCCGCTCCAGTACAGCATTATTAGACAGTATACAGTGATTATGCTGTAATGTATTTTTCGGTTGACCGTATTGGAAGAGCGGGTTATGTCGAGCGAAATCATAATCAAGCTGACCGCAGCACTTACTGCAGGTATTGAAAAAACTATAGCACGTCCGATATCTTGATTCATCCTTTTGGTTTATTTATGGTTCTTTGTGAGTCTGTTCTTTATATATATTTTCCAGTTGAATCGCACGCTGGAAATGTCTGGAGTCTTTAAATCCCGCCATGGCCATTACCTGATACGGATTTTTACCCTTGTTTGAAGGATGCACTATCAGTGCCTGATACTCTTTGATCCGACACAGGTTTAGATAACGCCTGAAATTCATACCATACGTTTGATTGATAAAGTTGGACATGACGGTACGGTTTACACCCATTATCTCGGCCATGTCAGTCAGTTTGAAATCGGGATTGAGGTATGGCTTTTGTTGAGACAAATAGTTTTCGAACACCTTCTTGTTCAATAGTCCGTGCGTATTATTCGGCGCAGGCTGCTGTTGGGTGGTCGGGTTGTTGTTCTCGGTTTTCTTTTCGTTGGCTGGAAACAAATCAGATATTTTGTAAGAGAGATATTGCCTGCGGATGATTTGGTATGTAAGCAATATCTCTTGAGCCATAATGCATAATGCGTTCAGCCGAATAAGCCATTGGCTTGGACCAACCAACGAAGACAAAAAAGCGATTAGCAATATAGCGATGGAAAGTATGAAAAACACGATGAGCCAACGCGATGATTTTATACTGAGATATTTTCGATCTGTATCGGTCTTCTGAAGTACTGTTTGCTTGTAATGCCGCAATAACAATAGTCCGGTTGGAACAATATAGACTACCGCTGTGATAAACCGCACTAAAAAGTCGGATATGAAAAGCACCGTATATTGCTCGAGCAACGATAAGCCGGTAAAAAGCTCTCCCTTGGGAGGCGATATCCAGGTTGCCATTATCAGGATAATTACCAATGTAGGGACTGGCCAAAGGTAATTCAGTATGGGAAAGTTTCTTTTATCCTCAAAATAAGTCAGATTATAAACAATGTTGTAGAACAATATGGGGGTATAGATATACGACAAGGCAAAAGGTATATCGACCGGAAGGAATATCGGCTCATCAGAGACAGTATGCCATAAAGCAGATGACCACCATATGGCTATCAGGATACAATAAATGCTCACGATCCACCTTAATTTCCTTTCGGCTAGATTGCGATAATTCCATGTCAATAATAAGGTAAAGACCGAGCATATGGCCGAACAAAATATTGGTAAAATATAGGTCATCAAGTTGCTGTATGTGACAAATGCTCCCATATTAATTGAATTCAAATTATTCTTTTCGAGTGTGTATTTCCACTGGCTTTTTCCGGTACACTAAAATTGTTTGGGTAGACAGTGATATACACATCGACATTGTAATATACAAAGATAGCCTAATTTACTGCATTTATAGGTATTGCAACTGTTAATAATGGCTCCGTACACTTAAAAAATGACTCTGGATTTGATGATTTGACATGTCCGATACAAAATTGCAGTTTGCGTATAATGTCCATTACGATTTTGCCAATATGATTTATACGTTTTGGCATGATGCGATAACAAATACATTGTTCCTTTGTGCGGAAAGAAAGCGAGGTACCGTGGCTGGTCTCTTGAAATTACCTATATAAAGAAAGACTGTAAAATTTGGAATGTAATAATTAACTATAGCCATAAAGTATGAACAATAGAATTATGAAACGGATATTTGTCTTGCTGGTAGTTACCATTACCGGCATGACGCAGAGTGTCAAGTCTCAGAACGTGGCTGTCAAAAGTAATGTTCTGGCGGATGCTTTCTTGAATCCGAATTTGGGAATAGAGATAGGATTCGCCCCTAAATGGACTTTGGATGTTACGGGACAGTTTAATGCATGGATGCTTTCGCACAATCGACATTGGAAACATTGGGCTGTTCAACCTGAAGTCAGATACTGGTTCTGCGATCGCTTCTCGGGGCACTTTGTAGGTACTCACATTCATGGAGGACAGTATAACATCGGAGGTTTTGACGGAAAAATCAATTTCCTTGGTACGGATGCTCGTAAACTAAAGGATACCCGTTACCAGGGATGGTTTGTTGGCGCGGGTATCGCTTATGGCTATGCGTGGATATTGGGGAGGCATTGGAATCTTGAGGCGGAAATTGGTTTTGGTTATTCCTATACACGCTATGACCGCTTCCAGTGTTTAGGATGCGGTAAGAGGATAGAAACGGACAAACCACACCATTATGTGGGACCAACGAAAGCGGCAATCAACCTTGTTTATGTATTTTAATCGTGTACAAGATGAAAAAGATATTATATATCCTAGTAGCCCTTTGGGGCATGGTTGTGGTAGCGGAAGCACAGATCGCAATCGATATGCGGAAACAGGACATCGTGGATGGTGTTTCCGTGGAAAATCTTAAAATGGAACGTAATGGAGGGTACATTGCCATAGACATGCTTTGGGATTTGTCAGGGCTTGATGTGGATGAAAATCGTGCTGTACTTCTTACGCCATGGTTAGTTAATGATAACGACTCGCTTGCCCTGCAATCGGTAGGGGTTTACGGCAGACAGCGTTATTACTTCTATGTACGTAATGGAGAGAGCATGTTATCTGGTAAAGATGAAAAGAGTTATAAAGTCTCGAAGAAGCCTGATACCATTGAATACCACAATTTAGTACCGTATGCAGAATGGATGAACGGCTCCGTGTTGTTGCTACATCGTAGCGACTATGGATGTTGCAATACTTTATTGGCAGAACAGGTCGGTATGCTTGGACGATACACAGAGGCGTTTTTCCCCGAACTGGTATATGTACGTCCGCAAGGGCAGATTGAAAAAAGGGATTCGCTCGAAGGCTCAGCATTCATCGACTTTCCGGTGGATCAAACGATGATTTATCCGGACTATCGACGCAACACCGCCGAACTTGAGAAAATACAGTCATCAATTGACTCCGTGCGAAACGATGTAGACATAACTATCACTTCGGTATGGTTGAAAGGTTATGCTTCGCCTGAAGGTTCTTATGCGCATAACAAAGAGTTGGCTATCGGGCGTACTGCCGCATTGAAGAGATACATACAGCAACTTTACCGGTTTGAAGGCGATGTAATAACGACCGATTACGAACCGGAGGATTGGGCAGGATTGCGTTACTACGTGGAACGGTCGAACCTTGCACATCGTGCGGAAATAATCACTTTGATAGACGGTAATTTGGAGCCGGATGCCAGAGAGTGGAAAATAAAACGTGATTATCCGATGGAATACAGTTTCCTGTTACAGAACTGTTATCCTGCGTTACGCCACACTGACTATCGCATAGCCTATACTATCCGCAGTTACAGCGATGTGGAGGAGATAAAACGAATCATGCGTGAACGACCGCAAAAACTGAATCTGAATGAGTTCTATCTCGCTGCACAAGAGTATGAACCCGGTACGGATGAGTTCACTGAGGTATTCGAGACAGCGGTACGCATGTTTCCGGATGACACTATTGCTAACCTGAATGCTGCCAACGCTGCCATGCGCCGCGGCGACCTCACAGGCGCGAAGCGTTATCTTGCCAAGGCAGATGATTCGCCCGAGGCTGTTTATGCACGGGGAGCACTGGCCATCCGGCAAAAGGATTACGACAGTGCCCGACGTTACTTGAACGAGGCGAAATCGCTCGGATTAGAACAGGCTGGCATTACGCTTGAGCAACTTGAAAAAGGAAGACGTTAACGAGAAAATATATTATTAACAAAATTAGATTACAAAAAATGATGAAGATGAATAAATTATTTTTGGGTTTGTTCGTGTGTACCGCATTGTGTGCATGTTCGAATGATGAATTAGGAGTTATTCCGGATGATACACCGAATGTTTTCGCAGGAAGTGAGGCGTATATTAATGTCCGTCTTGCTGATGCAGGCTCTCTTACAAGGGCGCAAGAAGGTGGCTTTGAGTACGGAACAAATGAGCAGTCTGTAAAAAATGCTTACTTCTATTTTTATGATGCAGACGGTGTATTTGTGACACAAGGTGATGTTTGGGCGAATGGTAACGCCTCGGTAACAACCCCTGCCGGAAACATTGAATTTGCGAGTAATAACGTTGTGGTACTGAAGGGAATGGACAAGAAGAACTATCCTAAGTATATGGTAGCGGTGCTCAACAAACCGAATGATTTCGTGTATGGGGAAACGCTTGACGAAATGCAGACAGTGCTTGCGGATAATAATGCGGAAGGCATTTATTATCCGGAAACAATCAACAACAGCACTATCAATTACTTTACCATGAGCACTACAAGCTACACCGACACCAATCGGGCAAAGTATTTCGTAACAGAAGTTAAAGAGGAAAATTTTGCTCTTGAACCGATGACGGATGTGAGTGCAATTACTAATACGGTGACTGTATATGTAGAGCGTCTGGCGGCCAAAGTAACTTTGAATGTGTCTGATGAACTCGAAAAGGATGAAAATGGGCGTTATCCGATAAAAGTCACTGTGGCAGGTGAAGATAACTCAGCCGGAGGCGGTAATATCGCTTCGGAAGATCTTTATGTGGAATTGCTCGGATGGAAATTGAATGCTACAGCGAAGAAATCGCACATGGTCAAGAACATAGATATTGCTTGGGTAGATAATGACTTGGGATTTACATGGAATAGATCAATTGATTACCGTAGCCACTGGGGTAAGTCATTCAACTACGGTTTTTCTGGCTATCCTGAAAATGCGGCAGCGGTTTCTGACAATTCCGAATATCTGAACTATGTCGACTTGGAAGATGGCTTAACCGAATTGGGGACTTCTGCCTATTGTGCAGAGAACACCAATACAAGTGCCATTGTTACTACCAATTTTTCTTCTGCCGTTACGAGTATCCTGTTAAAAGCCAAGGTGTGCGATGTAAACGGAAATGCACTTGACCTCGTACGTTACAATGGTGTGCTTTTCAAACAAGACTCCTTCCTCGAATACGTGCTCAGCGTACTGCAGACAAAAAATCAACTGAACGTGTGGTATGAAGATGGTCAAGATGATAAAGGTAACACAAAATATACTCAGATTGGTAAAGAGTATGTGAAGTTGGAGAATGTGGGCGATGGGAAAGTGAAAGTGGTATTTACGAATGAGAATGGAGCCTCATTATATACAGGAGACGGCTCCGCTTACTCAGAACAAGTCATTACCACTCTTAACGATAATTTGGCCACTGCTTCCGCAGATGCTACCGCTTATAACGGTGGATTGATGTACTACAACATTCCCATTGAGCACCTCAACAATGGCGCTATTACGGAAAATGGAATTATCCCGGAAGCCAAATATGGCGTGGTGCGTAATCATCACTACGTAGTTACCGTTGACAAATTAGAGAAGATAGGTAAGGGAATTTTTGATGGAGACGAAAAAATCGTTCCTGGTGACGATCCGGATGGTGACATTTATTACGTTGGGGCAAAAATTAATATCCTTTCCTGGAAAATTGTCAGCCAAAATGTTGAACTCTAATTTTTTATGAAAAAAACGTTGTCTTTCTAAACAACCATTCCATGAGGGACTTCCACATGGAATGGTTTTAGAAAAGCACTTCCGTTCCGGTGCAAAGAGAGGACGGAACCGGAAAAGGTATATTTGCCATTTCCCATCGAAAATGAAAATTCTCTGCGGTATTTTCCGCAGCATATATAAAATATAACAATTTAAGTCAAATGGATATACGCTCTTACATAAGAAAAACAATCGGAAAGTTACTGGCAGTTATCGCTTGGACTCCGATTCTATATGCCTGCGACGGCTTAATCTATGACGGTGAGGGTGACTGCTCAGTGAATTACCGTGTGAAGTTCTGTTATGATTACAACATGAAGTTTGCCGATGCTTTTGCTCACGAGGTGAATGTAGTGACACTTTACCTGCTTGATGCCGATGGTAGGGTGGTTTGGCAACGTACTGAACAAGGAGAAGCCCTTGCAGCCGATGGCTATGTCATGACTGTAGATGTAGAACCGGGAGAATACGACTTGCTTGTTTGGTGTGGGACTACTGACAAAGGTTCTTTCTCGATACCCGAAACAACTGTCGGTAAGGGACTGACCTGTACGCTTGAGAGGCAACGTGATATCGGGAACCAAGCATTTGTTGCCGAAGATCTTGACCGCTTATTTTATGGGTGGCTGACGAAACAGACGTTCGGTAAAACCGAAGGTACGTACACTTACACTGTACCGTTGGTAAAGAACACCAACAATGTGCGAGTGGTGTTACAGCACCTTTCGGGAGAGGCTGTGGACAAAGATAAGTTTATTTTCACCATTACCGACACTAACGGAAGCATGGACTGGGACAATACGTTGTTGCCCGATGAGCTGGTGACTTTCTATGCGTGGCATACCGATGCCGGAGAAGTTGGTATGGATATCCAGCCCGAAGAAACACAGACTACATCTCGCGCTGCCTTCAGTGCGGCCATAGCCGAACTGACCGTGCCACGCCTGGTGAAAGGGCAGGAGACACGGCTCACCGTGTCCAATAAAGAAACGGGAAAAACGGTTTTATCCATTCCTCTTATTGACTATGCTTTGCTTGTGAAAGGTTTTTATAATCGGGATATGGACGATCAGGAATATCTTGACAGGCAGGATGTGTACGACATGGTGTTTTTTCTTGATGAAAGTGATCGTTGGCTCGATGCCTATATTTATATCAATTCTTGGAAAGTTGTGCTGCAAAACAGTGAACTGTGATAGGAGGAATGCGAATGAAGAATGTAGTACGATATATTGTCACGGGGATTCTGACACTTTTTGTGTTGTGGGGTACCTCGTGTAGCCATGACACGGAGAACTTCAGCCTATCCGATAGGGGAACAGCTCTTAGTATCGGTTTCAGATTACCTATAAGGAGTTTGGAGACCGATGAAGGTTATGAGGTTGGAGAAACCTATGAGAACTACATAGATGTAGAGAACAGCAACTACAGGATTTATTTCTTTACCTCCGATAATAAGTTTATCGCCCGTTTTGAACCGGATGGCTTCGTGGTGACTGAAGGAAGCGATTACAAGGATTATAGTGTGCTTGGCAAAGCGCCTACATCTTTGGTTTATCATAAAAATTTCAAGATGGTTGTGCTGGCCAATTGGCCGCAGTATGGTGACGATACAATGAAGGCTGGAGAAACGTTACTTGCGGATGTCTGCGACGCCGAATGGGGGCAGTTTGGCAGTTTTTCTTCTTTCGAGTTGGGGCTGGAACGACTAGTTCCTTTTTATGGTGTTCACGAATACAATAATATAGAATTTAAGGTTGGAGAGGTTACATTGCTGCCTGAGCCTGTCACTTTGCTCCGTGCAGTGGCAAAGGTAGAGGTGATACTTAAGACGGACGAACATTTTGATTTATCGTTTAGTGAGGTGAAGATTCATCGCTATAATAAAAAGGGATATTGTGCTCCGAAAGATGTTTTTTCGCAGGACGATTACGATCATAGTGGTGAGTGGAACAGCGATTACGTCAGCGGTTTACACCTTGTGGAAGATGCTAACGATGTGGAAGAAAAAATACAAGATTTCCGCTTTGCAAGCCAATGGATGGATGCAGGCGGAAATAAATATGAGAAATGGATTGCTTACTTGTCCGAATACCGGAACATCGATGCGGGCGACAAATACTCGTGTATTGAAGTAAGGTTCGATGCCCAGACTGATGAGGACGAACCGCATAGGGTCTATTTCGCGAATTATGACGAGAGCGGAAAGACGGATAGCAACGATAATGCCAAGCGTTTCAACATTGCCCGCAACAATCTTTACCGTTTCACTATTACTGTCCGAGATAGCAGACTCATGGTGAACGTGCAAGAATGGAAATATGCTTATGATAACGAATATACTTTTGACTGATATGAAATACTACTTCTTATTATTCATACTTCTATTGGCAACTATCACAATAGAGGGTTGCACGGAAGAACTGCATCCGGAGACAAATGGAACAAACAGTCCAGTCCTTAATGAGGGAGAACTGACGAAAGCCGTATTGGATTTGTCGGTCAATACATTTGCCGTTGAAGCACAAGCAGAGACAAGGGTATCTATACCGAGCAATATACCTGAGAATGAGACTTCGGAAGAAAAAGAGGTACACAATATTTGGGTGTTTCAGTATGATGCAGTTACGAAAGAACTGCTGATAAAGCCGCGTTACTATACTATCACTGACCAGATAATGTTGCAAGATTTGCCTGTATATCTGAAAGCCGGAATTCCGTCCTTCGTATATGTTGTAACCAATACGGGGTATGACAACTGGGCTAACGATGACACGGATACTTCATGGCAGAAGTTTAAGAATGTGGAACAACTGAAGAAACAAACCTTACCTACCGCTTTCCCATTACGTTCAATAGATAAGGTGTCGATACCAATGGTCGGAGCAAGTGAGGAGGTGGAAGTAACGACAGGTGTTACGGTTACAGTACCGGTTACGCGTATGTATGCCAAGCTTAAAGTAAAGGTAGAGATGCTGAAGGCAGAGATGAAACTGAACAATGTCAACGTAAGGCAAATCCCGAATATTTGCCGGATAGAGACCTTTGCCGGCGATGGAAATGGAGAGCCGATGAATGCGGTTCCATTTCCTGATGGAACGACATTCAGTTCCATAGCCTTTGCTGCTTCGGACTTGGAAAAGAGTGAAGATAAAGAATGGGCCGTTTTTTATGTTCCAGAGAATCTGCAAGGGGAAATAGAAAATCAGGGTGGAAACAAGTCTGATGCAGCTCCCACTAATGCACTTGTGGTAGATGTAACCGCCGAAATAGGTGGTGAAAAATATCTCTATGCCGCTTATCCCGGAGGAAACTCACTCAACAATTTTAATATACAACGTAATCAGGTTTATCGCATGACGTTGACTATTACAGGAGAGAAAGGCCAGAATAATCCATCGTCCAACTGCTTTGTAGTAAAACCAAACGGTTTTCTGTCTTTCGAGCCCTACTACCGTGTAGAGACAGGAGGCGGGTATAATTTTGCAGACTATTTAAGTCCTCATGACGAGAATCTGAAAATAGCCAGTGTCGGCATTATCTGGCAGACCAAAGACTGCATTGGTGATAATACAAATGGAACATTGGTGCAACTCGGTGAGAATACAGGCGACATTCATCAGAAAATCTATGTTAGAACGCAAAAGAAAGGTAATGCCTTGATCGGTGCTTACAATAGCAAGGGAGACGTTCTGTGGTCTTGGCACATCTGGGTTACAGACCACGAGCCGGATAATCTCGGCAGGGCTGTTACTTATTACACATACGACTGGGATAATAATGGTATCTATCCTGAGAAGCCGCGTATTCAGGGTTATGCCGTCATGTCATGTAACCTCGGTGCATTGGCCGAGAATCAGAAAGGTATAGGAACTGGTCTCCATCGGTATCCGGATGAAATGACGCAGGCTTTCGGCATGTTGTATCAATGGGGACGAAAAGATCCGTTCCCTCCTTTACGCAATGTTGTAAGCGAACATCATGATTATAATGACGAACATACAGATCTGCATTATGACAACTCCAACCAGATTGAAGTACATAAGACATCTGGCACAGATGAAAACAAGCTGTTCCATTCGGTAATTGGGAGTACCCTGACCGGAGCTGTCAGACACGCCATCGCCAATCCCACGGTTTTTATCACTGGAACGAACGATGTTAACCGAAATGAAAGTTACGTACAACAAAAGAGCAATTATTTCAATAATGGAGACTGGTGTCCAATAGGAGAAAGCGATAACAAACTTTGGGGTGGACTGGAGCCGGCTTCCGAGGGAATGAAGGCTTATACGATTAACCAAACTAATAATGTACATATATACGATAACTACGGAACGGAAAAATCTATTTTCGACCCTTGTCCTACAGGCTGGAGGGTTGCCTCGGGTGAATTGTGGTTCGAGTTTACAAATACGGGGCTCAATCCCGGATCTATGAGTGGTATCAATTATGATGATAAATTTTCGGATGGATATGGAATGAATATGTATATGCAGAAGTGGAAAGACGGTCCGACTTCTTATTTCCCGACACAGGGAACACGTGTAGGTGATGGAGGAGGTTTTCGTACAAACAGTTGTGGAAACTACCATAATGCAACCACGGACACGGACAACCGAGTGAACATTTTGCATATCCATAAGGATGCCGGTCTGTTCCATATATTCGAATACCAATTCTATTTTTATTATGTAAAGTCGGTGGCAGGACCGATCCGATGCGTGCGAGACTCGAAATAAAACTGTGTGCTTTTTCTATTCTGTTCTCAGTCTCATTTTTATTTTCTATCTTTGTCCTAAATAAATATGTGATTTGAAGGTGGTACGGAAGATGAGCCGGAAGCTAAGAATTGATGAGCGTATTTAGGAGTATAATTATGGCAGAAGATTTATGTATCAGCAACGGCAGCAAGGCTGAAAAGTATCAGACCTTGCTGCCCCAAATAAAGAGTCTGATTGAAGGTGAAAATGATCTTATAGCCAATCTGGCTAATATTTCAGCTGCACTGAAAGAAACTTTCGGCTTCTTTTGGGTGGGATTCTATCTGGTGAAAGGAGAAGAACTGGTATTGGGGCCTTTTCAAGGACCGATAGCTTGCACACGTATCCGAAAAGGACGGGGTGTTTGCGGCACGGCATGGGCTAAGGCGGAGATGTTGGTAGTGCCCGATGTCGATGCATTTCCCGGTCATATAGCTTGCAGCTCGTTGTCGCGCTCGGAGATTGTTGTTCCGTTGATTCGTGAGAATGGCGAGGTGTGGGGCGTGCTCGATATAGATAGTGAAAGCCTGAATACCTTTGATGAAACAGATGCACGTTTTCTTGGAGAGATATGTTCCTGGCTCTGAAGAGTGCGTTGAGGTAATAAAATGCAAAATAAGAATAACAGAAAAATAATATGATGAAGAAATTGACAATGTTCTTGTGTTTGGCTTGTGTCTGGGTGTTTTCTCTGCAGGCCCAGGAAGCTAAAACCTTTTTCAAAAATATGCCCGATAGCCTTAGCCCGTTGCTTACTGCCGTGAACCGTGCCGACTTTATCGACTTCCTTGAAAGTAAGATGAAAGCGGAAGTAACGAACCGTTTTGGTGGTAAATCGGAAATGACGGAGCTTGCTTCCGACTACATCCGTATCCAGATGACACCGCAAAGTTCCTGGCAGATGAAACTGCTGGCTACGAGCGACAGTACGAAAGTAATCTGTATTGTATCTACGGCTTGTGCCCCAGCCTGTGATAGTGATGTCCATTTCTATACCACCGGTTGGGAAGAATTGCCTTCTTCTTCTTTCCTTACTCCTCCTGTAATGAAGGATTTCCTGTCATTACCCGATACGGTGATGGATTATGAAGTGAGAGATGCCGGCGAAAAGGCAGATATGTTGCTGGTGAAAGCTGATCTTTCTGCAAAGGACAATACATTGACCTTTACTTTTACAACTACCGACTATATGGATAAAGAAGCGGCAGAGAAACTGAAGCCGTATCTCCGCCGCCCTGTAGTGTATGTTTGGAAAGAAGGTCGTTACGAGCTACAAGCTACAAGTAACGAGTAGCTGCGCACTGCTACTATTCCGAAAGGTACTCGTAGCTATTTCACCTTTATTCTGTCGAACCCTTCTCCGTATACTCCGATTACCGCACTTTGTGATACAAATGCGTTTGGATCTATATCCTTTATCAATCGGAATATAATTGTTGATTCGCGTTTCTTGGCAAGTACGAACAACATCTTCTGTTCCTTGCCGCTATAGAATCCGGAAGCATTAATGACGGTGGCGCCCCGGTGCGGATATACATTGATGTGCCGGGCTATTTCATCATATTTCTCACTGATGATAAAGAACTGTACGGATTGCCGGGCACTGTTCACTACCTGGTCCAGGACAAAACTGCAAATGTACAGGGTTACATAACCGTAAACCACCTTCTCCCAATCTTTCAAAACAAAGTAACTGGAAGAAATGATAATCAGGTCACAAATCAGCATTACACGCCCCAGCGTGATATCCCGGTATTTGTTGATGATGGCGGCAATGATATCTGTTCCGCCTGTGCTACCATTGGAAGAAAAAGCGATGCCTATGCCGCCTCCGCAGAGGGATGCACCGATGACGCACGCCATGAAAGGCTGATCGTGCAGTAAGACCACACCGCTTGCCAGTTTCTGAATGATGGAAAGGAAGAATGTCAGGGTGAATACGGCAAACACCGTTTTGATACTAAACTTCCAGCCCAGGATGCGGATGGAGAGTAATAACAGGATGAAGTTGATACTGAAATAAGTATACTGCACAGGGAATCCTGTGGCGAAATAGACGATGGAAGCGATACCCGGCACTCCTCCGGTGGTGATGTCATTGGGCAACAGAAATACTGTCCAGCCTATACCATAAAGAATTAATCCGAGGGCGATCATTAAATAATCTCTTGTTTCCCGAATCAGGCTTTGCTTGGTAGGGACGTTTACGATTGTTTTCATCTGACTTTATGCGTAAGTATGGGTTATAACTAATTTAACAAGCTTTCTCATGATAAATGTGTTTTGGCTGTAAATCGGCGCAAAGATAAATCTAATTTTTTGAATACTTGTTCAAAAGATTATTGTTCGTGCGGGGTGGACTTAAAATTTATTTGCTGATGAGGTACATCACCTCATGTGCTTCCGTCAATTGTGGAGTTTCCAGTCTGTCGAGCATTGCATCCAGTACCGCTTCCGGAACCATAAATTCCCGTTCACGATTTTGTTTCCTCCATACCGCATACGGCTTTTCGATATAAACAATCTTCACTTTAGCCCCGTAAGTGAGAAATAAATCAATCAGTTGCGAGCGTATTTGCTTTGAGGTATTGGTTGCATTCCACACAAAGCCCTGCTGTTTACGCAGATAGTTGCGAGCTGTTTCCTTGGCTTCCTGTACCACTCTGCCATTGGCAGCTTTATCCGTAGGGCTAACTTTATGCTTTCGCCGGATGTCATCGAGGCTTATCACAGGAATATTCTGTGGCAATGTACGGATATAATGATCTTTCCCCATTCCCGGCAAACCGGATAATAAGATAACTTCACACCGGAAATTATCATGCGGAATGTAATCTATATACCCATCCTCCGCTTGAAAGTACTGAAAGCGGGCATGACCCGTTGCAAAGCTTCGTGCCTTTCCCCAGCAATCCTGTTCACGGCAAAGCATCTCGAATAACTCGGAAGCTTCCATCAATGCAGGCTTATCTTTGCAGATACGTCCCTGAATATCCGCCACAGCAAGCATTTTCAGTAAACGTGTATCCACTCTGAGAGATGCTTCGCACAGCTTCTTCACAGGATTCTCCCGCTCCATAATCCAAACCGGCAAACCATGATAACGCACCAGCGCAGCAATGTTCTCCCGGATATGAAACGGAGTAGGAATATCCCTGTAAAGAATTGTGCGTGCTGTATATTCCCCACGCCTGGCATGTCCCTTGGAAGTGATAATACCGTTTCCTTCATCTACAGAAGTAGAACGTTTCTCCACATCATGAAGTAAAGCTGCCGTCCACAATATTTCCTGTTCCTGTGCGGGCAAAGCCCGATATTCCGGCTGTTGCTGCAATGTTTCCAGTACCATGCGGGTATGCACGGCCACACTACCTTCTTCGTGATGCAAATGGTGCTGCATCACGAAGTTCATATCTTGTACCCACCGGAACTGTTGTTCCAGTGAGTCCCAATTTTTATTATCTGTCAGTTTCCAATTCATTTTATTCCTCCTTTCTTATTTCCCAGATGAGGCGGGCACGCTTCCAATTGCGTGTCCAGTGCTCATCGGTCTTCACATGCCCCTTGCGTACGTACTTGAATACGTTGCGGGCAAATACACCGTAGCGGCTTAGGCAATTATTTTCTCCGTCCAGCTTTTCGGTGTGTATCAGGGTTTCTATCTGTTGGATGTCTTCCCAATACGTATGGTTGATGCGGTTGTCACTGGTCGTTCCGGGAGAAAACGGATAATGATATGTGCGACCATATTTTTTTGATAACATAAGTTGCTCCTTTCTTTTTAAATCATTCATCTCCTTTAAATTAGCGGTTCCTGAATCACCTTCACCGGATTGCCGCGTTGCAGGCAGTTGTGATTACTCCAGTTGGCCTGTGCCTGAATCATGGCTTGTTCTATGCTCCATGATGCCAGTTTCAGCAATAGGCGTTCGGTGGCCAACTTCTTGTTTTGCCATTGCGAGCGTTGGTCGGAAGCTACCACACTCATTCCGGTAGGGATATGGACGGCACGGACGGTAGACTCAGTCTTGTTCACGTGCTGACCGCCCGGTCCGGATGCCCGCAAGGTCTCATAGCGGATTTCCGCTTCCGTAGCCTCTTGGCTTTCGGAGAGCGTGAAGGTCTGCACACCGACAAACCAGTTCTTCCGTTTATGATGGATGCGGTACGGACTTTTGGCAATCCACTGCACGGTACCTTCCCAGTCCTCAATCAGCGCATGATAATCTCCGCCTTGCAGGGAGATGACGGCTGAGAGCAGGGTACGGTTGAGAGGTCCGGTTTCGCGTTCCACAACCTCTGTTTTCACTCCTTTGGCAGCGGCTTGTTTCAGAATCTTTTCCAGTACTAGCGCCACTACGCGGCAACATTCGGCAGGACCGCGTCCGGAGGTGATTTGCATATATACTTTCTCCATATCCTCTTACTCTTTATTCATCCTTACGATGCGCGGCATGAATTTGCCCTGTACTTCTACCAATGTCTCTTGGGGTTGCATCACCCGGTCGATGTTTTTGTAGGCTAATGGCATCTCTTCGATGCTGCCCCCAATCAGTGTGACTCCGGCCTGCGAGAGAAATTTCTTCATGGCCGACTGGGTGAAACTCTCCTTTGCCTTCTGGCGTGACATAGCCCGTCCGGCACCGTGCGAAGCGGAACATAACGACTCTTCCACTCCCCGACCTGCTACGAGGTAACCGGGAGTTGCCATACTTCCGGGGATAAGTCCCGCTTGCCCAGCTTGTGCAGGAGTGGCTCCTTTGCGATGCACGATGGCGGTGAGTCCGGGTACAATCTCCTCTTTCCAGGCGAAGTTGTGATGATTGTTCACGTTCGCCATTGGCTTCAGTCCCAGAGCTTTCGAGAGGTTCAGGTGGATTTGTTCGTGACAGGCACGGGCATAGTCGCCTGCCAGGTTCATGCTCATCCAGTATTCCTGTCCTTCTTCCGAGTTCAAGTCGAGCCAGGCAAAATGTTGCGCTTCACGCGGTAGTTTGCAGACTTCACGGGCTATCTGGCTGTAATGCATGGCAATAGCTGCTCCTAGTCCGCGCGAACCGGAATGTGACAGCAATGCCATATAATTGCCTTCGGGCAGTCCCAGCACATTTTTTCCTTGCAGAAGAAGTTCTCCGAACTCCACGAAATGATTTCCACCGCCGGAACTACCCAACTGACGGATAGCCTTCCCGCGTAAGTCCCTCAGAAGAGGTGTTAAACGGAATTCTTCCCGTTCTGTCACTTCGTGTTCCTGTACAAAGCTCAGGCCGCCCTCCATGCCGAAGTGGGTATAGTCTTTTAATGCCTCTTTTATCTGATGCGAGTATCTTTTCAGGTAATCCGCTTTGGCATCGAACACTGTCAGGCTCATCCGGCAACCGATATCCACCCCTACGGCGTAGGGGATGACAGCATTGTCCGTGGCGAGTACACCGCCGATGGGCAGACCGTATCCGGCATGTGCATCGGGCATCAGTGCACCGGCTACGCTGACGGGGAGCCTCATGGCCAGATTCATCTGCTGTTTGGCGAGGGTTTCTATGAACTTGCCGCCATAGGTTTTATAAGGCAACGGCTCTTCGAGTAAGTCATATGCTGTGAACTTCTTTTCGATGAGGGTGGGGGACAGGTGTTCGGCCAGTTTGCCCCATGTTTCATTCTCTTTATAAGTATCGGGATTTTCCAGCACGTCGCTCAGTGTCTTGATAATCTGTTCTTTGCTTTGGTGCTTGCAATGTTTGCCGACGATGGCTACTGCCAGACTGCGTGCTACATTGTCTCTATATCCCAGCTTGCTTAAATCTTTTAATCGTATTCCCATATTTTCTTTTTCATGTGTATGCATACGGCATGAGCTGCCCGCCTCGTGACGGGGCAATGCAATATGCGTTTTGCACCCAATGCATGGGATGATGATAGGTACAACACTATCCGTCCACTGCATTGAAGTGAATAATAATAAAATTATAAATGTGATTGTAGGACTAATCAAGAAAATTGCAAAGCCCCATCATCCCGATGAGTCAACTTAGTCCTGGCTGAGATATTATAGTTCCAACATAAATTAGTCCCTTTCTTTCTGTTTTAAAGGGGTGAATACTGTGTTTAACGGCGGCAAAAGTAATGCATCTTTTTAAAGTATGCAAGGAAAAGGAACTATAAACTCGCATTATTAATCTTTTTCGCTTATATTTGCAATGTACTTCACGACGGAGTACATTTTATAGAATTTAGTTTAGTCGCTGCTGGAACTGCAACTCTATAGAGGTGAACTAAACTGAATAGGCATTCGTATGTTCTTGAAACTTACGATATACGCGTCTATTCAGTTTATTCTTCACCTCGGGTTGTTGCAGACCTCAGCAGTAGGATAGACTGTTTTAGGCGCGTTACATATGCAAACACCCATTATCAAATACTACAAAGTACTTACGAGACAAAACTCCCGATGGTACAAAATAATCTTGCTTATACAACAAGGAAAAACATCTGCCATGTATATTATAAAAACGCAGGATCATGAAGTGCTTGAAACCCTCAGTTCAACATGCCTCAAAGAAGTAAGAGACAAAATACAGTTTGTCGGTAATTTAATACTCGGCAAGCATCAGTCCAGTCCTATCTATCTGGCATTCTATTGCAGATTTATTCATTTAGAGCATCAGCATTACTCATGCACAATGAAGAACTATCACATAAACTACATATTATAATTCAATTTCAAATACTATGAAATACTCATCACACCCCTGCAACAGAAGAAAACGAAATTTCTTCCTCTTTATACACATTGCCGCTTTCTGCATATACATGACATTGATTCTGGTACTTGCGATCCTTCGTGTTACGTTGGAAGAAAAATACATAGTGATAAATTCACTTCAAAAACAAATACAACAGTATAAAGAAATACCCACTACTCCCCTATCTCACGAATACAGGGAATGGTGGGATGAGTATGGCTTAAAAGACGATCATCGCTAATTTTATCTTTCAAAGCTTACCCATCCTTTAGAATATCTTTGAGCTGTTCAGTCCGGACTATGCCATACAGACTCCAAGGATTGATGCTGTAAGAAGATACTCGAACCGTTTATAACTGCAAAAAAACGTTGAATTAATATAGGCAGAGCACCAATTACTCCAAATGGTAACTTTGTTAACATGCCGGGGTAACTTTATTAACTCCACATGGTAACTCTATTTACATACCGAGGTAAAGGTCGTTACATGCCGAGGTAAAAGTCGTTACAATATGAGGTAAAGGTCGTTACATCCTGCGGTAAATGCTTTTACATTATGAGAAAAATGTTGGTAAATGCAAGGCTTTGGCAATTAGAATGTTATCTGCTTTCCCTCTCTATCTTGAAACGCTGGGAAAAGTCTTCCACGCGCCCCGCGTGAAGTCAGGTATTTCTACCGGGAGACTGCCATTCAGTACCGATTGTTCACTAAGCTCGGTGATGCACGACCATTCAGCGGCGTCATAAACGTCCATATCCAGAGGAAGTCCGTGGTGCAGGCAGTAGATGAGGCGGTAATCCATGATATAGTTCATCTCGTTCGGGGCACCTCTGAGGGCGCCTTCTTTGCCGATGGTAGCTGTAAAAGGATGTTGATAGCGTTGCAAGAGTTCTTCGGTGGTTACGCTGGCTGCCTCTCCGGTGGCTATATCGATTCCCCCTCCGCTACGTACGTCTTCCAAATTGATCGTGGCTACCGGGTATTTCTGTGCAAATCCTCGCGTGCCGCAGATAGTGTGCGAACGGCTGTAAGGGCGCGGATGGACGGTGCAGTATTGCAGTTGGATGGTCTTTCCCTTGGCGGTATGGATGAGGGTGGTGTTCATGTCTCCCAACAGGTAAGCCTGTTGTGCTTCGGGAGATTCTTTGCCGAAAGTGCGGCGGGCATATTCCGTCATTCCTGCCTGGTGAGTGGACATGGATACAAGGTAATTCAAACGGTCGCTCCGGTGTATATCCAGGATCTGGCATACGGGACCTAAGCCGTGGGTAGGATAGGGGTTGCCTGTGTGCTCCATGCAGTAAGCCTTGTTCCAGTGGTTATGGAAGCCGCCTTGGTTTTCATTGCTGAAGTACATGGAGCGCAGGTCGTGTATATAGGCACCTTCTACGTGCATGATTTCACCGAACAGGCCTTGTCTTGCCATATTCAGCGTGGTCAGGGCAAAGGCGTCATAGCAGCAGTTTTCCAGCATGATGCAGTGGCGGCGGGTGCGCTCGGCAGTGTCCACCAATTGCCAGCATTCGGTTACGGTCATGGCAGCGGGCACTTCGATGGCAACATGCTTGCCTTGCTTCATGGCGTAGGTCGCCATAGGGGTATGTGTCAGCCAGTCCGTACATATAATGATGAGGTCGATATCGGGATTACAGCACATCTGTTGCCAGCCGTTTTCTCCGGCATAACCGGTTGCAGCGGGATGTCCGCCTTTTGTCAGTACGGCTTGCCCTTTTGCCAGGTTCCCGGGGCGTATCTCGCACAACGCTTTGATCTCTACGTGCTCTATGAGCATATAACGCTCTAACGTGAGTAATCCGCGATTGCCTAAGCCTATGAGTCCGATGCGTACAACGGGAATAGGAGGATGAGCCAAGCCCAGGACATGGGTAGAAGGTTCGTTTTTCATTGAAATAGTGTATAGGTTAAATTGAATTTGCTACAAAGATATTTATTCTCAATAAAAAAAACTGCCTCTTGGAAGCAGCTTTTTAGAATAAAATTGAAAATGCTTTTTTGCTGCGGTCTGTCAGCGAACCGTCAGGATTGATAAGCACGGCACGGTTTTGGTCGCCGATGAAGAACCCCGGAGCGATGGCATTCACACGGATGCCGTCTCCGTACTTCAGTGCGAGTTCGCTTGCCAGCCACTGAGTGAAGTTAGCAACAGCTGTCTTATTTTTCAAGGCTGGCAATGTCCAATACATTACCTACGATGCCGATCACATCTTCACCGTAAGCTTTCAGTTCTTCTACACGTTTGTCCAGTTGTTCCTGACGGATGTCAACGGCTACTACTTTGGCGCCTTGCTCTGTGAAACATTTGGCAATGCTGCCACCCAATACACCACCTGCACCGGTGATAACGGCTACTTTACTTGCAATACTGAATTGTTCGTTCATAATCTCCTTATTTAATTTTTAATTATTAGTTTTTAATTGTTTATTTCGTCCTGTACCACTGCCATCATTCCTTCTACCTGTGCCAATGCCAGCATACGGCCGTGGAATGAATATCCGGGGTTATATCCCTTATCTTCGTCACCCAGCATCATCCGCCCGTGGTCTGCGCGCATAGGCAGTCTCGGGTTTTCTTTCTCAAAGATACGGATGAGATCAATCAGAAGTCCGCGTCCGGTCAGGTGCGAGCTTTCTATAAAGTTGCCTCCGGGCATGGTAGCTGTGCTGCGCAGGTGGACAAAGTGAGTGCGTTTGGCGAATTTCTTTGCCAGTTCGCGGGTATCGTTATGCTCGCCTGCACTGAGGGAACCGGCACAGAAGGTCAGTCCGTTGTGCGGGTTATCCACGGCATTCAGGAACCAGGCGATGTCTGCTTCGTTGGTGACAATACGCGACAAACCTAACACTTGGAACGGAGGATCATCGGAATGGACACACATATTTACGCCATATTCTTCGCATACGGGCATCTTACACTGGATTTTCCACTTGTCAAGCATTTTAGTAAACGGACTGAATCCCAAAGAATACGTGCGGAAATCATATTCGAACATTATTCGGAATTGAAATCAGTTTACGACTTAGCCATAGAGTTGACCAATGTGTATAATAA